>Ga0182012_10005131_pt1 | contig 13592 bp, 11 predicted proteins | sample 612S2SmetaG_FD_120486 | JGI IMG/M metagenome (GOLD analysis project Ga0182012, IMG submission 120486) | Permafrost microbial communities from Stordalen Mire, Sweden - 612S2S metaG | ecosystem: Environmental > Terrestrial > Soil > Wetlands > Permafrost | place: Sweden: Stordalen | collected... | reverse complement strand
TTCAATGCGGTGCGGCGGGATCTGGGCTCGCGCCTGCACTCTCATCACGGCAAGATCGCGGCCTGAAGGAAGTCTTCGTATGAACTGGGCCAACCTCAGCCAGGCGCAGCGCGACGCCGCGTGGAACAACTCCGAAGCGGTGCCGAACAGCCCGGCGCTGAACGAGGCGCGCGCGGCGCGGTCCATGGAATTCCGCGCGGCGCACGCGGGCCATCTGGACCTGCCCTACGGCCCACGCGAGCGTAATAAATGGGACCTGTTCCCCAACGCCGATCCGGCCGCGCCGTGCCTGGTGTTCATCCATGGCGGCTACTGGCAGCGCAACACTCGCGAACATTTCTCGAGCCTGATCGAGGGTGTATACGCGCATGGCTGGTCCGCCGCGCTGCCGGGCTACACGCTGGGGCCGGACGCGACGATGACCCAGATCGTGTCCGAGATTCATTCAGCACTGGACTGGCTCGCAATCAACGGTGCCGCGCACGGCATCGCGGGGAAGGTCATTCTCTCCGGCTGGTCCGCCGGCGGCCATCTGACCGGCATGGGCGTCGCCCACCCCCGCGTCTCAGCCGGCATGGCCGTCTCCGGCATTTTCGAACTCGGCCCGATCCGTGACACGTACCTGAATGAAAAACTGCATCTGACGGACAACGAAGTCGCCGCGTTGTCGCCGATGCGCCTGCCGGTGACGCGCAAGCCGCTCGCCATCGCCTACGGCACCGCCGAGATCTGGGGCCTGACGTGCAGCAGCCGCGACTTTCACGCCTATCGCTCCGCGGCACACGCGCCCGGCGCATTGATTCCCGTCGCCGGCGCCGATCACTTCACCATCACCGACGAGTTGCATCGTCCCGATGGTGAGCTGACCCGCCATCTGTTGACGCTGGTATGATCGGTCCCGTTGATCCGGTGGCGGCGGCGGAAGCGGCGATCGCCGCGGACCACGCCTATGCCGACCCCGCGCTGTGGATTCACCGCCTGCCCGACGCGGCAATCCGCGACCGTGCGTTGGAACTGTCACGCGAGGGCGCGCGCGGACGGCCGCTGTTCGGCGTGCCCTTTGCGGTAAAGGATAATATCGACGTCGCCGGCCTGCCCACGACCGCCGCGTGTCCGGCGTTTGAGTACACGGCGCGAACCAGCGCGCCGGCAGTACAACGCTTGCTCGACGCTGGTGCGCTGCTGATCGGCAAGACCAACCTTGATCAGTTCGCGGCGGGGCTGGTCGGGGTGCGCAGCCCATACGGCACGCCGCGCAATGTGTTCGATCCCGCGCGCGTTCCGGGCGGCTCTTCCTCGGGATCCGGCGTCGCGGTGGCGTCGGGGATCGTGACCTTCGCGCTCGGCACGGACACGGCGGGGTCCGGGCGCGTGCCCGCCGCTTTCGGCAATATCGTCGGCCTCAAACCCACCGTCGGCAGCCTGTCCGCCATGGGGATGGTGCCGGCCTGCCGCTCGATCGATACGATCTCCATCTTCGCGCGCACGGTGGACGAGGCGCTGGCCGTGCACCGCGTCGCCGCCGCCTACGATCCCGCCGATGCCTACGCGCATCCGCCGCCTGCAGGGTTCATGCGGCGCGGCGCGCTGACCGGCGACGTGCGCATCGGCATCGCCAATGTCGCGGATCTCTGCGATCCCGCGGTCGCCGCCGCCTACACGAGCGCCGCGTCTGCGTTTGCGAATGTCGAGATCGTCGACATCGCGCCGTTCCTGACCATCGCGAAGCAATTGTACGACGGGCCCTGGGTGTCGGAGCGCACCGCGGCACTGCGCGAGATCGTGGAGCAGAGGGCAGAAATCCTGCATCCGGTCACGCGCACCATCCTTGCCGGCGGTCTGGATCGGCGCACGGTCGATGCGTTCGACGCGTTCCACTTGCTGGCCGAGACGCGGCGCGTGGCGGAGACGGTGTTTGCGCGCATCGATGCGCTGCTGCTGCCGACGGCGCCGTTCTGCCCGACGATTGCGGAGCTGGAGGCGGACGGCATCGCGCCGAATTCGCGCCTCGGCACGTTTACCAACTTTGTCAATCTGTGCGGGCTTGCGGGCTGGGCGGTGCCGGCCGGGTTCGGGCCGGACGGCTTCCCCTGCGGTGTCACCCTGCTCGGCCCTGCCTGGTCCGAATTCCGCCTGGCCGCAATCGCGGACATGCTGCATCGCCGGGTGACAAACGTGGTCGGCGGCACGCAGACGGCGCTGCCGCCGCCGGCGGAGCCGGACTCGCTTGCGGCGGATGAGACCGCGCTGTTCTGCGTCGGCGCGCATATGGCCGGGCTGCCGTTGAACGATCAGATCACCAGCCTGGGCGGGCGGTTCCTGCGTGTGACGAGTACACAACCCGCCTATCGTTTCTATGCGCTGGGGGAGCGGCCGGGTTTGGTCGCCGATCCAAGCGGCGCGGCGATCGAGGGCGAGGTGTGGGCGCTGCCGACCGCCGCCATCGGTTCGCTGCTTGCCAAGGTGCCGCCGCCGCTGTGCTTCGGGACGGTCGCGCTCGCGGATGGTCCGTGCCTGGGCTTTCTGGCGGAGGCGGACGGCGTTCGTGAGGGTGTCGACATCACCGAACTGGGGGGCTGGCGCGCCTGGCTGGTGAAGCGCGCTACCGCCTGACTGCGAGTGCTGCTTCCACCGCTGCGGCGATCGCGAACAGTTTCGCGTCGCCCATCGTCTCGCCCATCAGCATGAGCCCCACCGGCGCTTCTCCGGTCGCGGTGCAGGGCAGGCTGATTGCGCACCGGTCCAGGAAATTGCCGAGCGCGGTGTTGCGCAGCGCCAGCAGATTGACGCGGTTGTACTCTGCCTCCGGTTCCAGTTCGGCGATGGTCGGCGGGACGATCGGCGCGGTCGGCATGATCAGCGCGTCGAACGGGGCGGTGGAGGCGTCCATCTCGCGGATGATGGCGGCGCGGGCGGCGGCGAGGTCGATGTAGTCGGCGGCGTTGATCTGCGCGCCGCGCTCGATGCGGGCGCGAATGCGGGGATCGTAGCCGGCGGCACTTTTGGCGAGCAGCGCGCGGTGCCAGGCGTAGGATTCGGCCGCGGCGAAGCCGCCTTTCGCGTTGGCTGCGGGAATGCGGTCCATCGCGTGGAACGGCAGCTGCGTGACGGTGGCGCCGGCTTGCGACAGTCGGCTCAACGCGTGCTCGAAGGCGGCGCTGACGGTCGCGTCCATGCCGTTGAGCACGATGTTGATCGGAGCGCCGAGGCGCAGTCCGTGCAGGCTGGCGGGCGCCGGCGGGGTGGGGGTTTCGCCGGCGAGAATCGCATCGACGATGGCGCAGCATGCGACGGACGGGGCCAGCGGGCCGACGGAATCAAGGGTGGGTGCGAGGGGTAGCACGCCTTGGAGCGGGATGCGCCGCGCGGTGGGTTTGTAGCCGGTGATGCCGCAGAACGCGGCGGGCACGCGGCAGGATCCGCCGGTATCGGTGCCGAGGCCGGCGAAGGCCATGCCATCGGCGACCGAAACCGCCGCGCCGGATGAGCTGCCACCGGGAATGCGCTTGTGCGCGCGGTCCCAGGGGGCGGCCGGCGTGCCGTGATGCGGGTTGATGCCGAGGCCGGAGAAGGCGAATTCCGTCATGTTGGTGCGGCCGAGCGGGATTAGCCCGGCGGCGAGCAGGCGCTGCACGACGGAGGCGTTGGCGGCCGCCGGCGGCGCGTCCGACAGGACCGTTGATCCGGCCGGGGTGGGCTCGCCCGCAATGTCGAACAGGTCTTTCAGGCTGATGGGAATGCCGGCGTAGGGCGATGGGGAACGCCCGGCGCGGCGCAGCGTGTCCATCGCGTCCGCCATGGCGCGGGCGGCGTCGGCATCGACCTTGATGAAGGCGCGGCTGCCTTCGCCGGCGGGGTCGGCGATGCGGGCCAGGCAGGTCTCGACAAGGTCGCGCGAGGTGCTGCGTCCGGTGGCGAGGGAGTCGGCGATGGCGGTGAATGTCTCCATGGCGTGAAACTGCCGCGGGGATGTTCGCGAGGCAAGGCGACCTTGCCAGGGCCGCGGGATCGGCCTTGAGTCTGGCCAGGTTCAATGCGGGAGAACGCGATGTCCACCAAGCCTGTGCTGCTCACCGGCGCATCCGGTGCGCTTGGCCGTCAGTTGACGCGTGCGCTGGCCGCGAAGGGATTTGCGCTGCGCCTGACCGATATCGCGCCGTTTCCCGATCCGTTGCCGGCGGGGGCCGTGTTCACGAAGGCGGATTTGAACGATGGAGTGACGATCCTGCGGCTGGCGGAGGGCTGCGGGACGATCCTGCATTTCGGCGGCGTTTCGGTGGAGCGCCCGTTTGAGGAGGTGCTGGGGCCGAATATCCGCGGGCTGTACCACGTGTACGAGGCGGCGCGGCGGGAGGGCGCGCGGGTAGTGTTCGCGTCCTCCAACCACTCGATCGGGTTTCATGAGCGGACCGAGACGCTTGATGCCGACTGTTCGTTCATGCCGGACGGGTATTACGGGCTGTCCAAGGCATATGGCGAGCTGATGGGCGGGTTGTACTGGCACAAGCATGGGGTGGAGAGCGTGTTCATCCGCATCGGCTCCAGCTTTCCGGAGCCGGTGGATGCGCGGATGCTGTCGACGTGGCTGTCCTATGCCGATCTGGCGCGACTGGTGGAGGCGTGCATCACCGCTGAGGCGACTGGGACGTCGGTGATCTGGGGATCGTCGGCCAATGCGCGCACGTGGTGGCGCAAGGATGACCGCGAGAAGCTTGGGTGGGTGCCGAAGGATACCGCGGATGTGTTTGCGGGGCAGTTATCCGGCAAGTTGAGCGGGGATCCGGTGGTGGAGCGGTATCAGGGCGGGGCGTATTGCGGGATGGAGTACACACGCAAAGCGTAGTGCCCTTTCGACCGCTCATTGTGCGTCCGGGCGGCCGGGGGGCGTCAAGTCCTCGGCTTCGCCGACCCTGAAGGGCTTCGGGACTTGACCCGCCCCGCCCCCCCGGAGCGATTGCAATGATCGAAGAAAGCACAGGACTGCACTTCTGGGGCTTCCTCGATCAAGAGCCCTCTGCCGGGGCGGCTGGCAAGTCAAGGCGCGCCGCTTGGCGCCCGCCCACTTGGGCGGCTTGGCCTTTACTTGTCAGCCGCCCCGGCAGAGAATCGCACGGGCGAGGCAGTCCGAGTTAAGCTGCCTCCGCCCGGATGGCGTCGCTGATCGTCTCGAAGATCCTATCCACGTGATGCTTCTCCACGATCAACGGCGGCGAGAGCGCAATGATATCGCCCGTCGTGCGAATCAACACGCCCGCATCGAAACAGCGATGGAACACGCTCACTGCCCGCTCCGTCGGCTTGCCTGGGCGCGGCTGAAGTTCGATGCCGGCGAGCAGCCCGAGATTGCGTAGGTCGATCACGTTCGGCAGCCCCTTCAGGCTGTGCACCGCCTCCTCCCAATATGGCGCCATCGCCGCCGCGCGCGCGGGCAGTTCGTCCTTCCGATAGATGTCGATGGCCGCGATCGCCGCGGCGGATGCCAGCGGATGGCCCGAATAGGTGTAGCCGTGAAACAGCTCGATCCCCGCCGGCGCACCGTTGACGATTGCGTCGTAGATCGACTCCTGCACCGCCACCGCACCCATCGGCACGGCGGCATTTGTCAGGCCCTTCGCCATCGTCATGATATCCGGCGTCACGCCGAGCGCCTCGGACCCGAAATACGTCCCGAGGCGGCCGAACCCGGTGATCACCTCGTCGAAGATCAGCAGGATGCCATGCCGGTCGCAGATCTCGCGCAGGCGCTGGAGATAATGCTTGGGCGGAATCAACACGCCCGTGGAGCCCGACAGCGGTTCCACCATCACGGCCGCAACGGTATCCCCGTGAAGTGCCACCAGGCTTTCCAGCGTATCGGCGAGGTGTGCACCCCACTCCGGCTGACCGCGGCTGAAAGCGTTGTGCTCCGGCGCGTGGGTATGCGGCAGATGGTCCACGTACGGCAGCATTGCGCCGAACTGCTTCCGGTTGGAGCCGATGCCGCCGACGGACATCCCACCGAAGCCGACGCCGTGATAGCCGCGCTCCCGCCCGATCAGGCGGACGCGCTGGGCCTGCCCGCGCGCGCGGTGATAGGCGAGCGCAATCTTCAGCGCGGTATCCGCTGATTCCGAGCCGGAGTTGGTGAAGAAGATGCGGTCGAGCCCGGCGGGGGTCACCTCGGCGAGCTTGGACGCCGCCTGGAAGGCGATCGGGTGGCCCATCTGGAAGGTCGGGGCAAAGTCCATCACCGCGGCCTGCTTCTGGATCGCCTCGATGATCTCGGGGCGGCCGTGGCCGCAATTGCAGCACCAGAGGCCGGCGGTGCCGTCGATGATCTCGCGCCCGTCCGGCGTGAAGTAGAGCATGTCCTTCGCGCCGGCGAGCATGCGCGGGGTGGATTTGAAGGCGCGGTTGGCCGTGTAGGGCATCCAGAACGCATCGAGATTGTTCGGGCGCAGCGCGGCGATATCGTCCATGGCGGTCATCCTGAGTGTTGTCGCGAAACTCGCGCTTTGACGGCCGGGGGGCAAGTGGCATGGTCCGGCCCCCAAAGCAGGGAGTGGGACCATGCCCGAAGGCCGCCTGTTCATCGGCACCCGCCGCTACTCCTCCTGGTCGCTGCGCGGCTGGCTGCCGGTGCGGATCGCGGGGCTGGACGTGGCGGAGACGGTGATCCCGCTCGCCGGAACCGGCGCGACGGAAGCGGTGAGGGCGGTCACGCCGGCGGGGCTGGTGCCGTATCTGGAGCATCGCGGGCGGCGGATCTGGGAGTCGCTGGCGATCTGCGAATACTGCGCGGAGTTCGCGCCCTCGCTGTGGCCGGAGGATCAGGGCGCGCGGGCGGAAGCGCGAGCGGTTGCGGCCGAGATGCATGGCGGGTTTCGCGAGCTCCGCATGGCGATGCCATTCAATATCGGCCGCAGTTTTGCCGGGTTCGGGCGTACGCCGGGGGCGCTGGCGGACATCGCGCGCATCGAGGCGCTCTGGGCGGAGACACGGGCGCGTCATGGCGCCGGCGGGCCGTTCCTGTTCGGTGCAGACTTTACGAACGCGGATGTGATGTATGCGCCGATCGTGAGCCGGTTCCTGACCTGGCAGCCGGAGCTGTCGCCGGCGAGCCGCGACTACTGCGCGGCGGTGCGCGCACATCCGCTGATGGAGGAGTGGTACACCGCCGCCTCCGTGGAGCCGGTGGAGTGGCAGCTGCCGAAATACGAAAACCCTACGCTGGCCTGATCGGGGTTTCCTCGGGGATCGCCGCGAGGCCCGCTTCGCGGAGCCAGGCGCCGGCGCGGGGGGCGGAGGTGAGGACGCAGAACGGGATCGCCACCAGCAGGCCGCCCGCCAGCGGCAGCGCCAGCAGCACCGCCGTCCACGACGCCGCTGCGAAGCAGGCGAAAGCGGCGATGCCGATCAGGGTTTGCGGCCAAAGCAGGCGCGCGGCCTCCGCCCAGGTGACGCCGCGGTCGGCGCGGTTCTGCGGCGTCCAGCCTGGGCCGGAGCCGAGCGCGAGGCGCAGCATGCAGAGGGTTTTGGCGACGATCTGAATGGGGTCGAGCAGGAGGGAAAAGGCGAATTCCAACGCCGCGCCGGCGGCGAAGGGCGCGGCGCCGCCGTAGCGGGCGCGCAGCTCCGGCGTGGCCAGCACCTGTGCGTAGCCCGCGAGCTTCGGGGCATAGATCGCCGCCATCCAGGCCAGGATCAGGGCGGCGGTTGCGCCGGCCGCAGCCGAGCCGCCCGTTGCCGCGCCGATGGCGGCGAAGATGAGCATGCCGAGATAGAGCGGCGCGCCGCCGAACAGCACAATCGCCTGGATCAGCTGCCAACGCCCCATCGGCCGCAATCCCGGCAGGAACAGCAGATGTCTGTACTGCAGATTCCCCGCCAGCCACCGCAGTTCGCGGCGCATGTGCTCGGGCAGGGCCGGTGGGTGCGCTTCCTGAGAGCCCGCCTCCTCCGGCAGTACGCGCACGGCCCAGCCGGCGGCACAGAGGCGCGCGGCTTCGACCTGGTCGTGCGACAGGATAGTGGCCCCGCCCGGCAGCGTTTCCAGCCGGCAGTGGGCGCGGAACGGGGCGACGCGCACCAGGGCGTTGTGGCCCCAGTAGGGACCCTCGTCGCCCTGCCACCAGGCCTGGCCGGTGGCCCAGACGCGCATGCCGGCGCGCATGCCGAACTGGAACAGGCGGGGGAAGGCGGCAGCGGCGGGGCGCCCGACAGTGAGATGCTGCACGATGCCCAGCGCGGGGTCGGCGGCCATGGCCCGGGCCATGCGCAGGACGGCGGATGCGGTCATTTCCGAATCTGCATCGAGCGCCAGGAAAAACTCGAAACCGGCGGCGTGATGGTTGAGGAACTCCATCACATTGCCGGCCTTGAAGCCCCGGTTTTCGGCGCGGCGGCGGTAGCGGATGCGGCCGGGATCGGCATCGGCGGCACGGAAGGCGGCGACGGCGTCCTCTTCGCGTGCGATGCCGTCCGGGCTCTCCGTGTCCGAGAGGATGAAGACGCCGAACGTCCGGCCTGCCGCATCCAGCTCATCCAGAAGGCGGCGCACGGGGCGCAGCGCCTCTCGCACATCCTCCTCGCGCACCGTCAGGGCGATCGCGATGGGAGGAAGCGGGACGGCGGCGTCGCTTTCGGGGAATACGGCGCCCACCGGATCGCGCGTGCCCACAAGGATGGCGAAACCGATGATCCCATTCGCCGCACAGATGCCCGTCCAAGGCGTGCTCGCGGCCCAGCAGGCAAGCAGGCCGAGCTTCCAGGCGCTCCATCCCTCTGCACCCAGCACCGCCGCACCCGCGAGGGTCAGCGCCGCGGCGACAACCGCGGCGAGCAGAGCGAAGGCCAGACGACGCGCGAACATGGCAGGAGATCCCCGGCAACCGGACGCAGAGTTGGGGTGCATGCGCCCGCCATCACCTGCATGGCGAAGTTTTTCGCACGCGGCTAGGCTGCGCCTTCCATCATGCCCTTCGCCCCCGTCGCCATCGTCCTGCCGCCGAATGAAGGGTTCACCCAAGGTGCGACCGGAGCGGTGGGACTCATCGTGCAGCGCTTGGCCGCCGCGGGGCAGAGCGGTGTGTATGCGCCGGCCGTGATCGGCATGGCAGGCGGGGGCACGCCATTTCCGGACGCGCCGTTCGTGCCGGTCACGCCCCGCTTCCTGCCACCGGGGCGGCTCGCGCGGCGGTATGCGGCGGCGGTCGCACGGCTGCTGCGGCCGGATCGGCCTGCCTTGATCGAGGTGCATAATCGCCCGGACATCGCAGGCTTTCTGGCGGATTGGCTGGCGCCCACGCCGGTGTCGCTGTTTCTCAACAACGATCCGCTGGGCATGCGCAGTGCCCGCAAGCCGGCCCAGCGCGCGCGGCTGCTGCAGAAGCTTGCGGCCGTGGTCACCTCCTCCGGCTTTCTGCGCGATCGCTTCCTTCAGGACCTGCCGCCGGCCAACATCACGGTGCTGCCGAACCCGATCGATCTGGTCAGCCTGCCGCCCGCGCTGCCGTTGCAGAACCGCGAGAACGTGATCCTGTTCGCCGGGCGCGTGGTGGCGGACAAGGGCGCGGATATTTTCGTCGCGGCCTGCGCCCGCGCACTGAAACAGCTGCCGGACTGGCGCGCGGAGATCATCGGCGCGGACCGGTTCACACCCGGGGGCGCCGACACGCCGTTCATGCGTGCGCTGCGCCCGCGGGCGGAGGCGGCCGGGGTGCGGATGCTCGGCTATCACAAGCACGAGACGGTGCTGCAATCGCTGTCGCGGGCCGCGATCGGCGTAGTGCCGAGCCGGTGGAGCGAGCCGTTCGGGCTGGTCGCGCTGGAAACCATGGCGTGCGGCGCCGCCCTGGTATGCAGCGGCCGCGGCGGCCTGAAGGAAGTCGTGGGCGACGCCGCCGTCATCATCGACCCCGACGACCCCGACGGAATCGCGGCCGCCATCCTCGGCCTCGCCCGGGACCCCACCCGCCGCGCCGAGGTGGCGCGTGCCGGCATGGAACGCGCCCGCCGCTTCGATCTTCCCCTCGTCTCCATCGCGCTCGAGGGGTTGCGCGAGCGGATTCTCTCCGCCAAGTGGTCCGCAGCCGCCACCCGCCCTATATCTGGGGCGAAGCTGAAACCCGACTGATCGGATCCGCCGTCATGCCCGATACGCAAGCCCCCGACCTTGTCCCCGTCACTGTGCTGACCGGCTATCTCGGCGCGGGGAAGACCACGCTGCTCAACCGCATCCTCAGCGAGAATCACGGCCGCCGCTACGCCGTGGTGATCAACGAGTTCGGCGAGCTCGGCGTGGACAACGACCTTGTCGTCGACAGCGACGAGGAGGTGTTCGAGATGAACAACGGCTGCATCTGCTGCACCGTGCGCGGCGATCTGATCCGCATCGTCGGCGGGCTGATGAAGCGGCGCGACAAGTTCGACGGCATCATCATCGAGACCACGGGCCTAGCGAACCCCGCGCCGGTGGCGCAGACCTTCTTCGTGGATGAGGGCGTGCGCGCGAAGACGCGGCTGGACGCGATCGTGACGGTGGTGGACGCCAAGCACCTGCCGCAGCGGCTGGAGGACAGCCATGAGGCGGAAGATCAGATCGCTTTCGCTGATGTGATCGTGCTGAACAAGACCGATCTCGTCACGCCGGCGGAACTTGAAGACGTCGAGCGCCGCATCCGTGCGATCAACCGCTTCGCCGTGATCCATCGTACCGAGCGCGCGGCGCTGCCGATCGAGCAGATCATGGACCAGGGTGCCTTCGACCTGGCGCGCGTGCTGGAGCGCGAGCCTGCCTTCCTCACCGAAGATACGCACGAGCACAACGAGGAGGTGCGCAGCGTGTCGTTCGAGGCTCAGCGCCCGATCGATCCGGAAAAATTCAATGCCTGGATCGGCCAGCTGCTGGCAGAGAAGGGGCAGGACCTGCTGCGGACCAAGGGGATCCTTGCCTACGAGGGCGAGGACCGGCGCTTCGGCTTCCAGGCCGTGCATATGATCGCCGATGGCGACTTCATCGGTGCGTGGAAGCCGGGGACGCCGCGCACCAGCCGGATCGTTTTCATCGGCCGTAATCTCAATCGCCCGCTACTGCGCCGCGGATTCGAATCCTGCCAGGCCGATTAGTACAGGTGTCTGAAACCGCCTCACCCGACTTTTTACTCGAGACGCGCGGCATCCATCGCGCGCTCGACGCCTTCGTGGTGGCCACCGCGTTCGACGGCCCGCAGGCCGCCTTCGCATTGGGGGATGGCACGCTGCGGATTGCCGCCGGCGAGGAGTGGCGGACGATCACCGCCCATGACGGTGCGATCCTGGCACTTTCGCCGCATCCGCGAGGGGGGTTCGTCACCGGGGGCGATGACGGCAAACTGCGTCACACCGATCCCTTAGGCGAGATCGCTGAGATCGCGGCGTTCGGGTCCAAATGGGTGGAACACGTCGCAGCCCACATCGGCGATAAAGGGCGCGGCCTGATCGCCTGCTCCGTCGGCCGCGCCGCGCATGTGTACGATGCGGCCGGCGAAAAGTTGAAGACGCTTGATCATCCCTCGTCGGTCAGCGGCCTCGTGTTCGACGCGAAAGGGAAACGCGTCTGCGCGTCGCACTACAACGGCGCCAGCCTCTGGTTCGTCGGCGCGAAAGTCGACTCGCCGCGCGTGCTGGAATGGAAGGGCAGCCATATCGGCATCGCCATCAACCCCGACGGTGATTCCGTGGTCACCGCCATGCAGGAGAACTCCCTGCACGGCTGGCGCCTGTCCGACGGGCAGCACATGCGGATGAGCGGGTACCCCGCCAAAACCGCGGCCCTCAGCTTCACCCGCAACGGCAAATGGCTGGCCACCAGCGGTGCCGACAGCATCGTCATCTGGCCGTTCCACGGCGGCGGCCCGATGGGCAAAATCCCCACCGAGCTCGCCGGCGGCGACGGAATTTTGTGTACTTATGTCGCCAGTCACCCCCAGCACGAGGCGATCGCCGCCGGCTTTGCCGACGGGCTGGTGGTGCTCGCCGATATCACCTCCCAACGCATTCTGCCCGTCGCGGCACCCGGACGCGGGCCGGTCAGCGCCCTTGCATGGAGCGCGGATGGCTCCACACTCGCCATCGGCTCCGAAACCGGCTTTGCCGCAGTTGTAGATTTCTCCAAGAGGTGATCATGGAATTCCTGACGAATGGCGGACTGCACATGCCCAAGCTCGGCCTGGGCACCTGGGGCATGAAAGGCGCGGAATGCCGTGCGGCGGTGGAAGGCGCGCTGACGCTCGGCTATCGCCACATCGATACAGCGCAGATGTACGGCAACGAGGACGCCGTCGGAGAGGCGCTCGCCGCCAACATCGTCTCGCGCGACAAGCTGCATGTCACCACGAAAGTCTGGTGGGAAAACCTGGCCCCCGATGCGATGCGCCGCGCCATGGAAAACAGCCTCCGCCAGCTGAAGACCGACTACGTGGACCTGTACCTCATCCACTGGCCCGCGCCCGATATGAACCTTCCCCAGGCGCTCGAGACCTTGATCAAGCTCAAGGAGGAAGGCTACGCCCGCGTCATCGGCGTCTCCAACTTCACCGTCGCACTGCTCAAGCGCACGATTGAGGAAGTCAAAGCCCCGATCGCCGTCAATCAGATCGAGTACCACGTCCAGCTCGACCAGACCCCGGTGCTGACCTACGCACGATCCAAAGGCGTGGCCGTCACCGCCTACTGCCCGCTCGGCCGCGGCGGCCTCGGCGATAACAAGATCCTCGCCGACATCGCCAAGAAACACGGCGCCACCGCCGCGCAGGTCGCGCTGAAATGGCTGATCGAACAGGACGGCGTCGCCGCCATCCCGAAGGCGGCAAAACCGGAGAATCAGAAAGCCAATCTCGCCGCCGAGAAAATCGCGCTCGATGACGCCGATCGCGCCGCGATCGCGAAGCTGCCCAAGCAGGAACGGCTGGTGAAGCCGGTCTTTGCTCCAGCTTGGGACGTCGCGGCGTAAGGGAGGCGAGCAGGTCCCGCATCGCCCAAGCGCGATGCGGGCTAGGCTAGAGGCTACTCCGCATCCTCGAGCGTGAACTGGGCGGCTTCTTCGTCGTAGCTGAAGAGTTCGGCGTAGCGGCCCCAACCGATGACGGCGCGGAGAGTTTGTTCGGCATACTCAGCGGACATGTGGTCTTCGAGTTCATCGCGGAAGCGGACCGCAGCGGCGCGGTGATTCCAGCGTTCGTCGAGCACCTGGCGGATGGTGGAGGCCAGGGGAACGTGGGTGCGCAGGGCCTGGGCGAAGGTTTTCTTGCGGTCGTCGGTATCGGCTTCGACGAATAGGCGGCCGGCTTCGGTGAGTTTCAAGTCGCCGTCGGCGAGGACGGCGTAGCCGAGCAGCTGCAGCGCCTCGCCCATCGGCAGGAGTTCGTCGGCTTCGAGTTGCAGTTCGCCGGCCAGCGCGGGCAGGTCGGCGTGGCCGTTATAGGGCTCGGCTTCGATGGTCTCCATCAGGCCGGCCAGCAGGTTGGTGGAGACGGGGGTGAGCGGGGTAGCGAAGGGCGCGGGGGCGCTGGCCGCGGCTTGCTTGTGCTCCGGCGGCGGGCGGCGGGTCATCAGGGCGTAGATGTCGTCCACCA
>Ga0182012_10005130_pt1 | contig 13593 bp, 10 predicted proteins | sample 612S2SmetaG_FD_120486 | JGI IMG/M metagenome (GOLD analysis project Ga0182012, IMG submission 120486) | Permafrost microbial communities from Stordalen Mire, Sweden - 612S2S metaG | ecosystem: Environmental > Terrestrial > Soil > Wetlands > Permafrost | place: Sweden: Stordalen | collected... | reverse complement strand
GCCGCCCATGGTGGGCGTGCCGGCTTTCTTCTGGTGTGAACGTGGGCCCTCTTCGCGGATGTACTGGCCGATCTGGAATTCTCGCAGGCGGCGGATGACCGCCGGACCGATGATGAGCGCCATAAACATGGCCGTAAGGCTGGCAAAGGCCGTGCGAAACGTAAGGTACCGGAAGATGCGGAACGGTCCGAGGTTGAAGTGCCGGAATATGTATTCGTAAAGCAGCCAGTAGAGCAAAAGGAACCTCGTTATGTGCGCGGCTTGCGCCCCGCCGGATGAACTATTTTCCGCGCTCGGCGGCAAAGGCCACAAGCGCGCGCTCCAGGCCCACGCCACGCGATGCCTTGAGCAGTACAGCATCTCCCGGACGGAGGTTAAGGGCCAGCCAGCGTCCAGCCTCCTCGGGGGTATCCACAAACTCAGAGGCCACACCGGCCTGGCGCGCGCCTTCAACGATGTGCGTGGCATTGCCGCGCACTCCTATGACGATGCTGACGCCATGCTGCGCCATATTGCTTCCACACTGATGATGCAGGCGAGCGGCCGCCGGACCAAGCTCGAGCATCTCTCCGGCCAGTACGATGCGGCGCGTGGCGGGCGTTTGCCCCAGGGCGCAGACCATGCTGTCCAATGCCTGCGGATTGGAATTGTAGCAATCGTTGACCAGGATGGCGCCTTCGACTTCCAGCACCTCACCGCGCTTGTCTCCGGGGGTGAGCGTGGCCAAAGCCGCCGCACATTCTTCCAGGGTGACGCCGTGCGCCCAGGCAACGGCCACTCCGGCCAGTGCGTTCATCACGTTGTGGCGGCCAGGCAATGGCAGGCGCGCCGGAATCTGGCCCTGCGGCCCGTGCAGCACAAAGTCAGATCCCAGGACGCCGCGCTCCACAATCTCCGCGGCACGCCACTCCGCCGGATGCGTGACTCCGTACAAGGTGACGCGGCCGTGGAAGTCGCGGCCAAACTGCGAAACGTAAGGATCATCGGCGTTGAGGTAGGCGTGGCCTGCGGCAGGCAGAGACTCGATGAGCTCGTACTTGGCACGGGCGATGCCATCCTGCGACACGAAGCTTTCCAGGTGCGCAAGGCCGACGTTGGTGACCACGCCTTCGTCCGGGGCGGCGATCTGCGCAAGGCGCGTGATCTCGCCCGCGTGCGACATGCCCATCTCGATGATGGCGAGGTCGTGCTCCGGCTCCAGACGCAGCAGCTGCATGGGCAGGCCAAAGTGGTTATTCAAATTGCCCAGGGACTTTAAGACCCGGTAGCGCACGCCAAGCAGGTGAGCGATGCATTCCTTTGTGGTCGTCTTGCCGGCCGAGCCGGTGACGGCGATCAGCTTTTTGCTCCAGAGGCGCCGCGCCGCAGCGCCGAGATGTTGCAGCGCCACGGTCGTGTCCTTGACGGCAAGGAGCGGTGCGCCGGGCCAGCGCGCAACTTGGACCGCGTCAACGACAGCCGCAATGGCGCCTGCCTTGAGTGCGGCTTCCACGTAGTCGTGGCCATCCAAGCGCTCGCCGCGGATGGCGAAGAAGAGTTCGCCGGGGATCAGAGTGCGCGTGTCAATGGAGTAGCCCTGGGCAATGGATGCGGCTTCAAAGCTGCCATGCCCCTGCACGAATTCGGCGATCCTGCCCAGTGAGAGCTTCATGCGCGCTGGCCTCCGCGATGGTGGCCGAGGCGATTCAACTCCTCGGTGGCCACCTGGTGATCGTCAAAGGGAAACTCGCCGGCGGGGGTGATCTGCACGCGCTCGTGTCCTTTGCCGGCAAGCAGAATGATGTCTCCGGATTTTGCCTCGGCCAAGGCCAGCGCGATGGCCTTGCGGCGGTCGGGCTCGGTGACGAAGCGCACGCCCGTCTCGGTGAGCGTCGGAAGGCTTTCGCCGATGATGGCCATGGGATCCTCACTGCGCGGGTTGTCCGAGGTGAGCACGACGAAGTCGCTTCCCTCACCCGCGGCGCGAGCCATCTTGGGACGTTTGGCGCGGTCGCGATCTCCGCCGCAACCGAAGAGGGTGATGACCCTACCCTGACTGCGCGTGGCAAAGTCGCGCGCCAGCCGCGTCAGGTTGCGCAGAGCGTCATCGGTGTGGGCGTAGTCCACGACAACGGCAAAGGGCTGGCCTTCATCCACGCGCTCAAATCGGCCGGGAACGCGCTCCATGCGGGCTATGCCATCGGCGATCTGCGCGGCGGTGCAGCCGCGCGCGTAGGCGGCGGCACAGGCGGCAATCACGTTGTAGACGTTGACGCGGCCAACGAGCGGCGAGCGCAGGGCGATGGGGCCATCCGGCGTGGTGAGGGTAAAGCGGTTGCCCTGCGGCGTCATTTCCAGTGCTTCGGCGTGGAAGTCTCCGGCCTCGACGCCATAGGTGAAGACCTGCGAGCGGCGGCGGGAGAACTCCGCCAGCTTGCGGCCAAGCTCGTCGTCAATGTTGACGATGGCGCAGCGCGGCGGCTCGGTGCCACAGCCTTCAAAAAGGATGCGCTTGGCGGCGAAGTACTCTTCCATGGTCGCGTGGTAATCGAGGTGATCCTGCGTGAGGTTGCTGAAGACGGCAACGTCAAAGGGGATGCCGAAGACGCGACCCTGGTCGAGGGCGTGGCTGCTGACCTCCATGACGGCCTCGGTGGCACCATTGGCAAGCGCGCGCGCGAAGAGCTGATTGAGTTCGAGCGATTCCGGCGTGGTGTGCGGCGCGGCGATGACCTCGCCCGGCAGGTGATACTCCACGGTGCCGATCAGAGCGTTCTTGCGCGCGGCGGCCTTCAGAATGGCCTCCAGGATAAACGTGGTCGTCGTTTTGCCGTTGGTGCCCGTGATGCCGGTGACGCGAAGGCGCTCGCCAGGATGCTTGTAGAAATTGGCGCTGAGGCGGGCCAGCGCGCGGCGTCCGTGCGGCACCACGGCCCAGGCAACACCATCGCGCGGCAACTGTTCAGCAGAATCGGTGACGACTGCGACGGCACCGGACTGGATGGCCGTGTCAATGTAGCGGTTGCCGTCTGTGCTGCCGCCGCGCATGGCGACAAACACCCAGCCGGGTTTCGTGCGGCGCGAGTCGTAGTCCAGACCCTTGACCGCGCAGTCGCCCTGCTGCAGCAATACCTCGGCACCGTCCAATATTTCAAGGAAGTTCATCCAACTATCTCCAGCCAAGCACTCGCCCAATACGCCTCAGCGGGCAAAGCGAACGGCAATCCGCGAACCCTGCGGCAGATGCGACCCCGGCGCCGGTTGTTGCTCCCGCGCCACGCCGCTGCCCACTATCTGCAACTCATATCCCGCGCGATGTGCCGCCTCCACGGCGGCACGCATGGAAAGGCCCATGAATGATGGTACCGTGGAACCCGCTCCCACATCGAGTACCACGCTGCCGGGGTGTGACGGAGGTTGCGGGACGGGCGGTGGCGGCAGATGCTGCGGCCCAGGCTGCGGCGCGGCTGCGCCCGGCGTTGGCTGCGGCGTGGGGGCCGGTGCGGCCGGCGCAACAGGCACGGCCGTGGAGGCAAACTCCGGCAGCACGGGAGCAGCGTTTTGTTGCGCCTCCTCGGCATCATGCTCGCTGGCCTTGGCCACCAGTTGACGACGGCTCGCGTTGTTCTTGGGCTCCACATCGTGCGGCACACCCATGTAGGCCAGTACCTGTTCGGCCACACGCTTAAAAACCGGCGCGCTCACCTGTCCGCCTTGGTGCAGGCCTCGTGGCGTATCCAGAATGACGGCGATGGTGATGGCCGGAGTGTTGACCGGGGCGAAGCCGACGAAGCTGGCTACGTAATCCGTCTTGGAGTAGGCGTGGGTGCGCGGATCAATTTTCTGTGCCGTACCAGTCTTTCCCGCCGAGGTGTAGCCATCGAGGATGGCGCGGCGAGCGGTGCCATCGAGCACGACCTCCTCGGTGGCGCGGCGCATGATGGCCGCCGTCATGGAGCTGATGGCGCGGTGCTGCTGCGCGGGATGAAACTCGATGCGCTGGTAGCCCTGGCTGGGCGGAGTGACGCCGGCGACGATGCGCGGCGGAGTGTACACGCCGTCATTGGCGATGGCCGACATCATGGAGACCACCTGCAGGGGAGTCACGCCGACCTCCTGCCCAATGGCCATGGAACCAATAGAGGATGCCGCCCAGCGCTCCGGCCGCCGCACCAGGCCGCGCGTTTCACCGGGCAGCTCGATGTTTGTCTGCTGACCGAAGCCGTAATTTTGAATGTGCCGGTAAAAACGCTCCGGGCCGAGGCGCAGCGCCAGGCGCACGGCGCCCACGTCACTGGATTCGGCATAGGCGCGTTCCATGGTGACGGTGCCGATGTGGTGCGAGTCGCGAATCTTGATGCCGCCGATCATCACGTAGCCGGGATCGCAGTTGATGATCTCCTCCGGCGTAGCGACCTTCTCCTCGAAGGCCGACGAGAAGGTGACGGTCTTGAAGACCGAGCCCGGCTCGTAGACGTCACTGACGGCGTGGTTCTTCAGCTTCTCCTGCGTAATCTCTTTCGAGATATTTGGATTGAAGGTGGGCGCGTTGGCCAGGGCCAGAATCTCACCGGTGCGCGGATTCTGCACAACGACCGTACCGCTGGCGGCATGAGTCTCATCCATGGCCTGCGCCAGTTCCTTCTCCGCGATGTACTGGATTTTTTCGTCAATGGTCAGCACCAGGTTCGAACCTGGTTCGGGAGGCTGTTCGATGTGGCTGATCGTCTTGCGCCGGGCGTCCAGGGTGACGACCATGCGCCCCTTCACGCCGTTCAACTCCTCCTGATACTGGTGCTCGATCCCCGCGAGGCCGGAGTCTTCCATGCCAACGTAGCCGAGCACCTGCGCCGCAAGCTGGCGCTTGGGATAAAAACGCTTATGCTCCGTCTGAAAGTAGATGCCACGCAGGTTGAGGGCACGAATGCGTGAGGCCGTGTCGGCATCCACCTTGCGCGCCACCCAGGCAAAGTTGCGCTGCGTCTTCATGCGCTCCAACAGGCCATCGGCATTTTCGCCGGTGAGGGCGGCCAGCAACATGCTCGCATTCTTCTGATCGGGAATTTCGCTGGGCACGGCAAAGACCGAGTCCACCGGAACGGTCATCGCCAGCTCCTGGCCGTTGCGGTCGTAGATGATGCCGCGCTGCGGAGCCACGTCCTCGGTGCGCTGCTGCTGGTGCTGCGCCTTCTGCAACCAGTGGGGATACTGTACGACCTGAAGCCAGACCAGTCGAAAGACGATGAGCAGCGCCCAGACAAACAGAAATGCGCCAAAGCCAAACAGGCGCCATTTCACATTGACTGAGTTTTTGCCGCCAGACGCCATCGCTTGCACCCACACCTCCCGCAGCACTCCGGGAGTTTAACTTTTTAGAACACGCTGGCGGAAGCGGCCAACAAAAAAACGGACGCCACCGTGCCGGAGGTCCGGGCACGGAAAGCGCCCACGGTCTTTCCAGGCTCTTCCCTCTGCGCTGGCGTCGGCGGCCTTCGGTTTAGTTCGGAACCGAGACCACGGAGATGTTGCCCGCGCGCGCCATCACCGGCACGCCTGAATCGTTGCCCGAGGCTTCCATCTGCTGCACCTGGCCCACGGCCGGCCGCGCCAACCCCATCTGCCCGGCCAGGGCATCAATGCGCTCGGGATTCTTCAGCGTTGCCTCTTCCAGCCGGAGCGTGCGGTTGACATCCGCCAACTGATCGCACTGCGTGCGCGCCTCTTCAATCCTGTAGCCATACACCTGCGAGCGATAGTGCTGTCCGGCATCCAGCAGCAAAACGAGAAAGACGATTGCCACGCTGGCGAAGAAGACGCGCATCTCGTTGCGGCGTTCGATGTCTCGGGTGCGCACCAGGCGGGAGTTATCAATCGCCTTGTCGAAGTAGATCTCCGGCGCGCCCGGCATGTAACGGCGCGGAGGCGCAATCGTCGCGCTCTGCTTCCGCGAATAGATTTTCTGCGGCAACGCCGCTGCCCAGATCGCCATGACGTTTACTCCCTGCCTTGTAAGTTCTCCACAGCATGCACAGCTTTTTCCACACAACGTGCAAAGAAACTTCAAATATTTACAAAACTCTATCTATTGCCGCGCCCCACCACGGGCGCCATGCGCTCAGCGGCCCGCAATTTTGCGGAACGCGAACGCGGATTCTCATCCATCTCCTCCGGAGTGGCGATTACCGGCTTCTTACTCAGCGCCAGCCACACTCCGTCGCGATGTCCGTCCCGCACGGCATCCTTCACCCTGCGGTCTTCCAGCGAGTGGAAGCTGATGACCACCAGCCTTCCACCCGGCTTTACAACTTTTGGCGCCGCGGCAAGCAGCGCGTCTAAATCTTCCAGTTCACGATTTACGAAAATCCGGATCGCTTGAAAAGTCAGCGTCGCGGGATGAATGCCTTTGCCTTTTCCTTTGGCATGAGGGATTGGCCGGGCCGCGGCCGATACAACTTGTGCTAGATGAGCGGTCGTTCTTACCGGCCGCGCCCGAACAATTGCTCTGGCGATTCTCCGCGACCTCCTCTCCTCACCGAATTCGTAAATCAGGTCTGCGAGATCGCTCTCGCCGAACTGGTTTACCACTTGTTCGGCGGTCAACTCCGACTCGGGGTTCATACGCATATCGAGTCGGCCGTCCGCCTGAAAACTGAATCCTCGGCTGGCATCGTCCAACTGCATCGAGCTGACGCCAAGGTCGGCCAGTACGCCGTCTGCGCTGCCGGGAGCCACGCGCTCCGCCAGTTCGGCGTAGGACGCATGGTGCAGTACAACCTCGGGCCAGTCGTCCTGGCGCCCTTCGGGGGCAGCCAGACGTTGGCGAGCCATTTCCAGCGCCACGGGGTCCTTATCAAATGCGATCAGCCGGCCCTCGCGGCCGAGCGCAGCGGCGATTGCCGAACTGTGCCCGCCCAACCCGAGAGTGGCATCCACGTAAGTCCCCCCGCGCCGGATGGCCAGGAAGTGAATTGCCTCATTAAAAAGAACAGGCGCATGGTTGAATCTGCCTCCACCATGCACGCCCCTTGGGGCGCTGGAATCGCTTGCGGACTCCGAACCGCCGTCCGCCACTTAAATACCCAGGTCCGACAGTTGATCGTTCTCTTCATCGCTGATCGAATTCGCATTCACGTACTCAGCGAACTCGTCCATCGGTCGAATCTCCATGCGATTCAGCTTGCCCACGATGGCCACCTCACCCTTCAGGTTGAAGAGGCCGCGCAGGCGGTCGCTGACGGTCAAACGGCCCTGCGGGTCCATGTTCACGCTCTGGCCGTAAAAGCTGGTGATGTTCAAAAACTTCTGCACCGCCAGGTTCGAGGTCGGCAGTTTCGCAAGGCGATCCTCGATCTGTTCCCACTCCTTGAGGGGATACAGTTCGATAACCTTCTTGTCCCGGCTGGTCAGATAGAATTGGCTGTCATAAGCGCGGTCGATTTCATGCTTGAAATCGGCCGGAATCTTAAGACGGCCCTTCTCATCCAGTCGGGTTGGACAGTTGCCGCGAAACATAAATCGTGCCCCTCGTTGGGCGTTGTTACAGGCTGACCAGGGTCAGCGGAGAGGAAGTGGAGGCGGATTCCGATAGAAAGCGGGGAAATCGGTCCACAATCGACCTCTCTTTGCCGATTCAGTCTGATTTAGACCACAAAGAATGTCAAGAACGAAATGCAGGATTTCGTCATTTTCCCTATTTTTTCTCGTGCGCAGATGGCCGGGCTCGCGGAGGAGCATTGAAGGCGGGGCGGTGGCGCAAACGGCGGCGCGCCCATGTGAGGCGCGCCCGGGTAGCGATGCGGAGTGGGAGATACGGATTTGTCTGCGGGTGAAAGCCGTCGCCGAACGGGGCGGCGGGTTAGTGGACCATGGGAGAGGACGCTCGATCTTCCATTCGTGAGGCCGCGTTGCGCGTGCGGAGAAGTCCGTCAATGGTACGCGGCGCGCGATGCGGCATGGCAAAGGGCTGCACCTTGGCCAGGGTGGGCGCGGCATTGTTCGCCAAGTTTGGGTGCACAGAATCCGGCACGGAAATCGGCATGGCGACGGGCTCGGCCTCCGGCATCGTGGAGCGCTCGGCGGCGCGGTGCAATGGCAACAGCCAGGCGGTGGCCCGGCGGCCATTGAGAAAGCGCTCCAGCCAGCAGCAGAGCCAGGCAAGGCCCATGCCGGCTGAAGCCAGGGTCAGCAGCAGAGCGCTGTTCAGGCAGGCCAAGGTCTTCGTGAGGTAGGCCAGCGTCAACTTCCAGCAGATGAGCGTCTTTGTGTAGACCGGTTCCCCGTTCACCATGGTTCTTCCCTTTCCTCACAGATTTCATCGGCGGAGGCCAGCCGGCACTTTACCGGCGCGGCTCGACCGGAGCGCGGTGGGGCCCGGCCCGCGATTCGCGTATACTGAAGGAACTCCCCGCGAGCAGCCATCATTCCAGTGAACGTTCCGTCGTTCATCAGGACGAGGTGCATCGCTTTTCCCTGGAGGAAGGCATTGATGTCGGCAGGCGCTGCTACAACCATGGTCACAGTGGATGACGTCCGGCGGGCGCATGAGCGCATTCGCGAGTCACTCTTCCTCTCGCCGTGCTCGCACTCAGAGACCTTCTCGCAGCTCTCCGGCAACAAGGTCTACCTGAAGCTGGAAAACCTGCAAATGACCGGCGCTTACAAGGAGCGCGGGGCGCTCAACAAGATTCTGCTACTGACCGAGGAAGAGCGCTCGCGCGGATTGATTGCCGCCTCAGCCGGCAACCACGCGCAGGCCGTCAGTTACCACGCCACCAAGCGCGGAGTGCGGGCGCAAATTGTGATGCCGCTTGCAACTCCTTTGAATAAAGTAATGGCCACGCGGCGCTTTGGCGGCGAGGTGGTGCTGTTTGGCGCCAACTACGACGAGGCCTGCGACGAGGCCAAGCGCCGTTCCGCAGCCGAGGGCATCACCTTCATCCATGCCTTTGACGATGACGCGGTGATCGCCGGGCAGGGCTCGCTGGGGTTGGAGCTGCTGGGCCAGTTGCCCGACGTGGACGTGGTCATCACGGCCATCGGCGGAGGCGGACTCATCAGCGGAATGGCCTGCGCGCTGAAGGAAATTAATCCCCGCATCAAGGTCATCGGCGTGCAGACCTCGCGTTTGCCTTCGATGAAGGCCGCGGTGGAAGCCGGGCACCTGGTAACTCTGCCGGTGGCCAGCACCCTGGCCGATGGCATTGCCGTGCGCACGGCCGGCACTCGCACGCTGCCCATGGTGCAGAAGTACGTGGACGAGATTGTGACGGTCGAGGAAGAAGAGATCGCCTCGGCCATCCTGCTGCTGCTGGAGCGCGAAAAGACCGTGGCGGAAGGCGCCGGAGCGGCGGCGGTGGCTGCCATCCTGCACCACAAAATCAACTGCACGGGCAAGCGCATTGCGGCCGTCATCAGCGGCGGCAACATTGACGTGGGCATCCTGTCGCGCATCATCGAACGCGGTCTGGCCAAGGACGGACGCCTGATCCGGCTGCGCATCCATCTGCCGGATTATCCCGGCGCGCTGCACAAACTGACTGGCCTGCTGGCCGATCATCGCGCCAACATCGTGGAGACCAGCTACGACCGCAAGTTCGGCGTGGACCTGGGCTATTCGGCAATTGACCTGACGATGGAGACGCGCGGCAACGAGCACGTGGAGCACCTGCTGACCGCTCTGGCCGCCGCTGGATACCAGTTCGAGCGCATTGGCTGAGATTGTACAAATCAGAGATGAACGCGCCCCGGTTTCGGCCGGGGCATTCTTCTGCGCGACAGACGGACTACCCTTTTCGCGGCGCGGTCAACTACACTAGTCTGCTGCCGGAGGCGCGTCTTTCCGCGACCACACCGCAAGTCAGCCCTCCGGGCATGGGAGACCCTATGATTTCCTCGAAGCGCAAGATCCAAATGATTCCGATGACCCGCTCGGCGATGCTGGTGGCAGGCTGCGCCCTGCTGCTGGCGGCTATGCCAGTTGCTGCACAAACCACAACGCAATCTGCAACCCAGCACGGCATCGCCACCAGCCACATGGACCGCTCGGTGAACCCCGGCGACGACTTCTTCCTGTATGCCAACGGCGAGTGGCTGCGCGCCACCGAGCTGCCGGCGGACCGCGCCCGCATCGGCGTCTTCAGCAAACTGGACGACATCAGCAGCAAGCACACGGCCGCGATCATCGAAGAGGCTGCCAAGTCGAATCCGGCGGCCGGCACGGACGCACGCAAGATCGCCGACCTCTACAACTCCTACATGGACGAGAAGGCCATCGAGGCCGCCGGACTGACGCCGATCAAGGCGCAACTGGATGCCATCGCCGCCATTGGAAACAAGCATCAGTTGGCGCACGAGTTGGGCAAGACCCTGCGGGCAGACGTGGACGCGCTGAACAACACGAACTTCCACACCGCGACCCTCTTCGGCCTGTGGGTGGCACCGGGCTTCCACGACAGCGGCCACTATGCGGCCTACTTGCTGCAGGGCGGCCTTGTTCTGCCTGACCGCGAATACTACCTGGCGACCAGCGAGCACATGGTCAAGGTGCGAGAGCGCTACCGGGCGCACGTTGCGGCTATTTTCAAGCTGGCCGGATATGACAAGCCGGAGGAGCGCGCCAAGAGCGTCGTTGAACTTGAGCACGCCATCGCCGAGGAGCATTGGACCTTGTCGGAAGACGACGACACGCTGAAGGCCGACAACACGTGGAAGAAAGCGGAGTTCCAGCAGAAGGCTCCGGGGCTGGATTGGGCGGAGTACTTCCGCGCCGCGGGACTGGCGCACCAGAAGACCTTCACCGTATGGCAGCCTTCGGCGTTTGTTGGCGAATCCGCTCTGGTGGAGAGCCAGCCGCTGGAGAGCTGGAAGAACTGGCTCGCTTATCACCAGATCGAATCGGCCTCCTCGGTGTTGCCCAAGGCCTACGCCGACGAGCGCTTTGACTTCTTCGGCAAGACGTTGAGCGGCACCACGCAGCAGCGTCCGCGCTGGCAGCGCGGCGTGAATGTGGTGAATGGCGTGCTCGGCGATGCCGTGGGCAGGATCTACGCTGAACGCTACTTCACTCCGGAGGCCAAGCAGCGCGCACAGGAGATGGTGAGCAACATCATCGCCGCCTTCCGCAAGCGCATTGACGCCCTTGATTGGATGGCTCCGGCGACCAAGGCCGAGGCACAGGCCAAGCTGAACACGCTGTACGTGGGCATTGGCTACCCGGAGACCTGGCGCAGCTACGACCTTTTGGAGATCAAACCGGACGACTTGCTTGGCAACCTGCGCCGCGCCAGCTTGTTCGTCTACCACCGCGAGGTGAAGCGCCTGGGTGCTCCGGTGGACAAGAAGGAGTGGAGCATGGAGCCGCAGACGGTGAACGCCGTCAACCTGCCGCTGCAGAACGCGCTCAGCTTCCCGGCGGCTATCCTGCAGCCTCCGTTCTTTGATGCCGATGCCCCGCCCGCGGTCAACTATGGCGCCATTGGCGCCATCATCGGACACGAGATCAGCCACACCTTTGACACCGAGGGCTCGACGTTTGATTCCACCGGCGCGCTGCGCAACTGGTGGACGAAGGCCGACCTTGACCACTTTGGCGCGGCGACAAAGCGGCTGGCCGAGCAGTACAGCAGCTATCATCCCTTCCCTGACCTGGCGGTGAATGGCGAGCAGACGCTGGCGGAAAACATCGCCGACGTGGCCGGCATCTCGGCGGCCTACGATGGTTACCGCGCATCGCTGAGAGGGCAACCCGCACCCGTGCAGGATGGATTCGACGGCGATCAGCAGTTCTTTATCGCCTTTGGACAGAACTGGGCGAGCAAAGGGCGCGAAGCTGCGTTGCGCCAGCAGGTGCTGACCGATGGGCACTCGCCGTCACAGTATCGCGCGGCCACCGTGCGCAACATTGACGCCTGGTACGCGGCCTTCTCCATCAAGGAAGGCAGCAAGCTCTACTTGGCGCCTACGGAGCGCGTGCGCATCTGGTAATGGCAATGGCGAGCCCGGCTGGGGAGAGATTCGCCGGCCGGGCTCCACTTCATGCTTCACAAGGAGATACGAATGGCCCTGGTTTGGATGGCTGACTGTAAGATCTGCGCGCAACGTTTTCCCATGCTGCCTCGCGAGGCAACGGCAGGCAAGAGCACCGATGCGCTGCCCGCGCACACCAACGTGGGGCGCCACGAGTGTCCGCACTGCCACGAATTCGCCGACTATGTGACGGAAGACCTCATTCCGGGCACCGGCCGCATCCAGTCCTCGCGCACCGTGGAGTAACCGCAAAAAAGGCGCCGCACATTCGGCGCGGCGCCTGAGTCTTTCCACTTCCCCTAAATTACTTGTGAAGCAAATCAAACACCATGGCGCTCATGGCGGTGACACCGGTGCGGATGGCCGGTTCATAAACAGGAGCAAAGAGCGCCGAATGGTTGGATGGCAGGGGCGTTCCGCCGGCACGCCAGGCGGCCAGCTTCTGTGGATCAGACGCGCCCAGCCAATAGAAGACGAAGGGAATCTTGCCGTCGAGCGAGAAATAACCCACGTCCTCACTGCCCATGACAGGCGTGGCCTTGTCCACGCGCTCGGCACCCAGGGCGCGCTCGGCCACCTTTTTCATGCGATCGGCCAGCGCGGCATCGTTCAGGGTGGGCACGGTTGACTCTAGTAGTTGAATCTCCGGCATGCGGCCGGGCGCAACGCCATAGGCCACGGCCACGCCGTTGGCGGTGCGCGTAATGCCATCCAGCAACTGCTTGCGCACCTCGTCGGAGTAAAAGCGCATGGAGATGCCCAGCACCGCGTCATCCGGAATGATGTTGTTCTTCGTGCCGGCATGGAAGGTGCCGACGGTCAGCACACTGGGATCCTGCGAAGGAATCTGGCGGCTGACGATGGCCTGCGCCAGCACCACGAACTCCGAGGCCATCACGATGGGATCTTTGCCCTGCGAGGGCCGTGAGCCATGCGCGCTGATGCCGTGGAAGGTGACGCGCAGGCTGTTGGCTCCGGCCAGCATTGGGCCAGCGCCGATGGCAACGTGCCCAGTGGCGATGTCGTTGGTGTCGTGCGTATCCAGGATGAAGTCCGGGCGCGGAAAGCGCTCGTAGAAGCCGTCGGCGAGCATCGCCTTGGCACCGTCAATCGTCTCCTCGCTGGGCTGGCCAACCAACACCACGGTGCCGTGCCAACGCTCGAGTCTGGCGGCCAGTTCGCGGGCCACACCCAGCAGAACGGTCATGTGCAGGTCATGTCCGCAGGCGTGCATCACGCCAACGTCCTGGCCATCGGCGCTGGTGGCGCGCACGTGGCTGGCGTAGTCCACACCGGTAGCCTCGGTCACCGGCAGGGCGTCCATGTCTGTGCGGACGAGCACGGTAGGGCCATCACCATTCTTCAGCACGGCGACCACTCCGAAAGCCTGCGAGCCATCCGGATAACGGCCAACGCGCTCGGTGACCGTGTACCCGGCGCGGCGCAGCTCTCCGGCCAAGTAGGCTGAGGTCTTCTCCTCGTGGTGCGGCAGTTCGGGATTCTGATGCAGATGACGGTAGGTGGCGGTCAGCTCAGTCATCTGGCGATCCACACCAGCATCGAGCGCCGCATCCCTTTGTGCGAAGGCGG
>Ga0182012_10005129_pt1 | contig 13595 bp, 13 predicted proteins | sample 612S2SmetaG_FD_120486 | JGI IMG/M metagenome (GOLD analysis project Ga0182012, IMG submission 120486) | Permafrost microbial communities from Stordalen Mire, Sweden - 612S2S metaG | ecosystem: Environmental > Terrestrial > Soil > Wetlands > Permafrost | place: Sweden: Stordalen | collected... | reverse complement strand
GGCCTCATGGCCAAGCTGCAGGCCTACGAGCTACAGGATCAGGGATTGGACACCGTAGAAGCCAACGTGAAACTCGGCTATCTGGCCGATTGCCGCGGCTACCATATGCCTGTCGAAATCTTGAAAGCTCTCGGCGTTCGCAAGCTACGCCTGCTCTCCAACAATCCTGAAAAAGTGGAAGCCGTAGAAGCCGCCGGAATTGAAGTCGTCGAGCGCGTACCCGCCGACGTGGAAGCCTACGAGTCCCACGCCAAGTACCTGCGCACCAAGCGTGAAAAAATGGGACACTTCTTCACGCCCCTCCAGTAATCCACACTGCTGATCCCATCACCGCGAGATTTTCTTGCCTGTCCCGTCGCGCCCGCGCTTCTTGGTCTCCAGCAGCCTTTTCATCTCGTCTTTTCGCTTAACGGGCAGCGCACCTATCGCGTACTCCATCAGCGCTCGATAAACCCTAGACTCGGGAGCCGCGCCAAGCGCCTCCAAATGCGCCGCAACTGTCCCCGAATCGCCGCGCGCCAGCGGCCCACTGAACGATCGGCTCGCCCCGTTGTGCAACACATTGCTGACCGTGCGCTCCACAATCGGCTGCATGATCCTGCGCACATCCTTTCCGCTGATTCCAGCACGCATCCCCAACCGTGCGGCAGCTTCCAATTCGGTAGCCAGCATCGGCGACAGCATTGCGCCAAACGCGTGATACAGCCTTTTGCTTTTGGGGGCGATCGCGAAGCTGTTCGCACCCAACTTGCGAGCAATCGCACGCGCCGCCCCAGCCGCCTCCGGAGCGCCCTCCACCGCGAACCATGCTCCTTTCAGACTCGGCGGCGCACCGGCCACAAATGTCATCATCGGATGCGCGCTCCCGGTCTTCACTCCGCGTGCGGCCAGCGTGCGCAGCGAGTAGCTGCTTAGCGCTCCACTCGCATGAATCACAATTCGCGGCAAATGCTCACGTGCGGCTAATGTCAGCGCAACTTCCTCCACCGCCTCGTCCGGGACCGCCAGCCAGAGCACATCGCACTCCAGCCTCGCACTTGCCAAGGTAGTCACTTCGGCCCCGACTTCACGCGCGACTTTCGCGGCCCTCCGCTTCGAACCAGGCGAAGTGCGCGCCACGATCTCCGCGATGCTGTATCCCTCTGCATGGAGTAGCCGTACCAGTCCCGAGCCCAACGCTCCCGCGCCCACAAACGAAATATTCTTTACCTGTTTCACGACAGCAGAGTAGCACGGTGCGAGCTCAATTTGTGTATAGTGTCGGCATGGCGAACGCAACTAAAAAAGCTCCTCGCAGCAAACCCGCAAAACCATCCGCTGCCACCTCCAGGAAAAGTGCAAAGCCCCACGCCACTCGCAATCAAGTCCAGGTGATCTCCTCCAAGGTTGTTCACAGCGCTCCTGTTTTTCAGGTAACGAGCGATGAGGTGATCGAACCCTCTGGCGTTCAGGTGCGGCGAGACATCATTCGCCATCCCGGCTCGGTGGTCGTGCTGGCGCTCGACGAGAGCAAAAAGATGCCTTCCGTTCTGCTTATTCGCCAGTATCGCTATGCGGCAGATCAGGATTTATGGGAATTACCCGCAGGACGCATCGACCCTGGCGAGGATGCACTGACCGGCGCCAAGCGTGAGCTCGCCGAAGAAACCGGCTACTCCGCGCGCGAGTGGAAGCTCGCGCTCTATTACTACGCGAGTCCCGGCTTTCTCGATGAAACCATGTCGGTCTTCGCCGCACGCGATCTCCGTAAAGGCAAGGCTACGCCAGAAGAGGACGAGTTCATCACCTGCAAGTTCGTTCCTCTTGACCAGGCCGTGCAATGGGTGATGAGCGGCAAACTGCGCGATGGCAAAGCAATTTCCGGAGTGCTCTGGGCTGCTCAGAAGTTCCATATCTCCGGCAATGGCAAGAGTGTAAAACGAAAGTGAGTCTTCTCTGACCGTTTCGATCCTGAGCTGCTGAACCCCGCATAAAATAAGGCTTTGCTGCTGCTATGTACCATGTTGACAACCCCAAAAAATGGGCAGACAATCTTCAACGTCAGGTCAACAACAGCATTGACCCATGTAGTTCAGCAACGCAAGATCGAAACCTGAGCTCCGCGAGTTTTTCGCCGTTTGCGACCGTCGGCAGTCGCCGATAGCAAGACGCACGGAGGAACAGTAAGTGTCTCGTCTAAAGGGTACGGTGAAATGGTTTAACAACGCTAAGGGCTTTGGATTTATCGGTCGCGATGATGGCCCGGATGTCTTTGTACATTACAGCGCGATCAGCAGTGAAGGCTACAAGAGCCTTCAGGAAGGCGATCAGGTAGAATTCGAGATCGTCGAGGGCCAGAAGGGACCACAAGCCGGAAACGTTCAAAAGGTCGCTTAAACACTTTCACACCACGAAAGGCCCAACCATAACGGTTGGGCCTTTCTCGCTCCACCAGAGTATCGGCATCCTGATTTCTTCGTACAACTACTTAGTCGCACAAGTATCGGAAACCTTGTGTACGTTGCTTACCGTCAACAGCTTTGTAGCGCCGGAGGGACCTCCCGAATCCGTGGAGTTCGGCGAAGACATCGCACTCGGCGCATTGCTGCTGGTCGTTCCCTCAACACGTACCTGGTTCCCAACAAAGCCGCCAAGCTGCGTGCTGAGACCTTGCAGTTGAAAGTTGTTGCCGGAGTTATCCTGCAACATAAAGCTTCCATCCGAGCCGCGGCTCAGGCATCCCAGCACTGAGGCTTGCGTGCTGTTCGCGCTAGCCTGATCACCCGTATGCCCCGTAGCCCCCGTAGCCGAAGTGTCCGGAGGAATCGCCGAGGGGTCTGCGGGACTCGTTGGATTCGAAGGCGTCTGCCCTGTTTGGTCCTGCGGAAAAGTTGACGGAGTGGCCCCTGGCGGCGGGGTCTGGTTAGGCGTGCTGCCCATCTGCGCGGCAGCAGCCAGGCAGCAACCCAGTATGAGTGTTCCTAGTGAGAGTGATTTCTTCATTGCAAATCCTCCTTGACCACCAGATCAAGTGCAGGCAGCGTGCCGCTCCAGCAGCCCCGCATACAGGGCCAGCCAGATCGCAATCGCGAAACCATTCGGAAGCTTTTGCTGCAAAGGTGAGAAATTACACGAATCGTATCGAGGGCGACGCTACGCAGGAAACAGCTTCATCAGTCCCTGCGGCGCAAGGTCCGGAATCAGGAATCGCGCCGGATTCCCAGCCGCTCGCGAGAGAGCTTCTGCCGTAAGGTAGCCTGCCCTCACCGCGCCTTCCATGGTGGAAGGCCATCCCGTGGCGGTCCAGTCACCGCTGAGAAACACTCGCGGCCAGGCACTCACCGGGGTCATCCTGAACTCGTCGCTGAGTGGCGCGGGAGCAAACGTTGCGTGCACCTCTTTAATCACCGTAGCCTTCACCAGCTTTGCTTCCCGCACGGCAGGGAAAAACTCAGCCAGCTCTTTCATTGCAAGCTCAATGATCTCGTTGCGGCTCATCTCCAGCAGCGCCTTCGACGAACTCACAACCAGTTCCAGATAGCTGCCGGAATCCTTCGCCTCGGCATGGCGCGCAATGATCTTCGACTTCTGGAACATCCACTGGATATTTCTATCCAGCAGCGCAGCGTGTTCCAGCGTCGTGATCTCGCGGTCGAACCACAAATGAATCCCCGTGATCGGAACCGTGTGCAGATGATTCACTTTCGCTTGCAACTCGTCACTCTCGGCACCCGCCGGTAGAACGCGTCCCAGCGCGTGAAACGGAACCGCGCTGATCGCATAATCAAAGCTGTAGTCGTGATCATTCGCCCGCAATTTCACCCCGTCATCGCAGGACACAAGCTGCTCCACCGCACTGCGCAACAGCACCTGTCCTCCGCGCGCAACGATGTACTCAGCCGCCACGCCATACAGTTCCGATAGCGGAACCGACGGCAGCCCCATCATTCCAGCTTCTGCCGATTTCAAAAACGCGTCACGAAAAACCATGGCCGCGTATTTGACCGATGACTTGTCCAACTCCTCATTCAAGCTGCTGATCAGCACAGGAGCCCAGAAACGGTCGATTGCAGCCTGTGTCTGTCCTTTGCGCTGCAGCCATGCCAGAAAATTGTCGCCACTCTCCTCCGGCACTCCCGGCATCAAAGCCACAAGCGCGCGCGCAATTCCAAGCTTGTCGCGCAGCGAAAGCAGTCCAAACTTCGCAAAGCTTATCGCGGAGTGAAACGGAGCAGGCAGAACCGAAGATTCAATGGTCCCTGAACGCCCACCGGGCTCCAGAAACGTGATGCTCTTGTACCAGCGCACCTTGTCCTGCACACCAAGTCGCCGGTACAGATCGCGCAGATTTGTACAGCAACCCAACAACACGTGCTGGGAGTTGTCCACCACCTCGCCCGTGCCAGGATGCTCATAGGAGGAAGCGCGTCCGCCAAGAAAAGGTCTGCGCTCGAACAATGTAATTTGGTATCCGGCGTCGGCAAGCGCGCAAGCCGCGGAGAGCCCCGCAAGCCCGCCTCCAATCACGGCCACCTTTGCCAGCTTCGCTTCTGGAATGCTCAAAACAATCTCTTCCCAAAGCCCTTGGCGAAAATTTTGAGTTTGTCGCCGAGCGAGAGTCGCACGCGCTCCGAATACACGTCGTACTGTTTCAGTTCAATCCGGTCGAGAATCCCTCGATAGATTTCAACCATCGCCCACAGCGCGGGCCGGCTCACTTCTTCAATCAGTGGCAGCAGCCGTTCGGCGGAAACATAAAACTCGCGGGCCCGTGCGGCCTCAAACGCCAGCAGTGGCCGCAGCTTCTCCATCGGCGCGCCGGAGCCAAGCTCTTCGGCAGTCACGCCAAAGCGCGCCAGATCCTCCTGCGGCAAATACACCCGCGCCATGCCTGCGTCTTCCTTCACATCGCGAAGAATATTCGTGAGCTGGAATGCGATGCCAAGTTGCTCGGCATACTTTTCCGCTTCCGGCGACCGATAGCCAAATATGCGAATGCACACAAGTCCCACTACCGACGCAACGTGATAGCAATACCCGTATAGTTCCTCGAAGCTGCCATAGACAACCTGCGGCGCACCGCTCTGTGCGCTACCTTCGCGCACATCCATCTCAGTCCCAGCGACCAACTGATCAAGCAATTCCATCGGAATGTTGTAGCGTTTCTGCGAATCTTTCAGCGCCAGAAACACAGGATCGTCCGTGCGCCCCGTCTCGACCGAGCGATGATACGCATCGATAAACTCGTTGAGCTTAGCCCGCCGCTCTGCAGGAGCCATGCCCGGATCGTCGCTAAGATCGTCGGCGTGGCGCATGAAGGCATAAACCGCGCTCAGCGCATTGCGTTTGCGCCCCGGTAGCAGCATGAAGCCGTAATAAAAGTTCTTCGCCGAGGAGCGCGCAATGTGGCGGCACACGCTGTAAGCAGTGGTCAATTGCAGCGCGGCATGTTGTGTAGCTGTGCTGCTCATCCAGCCCTTCCCATCGCGATTCGTCCGGCCACGGCCCGTAAGGCCAGCTCGGCTTTTCGCAGCTTGCTCAGGCTGGGTCTTTGCGCCAGCACGTTGTAGTCCTGTTTTTCAATCGCCTGTAAGATCGCCAAGCCGCCGCGGCTGAAGAGTTCAAGATCCAATGCGAGCGAGCGATTCACCATCTTCACCAGCGGCAATCCGCGCGCAAACCACTCACGCGCGCGCTCCACTTCAAATTGCATCAGTTCGCGGAACTGCCCATTAAAGCCACCCTGAGCAATCTGCTCTTCATTCACACCAAAGCGTCGCAAATCCTCAAGAGGCAGATAAACGCGCCCCTTTTTCCAATCCACCGAAACGTCCTGCCAGAAATTCGCCAGTTGCAGCGCCGTGCAAGTGAAGTCAGAGAGCTTCTGCCGTTCCGCATCGGAGTACCCGCACAGATACAGCACAAGATGCCCAACTGGGTTCGCCGAGTTCTTGCAGTATCCCAGCAGCGCGTCGAAGTTCTCGTACCGCGTCACCGTCTGATCTTGCCGGAACGCCGTAAGCAGGTCACTAAATTCATGTTTCGGAATCGCACAGTTCTTCGCCGTCTCAGCCAACGCAACGAACACCGGATGACGCACCGTTCCCGCACCACCCTCGCCTTCGATCCCTCGATACATGGCATCGAGTTCCTGCTCCCACCGATCCAGCAGCGCCAGCGAAACCTGCGTGTCTCCGGTCTCATCACCCAGATCGTCTGAGATGCGGCAGTACGCATAAACATTGAAGAAATGCTGGTGCAGTTGCTTCGGAAGAAACCACGTGGCCACCGAAAAATTCTCGTAATGCCCGGTCGCCAGTCGCTTGCAGTAATGCCGTGCTTCTTCCAGCGTAGGCACAACCGCAGGAAACGCATACTCCGGCGGAAGACTGGCCCAGCCGCGTGTCAGCAGGGTTTCTACATCGCTTGAGTTTGGATCAGCGCCGTGTTTACCGGCGCTGTTGGAGTGAGTGCTGGGCACAAATGGCGTCAATCGTCTTCCCTTTTATCAGTGTCCAGGAATGATGGCGGTCTTGATTTCGCCGCCGCGCGTCAGCATCTCCCGCAACACAAATTGCAGCTTGGAGAGTGGCGCTTCCCCGGTAATGTAATCCGCGCCTTTAATCTTGCGCTCTGCAATAAGCGCGAAAGCGCGGCGTACCGTGTCCGGAGTGTGGTGGAACGTAGCTTTCAGTGTAATTTCCGAGTAGTGCAGGCGCTCGGTATTCAGTTGCACCCGCGTTCCCTTGGCGCAGCCGCCAAACAGATTCACCGTCCCACCCTTGCGCACCATGTCAATGGCCCACTCCCACGCATCGGGACGTCCCACGGCTTCAATCACTACGTCAGACCCGCGCCGCTCTGGCGTAAGGTCACGCACCGCTTCAATCGGACTGGCAACCTTCGGGAACTGCACAACCTTGCTCGCCCCCGCGTGTTTGGCTGAGATCACCTGCTCGTCATGCTTCACCACGGCGATCACGTCGCAACCCATGATGTGCGCCACCTGCATGAACATCAGGCCAATCGGACCCGCACCAATCACCGTAACAGTCTCGCCAATCTCCACGCCGGTTTCGTGCAACCCACGCAGCACACAGGCCAAAGGCTCGGTGAGCGCTGCGGTTTCAAAGCTGATGTCCTTGGGCACCACCAGCATATTGTTCTCAACAATGCGGCGTGGCACACGGATGTACTCCGCATAAGCGCCATTGTTGAACAGCAAGTCTTCGCAAAGATTTTCCTGGTGCTTCTTGCAGTAGAAACATTGCCCGCATGGAGCCGAGTTGAGCGCAACCACGCGCTGCCCTGTCTGGAAGTTCTTTACCCCCGGTCCGATTTCCTCAATCACTCCGGCGAACTCATGGCCAAACAGCGCCGGCGGAACAATCATCTTGGCGTGGTATCCGCGGCGATACACCTTCAGATCCGTGCCGCAGGTCAATGCCGCCTGGACGCGGATGAGTACCTCACCCTTCTCCAGCACTGGAATCGGTACCCGCTCGATCTTCACATCCTCTTTGCCATAGAGGACTGCTGCCGTCATTTTCCCGTTCACTCTACTGTCCTTCCCAGACGCTGCCAGGCTGAATCGCGATTTTCATCGTGTCCGGCTGGGGATGCGCAGCTAATGTCAGTGCGTCGAGCGCCTGCCCTAATGGGAAGCGGTGACTGTAAAGTCCCGCCAAGTCCATCTCGCCGCTGAAAACAAAATCAGCCACTTCTTCATTCAATTCCACAGACGCGCTATAGGAACCAAGCAATGTCTTTTCGTCCACACAAACCGAAGCAGGGTCAATCACCACTTCACCGCGTACTGTCTGCGCAAACAACAGAATCCGTCCGCCGAATCGCGCCGCATCAATCGCCGGACGTATCAGCGAACTTCCTCCCACTGCCAGAATCACCGCATCAGCGCCACGGCCATCCGTGCGCTCTCGAATCGCCTGCACCACGTCCACCTTCGACGCGTCAATCGACTCGTTTAACCCATAACCCATCCCAATTGTAAGCCGCTGCGGGAATAAATCGGAAGTAATTACGTTTGCTCCTGCACGTTGGGCCAACTTACTCAACAGCAGGCCAATCGGACCCTGCCCAATTACTAGGATCGTTTCGCCCTTTTGAACCCCAAGCGTCCCAATTCCCTTCCACACCGTGTTCACCGGCTCGATATTTGAGGCCTGCTCGTAACTCACCGAATCCGGGATACGGATGACGCCCTGATCAACGATCCAGTCCATCACTCTGATGTACTCGGAAAACCCTCCGCCCGAGGGTTCGCCAAAGCCCGCCGTCGTCCCAACCTGCTTGTAAACCGGGCATTGCGAAAACACTTTGCGCTGGCAGTAATAACAGGTACCGCAAGGAATATGGTGGAAGACCATCACGCGGTCACCCTCCGCAAAGCGCGTAACGCCAGCGCCGCGAGCCACCACCACCCCCGCCATCTCATGACCGAAAATGCGCGGTGCCGAGTGCGATCCCGTAGAAATCTTCTTCAGGTCCGTGCCGCAGATTCCGCAGGTGTGAATGCGCACCAGCAGTTCACCAGCACCAATCTTCGGCACCGGAACCGTCTCCAGTCGCATATCGTTCTGCCCGTAATAAACCGCGGCCAGCATCTCATCCGGAATACAATCCAAGGCCTTCGATACCGGCGTTGTCTTTTGAATTACAGCCATCCTTCTCAATCACTCACTTTCATCAGACTTCCGCAGCAGCGGACGAGTATCTCGCCGAAAACCGCGTGCAATCCTTCAGATAAGAGTTGACCGCGCTCTCCAGAGCCTTCGTCGCCAACTCGCTGTTCACCCGCAACTCCGCAACTCTCTGCCACAGCCAGGGACGCACTGCGATGTGCGCAACAAAGCGTCCTGTTTCAAACCCTTCCGGCTTCACAAACGCCGAGACAAATCCGAGATCCTCGTCCACTCCGTCAGAAACAGCCTTGATTGCCACAAATTCCAAGCCATACTCGGCGGCCACCGCCGCGACACCAGCCGCTTCCATGTCCACAACCTGAGCGCCAAAACGCGCCACGGAGCACTGTTTCAAACTCTTCCCAGCCACGCAATCCAAGGTGACCAGGCACCCAAAACCGAATGCTGTTGCAAAGCTCTTTCCCGTAGCCGATTCAGTCACCATTGCCGGAACGAACACCGCTCCAGCCTGCATCTGGCCAACTCCGGGAAGAAGTTCAGTCACGCAGGCCCCGGCGAACCCCATTGAAACTAACACTCTCGGCGAATACTTCTCAACGAGTAGCTTCGCAGCGGCATACGCTCTGCCACTGCCAGTTCCGGCGCAAATCAGTGCAGCCTTCTCGCCGAGGTAAATCCTCTGCGGCCCATTTGCGCCAGTTGCCTCCGTCTCACTCCATCCCCGAACCACCCCGGAAACTTCGCGCTCCAAGGCTGCCACCAGCCCAAACTCAACACCCGATTTGTGAATGGCGTCGCTCATGCCGTTGGACACACCGCCTCGTAGGCGGGAGCATAGCCCTGCGCCACGAACCAGCGCGCCGCCCTGCCCAGCGCCTCACGAGCCGCTCCATGCGTATATCCCAACTCGCGCTCAGCCTTTCCGGAGTCGACCCACATGAACTTCCTACCCATGCGAACTTCTTCAATCGTCGCGCGTGGCTCACGATTCCTCAAGTAACCGTTGAAGGTTTGGTCGAACGCCGCATACGCCAATGCCACCGAGTGCGGAACCTTCATCGTCGGTGATGGCAACCCGGTCAGCTCACCTAGCGTATCCAGCACCTGCTTCAACGTGAGATTCTCTCCACCGAGTATGTAGCGCTCGCCACGCCTTCCTTTTTCGAAGGCCAGCAGATGTCCGCGCGCCACGTCATGCACGTCCACCAGGTTCATTCCGGTTTCCATGTAGGCGGGGAAATTACCAAGCAAAAAGTCGAGCACAATACGTCCCGTAGGAGTTGGCTTGATGTCCTGCTCGCCAATCGGAGTGCTCGGATTGACGATCACCACCTCCGCGCCCTTCGCCGCCATCTCCACAGCCTTGCGCTCTGCCATGTACTTGGAGCGCTTGTAGTGGCCGATCATATCCGCCACATCCACTGGAGTATCCTCGTTCACCGCGACGCGCTCATAGCCAAATCCCAGCGTGGCCACCGACGAACAGTACACCGTGCGGCGCACGCCCGCGGCCTGCGCCGCTTCAATCACGGCAACCGTTCCGTCCACGTTGGTCGCGTACATTGGTTTAGGGTCGCGTATCCAGAGCCGGTAATCAGCCGCCACATGGAAGACCGCCTCGCAGCCCTCCATCCCTTTGCGCAGCGATGCAGCATCGGTCAGGTCGCCGACCACCAGGTCAGCGCGTAGCCCTTCCAGATTCTCTCTTCGACTCCCGGCCCGCACAAGCAGCCGCAGATCGGCCCCCTGCTCATCCAGCAGGCGAGCCACATGGCTGCCGACAAATCCCGTTGCTCCAGTGACGAATGCCTTCAAACGATCTCTCCGAAATCCAGCGGGTGTCCAATCAAGCCTTCTTTGGCTTGATTGGAATAAGCGGAAGCGGGCGGCGAAGCGAATCCGGTCTTGTACTCCCTAGTCCCCTTGAGTGCTCGCGTACTTCGCCAGCGCCAGCAGCGGGAAGTACCACGGATACGCATGGTATTTCAAATAGAAGACGCGTGGGAAGCCAGTTCCCGTGTAAGGAACCTCGCTCCATCCGCCGTCGCCCTGCTGATGATCCAGCAGGTACGCAATGCCGCGCGCCAGTGACTCCGAGCGATAGTCGCCGCCCGACATCAGTCCAAGCACCGCCCAGGCCGTCTGCGAAGCCGTGCTCAGCCCCGTGCCCTTCAGGTTCGCATCGTCGTAGGAGCCAATCGTCTCACCCCAGCCGCCATCCGGATTCTGCATCATGCGCAGCCATTCGGTAGCCTGCTGCACCATCGCGTCGTGGTTGTCGAAGCCGATGGCCTCCAACCCGCGCAGCACGCAAGCCGTACCGTAGATGTAGTGCACTCCCCAGCGCCCAAACCATGAGCCGTCCGACTCCTGCTCCTTGCGGATGAAGTCAATCGCCCTCACCACCGGCTTATCGTCGAGGGTAAATCCGTTCGCCGCCAGGCATTCCAGCACGCGCCCCGTAATATCCACCGTCGCGGGATCGAGCATCGCGTTGTGGTCGGCAAACGGAACGTACTGAAAGACCATGCGATTGTTGTCTTTGTCGAAAGACGCCCAGCCGCCGTTCTTGCACTGCATCGCCCGAACCCAATCAACTCCGCGCTGCACTGCCTGCTGCTGGAAGCGTGCGTCCTTGGTTTCCGCATGGTTCAGCGCCAGCAACACCTGTGCCGTGTCGTCCACGTCCGGGTAAAACTCATTGTTATGCTCAAAGTACCAGCCGCCCGGCTCGGCATTGGGAACCTTCACCGACCAGTCGCCCTTGCGCCGGTTCTGCTTTTTCAGCATCCACTCCGCGGCCTTCACCATCCGTGGATCAGCCGTGGGCACACCGCTCTCGCCCAAGGCAAACATCGCATAAGCCGTGTCCCACACAGGAGAGATACAGGGCTGCATGCGGAAGGTGTCACCCTCCTCGATCCCCAGCTTCTCAAATTCATCCAGTGCGCGAATCACCTGCGGATCGTCCAGCGAGTATCCCAGGCAGCGCAGCGCGATGATCGAATTCAAAATCGAAGGATAAATTGCGCCCAGCCCATCGCTCAGTTCAAAGCGCTCCAGCATCCACTTCTCGGCCACCCTCAACGCCACCGAGCGTAGCGGGCGCACGTGGACCCGCTCGAACCAGTGGCAGAGCCGATCCAGCACAAGGAAGAAGTTCCGCCAGCCAAACAGCTTGCGCTCCCACTTCAGATGCAGTGAACTGCCGTGACGGCCCTCGGGAAACAGTTCGTCAACGTTCCACTCATCAGGAATCTTCTTGAACGGCTTCTTGGCATAGCAGATAGAAAGCGGAATCAGAATCGCTCGCGACCACGAAGAAATCTCGTAGATGTTGAACCAGAACCAGTTTGGAAACAGCACGATCTCCGGCGGAATCGCCGGCACGGCATCGTAGTCATACTGTCCCAGCGCGCAGAGATAGATTTTGCTGAACGTGTTGCAGGCTGGCACGCCGCCCATTGCAAGAATGCACTCGCGAGCGCGCTCCATGCGTGGATCGCTCGGCAAATACCCGCACATCTTCAGCGCAAAATACGCCTTCACGCTGGCACTCACATTGGAGGGGCCACTGTGATAGATTGGCCAGCCGCCATCCTCGTTCTGATACCGCAGAATCTCCACCGCGCACTGCTGGAAGCGGCGCTCATCGCGAGTCCCAAGGACGGTGTGCAGAAAAATGTAGTCGGACTCCAGCGTCGTGTCGGCTTCCAACTCGCCGCACCACCAGCCATCCTCATGCTGCTTCGCAAATAGAAAGTTCTGCGCGGACGCAATAGACTTCTTCAGCCGGGCACCCAAGCCAGAGATCTTGCCAAAACGTATTGCGGTCGATGGCGTGGAACCTTCCGTCATCTCTTACTCCACCACCGAAACATCGGGAGCCGCGCCAATAGCGGCCACAATCTCCGGAGGCAGCGCAAAGCGTACGTGTTCCGGCATAACCTCCACCTCACGCACGTTGGAGAATCCCTTGTCGCGAAGGAAGTCGATAACCTCCTGCACCAGGATCTCCGGAGCCGACGCGCCAGCCGTCAATGCCACGGTCCTCACGCCCTCCAGCCACTCATGATTGATGTCTTCGCACGTGTCAATCAGAAACGCATTCGTCCCCAGATTGCCCGCAACCTCCACCAACCGGTTGGAGTTCGAGCTGTTCGGCGAGCCCACCACCAGCACCAGGTCGGCCTGTTCCGCAACGTTCTTCACGGCCACCTGCCGGTTCTCCGTCGCATAGCAAATGTCCTGCGCGTGCGGTCCGCGAATGTTCGGGAACTTCACCTTCAGCGCCTCGATGATGTCCTTCGCCTCATCCAGCGACAGCGTGGTCTGCGTCAGGTAGGCCACGTGATCCGGGTCCGGAACCGTGATGTTCTTCACCTGGTCCGCATTGCTTACCACCTGAGTCACCTCGGGAGCTTCGCCCAACGTTCCCACAATCTCGTCGTGGTTCAAGTGTCCAATCAGGATCAGCGAGTAGCCGTCCTTGGCAAAGCGAATCGCCTCCACGTGGACCTTGGTCACCAGCGGACAAGTCGCGTCAATCACCCGCAGCAGTCGCAGCTTCGACGCTTCGCGCACCGATGGCGCAACGCCATGCGCGCTATAGATCACACGCTCGCCGTTCGGAACCTCTTCCACGTCGTCCACAAAGATGGCGCCCTTGCCCTTCAGGTCTTCCACCACATACTTGTTGTGCACAATCTCTTTGCGCACATAGATCGGAGGACCAAAGGTCTCCAGCGCGATGCGCACAATGTCAATGGCGCGCACCACGCCGGCACAGAATCCACGCGGCTTCAGGAGGAGCAGAGTTTTCGCTTCAGTTTCGGTCATTTGGTTTTTAGATTCCACTGCGGCCAGCTCGGATACAAGTGTTCAATTGGCCACACCACATTGCCTAAGTTTAAGACCGCGCGCACCTTCCACGCCATCGCAACCCATAGAACT
>Ga0182012_10005127_pt1 | contig 13597 bp, 10 predicted proteins | sample 612S2SmetaG_FD_120486 | JGI IMG/M metagenome (GOLD analysis project Ga0182012, IMG submission 120486) | Permafrost microbial communities from Stordalen Mire, Sweden - 612S2S metaG | ecosystem: Environmental > Terrestrial > Soil > Wetlands > Permafrost | place: Sweden: Stordalen | collected... | reverse complement strand
TATCAGCCTCCGACCCAAGCTTCACCGTCAACAACTAAATAGAGACTAATCGAAATCGAAGGAGCCGGAGCGTCAGGCGGCGCAAGGCTTTTCGCGATCTATCCTCGGAGATGATGGAAAGCGCTATCAGTTACCGACGGCAGAATACAGTCGGACTGCAGAACTTACGGTGCAGCAAGTTTGCGCGTCTGCCATGTTGGCCGCAGATACGACGGGGCGGTTGCACGAGATTATCGTAACACAAGCTAACAACCAATGGTGGGTTGGATTGTCTCAAGTATAAGAAACACGGTTCAGTCCAGTAAACGAATCTTTTTCGAGACAACGACTGTGATAATCGGCATAATTAAGTTATCAAACAAGCGTCCATGAACTCCGTCGATACCAGATTATTTGCTGGTTCACTTTCGGGTTCTACTATTATTCCCATCATATTTCGTCAGATATAACAGACGGGAGCCCTCAGTTGTTGGATTCTCATCGTCGTAAAAAGAAGATCAGTAAACAGCCTTCGACGCTGTCTCGTATTCTGAAACCAAATAACCGTCTGCGCCTTGCCGCGACGATATTTGTTTCGCTGGTTATTTTCGGAACGGCTGGCTACCACCTGATCGATCACTGGGATTTTCTCGACTCCATATTTATGACGATTATCACGTTGTCAGGAGTCGGGCTTGGCGAAGTGCACATGCTGTCGCGGGCCGGGATGATCTTCACGATGTTTGTGATAATCTTTGGAGTCGGCACTGTCGGCTGGGCGATCGTCACTGTGATTGAAGTCTTGACCAGCGAACAGCTGATGCGGGAGAATGAAAAGATTAAGGCTCAGAAGATGATTAACGCAATGAATGATCACTTTATTATCTGTGGTTTTGGCCGTATCGGACGATCTATAACGGAAGGACTGAATAGAAACGACTACCCGTTTGTGATCATAGAGAACGATCCCGTTCGCGCCGAAGAACTCCGGGTTGAGGGGCTGCCGTATATTCTTGGCGACGCTGCGTCCGACGAAGTGTTGGATAAAGCCGGTATTCGGCGGGCGAAAGCTCTCATCACTGTGGCGCCGTCGGACGCCATCAATACTTTCATTATTCTTTCAGCCCGGTGGCTCAATCCGGATCTCAAGATTGTGGCGCGAGCGGTGAACCCGGACAGCGTACCCAAGCTGTACCGCGCCGGCGCGAGCAAAGTAATTTCACCGCACATACTGGGAGGGTGGTGGATGGCCGCTACCGCTATCAATCCCGCCGCCACCGACTTTATTGAAGGACTGCGGCTTGCCGAAAGCTCGCATGTCAGCCTCTACGAATTTGTTGCCGGATCGAGCGTCGAAGGACTGAAGTTCGGGCAGGCGGAGTTCAAACAAAAGACGGGAGCGCTGGTTGTCGCTGTCAGAACCAACGACGAGTTTATCGCAAATCCGCCCGATGACTTGATACTTCATGCCGGCGCCGCTATCATCGCAATCGGCGGTACGCAAGAGCTCAAGAAAATGGCGGCGCTGCTTGATCCGGACAAACCGGAAGTCGTCGAAGAGCAGTTGATTTCAAAAGGGCCGTGAGCGCCATAATCACCGCGGGAGAGGACTTTTCCCCCGTTGACATCTCCCGGGCTCATTGAACTTCCTGGCGGATTGGAATCTCGCGGCTTATTGCGGGAGCACATCGTTCAATTTGTACACAGTCGGACCAACCAATCCTTTCTAATCGTGAAATAGAAATTGCGCCGAGGTCGTAACAAGTTGACGCGAAAATGACGTACGTTTTCAGGTTATACAAAGATTATTTACTATTTATGGCCGCAATCAAGACATTTAATCGCAGAAAAGTCGTATTTACATCACGCGTATAAACAAATATTTTTATTTTGTGCGTGATATATCAGAATATTCAGAAATACAAACAAAATATGGCAGATCGAATCCCAATATATGTCGATATTTTGAATTTACAAACGTATATTGCCGAAATTGTCGTAAGAAGAGCGTGGTGCGCAGCGGCCATTTTCTATGAAAACTTGCCTTAAAGTACATGATCTTGTACAATATGCAAACGCGAAGGATATCGCGGTCACAGCCATCTTAATCCTTAGGCTGCAACCCGCAGGGTCCCCAACGGCGAATTTCCAATTTAAAAAAGGTGTTAATAGTGTATAAGCTCATCGTTGCGTTCATCCTGATTTCATTACCGCTAGGTCTTGCTAAGATTGTTGCGGCGGATGACATATGCTTTATCGGCTCGCCGTCTCCGCTTACCGGCCATCCTGGAGCGACATTTCCGGCCACGGCCGAGAACCAGCCGATTATCGATGAAGCCGATGCAATCAGAGGAGCGTTCGACGTATCCGCTCCGCTTTACGCGTCCGCTCATCTTGATGATTTCTCTGATAAGCTCGGCTTTGTCTACGTAGGCCAGCCGCTTGTTGATTATCTTATTTCGGAGAACGGCTCCGATCCTAAATATAATGGGGTCGGATATATTGTCGCTCATGAATACGCGCATCAATTTCAATTCAAGGTATGGGCTTCCGGACATGACCTTCAACCAAAATCGACCGCACAAGTGGAGCTGCAGGCGGACGTTATTGCCGGCATTTGGTACGGAATTAACGACAGGCAGTTTCTCGCGGCCCTTCGCCGCCAGGTTGGACCGTCCTTCGATCGTCAGATCGGCATCGACGATCTCGTTGGAAAAGAGCAGCACGCAGCAGACCAGGTCGCCGATTATCTCGCCTGGACTCCCGCTGCCCATGGCACGACAGAACAGCGTAACGCCGCCATCAAGGCGGGAATAGTCTACGGCGAAGACTTCTACAAGTCACTTCCAGATTCAGCCTTCAAGGACCACGCGAGTGAGATCTACGACTTCAGCAAAGACGCCGCTAAAGAGGCGTTAAACGACTAACTAGGTTTGTTAAGCTCCCTTGGTTCGCCGCATTAGCGAAAAAGGGAGCCAGGCTTTTGCTCCCTTTTTCGCAATTTCTACGGTTCTGTCTGCTCGAGAATAAAATATGCATGTGCCGTTGCGATTATAAGCTCGACTGTGCTATAATCTAACCCGTTGCCCGATGAGGGGCATCGACATTGGCGGGGCGTGGCTCAGCTTGGTAGAGCGCACGGTTCGGGTCCGTGAGGTCGGAGGTTCGAATCCTCTCGCCCCGACCAATTCTTAATTTACTCATCAACTCCGCGCTTCCAACACCTGTCCAGTAAGCACCAGATTATCTCTATGCACAGCTTCGTCAGGTCCGGCTATTCCAAGAGTTTCTTCGATCGCCGTGCTCTGTTTTCCCATAATCAGGCGAAGTGACTCGGCGCTGTAATTGACTATCCCGCGAGCGACAGGCGTTCCTGCTTCATCGTTCACCAGCACCATGTCTCCCATAGCAAAGGCGCCGGTAACATCGATGATTCCAGCAGGGAGCAGGCTTTTGCCGCCATAGATGATTTGCCTTGTTGCGCCCGGGTTTATCGTGACGGTTCCTGAGCTTGCCGAGCCAAACGCGATCCATCTCTTTTTTGATTTGAGCTGTACTGCTGTGCTGGGGAGAAATTTGCTGCCAATTTCGCCGGCCAGGGACCGCTGGATAACTCTTGACTGTTTGCCATTGGCGATATACATGGTGACTGCCGAACGGGCGCAGATCTTGGCGGCGTTGATCTTTGTCCGCATCCCACCCGTGCCCCGCGTTGTGCCCGCTTCGCCGGCTAGAGCTTCAATACGACGGTCGATCCTCTTTACAACCCGGATCAGTTCTGCGTCCGGGTTTTCGAGCGGGTTCTCCGTATACAGCCCGTCAACATCGGACAGGATGACTAGCGCTGATGCGTCCGCTAGTCCAGCAACCATTGCCGCAAGCGTGTCATTGTCGCCTACACGGATCTCGTTTACTGCGATAGTATCGTTTTCATTGATGATCGGAATCGCATTGAGCTTTAGGAGCGCATTGAGTGTGTTGCTCGCATTGATATAGCGCTTCCGGTCGATGAGATCATCCTTGGTGAGAAGCATCTGCGCGACCGTAAGGCCAAGAGACTCGAACGCCGTGGAATAAAGGTGCATGAGCAAGCCCTGTCCTACAGCGGCGGCAGCCTGCTTTTGCGGAATCGTCCGCGGCCTTCCGTGCAATTTAAGCGCCTGCATCCCCGCCGCGATGGCTCCGCTGGATACCAATATCGGCGAAAGGCCTTGCGTGGTTAATTCCTGGACGTCGGCCGCGAGCGTACGAATATACTCTGGGTTAGGGTTTCCATTATCATTTGTAAGAGTGCTCGTGCCAACTTTGATCACGATCCTCTTTTGACTGCTCACAGATCCTCTTCCTCCTCGAAGTCTTCATCGATGTAATCGAATGAGATCGTACCGATACGGACGGAATCGCCTTCCTTGGCGCCGAGGGCCTTAAGCTTGGTAACTACGCCGTTGCGATCCAATATCCGCTGCAGCCTTGTGACAGCGTGTTCGTTATCCATCGGGGTCATCGCGACAAGACGTTCGATACTTGCTCCTGAAACGACAAACTCCTCTTCACCGGTCCCGCGGGCAACGATCCAGTCACGTCCCCGCTTGTTTTGTCGAATTCCGCTTGCAGTGTTGCTTGTATTAATATAAGTAATCTCGTCGGATGGCGGCAGTGTTTTTGGTATCTTCTGTAACTCGGCGGAGATGGCGTAAAGCAGCGGCTTCGTTCCTTCTCCAGTTGCCGCTGAAATAGGGTATACCGCCATACCAAGCTCACGGAAATGGTCGGTAAGGAGCTCGACAGTGTCGTCGTCGGCAATGTCAATCTTATTCAAGGCGAGAAGCTGCGGCAGCTCAGCGAGCTTATCAGAGTAGTTTCTTAGTTCCTTATTAATAATGGTGTAATCGTCGAACGGGTCGCGCGCGGTTTGTCCACCGATATCCAAGATATGGACGAGAAGACGTGTTCGTTCTACATGCCTCAGGAACTGAATTCCAAGGCCAACTCCTTCACTCGCACCCTCAATTAATCCAGGTATGTCGGCCATGACGAATGTGTGGCTGGAGTCGTCGTCAACCTTCACAACACCAAGGTTAGGTATCAGAGTGGTAAAAGGGTAATTGGCGACCTTTGGTTTTGCGGCAGAAACGGCGGCTATTAAACTGGACTTTCCGACATTGGGGTAACCGATAAGGCCGACATCGGCGAGCAGCTTTAGCTCGAGCTGCACGGTCAAACACTCGCCTGGTTCGCCGTTTTCCGCAAAACGCGGCGCCTGGTGAGTCGACGAAGCAAAATGCGCATTGCCTTTGCCGCCCCGCCCACCGTTCGCGATAATTTTTTCCTGATCATGCGTTGTCAGGTCGCCGACAACTCTGCCGGTTGCCAGGTCGGTCGCGACCGTGCCGATAGGAACTTTCAATATAAGGTCCTGCGCGGCCTTTCCATACATGTCCTTCGAAGCCCCGTCAACGCCCTTTTCCGCCGCATAAATGCGCTGATAGCGGAAGTCCAGCAGTGTCGAGAGGTTGGAGTCGGCTATTAATATGACATCGCCGCCCTTTCCGCCGTCGCCGCCTGCGGGGCCGCCATGCGGAACATATTTTTCCTTGCGAAATGCGACCGCGCCGTTGCCGCCGGTTCCCGCTTTTATATCAATCGTTACTTCATCTACAAAAATCATTATTTAATGCCTAGCCAATCGCGTCGCCGTGTACGACTCGAAGCTGAGACCCTTCCGAGGTTTTGTATACCTCTATCCGGGTCGCAAACGCTTCTTTTAACTCATCAATGTGGGTAATAACCATAATTTGATCAAAATCCTGCTTGATTGCGTTGATGGCATCTACCAGTTTTTCACGTCCCTTTGCGTCCTGCGTTCCAAAGCCTTCGTCAATAATCAGTGTTTGCAGTTCGGCTCCGGAACGTCGTACCAGGAGCATACTGAGTGCGATCCGGAGAGCAAACGATACCCTGAACGCTTCACCGCCCGAGTACATCTCAAGCGGCCTGGTTCCTAGGCTATCGCTTATCTTGATCTCCAGTGTCTCAACGAGAGCGGCGTTCTTAGTTTTTGCCTGCCTTGTCGTTTCAATAAAAACCCGCAGGTCGCCGTCAGTGAGCCGGTTAAGAATCTCGTTTGTGTACTGTTCCAATTCCGTCAGAGCGCTTTCGATTATGCTTGCTTGAATACCTCGCTTTCCAAAAGCAGCCGAGAGCGCCTTATAGAGGAGCTCTTCTTGCTTGGCGTCGTCGCGCTGCTTTTGAAGCGATTTAATCTGCTGTTCGGCAATCGTGCACTGCTCAAGAGAACGTTGGAGACGTCCGATAGCATTTTGCGATTCCGAAAGCTGCTTCGACAATGCTTGTTCTTCGGCCGCTATCTTTCTTAATTTAAGTTCGCACGCTGCTAGTTGTGATTCCGCATCGTTCGTCAGGTCCATTTGGGCCGTGATGTCCAATTTCTGACTTTCAAGCGTTCGCAAATGGCGGTTGAGCAAATCAAGATTTTTGCTTTCCGAAGTGAGCTTCTGTTCAGCGCTCAGTACTTCTTGGTAAACATGCTCGACTCCCGACAGCGACGAAATCTGCGCTTCGGCGTGTGCATGCTCGGTTTTTATCGACTGAATATTGATGATTAGCGGCTCGATTTGAGCAAGCTTAGTCTGAAGTTCCTCTGCAAACAACCGGCTAGACAGCGTTTTGTTGAGATTTGAAAGCTGTAGTTCAAGAGAATCCAGCGACGATGATCCAGCGGTTGCTTGTTTTAGCTGCTGCTCCATACGAACTACGTCTGTTTTTACACCAGTAAGTTCCGCCAAAACGGTATCAATCTGCTGCGACTCTGCCGCCATATCGTTGAGGTTTTTTCTCGCGGCAACGCCTTTTATCCGGACAGCTTCTTTTCGTTCGCAGAGTTCCTTCGCGGCTTCCATGGACTCGACCAGAATACTCTCGATTTTCTCCGGAGGAAGTGGGCTTCCGCAGATCGAGCAATTCTCAACCTGGGAACGCAGCCGCTCTTGCCGGGCCTCCTCATTTTTCAAGTCTCGATCAATATGGTCGTGCTCAAGTCTTAGCTCAGTGATCAGGGTGGTGAGATCCGCTCGCAGTCCGGTGAGTTCGTTAAGTCGGGATTGAAGACTTTCATACGGTTCCGTTTTTGCAAGGGAGACCTTAATCTCCCGCTCCAGGGTAGCTGCACGATCTCTTTCGACCCGCGCAGACCCGACTTCTCTCCGAAGCTGCGCTGCCGAGTATTGCAGCGCCTGCTCATCGTTTTCGATTAGTTTCCGGGTATTGAGAGCGTTAATTTCTATTTCGTGCAGTTCGCGCAGTTTTGCTGAAAGTTCGCCCGCCTTAGTTCGTCCGTCCAACAGTTTTCTGTAGTCGGCTTCAATTACCGCCTGATCTTTCAGAAGAATCCGCAAATGCTTCATACGCTCTGTGATCTCCGCCATGTCCTGGTAGGCGGACTTCAAGTCGGAATCGATGGCGTTTAACCGTTGTTTGACATTCAGTCTGAGCTGAATTTGTCCGGCCGCTTCAGATCGAAGCCGTTCTGCGTTTTGGCGAGCGCCGACGACGCCAGATCGCTCTTGTTCCCTGTGGTGCAGTTCGCCTTCTGCAGATGCCAGTTCGGCGCTATAGCGTACGGCTTCCTCTGCGATCGCACGCTGCAGGTTGGTTCGTCGGTCGAGATCGAGTACGTTCTCCGCAGCTTCCTTCGCACGGACCTTCGCCAGCTCTTCCAGACGATCGTACCGGGAAAGTTCAAGGATATCGCAGAGGATTTCCTTTCTTCGATTAGATGTTTGCCGCACAAACTCATCCGCTCGCCCTTGCTTGAGATACGCGGAATTGAGAAATGTATCGAAGCTCATTCGGACAATTTGCTGGATAGTGCGTCCGGTATCCGACGAAGAGACGCCGGTAAGAGGACGCCACCCGGCAGCTCCGTCGCTTCTTTGGATTTCCCAATTCGCTCCAGACGTTCGTCGGCTCCGCTGCCGTTTGACTCGATAGACGTCCGCCCCGACTCGAAAAGTGAGGGTGACCGCCATCTCATCGGCGCCGATTCTGATGAGCTGTTCATGCCCTTGCTTTCCCAGCCGCGTTTCGCCCCACAGCGCCCAGGTGATCGCATCAAGCAATGCACTCTTCCCGTGCCCGTTTTCGCCGGAAAAGCACACGACATGCATGTCGGAAAGGTCTAGCGTTACTTCTTTATCGCCGTAGGAAAGGAAGTTGCGGAGGGTAATTGATAGGGGAACCATGATCAACAATTATACCGCCGCAGGTCCCACGGCTTGGCCGACGCTGGTTAACGGCGAAGCGAAGGCGCGTGCCGTCGCTCGTAATCAAGGACCGCGGTAGATTGTTTGAAGTATTCCCGTACGTTCAGCTTTAGATACTTTACCCACGACGGATGCCGCTCGCTCCGGATATTTGCGTAAACGGCGAGGGCATAGCCATAAGTCTGTTCAGACAGGTATCCAAGGCGTTCTACCGACCATCCGCGTCTCCTACCGTCGCTGTGCTGTTCAAAATTGAACGCGTTGTTCGCCGAGAATATACCGATTCCACGAAAGACAGCAAGAAGATCGGTCAAAGCCTCCATGTCGTGTGCGTCACGATCAATTCGGCCTCCACCGAGAAGGAGGACATGGCCAAGCTCATGCGCCATCGTCGCAATAATCTTGCCGATGTCAAGGAGGTTCCTTTTATCAATCGATATAATCTGCCGCTCCGTCTCCTTGCTGCCGAGATAGAACCCGGCTGCTCCAGAAGTTCTAATATGCATACTCGGAAGAACGTCCATTAATGCGTCAAGCTGCTGATCATCATCGTCGAGACAAATTTTAAGATCAACAGCTCCTCGATCCACACCCATGTAACCGCAGACTCGACTGAATAGAAGTTCCGCCGCAATGGCGGTTCCATCCCAATCGTCGGGAAAGCAGGCTTCCGTCGGAACGACCGTGGTCGCCCACGTAATTGCTTCGGACCCAAACATTTCGGTAAAGCGCTGCATCGAAGAATCAACCCACTCGCGCATTTTGGGCTCAACAGGTAATTTAGGCTTGCCCCACAACATATTTGATCTACTTATCTAAGGCGATATATTTAAGATATATTTCTGCATTAATGTGATCATTTCCTGCGTCTGACGTAATACGCCAGCATAAAATTAAGGGCAGTCGTGTTTCAAGACCAGCAGGAAGCGGAGAAAGCATATGGGAACTTTAAGCTTCTTCTCTCCAGAGCCGTCGGCGAGACAGGGGGCCCGCGTCGCGCTGGTTAGAGCCAAATGTCGGCGTAATTCAGCCAGGCGTCCCAGTCTTCCTTAGTCATGGCGTGTCCGCCTTTTCGTAAGAAGTGACCAAGCCGGCTTTCGGTAAGTGTTCCGGGCTGAGGATAATTCTGCGCCTCGAGACCTTCGTCGCAGAGAAGGCGGTAAACTGGATCTGTGGCTTGCAGGATTGCAAACGACCCGGGCGGGTTTGCCCAATGATCGTCTTCGGCGGAAGAAATCAGGACGGGGCGGGGCGCGCATAGCGCTACGACGGCATGCTGATCAAAAGGCAGGAGTTCCGAATTCTCGCAATAGTTTTTAAAATTGCGGCAAAACCAGTGTGGAAAAGCCGTAGTAATCTGTTTAATGGTTTCGCGCTTATCCCACGGTTCGCCGATATCCCGGCACGGGCCGGCGCCGCCGCAGCCGGATTGGCTTGCTATAATCAGCGCTACTCGTTCGTCGAATGCTCCGGCCAGAAGCGCCGCTTTTCCATTTCTTGAGTGACCAACAAGAGCGACCGTATTGCTGTCAAACAGAGAGCTCTCGCCGAGGTAATCAATCACTCGCGACAATGACCAGGCCCAACAGGAAAGTGCGCCAGGAGCATCGCTTTGGCCGGTGTGCTTTGTAAACTGGGCGAAGTGCTCCAGCCTTTCGGACGCCGCCGAAAGATCATCGGGAACGGCATCTCCGTTGAACAGTGTCGCCAGGGCGTAACCACGCTCGATAATCTTTCTAGCCTGCCACACTGCGACATCAGCGCCGCGCTCTAGGCTGACGTCTACTTGCTTGAGCCGTTTGGTCAGGGGTGGACGTATCTGAGGATCATCGAGCACGGTATGATTTCCGCGGAAATTCAACCCGACAAAGCAGCCTTTCGGCAATTCAAGATTATTCGGGGTTATCAAAAGCGCTTCAAGCTGAGAATCAGGAGACTTCGTGACAATCTCTATTTCTTGAACAGTGGCGAGCCCGTCCAGTGCTGCAATATCAGTGCGGACGACACGAGCCATCAATGCCGCAGGCGCTTGCGGAATCACGCCGTATTCCTCGCGAAGCACGGCCTGCGCATAAAACGGACGACCTATGCTTCGCCATTCCTCAACCGATGTCAGCTCGGTTGCGGGCGTCCCACCAAGCAAATCTCGTAAATACATAGACATAATTGCCGTGAATTTTCTACGCCTGGCGACGGCATTCCTTTAAATTGAGGTAACTGATTACGAACGTTCTCCGTGTGAGGTGATGCGAAGCAAGCGGGCCGCGAAACGGAACGGGAGATCAGGTATAATCGACGGAATGTCCGGCAAACAACAATGGATTGCTGAAGCATATCGCGTTCTAGACGAAGAAGCGGCGGCCATCAGTGAGCTCCGACAGAGGCTCGATGGCGCCGATATTGAACGTGCGGTAAAGCTTCTTCTAGGATGCACCGGTCGTGTCGTAGTAACCGGCATGGGAAAGAGCGGTGCAATAGGCCGTAAGTTCGCCAGTACGCTCTCCAGCACGGGGACTCCCTCGATGTTTCTCCATCCCGCTGACGGTGTCCACGGAGATCTGGGTATGATTGCGCATGACGATGTCGTCGTCGCGTTTTCTTACAGCGGGGAAACCGAAGAGCTGCTGGCAATTATTCCCGCAATCAACCGGCTCAATGTCCCAATTATCGCCTTTACCGGCGGCGCCGGATCGAGCCTCTCGCGTGCTGCACGAGTCACTCTTGACGTTCATGTCGAAAAAGAGGCCTGCATACTGAGTCTTGCGCCGACGACCAGCACGACCGTAATGCTGGCGCTGAGCGATGCCGTCGCGGTTGCAGCGATGTCCGCCCGCTCGTTTACATCCCATGATTTTGCCGAACTTCACCCAGCCGGCGCCCTTGGTCGAAGGCTCCTACTTCGAGTAGAAGATGTAATGCGCTCGGGAGATGCCGCCGCGGTGGTTACAGAGGAAGCGTCACTGCGCGACGCGCTCTTCTCAATCACCAGCGCGCATGCCGGCGCAGCCGTGGTTGTTGACTCCGGCGGCAAGGCCGTCGGCTTAATTACCGACGGCGATATGCGTCGACATCTGTTAAGAGATCTTACGCTGATGGATAAGCCGGTGACAGAAACGATGAACCGCAATTTCGGGAAAGTTCCCGCAGGCATTCCAGCCTATGCAACGTTGAAGTTGTTGGAATCATTCCATCCTGATCCGGGAACCAGGGTAGGGGAAGCCCCGGTTGTGGACGCAGATGGACGGCCGATCGGTATGCTTATGCTTAAAGATTTAGTAAAGGCCGGAATTGTTTGACCAAAATTAAGTTGATAGCTTTTGATATTGACGGCACGCTGACTGCAGGGGGGGTCCATCTAGATGCTGACGGAGCCGAGGAGAAACAGTTTAGCGTAGTCGACGGCCTTGGGTTTCGGCTTGCGCTGGATGCCGGATTCCAGCTTGCAGTCATCAGCGGCCGAACCAGCAAAGCGGTCATGGCGAGAATGTTTCTCCTGCCGCCGGAGAATGTGCTTCTCGCGGTACGTAACAAAGAAACCGCTATTGCACTGTTGCAGGAGCGCCTGGACGTTTCGGTTGCGGAGACTGCATTTGTTGGCGACGACTTAAACGACCTGCCTGCGTTCGACCGGGCAGGCATAAAAATTGCGGTTGCCAACGCTGCTCCGCAATTGAAACGAAAGGCGGATTATATCACAAAGAAGTCCGGCGGCTCCGGCGCAGGAAGAGAAGCCATAGAGTGGTTGCTGCACCGCCAAAATGCGTATGGCGACGCAGTAGGACAGTATCTAAAACGGGAGTTATCGAATGTCTGACTTAGTGTATATCAATGGGGAATTGATCGAAAAGGCGCTGGCTCTTGCGCCCCTTTATGATCACGGACTGCTTTACGGAGACGGTTTGTTTGAAGGAATCAGGACCTACAACGGCAAGGTCTTCAAACTTGACGAGCACCTGGATCGGCTCTACTTTTCAGCGGCAGCGATGCTCATAACGATGCCGGTTCCGCAGCCGGTTCTCCGCGACTCGGTACTCGAACTTTGCAAAGCAAACAACCATCTCAGTGGTTATATCCGACTCACTGTTACGCGCGGTACCGGGTTAGGATTAGATCCAAAGCATATTCAAGGAACAGCAAACGTCTATATTTCCACAGAGCAGCTCAGCCTTTATCCTGCTGAACTTTACGAAACCGGCCTGAAGATGATTACGGCGTCGAACCGGCTTCCCGGCCCGGACGTCATCGATCCCCGCATCAAATGCACGGGTAAATACACGAACAACATCCAGGCGAAGCTCGAAGCTAATCGTAAAGGCGCCGGCGAGGCGGTAATGCTAAACGCCGCCGGATATGTCTGCGAGTGTACCGGCGATAATATTTTCGTGTTCAAAAACGGCATTCTCAAAACTCCGCCACCGCATTCGTGCGGCCTCGTCGGCATCACGCGCAACACTGTGCTCGAATTGGCGCGCAAAGACGGCACGCCAATTGATGAGACTTTGATGACTCAATACGATGTCTACAATGCGGATGAGTGCTTTCTCACCGGAACTGGCGCTGAAGTGATCCCCGCTATCGAACTGGACGCTCGGACGATCGGTTCGGGTCGGGCTGGGGCGCTGACCAAGCGGTTTATCGGGCTCTTCCGGGAGCATACACAAGAGTCGGGAGTTAAATTTTGAACGAAGCGGATACCGGAACGCTAGGTTATTTTTCCGATGCGGAAGAATTATCTGACGCTGCCGATATTCGGTGTCCAAACTGCGGAACGTCGCTTCTAGATCTCTATAAGGACGGCAGAATGGGATGTGCGGCCTGTTACATGACCTTTCGGTCGACGGTGCATCGGGCGCTGATCGTACTTCATGGCGCTCACGAGCATGTCGGCAAGTCCATTCATTCCGAGTCGGATTATTAGGAGTTACGGTGCATTCGAACAAGAAGGACGACGGTCACGCTAAGATTTCCCCGGCCTGGATCAGCGACCCAGCGGTCGACGAACCAGTAATCCTTTCAACTCGCTTGCGCCTGGCGAGAAACCTTGCGCATTATCCGTTTCCTCATCTTGCTGACGATCCGACACTAAAAGAAATTGCGGCGCTCGTGGCTTCTACCGTTGATGATCCCAATGCGCTCTCCCTGCGGTCCCTGCGGCCGGTAAATGTTTCCGACCTGAATGACGCCCAGAAGGCGTCCCTGGTCGACTCACACCTGGTAAGCATGCTGCATGTGCTGAGTGGCCGGCACCGTGTTGCTTTAGTTGATGAAAAGCACACGGTCAGTATCATGATCAATGAGGAAGATCACATTCGTATTCAGGCCATACTTCCGGGGCT
>Ga0182012_10005126_pt1 | contig 13601 bp, 15 predicted proteins | sample 612S2SmetaG_FD_120486 | JGI IMG/M metagenome (GOLD analysis project Ga0182012, IMG submission 120486) | Permafrost microbial communities from Stordalen Mire, Sweden - 612S2S metaG | ecosystem: Environmental > Terrestrial > Soil > Wetlands > Permafrost | place: Sweden: Stordalen | collected... | reverse complement strand
GTCTCTTTGAAGTTTGCCGTCACCCAGTCACCGCTCACCTGCACCACCACGATGAGTTGTTGGCCCTGGGAGATTCTGTCACCAACTTCCGCGCTACGTTGGCTGGCGACGCCGTCCACTGGGGCGACGATATGGCAATAGCTTAGATTGAGCAGCGCGGCATCGAGTTGCGCTTTGGCCGAATCCACACTGGCTTTGCGGGACGCGACCGTCGCCTTCTGAATCATGATCTGACGCGGTGAATTGGCGCGATCCTGCGACAGTTTACTCACTTCCTGGCTCAACTGCGCTTTGCGCTGATCGACAATTTTGGCTGACGATTGCGCAGCGAACCGGCTGGCTTCGACCGCCGCCTCCTGTGAGCCCGCATTGGCTAAGTATTGATCGTAGTCGGCGTGCGAAATCTCATCTTTATCCACCAACTGTTTGTAGCGCACCAGGTCGGACTGGCTCTTGCGGTTGTTGGCCTCGGCCTGTCGCAACTTCGCCATGTTGCTGTCGTAGTCCTGCTGCGCACTCGCCACGGCGGCTTCCGCAGTCGTAACCTCCGCCTCGTCGATGTCTACGGTCCCCTGATTCGAAGTCTGGGTGATCGGCACATTAGGATTCTGCGCTTCGGCTTGCGCGATTGCTTGTTCATAGGCTGCTCGCGCCTGGGCTACCTGCACTTCATAATCGCTGGGGTCAAGGTCGACCAGCGGCTGTCCCGCTTTTACCGGCTGATCGTTTTCCACATAGACCGCTCTGACCGTGCCAGCCACGCGCGAAGCAATCTGATTGAGGTGTCCGTCAATCTGCGCGTCATCGGTGTCTTCGTAGGTGCGTGAGTAGAGATAAAATGCCACCATGCCGATCAAGAGAACAACGCCGACGACGACACCGATAATGATGCGACGCCGCTTGGTGGCTGGATCGAGTGGCTTTTTTTCTTCCTTGTGATCTTCCGGCTTCTTGTCGTCGTTTTTCGACTCGCCGGCTTTCGACTCGTCGGCTTTAGCTCCGGAATCGCCGTTCGTCGTAGTGCCGGGCTTGTGCTCGTCCGCCTTTTGTTCCGGCTTTTGATCCTTCGATTCTTCCTGCGTCGCGGTCGGCATGGTCAATTTCCTTTCAACATATTTGGAATGAATGTTTCGGCTTGCCCGGTCGCTCGGGCCAGGCTGATGCGCGCCAGATTCAGCGAGAAAAGGCTGCTGATATAGTCGCGCTCGGCAGAGGCTACACTCTCTTGCGATTGCACGACTTCGACGGAGTTTGTAACTCCGGCGGCGAAGCGGTCAAGCGATTGAGTAAGTGTTTCTGCCGCGACTTTCCGGTTTTCCTGCGCCACAGCAATCTGTTCGGTGGCGACTTGCAAGTCAACGTAGGCTTCCCGCACATCGAGTTCGACGACGCCTTTTTCGTCGGCATATTCGGCTTGCCGCTGGCTTAAAGCGGCGTCGGCTTGCTCGAGATCGGCACGAACCCGTCCGCCGAGGAAGATCGGAATGTTGATCGTGCCCGCGGCCTGAAATACTTGCGATCCCTGATTGGGATTTTCCCCTTCAAGGCCGTAGTTGCCTTGAATCCCCAGTGAGGGAAGATACTCCGCCTTTGAGGCTTTATGGGCTTCTTGCGCCGCCTTCAATTGCATCCGCGCCGCTTTGAGGTCGGAGCGCTCATCGAACGCAAGCTTCACCGCGTCTTCAAGCGGCAATGCCTCGGGTACCGTTGCGGGCAGGTCTTCGGCGAGGTTGAGCACTTGGCCGACGGGCAGACCGATCAGACGGGACAGTTGCATGATTTGCTTCGTTAAGTCGCCGCGAAGAGAGCTCAGCCGCTGCTGCTCGGTGCGGAACTCGACAAAGTTTCGGTTGCGATCGATCACTGGTGTTGTACCCGCTTCGTACTGATTGACGGATAGTCTGTACGTCGCCTCGGCCTGTTTAACTTGCGCTTCCTGTGAAACAACATTAGCTTTACTGGCGAGCACGCGGAGGTAGGTTCCACTCACCGCCAAAATGATCAGTTGACGGGCATCTTCCGCACTCATCTGCGCTGCGGCCTCCGAGGCCTGTGACTGCCGCAGGTTATAGAACGACGTCATGCTCAGTTTTTCGCTCGCGTTGGCCAGAGCGCTGTAATAGTGAAACGGACCAACCGTCGTAGGAAGTGGAATACTCGAACCAAATGTCCCGGGGCTTAATCCCTCCGATTGCAAATCGAGTTTCGCGCCATTTTCCGAGAAGGAGGCGTAGATGTTCGGCATCATCTCGCTGAGCGCCGACAACCGCTCGCCGCGCAGCTTTCTCACCGAGGCATTCGCGCTTACGGATCCGAGATTGAAGCGCAGCCCACGCTGGATCGCGTCGGCAATATTGAGTGTCAACGGTCCTTGCGGCGCATGCGGATCGGGGATGCTCCCCTGATAAGTACCCGACACCTGGATGCTCGTATTCACTGTGTTCACGCTGGCACTTCCGCCATTGCCGCTGGACGACTGGTTCGCCTGCACGCTGCCTCCGCTGTCGCCTCGTCCGGACGGCGTTACCTGCGTCGGCTTCGGAATTGGAGAAGAATCGGATGATGCCTGCTGCGCGACACTGACCCCGCTGAACATCGACAGTGCGGTCACAGCTGTTACCAGACTTATCCTTAATGCGTTCAATGTGTGTGCTCCTTGCCCGCGCATTACATCCCTTCCCCTGCTGGAGCGCCCTCACCCGGCCGATTATTGTTCAACATAAAGGCGCAGAGCATCATGGCGATCGACACCCAGCACAGAAGTCGGTAGACATCGGCATATCCCATCGCGGATGCCTGTTGGTTCAATTGCTGGTAAATTTGCCCTCGCGCCATGGCGGCGGCGCCTGGCCCGCTCGCTACGGTTCCGTAGGCAGAGGTGAGTGCGTTCAAGTGGTTGACGTAGGCGGGATTCCCCATCTGCATGCGATCCGCCATGCGGGCTTCGTGAAAGAGCGTGCGATTGGTCACAAACGCCCCCGTAACGGAGATGAAAATGCTTCCCCCAACATTGCGCGCGAAGTTGATAATTCCCGAAACCTGATTGCTCGCGTCACGGGGCAAACCGACGTAAGCCGCGTTGGTGATCGAGATGAAGCAGAACGGAATGGGTGCCACCTGCACCACGCGCAGCCACGAGTTGAAGCCAAAACTCATCCCCAGAGTGAGGTGCGTGGAGCTGTAATAGAAAGCCGCGATGAAAGCTGCGAAACCGCCGATGACGAGGTTACGCGCCGAAACTTTTCCCGTGGCGAAACCAGCTAGCGGCATGACGAATAGAAGCGCGATCCCTCCCATGGTGAGCGCTTCGCCCGCGACCGTCGCGGTATAGCCCAGAAGTGCCTGGGAGAATTGCGGCTGCAATACCGTGCCTGCGTTGAGCATTCCACCCACCAGCAACATGAGAAATGTGCAGATGGCAAAATTCTTAAACTTAAACAGCTTCAGATTCATGATGGGATTCTTGGCCAGCCACTCCCGCCAGATCAGGCCAATCATTCCGGCCGCGAACAATCCTGCGAAAACGCGAATGAAGTTGGACGCCATCCAATCGTTCTCTTCGCCCTTGTCGAGCATGATTTGCATGCCCCCCATGGCGATGGTAAGAAAGCCGAGCCCAACATAATCGAGCTTCTTAAGATTTGCCGTGTCGGCGTTGATCCACGGCGGATCGTCGACAAAACGGTTTACCAGGAAAACGGCGAGAAGTCCGACTGGAATATTGATAAAGAAAATCCATCGCCAAGAATAATTGTCGGTAATCCAGCCCCCAAGCACCGGGCCAATGGACGGAGCCAGCACCGCCACGAGTCCGTACAGCGCAAATGCCTGCCCGCGCTTTTTCTCTTCAAAGGAATCAGCCATGATGGCCTGCGCGACCGGTTGCAGTCCGCCGCCACCTGCGCCCTGAACCACTCGGCTGATGAGCAGGATAGGCAGCGAAGCCGCAATGCCGCACATAAAGCTGGCGACCGTGAAAATGCAGATGCAGAGCATGAAGAATCGCTTGCGACCGATCACGCTCGAAGCCCATGCTCCGATGGGCAGAATGATTGCGTTCGACACCAGGTAGCTGGTAAGAACCCACGTACCTTCATCGGTACTGGCTCCAAGATTCCCCGAAATATGGGGCAGCGCCACATTGGCGATGGAAGTGTCGAGCACCTCCATGAATGCGGCCAGGGCAACCGTCGCGGCGATGATCCATGGATTGACCCTTGGTTTCCACTGCGCGTCGGCGTCGGCGGCGTCTGTCATCGCATTCCGTTCCTGATATAAGTCGGCTTTGAGCCGTGAGCGATTCGGCTTGCAAATCGCCTCATGCCGTGCTTAGATGATACGTGTTGCATTTGGATACATTATGTATTTCGCTTCCGTTCCCGGCAAAACCAGCCGGCGCAGCCCCATCGCCCGACGGCTGCACACAAACGGAGAAGTTGGGATGCGCAGGATGACTCAGGTGTTGCGTCATATCCCGGGGATTTGGCCACGCCTGCTCGCTATGCTAAGCCGAACAGATGACGAAAGACTGTGTCCATGAGAGCCACGGCGTCAATCCGGAAGCGGCTTACCCGCGAGCAGAGTCGCGCCGCTACTCGCTCGCGCTTGATCGCAGTCGGACGCGAACACTTCTTGCGCCACGGAATTGGCGACGCCGTGGCTGAGGCCATCGCGGAAGAGGCGGGATTTTCGCGCGGCGCGTTTTATTCCAATTTCGAGGGCAAAGAAGACCTGTTCCTCGCCGTGATGATGGCCGAGAATGAGCGCCGCCATGCCACTTTTGAGAACATTCGCCTGGACCGAGGCTCCGCAGCCGACCGGATCAAGAGACTTCGAGAGACTTACACAAACTTAATCATGGATCGCGATTGGATCGTCTTGCGAGCGGAGTTCGAGGCAGGAGCACTGCGCAGCGAGCGCATGCGGCAAAGCTTTGTGGAAGCGTACAAGAAGGAAGTGCAGGACGCCACCGCCAGTGCAATCGATCTGATCCAGCTACCGGGCGTCACCTTCCACATGAGCGCTCATGACGTAGTGGTGGCACTGATCACCTTTTCCTATGGCATGGCGGTGAAACAGAAAATCCTGGGAACTTCATTGCCGCAAAAAACCACGCGTACACTGATCGAGTCGTTTTTCGATCTTCTGGTGACGGCGAAATAAACCGGCACCGGGGATGTGGCGAGGTTTATCAGAAAGACGCGGTCACCGTTTGACACAAGCTTCGACTTGCCTTGCACCCGGAGTCCGCGCGGAACCAGCGTGGGCGATGGGTTTGCGCGCCGCTGCTCACTCCGTGTTCGCTTTCAACTCGGATGCCGGGGGCCGGTCCTTACTCAGTCGTCGCTTCGCCGGCGACCTGCTGTTGCTGATCTTCGGCTTCCTGCCAGCCCGCGCCCGGATTGTATTCCTTCATGGCTTTGGCAACTACGTCGGTTTTCTTACCTAGATCTTTTTCGTAGACCACGCCATCTTGATCGACAACGAAGGTCATGACTCCGGAGGATCGGTATTCCGCGGGATAGGCAACAAACGCAAACCCATCTGTCATCTTGCCATCGACCAGATAATTCCTCGCTCCGCCCGGAGCGTTCTTGCCTTGGCGGGTCACGATTCGGAAATAATAACCGCGATAAGGAGTCGGCTGTCCATCCGTGCCTTTTGCGTAACCATCCGCCACGGCGGAAGCCACCAACGGACCGATCGGGCTCTGCGGCTGGCCATCCGCCGCCTTCCAGTACAGACCATCGTGCTGCCCTTCATCGCTGAATATCTTTTGGGCGTACTCATCGTTTTGCATGGATCGATATTCCTTTTCCGCAGACACCAACTCCTGGCAAACCCGAATGGCCGACAGTTCATTGCGGCCGATTCTGCGGTACAAAACTTCCTTCTTGCCCGCTTCGGTATCGAAATACCATGCGCCACTCTTGCTTATGAGCGGGATCGGCGTCGGCCAATTCTCTGCCCCGATGTATAGAATCGTCGCTCCGTCCTGCTCTTTTACAAGGCGGTGCAATTCCTGATACTTTTGCACGAAATTGGCGCGGCTCTGGGCGTCGTCGACACCGTCGCCCGAAGACACAATCTGCTTGCCGTCCGGCCCCAGAATGTCGAGCATGGCCTTTTCGTCATTGTTTTGAGTTGCTACCAGGAGCGCCTTGCTTGCTTCTTCCGCGGAGGAGAAGGTCTTCTGGCCAGACTGCTGCGCCACCGCGCTGGGCAGCAAGCAACTGACGAAAACAATGGCCGTCGCGGCAACTCCCGCCAAACTCACAAGGGAAGCACTTCGATTTCGCGTCATACTCTCGATTTCTCCAGTTCAAACATTCGCCGTGCAGAACTAATTCAATCCTCAGTGCCTCAGAGCCGCCGAGCCTTACCTATCGGCGCCCACCGCCACCGCCGTGACCACCGCCGCCCCCGCCCCCGTGGAATCCGCCGCCCCCACCGGCGTGCGCGGCCCCGCCGCCCATGCTGGCGCTTCCGCGCGAAGAATAACTATGGGCCTGACCGCCATGGTCGTAGCCGCTGAAGGCTCCAGAACGCACTCCACTCTGCCCTCGCGGTGCGGCATAGCCTCGCGCTTCCGCATGGTTCCCGTTGAAGGGGTGGGCTCCCCCTGCGCCGCGGTAGGAGTTCGCTCCGCCGCGCACACCGCCTCGATTAAAGTTACCGCGGTTATAAAAGGTGTTGCTGCGGGAGTAATAGCGGCCGTGATTGTATACCGCGTAATGGTTATGCCAGTCAAAGCCCCAATGGCCCCATCCCCAGCCAAAGCCGCCAAACCAGCCAATCCCGAAGCCGACTCCGAAATTCAAATACGGACCGCCAAACCAAATCCCGGGATACGGATACCATCCCGGCCACGCCACAATCGGCCCACCGTAAACCAGCCACGGATCGTAGGCCGGAACATAAACCACTTCCGGATTCGTCGGCTGTATCTTGATGGCATCGTCGTCATCAACCACGGTCTGCTGTTGCGTGTCCTTTAGATTGCCGGCTTTCTCGGCTCGGCGGCGCATGACTTGCACGGCGTCCATTACATCCTGCTGCTGATTGTAGTAAGCGTCGCCCAACTCTGATGTCCAGGAAAGATTCTTGTCCATGTTGCCTAACACGGAGGGAAATGCCGCGAGCGCCTTCACACTGGGGTCCCAATTTTCCTGATCAACCGCATGACCGAGAGCGTCTCCTTGAAGTCCGGGATGCGCTTGCACCCAGCGATCGGCCACCACCACTTGCTCCGGGAACGTCGATGCCGCGAGAATCTGCGCCACCAGTGAATCCGGATAAAGCGCGATCGGCGCCACCAATTGTTGTAATTGTTCAGGTGTGTGTTGCGCATACGGAGGAGCAGGAGGCCCTTGAGTGGGCGCTTGCTGGCCCTGGTCTTGCGACGGCGGAGGCGGCGCATCTTGCGACGAAGGAGCGGGCGGCCCCTGCGACGATGGATCCTGAAAAGCCAAAAGCCGCAGGGGGAGGGCCAGAAGCACCACCGTGAAAGACAAAACCAAAAGAAAAGTCTTTGAGTAATCTGTCCCGTATCTCGAAACCTTTATCATGCGCAATCCTTTTCGCGTCCGGTTTATTGGATGCACCGTCGGCGAATTCGTTTCCTGTGACTACCAGACGAACAAGCGTGCCCCGGTTCCGGAGAATTTGGTTTTCCCGTTTTGTAAAGAACTGTCATCGATCGAGAGCCCTTGCCCACGATCTCCCATGGGCAATTCTGGTCGCGAAGCGCTGATTTTTTCGACTTCGACCGCACCGTGTCGATTCATGATCGCCGCAGCCTTTTCCGCCTCATCGCCAGAGCCAGTCGCGAACACGATCACTCCTCCATGTCGCACTCCGGTGACGTAATCGTTGGCATCCGCTTCAACCACGCCGAAGGCGCGCAGATCGCGCACCAGCGCCACCTCAAAATCCGTGTGCGGCGTGCTCAGCACTCCGCTGCCTGCCAACTCTCGCGGCTCACTGAGCACGCGAACATCCTTCTCGGGAAATCCGTTGGCTTCGAGATCGCGCACCACACCATCCACCAAACCTGAATTCTCAAATAATCCAACTGCCGTTTTCGCCATGTGATTGTCCCCTTTAACTACTCCCAGAGTCGCTCAATTGGGGACAAAATACTGTGCACAATCGCTCACTTTCAGGGCGTTGGGGTCGGCGATGTTTATTCCCTTGGTTCTGCCTCAATCATCAAATCGCCCAGCCGATCCAGCCGTCGCTCCCAAGTCGTACGATGACTCTCGATCCACCGTCCCAGTGCATTAAAACCAGATGGATCGATGCGGCAGGTGCGCACCCTCCCGAGCTTTTCCGTTTTCACCAGACCGCTCTCTTCGAGTACTTGCAGATGCTGCACTACCGCAGTCAAAGTGATGTCGAGCGGCTCCGCCATGCGCGTTACCGACAGCGGACGTTGACTCAGCATCTGCAGCATGGCTCGGCGCGTGGGATCGCCGAGGGCATGAAACAGGAGGTCGACGTTAACTTTGGATTTGGACATGAATCGCGTTTCCGACTAGCGAACCACTTCCTTGTCCAGTTGATCGAATAGACGTTTCCATCCCCCCTCGCGCATCTTGGGGCCATCGGAACCCTCAAAGAACGCTCCTTGATGAGTAAAAATAAGGTCGGTTCCCTGCTCCGTGGCTAGAAGTTCGAAGGTGAGCAGCGACGCAGAAATTCGTTTATCGCCCAGAGTCATCGCCGATGCGATGACCAAGCGCCGATTGGGCACTATGTCCTGGTAGATTCCTTGGTTAGTCAGAGCGACGCCAGGAAACGGACTCTGCTCACTGAGCCGGTAGCGCGCTTGCTCGCTGCCCCCGACACGAAAATCCATCGTGAACGCGTCGACTTCGTGGCTTCCGCCTTCAGCGAACCAGCGACGCTTTTGGGTTGGGTCGGCGAATGCGGCAAACACTCGCTCCGGCGATTTGGGATAACTGCGTTCGATCACGAATGTGCTGTGGATGACAGATGGCTCCGGCATGGACAATCTCCTCGATTCTTTGATTTACTGAAGCAACAGCTTCAGTATTATCGAGAGGAAGTCAATTGTCAAGTCACACCTTCAGTATTTACTTGGGTTGCATGAGACGAGAGATTACGGGGTATCTGGCTGCATTGGCATGCCTTCCGGATGTCGCGAATGACCAACCGGAAGAACGTCGCTCGCTTATGCCACTCTCTTGGGTTCAGCTAACGAGGCTTCCTCGGATGTGATCTCGATACGTTCCTTGCGGACCTCGAGGCGAATGCGGGCGAAGATGGTCATATAAAGGTTAGCCACAAAAACTAGAGAAAAGAGAGAGATCACATAGCCGCGCCAATCGGGGAACAACAACTTATAGCGCGTCAGGATCAAGAACCCAGCCGTCACATAATGGCTGAAGCAATACTCGCAAGTGAAGAGGTAAAAGAACTTGCGCTCGTAGATGCGCCGGCATGTTTTGCTCTCCGCAACACAATAGTCGCGAAACTCGCGCACCACTTCCTCGTGCGTAATCGTCCATGCAACGCAAGCAATCGGGAGGGCCAGGACGAAGAGATAAAGCAGTTGCGACGAAAGCGACAGGTTCACGGCACTCCCCTAATTTGTCGGTGCTGATTTAGCGCCGATGCGTTGTCCAACCCAGCACCCCGCCGAACAAAGCTCCCGCGCAAAGTCCGAGTGCGAACGTCGCTGCGACTGTGAGCCCCAGATTCCGCTGCAGGCGCTGCCTGGTGTCCTGAACAATGTCTTCGGCGGCGTCGGCACTCTGTTTCGCTGCCCGTCGCGCCATGTCGACTCCATCATGAATCGCTTCGGCGACCGCGCCACTTGCGCGCGACGCCTGATGCGCAGAGTCTGTAATATGCTCGGCAGTTCTATCCAACACGCTATGCGACATGTTGCTCTCCTTGGAGTCTCTCTGTTTCACGACTGAATTTTAGGACCCGATGGCCTTTTCGACCTTGCCCACAATTTTTTGTACTTTGCCGCCAACTTTTTCAGCGGTACCGGAGTCTTCCAACTCGGCATCATTGGTCGCCTTTCCAATCTGTTCCTTAATCTTGCCTTTGACTTCGTGAATCGTACCCTGCGTGCGATCTTGCGTGCTCGGTTTTATCATTGTCGGTATCCTCCCATTCAAGTCGTCAAGCTCTAATAACCCAGTATCCGCTGTGTGCCTGCTCAAGTCTGGTCACTCTTGCTCAGAATTCGGCGAAGCGATTTGTTAGATTCACACTTCGGCAACTACGTCGGACGCAGCGGCAACCGATCCGACTTCGAAGGAGAAAAGCGATGCTAACCAACGCGAAGGATCTAAAAGGCTTTGTCATTCACGCCACCGATGGCGAAATCGGGACCGTGGATGAGTTCTATTTCGACGATGAAAGCTGGGCGATCCGTTACCTCGTGGTGAACACAGGTAGCTGGTTGAACAACCGGCAAGTTCTCATCTCACCCATTTCTGTGGGTCGCACGGACTGGCAAGCGAAGCAGTTGCATGTCGCGCTCTCCAAAAAACAGGTCGAGAACAGTCCCGCCATCGATACCCACCGGCCAATTTCGCGCCAGCACGAAGCCGCGTTCATGAGCTACTACTCATACCCTTATTACTGGGGCGGTCCGCTTATGTGGGGCGATGGGTTCTATCCCGCAAGCCTCGCGCTCCCTTTAGCGGTCACGGAGAAAGCCGTTCACGACAGGGCGGCCAAGCACTCCGAAGCGTCCCATCTGCGCAGTTCACAAGCCGTTACGGGATATCACATCGAAGCCATGGACGGCGAGATCGGCCATCTAGAAGGCTTTGTCCTCGACGATGAAACCTGGGCGATTCGCTACATCGAAGTGAGCACGCGCAATTGGCTGCCTGGGAAAAAAGTCTTGTTCTCTCCCGCTTGGATTCAAAAAGTAAGCTGGCGCGAGCAGAGAGTCTATGTCGGCATTTACCGCGACACCATCAAGAGCGCCCCCGAGTTCTTCGAATCCCGCCCCATTGAACGCGACTACGAAGGCCAACTTTACCTGCATTACGGACGCCCTCCCTATTGGGTACATGAAGCGGAGCAGACCTCAGCCCACGCCCTGAGCAGCGTATAACACGAACCTTGCATCCAAGAGGCGACTATGGACGAAACCAATTTACCCAGCCCCGCGGCGCACCGCCATCACGACCGGCTCCCTTACTGGAAACGAGCCCATCACGACTGGAAATTCTGGATCGGCTTGGTCTTGATGCTGGTCGCTATCTCGATTTACGTAGTGACCAACGACTTATCGATGTTTCCATCCGGGCGACAGAAGCAACTGCCGAATGCTGTGACGCGAGTTCCATAGCTCGCGTCTAAGGAACGATTACGGCCGAGCCTTTCTCGGTTTCTTCCTTAACTGCGAGCAGCGCCTTGTTCGCGTCATCCAGGGAAAAGACTGTCGCCTTAGGATGAATATTCAACTCACTAGCGATCTTCAGGAAGTCACGCGCATCCTGCCGCGTCATGTTGGCCACGCTGCGAATTTGCCGCTCGCCCCATAGCAGCTTGTCATAGTCAAAGGCCGGCATTTGATCGAGATGAATGGCGTTGATTGCGACTACGCCGCCCTTGCGCAAACTAGCGAGCGCGCTCACCACAACTTTTCCGCTGGGAGCAAATGTAACGGCGCGGTCTAATTCAACCGGCACCTTCTGATCCTCATCACCCACCCAGATCGCCCCAGCGGCAGTTGCCATTTGGCGATGCCCCTCACCCCGAGTCGAAACATACACCTCGCATTTCCAGGACTGTAATACTGTGATCGCAAGGCTGGCCGAGCTGCCAAAACCAAACAGTCCGACACGTTCGCCCGGTTCAACTCCGGCAACTCGCAGACTTCGGAACCCGATGATGCCCGCGCACAGCAAAGGAGCGACATGGACATCATCCAATCCCGCGGGCAAGGGATAAACGAAGTCCCCTCGCACTGCCACGAATTCAGCGTAGCCGCCGTCCACCGTATATCCCGTGAACGTTGGCTTGTCGCACAGATTCTCCATTTCGTGGCGACAGAACCAGCAATCGCCATCAACCCCGCCCATCCAGGAAACTCCCACACGGGTGCCGATCGGCAGTAGCGCGGTCGCGCCTTCGAGCACTTCCCCTACGATCTGGTGACCAGGGATTAGTCTTGGCCGAAGAGGAGGCAAATCCCCTTCCACGATATGAAGGTCGGTGCGACAAACTCCGCACGCCAGCACTCGCAACAGCACATGCCCGGCTTCGACTTCCGGACGCGGGATATCTTCGAAGTGTAGAAACGCCCCCGGCGAAGAACTCGCAGAAGAAAAAACGGCCGCTTTCATTCCCAACATGCCTCCGACTTCAATTCGGCGAAGTCAGTAAAGTACTTCGCCCGTCACATAGATGCCTCTCACCAGCGAGTGATCGCAAAATTCTACCGAGGAATGTCGCTCGACTCACTGTTTCCTCTCTAGACGGAGTCAGCAAAGAATTTCCCAAATCATTTCAAGGTTTCATACATCAAAGCCCAAGTAATCGGGCGCTCCAGTTCGCACCTTGTATCCCAGGCAATATACCTATGACTAACGAACACCTACTTGTCGCCACAGCCCTGGCCGCTTGGAAACTGAATATCGAACGTACCGAAAAACTATTCTTCGACCTTCCGGCTGAAAAGCTTCAGGCTGAAATCGCGCCCGGAAAAAACCGCCTCATTTATCTTTGGGGACACCTCACGGCTGTCCATGATCGCATGATAACGGCGCTGAGCTTGGGCGAACGGGTGCGTCCTAAATTCGACGCTGTTTTCATATCCGCGCCAGATAAAACCTCCGACCTTCCTTCGGCGGACGAAATAAAGAAGGCATGGAGCGAAGTAAACGCACGCTTGCTGAAGGGATTCGAAACCCTTACGCCCGCAGATTGGCTAAGAAAACACTCTGCTGTGTCCGATGAGGACTTCGCCAAAGAGCCTCTGCGCAATCGCTACGCAATTTTGCTCAGCCGCACCAGCCACTTGGCGTATCACCTGGGGCAGGCGGTGCTGGCGCTGAAATAAACCTTGCACCGGATTTCTTAGATCGAGGCCTTTCGCTTATGTCCCGTGCAGGTTAGCACCGGCAAACGCGGATACTTGGGGAAGTTCTTGTCGACGAGCGCAAGCTGGCAAAGAAGGAAAACCGAGCCGCGGTCTGATTCGATCCGACGGGCGTGGATGCAATCGTGACAGAGACCCAACGGACGTGGAGTTTCGCCCGTCTTTCCCTTTTGGCGCGGCGGGTCGTTGGGGCTCAGCTGAACGAACTCCTACCTTTGTTCTATCGGAACGTAGTGATTGGGATAAGCCGGCCCAATGTAATCCGCGCGGGGGCGAATTAGGCGGTTGTCGTTCAACTGCTCCATCACGTGCGCGGTCCAGCCGCTTATGCGGGACACAGCGAAGATAGGCGTGAAGAGATCGACCGCAATGCCCAGCGTGTGATAGGTCGACGCCGAATAGAAGTCTACGTTGGCGTTGAGCTTCTTTTCGCGCTTGACATACTCTTCGATTGCGTGTGAGTAGTCGTACCATTTGGATTGTCCGCTGGACTTGCCCAGGT
>Ga0182012_10005124_pt1 | contig 13608 bp, 10 predicted proteins | sample 612S2SmetaG_FD_120486 | JGI IMG/M metagenome (GOLD analysis project Ga0182012, IMG submission 120486) | Permafrost microbial communities from Stordalen Mire, Sweden - 612S2S metaG | ecosystem: Environmental > Terrestrial > Soil > Wetlands > Permafrost | place: Sweden: Stordalen | collected... | reverse complement strand
GCGATGGATGAGCTCGGATTGGCGTACGAGCATCTGGGTAAAACGGAGGAGGCGCTAGGGGCGTATCGGAAGGCGGTGGATCTCGGAACGGGAGGTGTGGGTCTGAATCTGGATTTGGGGACGCTGCTGGTTGAAAGTGGGAAGGCAGAGGAAGCGATTCAGCCATTGACGCAGGCGATTGAGATAGAGCCTAAGAATGTGGACGCGCATCGGGAGTTGGGCAAGGCTTATCTAGCTTTGAATAAGCCTGAGGCTGCGCGAGTGGAGTTGGAGAAGGCTGCGTTGTTGACGCCGGAGAATGCACCGATTCACTTCTTGCTGGCGCAGGCATATCGGAAGCTTGGGATGGCTGCGAAGGCGGATGCGGAGACGGCTCGCTATGCAGCCTTGACTGGGGCGCATTCGGCACCGGAGACTCCATTGGCGGAGGCGAGAGCGCTGCTAGATTTGGGCAAGTTGAAAGAAGCCGAGAATGCGGTGCGAGGGTATTTGGCGGTGCATGGGCAATCGGGAGAAGCGCATTTCCTGCTGGGCTATGTGCTGTTCAAAGAACAGAGTGCGGTACCGTCGCTGGCGGAGTATACGGAGGGCGCGAAGTTTCGGAAGCCCAGTGCTGCGGATTTGGAAGTGGTGGCGAGTGACTATGTGTTGTTGAAGGATTATGCAGACGCGGATAAGTGGTACACGAAGGCCGTGGAGTGGAATCCGGGAGATGCGCTGGGTTGGTACTATCTGGGGCGAACGAAGTATAACGAGAACCGGTTTGAGGAAGCAGTGACTGCGTTCCAAAAATGTCTGGCGTTGAATGGCAAGGATGTGAAGGCGGAGGATAATCTCGGATTGTCGTATGAGGGTTTGAATCAAATGGAGTCGGCGAGGGAGGCTTATCAAACCGCAATTGCTTGGCAAGCTGATTCGAAGGTGAGGGAGGCGGGCCCGTATCTTGATTTGGGGAGCTTGTTAGTGGATAGCGGGAAGGAAGCGGAAGGGTTGAAGGATTTGTTAGAGGCTGAGCGGTTGGCTCCTGAGGATTTCAGAATGCATAGGGCGTTGGGGAAAGCGTATGCGCATTTGAATGAGCCGGCGAAGGCCAGAGTGGAGTTGGAGAAAGCGGTGGGGCTTGCGCCGGGAGATGCGCCGATTCATTTTATGTTGGCGCAGGTGTATAGGAAGTTAGGGATGACGGCGGAGGCGAAGGTGGAGAGTGAGAGGTATAGCAAGTTGACGGGGACGGGGAGTGCGCCAGAGAGGTAGGGGGTGGTGGGCACAGAGAGTTTGATGGTGGGTCGGAAGGGCGAAGGGTACGGACCGCTCTGTCCGCTTCGATGACATCGTGGACGGCTGAAGATTTTGCAGTTGGGGACAGAGGAGTCCGGCCCCTTCGCTCCGGCCCTTTCGCTTGTGGAGATGAATTAGTGGGCGGTTTCTTTGTTTTTGATTACTTCTTGGGCGCGTTCGGCGGTGGCGGCGCGGGCGGATTCTTCGAGTTTGCTGAAAGTCTGCATCTCGGATTGGGCCTCTTGTGTGCGGCCGAGAGCGCGGTACGCCTTGGCGAGTAGGAAGTGATTGCGGGGTTCGGAGGGATCGGCTTTGATAGCGGCTTCAAGGTCTGGGATGGCGTCGGCATTGCGGCCGAGAGTGATGAGAGCGCGGCCTCGGTCGGCACGGGCGTCGGTCAGGTTAGGGCAGAGAGTGAGTGACTTGTCGATGGCGTTGAGAGCTTCCTGAGCGTCGCCGCCCTTCTGGATGAGGATGCTGCCGAGTTTCCACTGGGCGCGGCAGTTAGCGGGATCGATGGCTAACTCAGCTTGGTATTCGGAGGTGGCGGAATCCCACTGGGAGAGCCCCCAGTAGGCGTCGCCGAGTTTGTAGTGAGAGCCGCGTTGGCGGGGGGCCATGTCGACGGCTTTCTTAAGTTCGACTACGGCACCGTCGTAGTTGTTCATGGCTTCCATCATTTCGCCGGAGAGTTGGTGAGCGAGGACCGAGTTGGCGTCGATGGCGGTAATTTTCCCGAGTGCCTTTTCCGAGAGCTGCATGTAGACACGCGCGAGTAGATACCAGACTTCCTGATTTTCGGGTTGGCGCTTTGAGAGTTGTTGGAGGGCGACGGCAGCGGAATCGAAATCTCCGAGTTGGGTGAGATCTTTGGCGAGGAACAGTTGGGCGTTGTTGTCGGTGGGGTTGGCGCGGAGGGCAGCCTCTAGACGCGGGCGGGCGCGGGCATAATCGCCAGATTCATAGAGCGAAAGACCGAGGAGCGCCGAGGCTGAGGGCATGGAGGGATCAACCTTGAGGCCTTGTTCAAGCGTCTCGGCTGCCTTGCGGAATTCGCGCTGGCGGAAATAGAGGGCTCCAAGATTGTTGTAAGCGGGACCGAGTTTGGGAGCGAGGTGGAGAATCTCTTCGTATTTGGCGATGGCGGCCGGGAGGTCGTTGCGAGATTGGGCGGCCTTGGCTTCGGAGTAGAGTTCTTGGACACGCGCGTCGGTGGCTTGCGCAGCAAGTAGGCGGAGGCAGATGAACGACGTCAGACAGAGGCGAAGGATCACCCCTTTATTATGTTGCATTACACTGAAACCGTATCGAATGAGATGGAGCTACATGGCGGTGTGCGGCGCATTGGGGATTGGTATGTTTGCGCTGGGCGGGTTGCCGGATGTGTTGCAATTCGTTGATGTGGCGCCGACGGCCGGCATTCAGGCAGATATGCGGTGTGGCGGGCCAGAGAAGAAGTGGATTACTGAGGCCAACGGGAGCGGGGCGGCGTGGCTTGATTATGACAACGATGGCTTGATGGATTTGTTGATTGTGAATGGTTCAACGATGGATAAGCTGCGCAAAGTGTTGGGTGGTGCGGCGCCCGACCCATCGAGCACTGGCGTCTATTTGTTTCACAATTTAGGGAATGGAAAGTTTGAGGATGTGACGCGGCGTGCGGGGTTGACGAATTCGTATTGGGGAACGGGGGCGAACGCGGCGGATTTTAACAACGACGGCTTCAGCGATATATTGATCACCAATATTGGGTTGGATCTGCTTTACAAGAATAATGGGAATGGAACGTTTACTGAGGTGTCGGGTTCGGCGGGGTTGAGCCGCAGTGTGGAGTGGCACACGGGCAGCGCGTTTGGAGATGTGGATGGCGACGGGCTGTTGGATTTGTATGTGGCGAGTTATATGGATCTGCATGCACTGTCTTTAAAGGAGCCGTCGCCGGTTTGTCCGTACCAGGGGTTCGCGGCATTTTGCGGACCGATTGGTTTGAAGGGTGGGCGCGGCATTTTGTACCACAACAATGGCGATGGGACGTTTAGCGATATCACGAAGAAGGCTGGATTAGGAGGCGTGTGGGAGGCGCATAGTTTCACTCCAGTGTTCGACGATTTTAATCATGACGGGAAGATTGATTTGTTTGTGGCGAATGATTCGGATCCGAATTTTTTGTTTGTGAATCAGGGAGACGGGACCTTTAAGGAGTTGGGTTTGGAGCGCGGCGTGGCAGTGAATGCGGATGGTCGCACGCAATCGAATATGGGTGTGGCGGTGGGAGATTTTGACCATAGAGGCCGGATTGGCGTTCTGACCACTACTTTCTTTCGCGATTATTTTCCACTGTTTCAGCAAGACAAAGGCGGCTTCTACGATGAAGTGGCTGCGGGAACGGGCGTGGCGGCAGCGACCAAGGACTACTTAGGTTGGGCGTGCGGCTTTGCAGATTTTGATAATGACGGGCAGAAGGATTTGTGGTTAGCAAATGGACATGTCTATCCGCTATCGCCGAATTACAACCAGCCTTTTACGGTGTTGAAAAATCAGAAAGGGCAGTTTGCGCCGGTGCTGCGTTACCCCGAACCGCCGAATAATTCGTATCGCGGAGGCTGTACCGGTGATTTTGATAATGATGGGCGGATTGACGTGGCGATTGTTCCAATTGCCGGGAATCCGTTGCTGCTGCAGAACGTGAGCAAGAACTCCAATTCATGGGTGGGCTTACAGTTGCGCGGGACGAGGAGTAACCGGGATGCAATTGGGGCGAGTGTTGAGATTACCTCCTGTGGCACGACTCAGTTCGAGACGGTGAGGAACGGCGGGAGTTACTTATCGCGCAATGATCCGAGGTTGCATTTTGGTTTGGGGACTTGCGGGAAAGTGGATCGAGTGACGGTGAAGTGGCCCCGCGGCGGGACGCAGGTTGTAACGAATGTGGGAGTGAATCGGTATCAAGTGATTGAAGAGGCGTTGAAATAAGGGATGCGGCCGGGCTTGCTGGCGATTCTGTTGTGTGCGAGTTTAGCGGCGGATGATTTTGTAGACATCACAGCGGCGAGCGGAGTGCGGTTTAAGCATGTGGCCTCGCACACTTCTAAGAAGTATTTGCTGGAGAGTATGGGCTCGGGTGTGGCGCTGTTCGACTACGATAACGACGGCCGGTTAGACATCTTTCTTGTGAATGGCGCGCCGCTGAGTGATCCGACAGCGAAGGGTACGGTTCCACAGAAGACCAGCGCCGAGCACGCCAACCGCCTTTACCATCAAAAAGCCGATGGAACGTTTGAAGACACAACGGAGCATGCGGGCTTGGCGGGTGTGGGATATGGCATGGGCGCGGCAGTGGGTGATTACGACAACGATGGTTTTGAGGACCTCTATGTGACTGCCTACGGGGGCAACCGGCTTTACCACAACAATGGAGATGGGACTTTTACGGATGTGACGGAGAAGTCTGGGACCGGAGGGAGTGGATGGTCGACGGGCGCGGCGTGGGTTGATTTGGATAATGATGGCCGGCTTGATTTGGTGGTTCTGCGCTATGTGCAATGGGACTTCGACGATATCTGGTGTGGGGAGCATAAAGAGGGGTTGAGGGCGTATTGCCATCCGGATACGTTCAAGGCTATATCGCCGTTGGTGTATCACAATGACGGTAATGGGAGGTTTTCGGAGGTGGCGGCAAAACTCGGACTGAATGTTCCGGGGAAGGGTTTGGGGATTGCCATTGCCGATTATGACCACGACGGTCACATTGATTTGTTTGTGGCGAATGATTCTATGCCGGAGTTTTTGTATCACAACAAGGGAGACGGCACTTTCGAAGAGAAGGGTTTGTTTAGCCAGGTGGCGGTTGATGAAGACGGCCGCACGTTTGCTGGTATGGGCGCCGATTTCGCCGATCTGAATAACGATGGCTTGCCGGATGTAGTGGTGGACGATTTGGCGAATCAGATGTATGCGATTTTCAAGAACAACGGCGATGGAAGCTTCACGTATATAACGAAGAGTTCGGGCGTGGGGCGGATTAGCATGCTGCACTCGGGTTGGGGACTGCGGCTGATTGATTACGACAATGATGGCTGGAAAGATCTGCTGGTGGCGCAAGGGCACGATTTGGACACGATTGAACTGACAAACCCGCAACTGCATTACTTAGAGCCGATTTTGTTAGCGCGGAATAACGGGCATGGTTTTGAAGATGTGTCGGCGACCTCGGGGGCGGTGTTTCACGAAGCGTGGGCTGGACGAGGTTTGGCGACGGGAGATTTGAACAATGATGGACGGGTGGACGCGGTAGTGGCGACGAACGATGGCGCGGCGCATGTGCTGCGAAATGAGACGAAGAATGGGAATCATTGGATCATTTTGAAGCTGACTGGGCACAGGAGTAATCGCGATGGGATTGGCGCGGTGGTTCATGTGGTGACGGCAAAGGGTGGGCAGTGGGGAACGGTTACGACGGCGTCGAGTTATCTTTCGTCGAGTGATAGGCGATTGCATTTCGGGCTCGGGAAAGAGAGTGTGATTGAGAGTTTAGAGATCCGGTGGCCGAGTGGGGTGGTGCAGAAGTTGGAGAATGTGAAGGCGGATCAGGTGTTGGGGGTGGAGGAGATGGAGAGTCGGAGATGACAGCGTGCATTGCTCAGGCAGTTTAGCTTGGGGCGGGAGTGAGAAGGGGACGGACTGCTCTGTCCGCGAAGAGGAGTCCGGCCCCTTCGCTCGTGGCGGTGAAGAGTTGTGGTTGAATCGTTAGGTTCGTGGTGGGTCGGGAGCGCGAAGGGTACGGACCGCTCTGTCCACGAAGAGGTTTGTCGGATGTTTGAAGCGTGTTGTCGTGGGGACAGAGGAGTCCGGCCCCTTCGCTAGTGGCGGTGAAGAGTTGTGGTTGAATCGTTAGGTTCGTGGTGGGTCGGGAGCGCGAAGGGTACGGACCGCTCTGTCCACGAAGAGGTTTGTCGGGAGTTTGAAGGGTTTTGCGATTGGGACAGAGGAGTCCGGCCCCTTCGCTCGTGGCGATGAAGGGTTGTGGTGAAACGTCAGGTTTGTGGAGGGTCAGGAGCGCGAATGGTACGGACCGCTCTGTCCACGAAGAGTAGTCCGGCACGTTCGGTAGTGGCGGTGAAGAGTTGTGGGTGAATCGTTAGGTTCGTGGTGGGTCGGGAGCGCGAAGGGTACGGACCGCTCTGTCCACGAAGAGGCGAGTCGGATGTTTGAAGGGTGTTGTCGTAGGGACAGAGGAGTCCGGCCCCTTCGCTCGTGGCGATGAAGAGTTGTGGTGGAATAGACGAATGAGTCTTTTGAAAAGTGGGCTTGTTCTGGTGGCCGCTTGTGCGCTGCTGGGAGCGAAGCAGCCGATTACCGAGGCGGATCTCCTAAAGATTGCTAGGGTCTCGGAAATTCAAGTTTCTCCAGATGGGGTGTTCGCAGTATATGGCGTGCAGACCATTCACACGGAGCCTGGGGCAAAACCGACAGACGATCCGAGTTATAGCTATCGAACCAATCTTTGGCTGGTGGATCTGCGAAATACGAATGCAAAGCCGGTGCAGTTGACGTTCGGAGACCGGGCCGACTCGGGTTTGGCGATGAGTCCCGATGGCACCGAGTTGGCGTTTGTGCGAGCCGATAGCAAGAAGCATCCGCAGGTGTGGGTCATGTCGCTTACGAGCCCTGGTGAGCCGCGCATGGTGACGGACTTAGAAAATGGCGCAACGGCTCCGAAGTGGCGCAATGATGGGCGCGCGTTGTTGGTTACGAGTGCCGTGCCGATTAGTAAACTGCCCGGCAAGCCTGAGTTTCCGCTGGAGCGGCCGGGGCGCGATTGGTGGGATTTCGACAGGACTAAGACCGAGGCTGCGGAGCAGGGCAGACCTGATGGCGACTTGCGGGAGATTCGAGATTGGCTGGAGCATAACTCCGAACATAATGATCCGAGTGATTTGACACGCATCGGATTTCTGGGTGAGCTGGGCCTGAACAACGATCTGAAGATCAACGAGCTGTATCGAGTGGATTTGGGGGCGGAACCGAAGACGGTAAAACTCACGGAGAGTTTTCGGAATCACAGCGGCGCAGTGTACTCACCGAGCGGCGACAAGATTCTGTTTGCGGCCAATCCGGATTCGAAGGAGCATCCAGATAGAGCAGAGGGTAAGTCGGCGATTTGGCAGATGAATGCGGATGGTACGCAAGAGCGAGTGTTGTTGAGCCAGCAAGGCTTCAGCTTCATGCAGCCGCAGTTCACTCATGACGGGAAACACATTATCGTTATGGGCATGCAGAATGATGAGCCCACATACCGGCAGATGATGGTGGGCGACTGCAACGCCGATGGGAGCCATCTTGTTTGGCTTACGAATGACAGCGAACCGGGCGTGCAGCATGCAGAGGTGGACGCAGCCGGGCACATTTTCTACAACCAGAATTACCAAGGCGGCCAACAGTTGGTGAGCCTGGCGGGCACAGCTAAACAGACGATTGTGGCTGCGCCGGCGGGTGTTCCGGTATTTGGCGTGGGAGGCGGGAAGGTTGTATACGCGAAGGTGAGTGCGGCGAATCCAGATGAATTGTTTGTGGGCGACCGGCAACTAACTTCGTTGAATGAAGATTGGCTGAAGGATAAAGAACTCTCACTGCCCGAGGAGCACTGGGTAAAGCGGCCCGATGGCACAAAGGTGCAGTACTGGGTGATGCGGCCCACGCATGCGCAAAAGGGCGAGAAGTATCCGTGGGTGCTGGATATTCATGGCGGGCCCTCGGCGATGTGGGGTCCAGGTGAATTCAGCATGTGGCATGAGTTCCAGATTTTTTGCTCGTTTGGCTATGGGGTGGTTTATAGCAATCCGCGGGGATCGAGCGGTTATGGGTTTGAGTTCCAACGCGCCAATTATAAAGACTGGGGCGATGGGCCGATGGCTGACGTGATGGCGGTGATGGATGAGGCGCAGGCGAATGAACCGTTGATGGATAAAGACCGCTTGTTTGTAACGGGCGGGTCGTATGCGGGTTATCTGACGGCATGGATTGTTGGGCACACCGACCGTTTTAAAGCTGCCGCAGCGCTGCGCGGGGTGTACGACTTGGCGACATTTTTTGGCGAAGGCAATGCGTACCGCTTGGTGCCGGAAGAGTTTGGCGGCTATCCATGGGAACCGGAAACGAAGAAATTGTTGGATAAAGAATCACCGATTACTTACGTGGCGAACATTAGGACGCCGCTGCTGATTATTCATGGCAGCGCAGATAACCGGACAGGCATTGTGCAGGGGCAGATGATGTTCAGGGCTTTGAAGCAGATGAATCGGCCGGTTGAGTACATTCGTTATCCGGGCGCGGGTCATGAAATCACGCGGTCTGGAGAGCCAAAACAGCGGATGGACCACATGTTGCGGATAGTTGAATTCTTTGAGCGCTACTCAAATAATGCTCGACCGGCCCCGAAAGTACCAGTAGACCCAAAGTTAAACCCGAATCAGACCTCCTCCGTTCAGAAAAGAGGCGTACAATAAGGTTGACATATTACACGCCGATAACTTTGCACTAGTGTGCGGCGTGGTTGGATTGGAGAGCACACCATGAACAGGTTGTTGCCAGTAAGCGTGAAAGTCCTTGGGGGATTATTCGCTGCGGCCGTTTTCTCGTTTGCGCAGTACACCATTTCGGCCAAGCCGGGAGCGGTGAACTACGTTGAAGGTCCAGAGGGCAGTGTTCTGCTGGACGGGCAGACATTGACGGGCGCCAGTTTGAAGGCGACGTTTATGAATGCCGGCAGCTTGCTTGAGACTCGGGATGCAAAGGTAGAAATATTGCTTACGCCGGGCATTTTCCTGCGCGTGGGCGAAAACAGTCAAGTTCGCATGTTGAAGCCGTCGCTAGCGAATACACAAGTAGCGATTGAAGCGGGCGAGAGCATGTTGGAAGTGGACAATTTTGTGCGCGATGTGCACACGACGGTGAGCATGAGAGGCGGGTTGACGGAGATTGAGAAGACGGGTCTTTACCGCTTTCGAGCAGGCACTTTGGCGACCGTTGCAGTGATTGAAGGCAAGGCCGAGGTGGCGTTTGGGAGCAAGCGCGAAACGGTGGGCAAAGATCGCGAGGCAATTTTGAGCGATACGCTGGCGGTTCGGAAGTTCGATAAGGATGAGCCGGATGAGTTGTTCGCCTGGAGCAATATTCGTTCGCAATACAACGCGAGCCTGACTTATCAAGCGGCGAAGACTGCGAATAGCAGCTATGGCAGCGGATACGGCAATGGATATGGTTATGGCAATGGTTATGGCTATCCCGGTTACGGCGGCTTCTATGGGCAGGGTTGGTATTGGAGCAACGGGTTTAATTCGTGGCTGTGGATGCCTGGGGATGCCACATTCTTCAGCCCGTTTGGCTGGGGTTTCTACGGCCCAGGCTACGCTGGGTACGCACCGGTTGTCTATGTTCCAGTTGGCGGCGGCGGGACCAAGGGTGTGGTAACTGTGTATCACCCACGTCCGGGTCCAGGAAATGGCACGGGAGTGGTGGCGGTTCCGGTGAATCCGCAGCATGTGCCCGCAGTTGGTCTCAATACTTCTTCCATTGCGCAGTTCCAGGCGGCCCGCGTTCAGTCGGCGCACATGATTTCGTCGACGGGTGGTTTGCATACGGCATCGGGCAGTAGGGTGGCGGTTGGAAGCAGCGCCAACAGCTTTGCGGGCCGGGCCAGTGGTTCGGGGTCGTCACCGTCGGCGCATAGCAGTGGCGGGAGTTTCTCGAGCAGCAGTGGCACGTTTTCTGGCGGTGGTGGTGGAATGTCGTCGCACAGCAGCGGCGGTTCGTCGGGCGGCGGCCATAGCGGGAAGTAAATTTCAGCTGTTTTGGAGAAAAAGGCGGGGCTGCGGCTCCGCCTTTTTTATTGGCCCTCAGAGTCGCGCGACAAATAAAGGAGGGACTATGGCGAGCAGCATTGCACTGAAGGAAGAACTCTATAAGAAAGTGGTGGAGCGTGCGCGGGCCGCAAACACGACGCCTGAGGAATGGCTTGATCAGATCGTGGCCGAACGCTTGGAACGGGAGGACCTGGTAGAGACTACGCGGGCGTTTAGTGAGGAAATGAGCCACAAGATGTTAGAGCGGGGTGTTGGGCTTTCCGATGTTGAGCGGGAGATCTCCGAATATCGGCGCGGAGGCCGACTCGATAATCGATCCGTTTCACAACGGAATTGTTAGCGCATTGCACTGGCAGCCGATCAGTAGCGCGTTGGGTCGTTGCTCTGAAAGTTGAAGAATTCTAGACGAGGCGAAGAACCGATATTGTGAGGCTAGGGCATCGATAAAAATCGGAGAATCTCGCGCATCAGGCGATCTCCCTGGTCAGTCTGGAAAATGAACTGGGCGTGGGCCGAACTTTCGAGGATCACGAGCTTTTTCGGGTCGGGTGCTTTTTCGTATTGTGCGCGGATCTTGGCTAGGCGCGGCTTGTCGCCCGAGCCAACGTCATCGCGACTCACGATATAGGTCTGCGTCGATCGTCCATCCGTCTCGTGTCCGAAACGAGATGTGATTTTGTGCGCTGGACCGTCCGGCCAAAGCCAGCAATGGTATGAGTGCCCGCATCAGAAGTATAACTTTGTCAGTGCGGGCCTGCCTGTTGTTTTTCTGCCTGCCTTTTTTGGCGTTCGCGGAGAATTTCGTCATACTCATCAAGTTGGTTCTCGTTGAGTACTGCGCGGAATTCGGCTTCGGCGTGCGCGCGCACGGCGTTGATCTTGTCGCGGCGGGCAAAGGGCGCTAGCGACTGATCTTCGCGCGTGGCGGCTATGGACAATTGACGTTCATGGAAAATTTCGCGGATCTTGATTTGCTGATTGGCGCTCAGCGCTAGGCGGTCGGAATAACCGGCGATCTCATTGTTGATTCTCTTCATTTCGTCGTCATCAAGAGACCCCGGCGAGGTGGGCTTTGGGGCGGGCGGAGCGGAATCGTGAACAATGTTGACGGGAATCGATTCAGCCGCTGATAGCGTTATGTTGATGGCGATGTTCTTATTGCGCGCCAGGTCTAGATCGATGAGTTGCGCTTTTGAAAAGCCGGGCGCAGAAACGCTCAGAGAGTAATTGCCAAGTGGGAGGCTGGCGAGCCGGTAATCACCATTGCTGGTAGTGTGAGCGTTTGATTCATAGCCTGTGGCGTTGTTCTTGGCAGTCACCAAAGCGTTTGCAATGGTTACGCCAGATTGGTCATACACCTTGCCCGAAAAAGTTCCGCCTCCCGTTTGAGCTTGCAAGAGTGAGTTGCCAAGCAGAAGCAGCGGGAAAAGAAAGGTTGGTTGAATCAATCGGGACGGCATGAATTACCTCATTTTAGTCTTGTGGCGGGGGAGGGGGCGTGGTTTGACGCTTGTTCTGCATTTGTTGTTGGCGTTCGCGCTGGATCTGGTCGAATTCGACGGCTTGCGCGTCGGTTAGCAAGGCTCGCAATTTGTTGTTGGTGGCCAAGCGGATTTCCTTGATTTGGCGGTTGCGATTTTTGGGGGATAGGGACGCGTCGTTACGAACGGCTGCAATCTGAGCTTTGCGGTCTTGCAGGATGGTGCGGAATTGGACCTGCTGATCGGCGCTCAGAGCAAGACGCTGGCGATACCCGGCTAGTTCACCACGTGCGGGCGGCGCTGGGGTAGGGGGTGGATTTACGGGGGCTTGCGGTGCGGCCAGAGACAGGCCGGAAGCCAGGAGGCTGGTGAAAATGATGGAGCAAAAAGTGTGGCGCATAAGCTTGATACTAAACAAACGATGTGTGTGGCGGTAAGTTTAGGGAAGAAACGTTAAAGTTCGTTCAATCGTGAGGCGTGAGGTCGCGCGGTGCAGTCCGCAAGTCGCCACTAGTAATTATTCGTCTTGACGATATTTGTTACAACGATTACTCTTAAGTTGTGGCGAGGTTGGCGGAAGAAATCAAGATGACGAAGCCATTCTCCCTGTTGGAGGAGGAGGCGACGCTGAGCATTATCCGGACGGCGGATGTGTTGATGCAAAGAACCAGCAACATTTTGAAGCCATTTGACATCAGCGGGTCTCAATATAACGTACTGCGAATTTTGCGAGGGGCTCCAGAGCCGCTTGCATGCGGACAGATTGCGGAGCGGATGGTGAGCCGCGATCCTGACGTCACGCGATTGCTAGATCGCATGGAAGCGCGCGGACTGATTAGCCGGGCGCGGGATGGGCAAGACCGGCGCGTTGTGAAAGCACAGATCAGTTGTAAGGGCATGGCTTTGCTCGAGGAGATTGAGCCGCATTTGAATGCGCATCACCGAGGGCATTTCGCTGGTTTTGGTGAAAAGAAGTTGAAACAACTGGTGGAGTGGATGGAACAGATCCGCGAAGCCTCTTAAGAGTGAAAAAGGAGAATTATGGCAAATACGTATCAAATTGATGCGGCACACTCGAGTGTGCAGTTTAGCGTCCGGCACCTGATGGTATCGAACGTACGCGGCAGCTTCAGCGGCGTGAGCGGGACGGTGATCTACGATCCGGCGGCTCCAGGCGAAACGACGATTGACGCTACGATCGACTTGAATACCGTTAATACAAACGACGAAAAGCGCGATGGGCACTTGAAGAGCCCCGACTTCTTCGACGTTGCTAAGTATCCAGTCATGAGCTTCAAGAGCAAGCATGTGGCAACACATCCTTCGGGCGATCATCATGTGACCGGCGATTTGACGCTGCATGGCGTTACAAAGGAAATAACTCTGGTGGTGGAGGAAGTGTCAAATGAAGCGAAAGACCCATGGGGCAATACAAAGTTGGGCGCGAGTGTGAAGGGCAAAATTAAGCGCAGCGATTTTGGTTTGACTTGGAACGCGCCGGTTGAAACCGGTGGAGTTTTGGTTGGGGATGACGTAAAGATTGAATTCGATTTGCAGTTCTTGAAGGCGCAGGCGGCGACGGCGTAGGGAAGAGGGGAACGATAGCGGTAAAAAAACGGGGACACGCCTGTGGAGGTCGTTCACGGTGTAGTGGTGGACGGTGCCCGGAATGTCCCCGTTTTTTGTTGGCGACGGCGTAGGGAAGAGGGGAACGATAGCGGTAAAAAAAACGAGGACACGCCTGTGGAGGTCGTTCACGGTGTAGTGGTGGACGGTGCCCGGAATGTCCCCGTTTTTTGTTGGCGGCGGCGTAGGGAAGAGGGGAACGATAGCGGTAAAAAAAACGGGGACACGCCTGTGGAGGTCGTGCACTGCGTCGTGAATTGAGACAGTCTAGTTCGGGGACAGTTGCCGTTCGCTGAAAAACAATAGCGAACGGGAAGTTTCTGGTTAAGGATGAGGATAGCAGGGGAAGCGGAGGCCGGCTC
>Ga0182012_10005123_pt1 | contig 13610 bp, 15 predicted proteins | sample 612S2SmetaG_FD_120486 | JGI IMG/M metagenome (GOLD analysis project Ga0182012, IMG submission 120486) | Permafrost microbial communities from Stordalen Mire, Sweden - 612S2S metaG | ecosystem: Environmental > Terrestrial > Soil > Wetlands > Permafrost | place: Sweden: Stordalen | collected... | reverse complement strand
CTGACCAGCACGGCGAAGATCACTACATGAATGAGGCCCTTGAAGAACTGGCCGTTATACATCGCTCCCACGCCGGGAATAAGTCCCAGCACCGCGGCAGCCGCAGGATTGGGTGTGCCGGTGTTCACAGGAACAAACGGTTGTTGATAGGTTTGCCAGGCTGAGAAGCAAGGCTCGCAGAGAACCTGGCCTCCGGGGGCGTTGCGGACGCAGCCGGGGCAAAGAGCCTTGCCGCATGTCTGGCAATAGGCGGTCGCGGTAACGCCGGGGTGATTTACGCAGTCCATTTTGTGCTCCTTTCCCGTATTTCCATAGCGGAGCCGCCGGAATGCGCGGGACCTTCCTGACTTTTCGGGGCCTGATTTTTCAGGGCCTGACTCTTCAAGACAGAAAATGTGAGGGAAGATTCAAGTGAATCAGTTGGATCGGTGATAGTCGGGGTAACCGACTGCTGCGGAGGGTCCACGCGGGAACCTCCATTATTGTGGCCGGGATTTTGTTTTGACTCCCCCGGCGCTGGTTGTTTGGGTTTCTGCTGGTTGCTGTCTTCGCCCTCGGTGTTGCGGCGAAGCTCGCGCATTCTGGACTCAACTTCATAGACAAAGCGGAGATGATCGTAATAACGCACGATCGGTGTGGAAGCCATCGTGATCCGGCGCTCCATAAATGACCGAATCGCTGCCGGGCGCAGATCGCTCAGCCGTAGGCTGCTCAGTTTGACGTTGGTCAGGTTGAGCGTAAGAGCGATCGAGAAGAATGCCATGGCCGCGGTCATTAGCAGTCGGGGCTCGGCGAAGCGGCGAATCTGGCCCATGAAGCCGGGCCGCTGCCAGGCTGGGGCAATCCCTGCACGCACGGGAAGCATTTCGCTGTCGCCGGTAACCAGGCCGTAGCCTGCAACCTGTCCGGGACCGGTCTGGGCAAGAATCTTATCCAGCAGGCCGGCGGGGACTTCCGGCTCCGAGGCAAGGAATTCAAGCCATTCGCGGCCGCGGCGGGATTCCTCAAACAGTTCCGTGCAAGCCGGGCAGACCGCCATGTGCGCGGTAAAAGTCGCCTCGTCTTCAGGCTTGAGGACCCCGTCGAGCGCATCGGCTAAAAGGGTCTCCCAAAGCCCGCAGGCCGGAGAACTCGGGATGTTTGTGCGCTCTACCATGGTTACATCACCTCCCGTTTATTACGTTCCAGCAGGCGCGCCAGTTCCGCGCGCCCTCTGCTGATGCGGGACTTAACTGTCCCCTCGGGTATGCCCAGCACCTGGGCTATCTCTTTGTAGTCAAGGTCTTGCAGGTCCCTGAGAATAACGGCCTCGCGCAGTTCAACGGAAACCCGCGCCAGGGCGTTCTGCACCATTTTTGCGAGTTCCTTCTGCGCCGCCGACTCGTGCGGAGAAGAACTCTTCGAGGTCAGCCGGTCAATCGGCCTCAACTCCTCATTTGATTCCCAACCATCGTCCAACGATCCCGTAGCGCGCAGGTTCTTGGTGCGGCGGAAGTTGTCCACCAGCAGGTTGCGGGTCATGGTCGTGATCCAGACCTGGAGGCTGCCCCGGGTAGTATCGAAGCTGGCCAGGTTGGAGTAGATCTTCAGAAACACATCCTGCGTCAAATCCTCTGCATCCGCCGGGTTCCCGGTAAAGCGATAGCACAGCCCATAAACCCGGCGATGATGAGTGCGGACCAACTCCGCCCACGCACCAGAATCGCCATTCATGCATAGGCGGACGACTTGAGACCAGTCGATCTCCAGCGGATTAACCTCCGGGTGCAGTTGGCGCACGTCTGGAGCGATCATCTTTCCTCCCTTGACGTTGCCGGTCACAGGCGTCTTTTGAACGCGAATCTCCGGCGCCTCCATGGTACGCCGAGTCTGGCGTGCCGGGGTCCCCGGCGACAGAACTTTGTCGCGGGGGTGGCTGGGCGGCGATGATAGCCCGATGTCGCTCCAACTTAATGTACCCACGCATTGCATATTTTGCTAATACGTGAAAATCGCAGAGTTAGTTCCCGGCAGTACGACACAGAAGTTGTACCATGTGGAGCATTGTCGGTTATGAGGGTTTGAACCCGCGATGCGCAAGACCCTGTTGATTTTGTTGCTGTTGGCCGGCTCGATGGCGCACGCCGCCAGCTTCGATTGCACCAAGGCGAAGACGCCTCAGGAAAAAGCCATTTGCGCCTCGCCGGAGTTGAGCGCGGCGGACGATCAACTGGCCGCGGCTTACAAGGCTTTGCGGGAGGCAGCGCCAGAGAGGATGAAGATCGAAGTGCTCGATGACCAGCGGGCTTGGATTCACGGGATGGAGGTCAGTTGCAAAGCAAGTGAATCGGGGTCGGGCGCTGATCTGGTTGGGAGTTCGCGCCAGTACACCGACCTGACCGCTTGTTTGCGCGAATACTACGATGCCCGGACAAAGTCGCTGCTTCACATGATTCTGCAGAAGGATGGGATCACATTTGTTTGGCGGTCGATCAACTTGAATACACAGGGCAAGCCCGGCGGTTCTACGGGGAGCCAGGCGGGCTTGGACCTGGATCGTGGATCGATGATCGCTTCGTGGCCACAGTCGAATCGCGAAACGGCGGAGTGGAAGGCGTGGAACGCTGGAATCGAATCGGCTGCACAGGATCTGGCCTCAGAAGGCAACCGCGATCCCTCTGGGAAATGGATGCCGGAATGGGTCGAGGGAGTCGATGCGGAGGTGACATCGTCCGTAGTCGCGGTTGGGAGCCAGCTGGTGACGGCCTACATTGAGGACGACTGGACAGGTGGTGTACATCCAAATTCAAGGGTCATCCAGTTCAACTGGATGCTCAAGGAGAAACGCGAACTGCGGCCGGCGGATGTCTTTCGGGAGGATTCTGCCTGGGAACGGGCGATCTTGGAGCACTGCGATAAGGCACTGCGCAAGCAGTTTGGCGAGGACTACGAGAATCTTCTAATTCCTGGGGAAATGGCCAAGACTTTGCACGGAATCATTATCGACCCGAGGAATTGGGCATTGGATAAGGGTGGTTTGACGATTGTCTTTCCGCGTTACAGCATCGGAACCTATGTAAACCCTGCTGATCCCGTGACGATTCAATGGGACGAACTCGCGCCTCTGTTACGGCCGAGTTTTGTGAGGCCGAATTGGGTACCGGTGCAAGATTAAGTTGTTGGCCGGAGCCCTGGGGTCGCGGCCCCGTAACCTTTGCCTGGCCACCGCATCAGAATTGTGCGGCCCGGAACGTTTCGGCCTCGGAGTTCACATGTCAAGATCACTTCCCCTTCGCGGCGTACTCGGCTCGCTGCTCATCACTTTGGCTCTTTCCGTCGGATGCTGCGCCGCCGCAAAATCCCCCGTTCCCCCCGCTACAACGGATGACGCGCTCGCCGCAACCCCCGGCAAACAGACGGCTGTCTTCGCCGGCGGTTGTTTCTGGGGCACGCAGGGCGTCTTCGAGCGCGTAAAGGGCGTGGTCGCCACCACTGCCGGATACGCCGGTGGGTCCGCCAATACTGCCACCTACGACCAGGTGACCACGGAAACCACCGGCCACGCCGAATCAGTGAAGGTGGTCTACGACCCCTCCAAAATCACCTATGGCCAGCTGCTGCGGATCTTCTTTTCCGTCGCGCACGATCCGACGCAGCTCAACCGCCAGGGCCCCGACGTAGGCACATCCTATCGCTCCGCCATCTTCTACAGCAACGAAGACCAGCGCAAAATCAGCCAGACCTACATAGCGCAACTGAACGCGGCCCACGTCTTTTCCGGCCCGATAGTCACCGAAGTGACGCCGCTGAAAGGCTTCTACGACGCCGAAGCCTACCACCAGGACTACGCCCTCCACAATCCAGACAATCCCTACATCCTGGTCTGCGATCGCCCCAAGATTCAGGCGCTGAAAGGGCAGTTCCCCGAACTGTTTCAGGATTACAAAGGGAAGTGAGATCGAAATAGCTTTCGAAGCGGTCACTTCGGAATCGAATTCGTCGACGCACGCCCTCTTAAGGGGCTATAGTCTAGTTCCATAGCGTCGCAGGGAATCTCGACGGCAGGCACGAAGGGCACGCACAGGTTCAGGAGGAAGCGATGAAGATTCTTCGTTCCGTGACGCAAAGGGGTTCGAGCATCGATTCTGCCGGGTATTTTAGCGTTGTGAGACCCAGCAAGTGGTTTGCCGCATCGCGATTGCCGCGCGGTTTCCCCTTTTTCGCCGACCGATGGAAAGTGGTCGCCCAGCCCACGGCGCATGGACACAGGTCTTCAGACCACTTTGAAGGGCATGTAGCAACGCAAAAATTCCAGCTCATGAGGGTGATTGAAGAAGACCGCCATTTCATGCGGGCAGCCTTGATCGTTTTGATTGCGGTTGCTGCCTCAGCGGTTCTGTTGTGGTGCGATATGAATTGCCCTCGGCTATGGTGAACTGACCGTGAGCTTCGCAAATGGGCCAGGATTGCTCAGCCCAGCTTCACAAACCGCATCGAAGCCGAGTTCATGCAATACCGCAGCCCCGTCGGCGCCGGCCCGTCGTCGAACACATGCCCCAGATGCCCGTCGCACAACCGGCAAGACACAGCCGTCCGCACCTCCATCAGGCTTCCATCCACCGTCTTCACCACATTCTCTTCCGCAATCGGAGCCCAGAAGCTCGGCCATCCCGTGCCCGACTCGAACTTGGTCTCCGAGCTGAACAGCGCCAGATCGCAGCAGATGCAACGGAAGATCCCCCGCCCGTGCTCATTCCACGTAGCGCCGGTAAACGGGCGCTCGGTATCCGCGTGGCGGGTCACCCAATAGGAAGTCTGGTTGAGCTGATGCTTCCACTCCTCATCCGTCTTGATCAGCCGTGGGACAGTCACTGTTCCAGTCTTCTTGCCGTCGGCTGAGAACTGGACAATGGTGACGTTTGCCGGCCCTTCATTCGGACCGAGAGGCCGAGCCGCGGCGATAGTGCTGCGCCGCAGACCCCAGAAGGCGATCGCACTAACAGCTCCGGCGGCCGAGAGGATAAACGCCCGCCGGCCCAGGTTGCGCGGTTCAGGTTCTGGTTTGGTGTTGAAGATTTCGTTGCCCATTCATCGACCCCACTGTGAGATGCGTCAGCAAACGGAAGGTTACATCGCCTCGGCGACGCTATTTTCATTTCCGCCGCTCTCCTGTCGGATAATCCCAGTAGAGAACACGCCAGGCGGCCCACTTTGACCCTCACAACCCAACCGAAGAAGATCCTGTTCGCCACCATCGGATCGCTGGGCGACCTTCATCCCTGTCTTGACCTGGCACGAGAGCTTGGACGGCGCGGCCATAAGGTCACAATTGCGACCACCGAGCATTACCGCTCAAAGGTCGAGAGCTTCGGCATCAGTTTCCATCCCATCCGCCCCGATTTCGACCCGACAGACCGGGAGATGATTCGCCAATTCGCCGATCTGAAACGAGGGCCGGAAATCCTGATCCGGAAATTCATTCTTCCGCATCTCGACGACACTTATCAAGATTTACTTGGTGCGGCCAGGGGCGCGGACCTGATGGTTGCCGGGGAGTTGAACTTCGCCGCTCCTCTGGTTGCCGAGAAACTCAGCCTGCGCTGGGTATCCGCGACTCTGTCGCCTGCCTCCTTCCTTTCCGCCCACGATCCGTCGATCACAGTCAATGTTCCGTGGTTAATCCACGTGCGCAAAGGCGGCTGGCGGGCTTATCGCGCGGTCCTCAACCTTGGCCGCCTCGGAATCCGGCCTTGGTGGAATCCCGTTCGAGATTTACGTCGAAAACAAGGACTCCGGCCGCAGTGCGACCCGTTGTTTCGGGACAAGTTCTCGCCCTACCTGGTTCTCGCGCTGTTCTCTCCCTTGCTGGCCCAAAGACAACCCGATTGGCCCGTTCAGACCCGTCAACCCGGATTTGTTTTCTTCGACGCGCACGGCGAAACCGATCCCAGGCTGGCGGCGTTTCTAGCCGACCCCGATCCTCCCATCGTTTTCACGCAGGGATCGACGGCTGTCCATGCGCCGGGAGACTTTTACGAGGTCAGCGCGGAGACAGCAAAACGCCTCGGACGGCGCGCTCTGCTGCTCGGCACAACCGCAAGGCCCAATTCATCTCCTCAGCTTCTGGCCCTGCCCTATGCGCCGTATTCCACGGTATTTCCTCGCGCAGCGATCAACGTTCACCAGGGCGGCTCCGGCACCATCGGCCAGGCATTGCGCGCAGGCCGGCCCCAACTGATAGTTCCATTCGGATGGGACCAGCCGGATAACGCGGCGCGCGTCGAGCGGCTGGGGGCTGGGCTTCATCTGCCGCGAAGCACGTATTCCGTCGCTTCGGCAACTGCGTCTTTGGAACGGCTTCTCAACGAGTCCCGATTCCAAGATCGAGCGGCTGGGGTGGGTGCGGAGGTTCGTGCGGAAGACGGGCTCGGGAGTTCCTGCGATGCCATCGAGGGGATTCTTGGGAGCTGAACGCGGGACCTGCGGAATCGCTGGTTTTGCGGTCTCCCAGGTTTACCACGGCAAATGACGAACGCTCAGACGTCAGGCGCGGTCTTCGCCGGCAGTCTCTCCAGGTTCTTTCTAAGAATCACTACCGCCGTGATCCATAGCGCCATACCGGTTCCGCCCGCTGATATGGCGGAGCGAAGGGGGATGGGAGAAATCAAGAGCGAACCAAAAGCAGCCAAAGAAATGGCCGCGCCTGTCCCATAGTAAAGAGGTATTTTAAATAGTTTGCCAAGAGGGAAAAAGTGGATTCCTACGACCGCGCCGACCCATTGCCCAAATAGGTCTGGCCGATGGAAGTGACCCAGGATCGGCCCTCCAACCGATATTGCGGCGCCCTCTATCGCGACGATTAGCACATACCCGATTCTGTAAAATCTCACCAGCCGTTTATCCAAAGCAACTCTTGGCGCGTGACGGAGGGTGGCCAGGTTCGCAATTCCCCAAACGACAAGAATTGCTGTAAACGCAGCGATTGCGCCAAACCACGGTCTTCGTTCGCCTTGGATTGCAGCCTGGGTCCACCAATACAGCGCATAGGCGCCGAATCCGGCACAGACGATGGCGCCAACCGCTCTGCCTCGCATGCGAACCAGCAGATCCGGACCCCCGGGACCGAGAATTCCGCCTGCCTCGCTCATTTCATCATCCTGTCTGATTCTTCCCCAGGGAAGGGATCTTTATCCGGAATTTCCATTTTGCTTGCCCGGCGGCGACTTCAGTATCGTTGCAGGAAGTCCGGATCAACCGGGTTTTCAAACAGCGAAGCATCGCGCGTCACAATCGTCAGCCCCGAGGGCGTAACAAAGTACCGCCGCTTATCCTCCACCGGGTCATATCCAATGACAGTCCCTTCCGGAATGTGCACGTCGCGATCGATGATGGCGCGACGGATGCGGCAATGGCGCCCAATGTTCACGTGCGAAAAGATGATGCTGGCGTCCACGTCGGAATACGAGTTGACGCGCACATCCTGCGAAAGAACCGAGTTGTACACCGAAGCGCCGGAGATGATGACGCCGGCGGTGATAACCGAATTGACAGCCATGCCGGTGCGGCCCGGCTCGCCAAAGACAAACTTCGCTGGCGGATACTGGCGCACACGTGTGCGGATAGGCCAGCTCTTGTCGTAGAGGTTGAAGGTAGGGGAAACGGAGCAGAGATCCATGTTTGCGTCGTAGTAGGAGTCGAGCGTGCCCACATCGCGCCAATAAAGGGCCTGCTGCTTGTTCTCGTCCACAAAGCTGTAGGCCATCATCTTCTTCTTTCCCAGCAGATTGGGCAGAATATTGTGGCCAAAGTCGTGCTTCGAGTTGGGGTCTTCCGCGTCGGCAATGAGCGCCTTGAGCAGGACCTCGGTGTTGAAGATGTAAATGCCCATCGAGGCGTCGACCGCGTTGGGATTGAACGGCGAGCGGAATGTGGTCGAGGCCGGTTTCTCCTGGAAGCCGAGAACTTCGCCGGTCTTGCCCACCTCGACAACGCCGAACTGCTTCACCTCATCCGGCCCAACCGGCAGGGTGGCGATGGTAATTTCAGCGTTCTTCTCGTTGTGATAGGCCAGCATACGGCTGTAGTCCATCTTGTAGATATGGTCGCCGCCCAGGATGATCATGTGCGTGGGCTGTTCGCTGCCAATGGAGTAGATGTTCTGGTAGACCGCGTCCGCAGTGCCCATGTACCAGGCCGACCCGGTCCGCTGCATCGGCGGAAGGATCTCGAAGAACTCCCCCAGCTCCTGCGCGACGATACTGGTCCAGCCTTCGCGGATATGCCGGTTGAGCGAGAGCGCCTTGTACTGGGTGAGGATGTATACCTTGCGCAGGCCGGAGTTGATGCAGTTGGAGAGGGTGATGTCGATGATGCGGTAGTGTCCGCCAAACGGAACCGCCGGTTTGGCGCGATCGCGGGTAAGCGGGAAGAGCCGTTCTCCTTGTCCACCCGCAAGCAGTACTCCAAGTGTGTCTCTCATATCCGTTCGAACCTGCCTTTTTTCTTTTGTTTAGCCAAAGGTCCCCGCAGTTGAACATCTGGGCGCCGCTATCCCGTACAGCATCTCTTCCGGTGGCACTTTTCCATGAGGTGTGCCCGAACGGTTGGAGGATACCACACGCGGATGAAATTGGCAGCACCGGCCTTTCTTTCGACGAATTCGGGCCGTACACCGGATTAGGAATTGGTGTAATGAGAGTTGGTGGACTCAAGTGCCGTTTTCATCAAGAAAACGGCCCCCCGCACTCCTCCAATTCCTCCTCGTGAATTCCTGATCCGGTCTAGATCGGATGATCCGAAGGGATTGTTGGATGGCCGGGAGATGTGCGGCAAAATGCGAAAGGCCATCCGCGATGTCGGATGGCCCTCACACCAATGAGAAATCAGGCGCGCTTTACCGCTTCTTCTTGAACTTGTATTCCACGCCTGCGGAGATGGCGAAGTTGACATCGAACTGGTTGATCTTGGGTGCGTAGTTGGTGCTGTAGTGGGTCATCACGGCATCGGGCGTGATGCGGAAAACCCAGTGCGCGGACCGGTTCAGATCCATATGGCCGCCGATGATGGCAGCCGGAGCGAGCTGATCGTTATAGAAATCGACCACAGAAGGCGGATATCCGAGCAGATCCTGCTGAAACTTACCGTAGGCACCGCCGAACATGGCGTGCGCAATGAGGGCGCCATGCTTGTTGTGCGGCCCCAGCCATTCCGGGCCGGCGGCAAAAATGTACTGCGAAACGAATGGCCCTTGAATGCCCACGGAGTTGACCCCGGCGCCGCTGGTTCCAAGATAGGCCCGGCCGGTGCCCTCGAGGCCCCAATGCTTGGTGAGCCAGTAGGAGCCTTCCAGATTCAGTCCGCCCAGGTTTGACCCTTGCAGCAGGGTGGGACCGGCCTTCATGTGGTCGTACGCGAAACCCAGCGAAAGGTCGTAGCGGTTGTCGTAGCGCACATTGGCCAGCGGATCGACGACAACGTACGTGCCATTGCCAGCGGTTTGGGCGGCGGTGCTCTGGGCCTGAGCGCGGATTCCCGCACACAAGGCGAGGACGGCAAAGGCCAGGAAAGAAGCGATGAATCTTACTGGGAAACGCATCATTATCCAGCTTACTAGACCGCGCCGACAGGGGACAACGCGGCAGGAACGATTTGGCGCCCACTCGACAAAGCAGGCACGGACTGAGTTATGGCTCGCAGTGGTCTGCCCAGCGCGCCCAGATCAGGTATCTTGCAGTCTTCAGGACTTCGACGGCTGTGAGTGCGCCTTCGTAAGCCGGGGATACAGGCGAAAGGCGCGGAGCGGTGTGTGCTGTCCATTCCAGGGGAAGTGCGTTGAAGATGAGCCCCGCCCTCGGCAGTTGAGGAGCAGTCGCGACGATCTCCGCTGATCGCCATCCGTGGGCTTTCATAATCCTGGCCGAATAACAGGCATTCTGGATGGTGTCCCTTGCATTCGGTTCCACAAGAATGGCGGACTCAGGAATGCCCTGGGCCTCAGCGGCATGGGCCATCACACGAGCCTCGACAAAGCCGTAGCGGGTCGCGCCCCCGGTGAGAATCAGGCGCGAGGCTACTCCTCTCTTGTACTCGTGAACCGCCTCTGTGACGCGCGCCAACTGTTCCGGCGTGGGGTTACCATCGCTATCCGCGGGCGTTCCCAGAACGACGATGGTGTCAAAGCGAGTAAGCGATGTATTGGACGTGGGTGCGAGGCTACGCGCCATGACCGCCCAGATCGGAAGAAAGAGAACTGCCGTAACAGCTGCGATGGCCAGCCGCTGCTTCCAGGAAAGAGGCTTGCGCCCAGGCCTCTTGTGGCCAGCGCTGCGGGAGACGCGTCGCGGCGTGCGTTGAGCGGCATTGCGCGGAACGTTGCTGCGGTACAAATAGAATCTCCTCCAGCCTCTACTCTAAAGGAGGCTGGAGAGATGCCCGACAGAGGTTCGGGTTTGTCCGGAACCAGTCCGGTCCAACAGGCAGCGGAAAGACCAGACGGAGAGGCAAGAAGTGTCAGGGCACGACTTCAGTCGTGCCGCAAATAGCTGGAAAGAAAGGCGGGCTTCAGCCCCTGAGGGACTCACTCCGCCGCTTTCACCCCGAAGTCCCGAGTTTTCTGCAGCCCGGTTCAACCCAGGTCGGCCGGTGTGTCCCAGGCGGAGAAAACAAAGTCCTCGAGAGGCTTGCGGGTACGCGGCGCGGTCTCCTGCGCCTTGATTTTGTCGTTCGGCAGCTTGTCCGGCTCTCCCTGGTAGCCCAGCGCGATAACCGCGCCGATGAGGTAGTCGTCAGGGATCTCGAAGGCCTTGCGCGCCGCGTTTTCATCAAAACCGGCCATCTGGTGCGTAGCGATTCCGAGAGCGGCAGCCTGAAGCGTCAGGTAGGACGTGGCGGCGCCAAGATCGTAAAGCGCAACCCGGTTAGGCGAATTGTTGTGGCTGAATTTGGTCTTGGCGGCGCCCAGGATCAGCACCGGCGCGGAAGTCGCCCAGAGCTGGTTGAAGGGCACGAGCGTGTCGAAAATCTTCTGGTAAGCAGGGGAGTTGCGGACTCCCACGATAAACCGCCAGGGCTGCTCGTTGCTGGAAGACGCGGCCCAGCGTGCTGCTTCAAAGACCCTGGCCAGATCGGCGCGGCTGACTTCGCGATCTGTAAATGAGCGCGGGCTCCAGCGGGAGTGGAAAAGAGTCAGAACACCCTCGACGGTTGGCGCATGCTTTACCTGGTTGACTTCATCAATCGAAACGGACATGAGTAAGACTCCTGAAGGTCGAAATCGGACCGTCTCGTTTGATTCCGAAAACAGGGAAGAAGACTCCTGAAGAAGTGGAAAATACAGGGAATAGGGAACAGGGAACAGGGAACAGGGAATAGGGATAACACCCCGCGCGGCTGGTTCCCAATTAATTTTTAGGCCGCTTATAGAAAGGCGCAGCCACCTGCTTGGCTCGAGCCGTTTGAGCCGGGCGAATCTGCACCAGCACATCCTCACCGGATTGGGATACGGAGGTCGGCACAAGCGCGAAGGCAATGTTGGTCTTCAGGAATGGGGCCGGAGAGCCGGAAGTAATTGTGCCAATCTCCTTACCTTCCAGATTCAGCACCGCGTACCCGTCCCGCGCAATCCCGCGCTCCACCATCTCCAGCGCAATCAGCTTGCGCTTAGGTCCGCCGGCCGCCTGGACATCGAGCAGTGCCTGCCGTCCGATAAACTCCCCTTTGTCGAGCTTGAGCCAGCGGTCCAGGTTGCCCTCGAAAACGTTGATTGAGTCGGAGATCTCATGACCGTAGAGTGCCATTCCGGCCTCAAGGCGGAGCGTATTGCGCGCCCCCAGGCCGCAAGGGCGGATGCCGAATTCCTCGCCGGCACCGAGCAGTTCATTCCACACTTTGACGGTGGTAGCCTCGTCCGCTGGCAGATAGACCTCGAACCCGTCTTCGCCTGAGTAGCCGGTGCGGGCGATCATAACGTTGGGAACGCCGGCGACGGTGCCGTAGGTGAACCAGTAATTCCTGATCGCGGAAAGATCTGTCTTCGTGACTTTTTGCAAGGTTTGAAGAGCGCGCGGCCCCTGCAAGGCAAGCTGTGAATAATAAGACGAATAATCGGAAATATGGATGGAGGGAAAAGTCCCGACTTGCTTGCGAATCCAGGCGTAGTCCGTGTCCTTGGTACCGGCGTTCACGACGAGCAGATAGTCATTGGGGCTGAGCCGGTGAACCAGAATATCGTCGACGAAGGTGCCTTGCGGCGTCAGCAGGGCGGAATAATGGGCCTGTCCGTCCTTGAGGCGCGAGGCGTCGTTCATGGTGATGTGCTGCACGGCGGCCAAAGCGCCAGGTCCGCGAAACTGGATTTCGCCCATGTGGGACACGTCGAAGAGCCCAACTGCGTTGCGGACGGCGAGATGCTCAGCGATGAGACCCCCACCCGGACAGGGATATTCAACCGGCATGTCCCAGCCGCCAAAGTCGACCATCTTGGCCTTGAGGGCGCGATGAGTGGTGTTGAGCGGTGTCTTCTTCAATTCGGAGGCAACAGCGGCGGTTTCAGCGGTCATAGGGCGGTCCTCTGGTACTGTGCTTACGATAGGGATTGGGTGGCAACGGGGTCAACCACCTGCGATAGGGCAGACCGGAATGGGCCGATTGTTAGCTGGTATGCGTGAGAGTGAAGCCCGCGGGATTGAGACGGGAAGGTTGGCAGGATGAATCAAGTACGTGGCGTTTTGATGCTGGTGGCGGCAGGGATTGCGTTTTGGCGCGGCTGGAAGATCCACTCCGGAAGCTATGCCTGGATGGCCTACGGACTCGGCGTGCTTGCTGTCGGCCTTGCAGTGTGGCATCTGACCCGCAAGGCAGATCTCCCGCGCAGCTAGTGTGACTTCACACAAGTTTTCAACAACTTCAGATTGTCATTCTGAGCGAAAGGGGCCCCAAACGTTCTTCAGTTTGGGGGTGGTGAGTCGAAGAATCTGCTTTTCGGCTCAAAGGTTGGATCGCATGATAAATCTCTATAACCGCATTCAAGGGCGGAATATCGAGCGGCTTTCCGCCTTGAGCGACGGCATCTTTGCCGTAGCCATGACGCTGCTGGTGCTGGACCTGCATATTCCAACAGCCGCGCAAGTACATGGCGAGCGCGAACTGCTTGCCGCATTGGCCGCCCTCGGCCCGCAGTGGGTCGCCTACGGCATGAGCTTTCTTACCCTGGGAATATTCTGGGCCGGGCAACAAACGCAGCTCAATCACCTGGCGGAGGGAACCCGCGATCTCACCTGGATTCACCTTGGATTTCTTTTCACCATCACTCTGCTCCCGCTCTCGACCCGGCTGCTGGCGGAGTTCATAACCTATCGCGGCGCGCTGGGCATCTACTGGTTGAACATTCTTGCACCCGGCGTAACGCTCTACTGGAGCTGGAAATATGCGACACGTGCCGGCCTGATCAAGGAAGACACGCCGCAAGCTGTGCGGGCCAGCATCTGCAAGCGGATAACAATCGCACAGACCCTCTACGCCGTCGGAGCAGCATTGTGCGTCTTCAACACCTGGGTAAGCATCGCAGCCATCGTGCTTGTGCAGCTGAACTACGCCATCGCTCCGCGCTGGAGCCGACGAGATAAATAAGCCTG
>Ga0182012_10005119_pt1 | contig 13613 bp, 10 predicted proteins | sample 612S2SmetaG_FD_120486 | JGI IMG/M metagenome (GOLD analysis project Ga0182012, IMG submission 120486) | Permafrost microbial communities from Stordalen Mire, Sweden - 612S2S metaG | ecosystem: Environmental > Terrestrial > Soil > Wetlands > Permafrost | place: Sweden: Stordalen | collected... | reverse complement strand
GGCCTACAACCCGTTCGCGACGATGGATCAGTTCACCTACACCGTGTCCGACGGCCATGGCGGCACCGCCAGCGGCAGCGTGGACCTGCTGATCGCGCCGCCGGCAAACACCACCTATGGCATGACCGCGGGCCAGATGGTGTGGGCAAGCGCCTCGAACTGGACGCTGTATGCCGAAGCCGCCGCGCAAATCCTGCTCGGCAGCAGCGCCGGCGGCGATACCTTCTACGGCCTGGGCGACACCACCATCGCCGCCTACGGCACCGGCAACGTGATCAGCGCGACCGCCGGCAACCACACCATCAGCGCCGGGTCGGGGACCACCACCGTCAGCCTCGCGGCCGGCAACAACACCATCTACGGCGCCGGCACCGGCGATGAAATCGTCGCCGGTGCCGGCAACGATCTCGTGCTCGGACCAACCGGTCAGACCAGTGTCACGCTGGGCAACGGCAACCAGGCCGTCGGGCTGACCGGCGCCGGCAACAGCGTCACCGTGGGCATCGGCACCAGCGTGATCTCACCCGGCAGCGGCGGCAACGAAGTGGTGACCGTCGCCGGCGGCAATGCCGAAATCTTCGCCGGCGGAACCCTCGACACCATCCATGTCCTGGGCGGCACCAATGTCATCCAGTCCAGTACCGGCCAGGCCACCATCCGCCTCGACGCCGGCACCAACACGGTGGACGCCGAGGGCACCGGCAACACCATCATCGGCGGCAACGGCAACAGCACGATCTGGGGCCCAGCCGGCAACACCACCGTCACGCTGGGCAACGGCAACAACCTCGTGCAACTGACCGGGGCCGGCAACACAGTCTCCCTCGGCACCGGCAGCAACATCGTCGATGCCGGCAGCGGCGGCACAGCCAACATCACCGTCGCCGGCGGCAACAGCCAGATCTACATCCAGGGCAGCGGCAACAGCGTCAGCCTGACGGCCGGCAGCAACACCGTCGTCGCCACCACCACCGCCTCGACCTTCGCCGCGACCACCGGCAGCAACGTGATCGCGGTCACCGGCAACACCAACACCGTCACCGGCGGCAGCCTCAGCGACTCGATCATGGTCACCGGCAACAGCAACATGATCAGCGCCGGCCTGGGAACCGAGGCGATCCGCTTCACCGGCACCGCCAACACCGTCCATGTCGGTTCCGGAACCGATTCGATCTATGACAGCGGCAGCGCAAATACCATTGTCCTCGCGGCCGCAGGCAGCCAGGAGACCCAGGTCTATGGCGCGGTGACCACCAACAGCGACATCTTCGACCTGCGCACGCTGCTGGCCGGCACCGCCTGGAACGGCCAGTCCAGCCTGCTCGGCAGCTTCCTGTCATTCAGCCTCGCCGGATCGGACGCCACGCTGTGGCTCAACACCACCGGACAGGTGGGCGGCACGCTGCACGCGGTGGCGGATCTGCACGCCTCCGGTCCGGTGACGTTGTCAGGCTTCCTGGCGCACGCCATCATCTGACGCAAGCGCCGGCAGACCGTACTTATATGTAGATACGCTCGTAGCGGCACAGGAAGGAGACCGCGACGTCCGCCATGCAGTCCTGGTTCGCCTCGGCAAAGCGGCTGGCCGAACTGGCGATCTACCGGGAGGACTGGACGATCGGCGTGGTCGCGCAGCCCGCCGCGGATATCGTCGCATCCGGCATCACCGCCCCGGTGAACTGGCTGAAACCGCCCGGCCCCGGCCGCATCCTGGCCGATCCCGCCTGCGAAACGCACCCCAACGGTGCCCGCACGCTGTATGCCGAATGTCTGCGTCACAGCGAGAACCGCGGCGAGATCTGGTCGGCCGAGGTCCCGGCGGGCGCTGATCCGGCAACGGCCTCATTCCGCCCGCTGCTCGCGGCGCCGACCCACCTGTCGTATCCGTTCCCGTTTCGCGATGACGACGGCAGCCGGTTGCTGACCGCGGAGATGTGGCAGGCCGGCGCACTGTCGACGTGGCGGTTCGGCACGCAGGGTTGGCAACCGGACCGCGTGCTGCTGCCGAACCGCAAGGTCGTCGACCCCACGCTGTGGCGCGGTCCCGATCGCTGGTGGCTGTTCTGCGGCTTCGAGGACGATCTGCCAAACGAGCACCTGCACCTGTTCCACACGCCGCGTCTCGGCCGGCCCTGGACGCCCCATGCGCGGAACCCGGTTCGGCAGGGCCGTGGCGCGGCCCGTTCCGCCGGCCCGGTGTTCGCCGCGGGCGATCTGTTGATCCGCCCGGCGCAGGACTGCGCAAACACCTACGGCGGCGCGGTCGTGCTGCACGCGATCCGGCACCTCGATCCCGATCGGTTCGTGGAGGAACCGATTCGCCGCCTGGACCCCTCACCAGGGCCTTATCCGCACGGATTGCACACATTCTGCCCAGCCGGCGATGTCACGCTGATCGACGGAAAGCGCCTGCGTCCTGACCTTGCTGGAATGCGCTATCGGCTGCGGATGAGATTCGCGGCAAAAAGGTTCAATTGAAATCAGAATCTGCTTTATTGATGACCATTTGCATATTGATAGGTCTTTTCCAGTCGAACGGTCTGCCGGTTGCATGCAGAGCAACCAATTGTAAACGAAGAGCAAATACAAGTTGCGTTACCAGTGATACTACCGATAGTTGTATAGATCGATCGCTTACAATTTTCGAAACGTTTTGTTAACCGCCTACCACCTCGGTGAGATTAAATAACATTAATGTTACCGATACCCATAGTTAACCATTTGTTAAATTCTGCACTTAATATCAGCAACTTAGGGCATGTCATTGCGGCCTGTTACCAGCCTCCGTACAGTCGGCCCTGTCGATCGTCGTTGCACCGCAGCACGCTCCTATATCAATCTACCGCTGGACTTCGAGGACCAAGACATGCAGCGGATCGTGATAACCGGCGGTGCCGGATTTGCCGGATCACACATTGTCGACAAGTTTCAGCAGCGTTATCCAACAAGCGAAATCATTGTATTTGATCGCATGACATACGCTGGCGATGTACGCAATCTGATGCCGCATCTGGTGTCCGGCCGCGTCAGGCTGGTCGTTGCAGATGTCGCCGAACTGGACGCCTGCATGCGAATCGTCGAGGGCGCCGATCTGGTCGTGCATGCCGCCGCGGAAAGCCATGTGGACAATTCCTTCGGCAATTCCCGTGAATTCACCCGCACCAACGTCCTCGGCACGCACTGCCTGGTGGAGGCCTGCCGGGCCCAGCGGGTGCCGCGGATCATCCATATCAGCACCGATGAGGTTTACGGCGAGGTTATGGAAGGTGCGGCCGACGAGGAAGGTCTGCTCAACCCCACCAACCCCTATTCGGCCTCGAAGGCCGCCGCCGAGATGATCATCCGCGGCTACATCCGCTCGTTCGACGCCCAGGTGTTACTGATCAGGGCCAACAATCTTTATGGAATTCGACAGTATCCGGAAAAGATCATCCCGCGTTTCATCTGCCACATGCTGCTCGACCGCAAGTTGCCGCTGCACGGCGACGGCAAGGCAAGGCGCCATTACCTGAGCGCCCGCGATTTCGCCGACGCCGTGGTGCTGCTGGCGGAACGGGGGGAAATCGGCCAAACCTACAATGTCGGCACCACCGAAGAATACACCAATCATGAGATCGCTTCCCTGGTCGCGCGATCGTTCGGCCGCAAACCGGAGGAGGTGATCGAATACGTCTCCGACCGCCCGTTCAACGACAGCCGCTACAGCATCTCCTGGGACAAACTGGCCAGAATGGGATGGGCGCCGCGCCGCCGCCTGGCAACCGATCTGTCGGGCCTTGTCGACTGGTTCCAGGACAATCTCGATCGTTACGCCACCCTGCTCGACATCCCGCCCCGCCAGCGCATCGCCCATCCGGTGCTGGTGCCAGAGCGCGCGGCCTGAACGGAATGGCGGCCGCCTCCGCGATGCCCTCGTCCAGCACCGGATCCTCCCGCATCAGCAACGTCATCGCCGCCGGACTGGCCGTCCTCGGCACCTTCAAGCTGTGGCAGCTCGCCGGCGTCCTGCCGCCGGCGCATGGCCGACTCTGGCTGCTGCTGATGATGCTGTTCGCCGGGCTGTTCTCCGTCCAGCCGCCCTGTGCGTTCGAACTCCCTAGTGTCCGGCGCCAGTTGCAGATTGTCAGTGGCCTGCTGCTGGCCGCGTTCTGCACGCTGGCATCGGCAAGCGGGGTCTTCCTGGTGCATGACGTGCTGCCGTCGATCCGGCTGCTGCTGACGCTGTTCGCCAGCGCCGCCGTAACGATCCCGCTCTGCCAGGAAATCGCCGCGCGCGCCAAGGCAGCCTTGGCGCCGCGCCGGTTCTACCTGATCTACGGCGCCAACGAACTTGGCATCGCCCTGGCCGAACGGCTGGCGCGCGAGGCACCGGACTGCCGCATCCTGGGCTTCCTCGATGACCGGCTCGACCGGCGAATCAATGAGGCACTGCCGCACCCGCTGCTCGGCGGACTCGATGCGATGCCGGTTGCACCGCCGAATGGGCAGGGGGCGATCGACGGTGTGATCATCGCCCTGCCCGAGGCCGGCGCCGAACAGATCGCAATCCTGCGGTCGCGGCTGCGCAGCAGGACACCAAACGTTTTTCTTGCCTCGACATGGTCGATCGCCCACAACAACCTCATGACTGAAAAACAACTCGGCGCCGTGCGGTGTCTTCTTCTGGGTGCTGACGACTTCAATCGCACGGAACAATCCGTCAAACGCCTGCTCGACATCGTCGTGGCCTCGGTCGCCCTGCTGATCTTCGCACCGCTGCTGCTGGTCTGCGCCCTGATCATCAAGCTGGAATCGGACGGCCCAGTCGTTTATACACAGAAACGATATACCACGCATGGCCGGCTGTTCGACTGCTACAAGCTGCGCTCGATGTACACCGCCCCCGCCAGCGCGTCCCCGGCCGGCAGCACCGGCATCGAACTGACCAAACGCAACGACAGCCGGGTGACCCGCTTCGGCGCGTTCCTGCGCCGCAGCAGCCTCGATGAACTGCCGCAGTTCATCAACGTGCTGCAGGGCCATATGTCGGTGGTCGGCCCGCGCCCGCACCCGCCCGGCGTCAAAGCGGGGGAGCGGCTGTATGAACAGGTCGTCAGCGATTTCGGCGAACGCTACAAAGTGAAGCCCGGCATCACCGGCTGGGCGCAGGTCAGCGGCCTGCGCGGCAACACCTTCACCGAAAGCATGCTGGTCCAGCGCTTCCAGTACGACGTCGAATACATCAGCAACTGGAGCCTGTCGCTGGAGATCCTGATCATCCTGAAAACCCTGTTCGGCGGATTTGGAGGCAAAAATGCCTTCTGACATGCTGCTGGACGCGACCCCGCGGAAGGCATTCTCCGCCCCGGCACTCTGCGCCACCACCAGCGTCGTCGTGCTGACCCGCAACTCCGAAGACCATCTGGCCGACTTGCTGTCCAGCCTGGCGGCTACCGCGCCGCCGCCGCACCGGGTCCTGTTCATCGACAGCCGCTCGACCGACCGCACCGCGTCCATGATCGCCGCCGCCGGCTACGCGCTGGAGGTGATCGATCCAAACGATTTCGGCCACGGCCGCACCCGCAATCTGGCGCTCGACCTGTGCGGCGACAGCAGCCACGTCGTGTTCCTGACCCATGATGCCTTGCCGGTCGGACCGGACTGGCTGCTGCGCCTGCTGTCACCGTTTGCCCGGCCCGATGTCGCAGTCGCCTTCGGCCGCCAGCTGCCGCGCCCCGGCGCCACGATCGCAGAGCGTTTCGCCCGCATCTTCAACTACCCCGACCGGCCGGAAACCACCACCGAGGCCGATGTAAAGCGCCGCGGCATCAAGGCGGTGTTCTGCTCCAACTCCTTCGCCGCCTATGATCGCGCGGTGCTGCACGGGATCGGCGGCTTCCCCGAAGACCTCCCGATGGGCGAGGACATGGCGGCGACGCTGCGCCTGCTGCGCGCCGGCTACGCTCGGGCATACTGCGCCAGCGCCTGCGCGATCCACAGCCACGACTATACGCTGCGGCAGGAGTTCGGCCGTTACTTCGACATCGGCGTCCTGCTGGACTGCGATCCGGCGCTGCGCGACGCGCAGATCGCCGCCTCCGGTGAAGGACGCTCGATCCTGTCCGCCGAACTGCGCTATGCACGGCAGCAGGGCGGCCTGCCGGCCATGGCCGGCGTGCTGGCCCGCGCCGCCAGCAAACTGACCGGATTCCAGCTTGGCCGGCACTACCGGCTGATGCCGCGAACCCTGTGCCGCACGTTCAGCATGCACAGCTATTACTGGAGCCGTACGTGACCACGGTCGTCGTCGGTGCCGGCAGCATGATCGCGCGCGCCCTGCGCCGGCATCCCGACGCCGCCGGCTGGCTGTATCTGCCGCACCAGCAGGCTCTGACGGAGTCCGGCTGGGTGCGCGACGCCAGGGTGGTGATCAACCTGGCCTTCGATCCGCGACTGAAAACCGCGGCATACGACCCGGCGCTGGATGTGGACCGGCGCCTCGCCGCCATCCTGGCACCGTCCTCATGCGCCTACATCATGGTCAGCACGCGGATGGCCTACGGTCCGCCCGGAGACGGTTTGCGCCTCGCGGAAACCATGCCGTCGAACCCGGTCAATTATTACGGTACCGCCAAGCTGGCCGCCGAACGCCATCTGCTGGCCGCGCAAGGCGACCGGGTCACCGTGCTGCGCCTGTCCAACATCTTCGACCCCTCGGAAGCCGCAGGTGAACGGCGCTCGTTTTTCGGCATGGCGATGCGCACCTTGGCCGCGCAGGGCCGCATCATCTACGACATGAGCCCGTTCGTCGCGCGCGACTTCCTCCCCGCCGATCTGCTGGCCGAACGGCTCGTCGCGGTCGCGGCGCATCCGCGTCCGGGCATGTTCAATCTCGGCGCCGGCTTTGCCATCCGGACCGGGCGCATCGCGCAGTGGCTGATCGGCGGCTATGGCGCCGGCGAGCTCCTGGTCACCGATTTCCGCGAACATGACGGGTTCTGGCTCGACATGACCCGGTCGATGCGCACCTGGAACTTCCCGCCGGTCACCGAACCAATGCTCCGCGACGCCTGCATCGCCGCCGGCGCGCAACTGGCGCGCGGCGACCCATGATCCCCCACCGATCCGAACCGGCCAGTGCTCATGGATCGCTGCGCGTCAGGCTGACCGTCGTCATCGTCAACTACCGCACCCCGCTGCTGGTCAACGAATGCGCCGCCTGCCTGAAGGCCTGGCCCGCCCAGGGGGTGGCGATGCGCATCGTCGTGGTGGACAATGATTCGCGCGACGGCAGCCCGGCGATCATCCAGGCCGCGCACCCCGACATCACGGTGATCGAGGCCGGCGGCAATCTTGGCTTCGCCAGCGGCAACAACCTGGTGCTGCGCACCCTCGACTCCGGCTACGCGCTGCTGATCAACAGCGACGCCCTGGTCGAGCCCGGCACGCTGGATGGCATGATCGCGGCGCTGGAAGCCGACGATACCATCGGCGTCGTCGGCCCGCGCGTGGTCAATGTCGAGGATGGTGCGGACCAGGACTACCCCCATCGTTTCCCCTCAGTCATGGAGATGGTGCGCCGGGCGGCGCGAGGCCCGCAATATCCCGCGCGCGACCAGCGCCGGCCGCTGGAAATCGAGCGCATCCACGGCGCCTGCCTGATGACCAGGGCGAGCGTGCTGCATCAGGTCGGCCTGCTCGACGAAGATTTCTTCATGTATGACGAGGACGTGGACTGGTGCGTCCGCGTCCGCCAGGCCGGCTGGCGGCTGGTGCTGCTGCCGGATATTCGCGTGCGGCATTACGGCGGAAAATCGTCCGGACGGCGGCCCAGCGGGCGACGGGCCGGGGCGCCGCCGAGTGAAACGAGTTTGCGGATGCGCTATGAACTGCGCCGCAGCCGCTACCGGCTGTACCGCAAGCATCGCGGTGCGCTGGAGACCGTGTTGCTGAAACTGCTGACCGATGCCGCCCTGCTGCTCGATTCCGCGCTCTGGCTGGCCCGCGCCTTGCTGTCACCGCAGCGCGGGGCAACCGAACGCCGAACCGCGGTCGCCGCGGTGGTGCGCTGGAACGCGCGCATCATCCGCATCAATCCTTTCGCCATCGACGTCCGCCGATGAGCCTGACCGGTGCCAGCGCGTTCGATCCGTCAGTGATGGATCGACCGCCCTCCGCCGAATGGCCGGCCAGGCTGCTGACCGCCGTGCTGGTCGCCGCTGCGGGGTTTCTGCTGGCGGTGCTCACCGCGGTCTATCCGCTGGCCGGCATCGGCGCCGTCGCCGCGATCGGGCTGCTGGTGGTGTCGATCCGGATGCCGGAAGTCCTGCTGGTGATCTTCACAGTTTCACTTTGGGTGCCGGTTCAGCTTGCGCCGCTGCCGATGAACGCCGCCGATGGGCTGCTGGTGTTCTGGTGCGCCTGCATGCCGTTCATCTTGATCTACCGCCGCCCGGCGCACTGGCATGTGCCGACGCTGGTCAAGGCGGTGCTGCCGTTTGTCGTCGCGGTTATGCTGTCCGAGGTGTTCGCGACCAATCCGTTCGGCAACGTCAAGCAGTTCCTGCGCATCGTCGAGTGGTTCGTGGTGTGGCCGCTGATGCTGTCGCTGATTGAGCCGACGCCGCGGCTGTTCCGCCTCGGCGCGGTGATGATGCTCCTGATACCCTGCGCCTTCGCGATCGACGGCGTGGTAGAGTATTTCAACAACGGCAACTCGATCTCGCACATGCTGCATATTCCGGTGCCAAGGCCGGAAGACACCAGCACCGCGACGATTCATCACACGTTCGACGTGTCGGGGCGGGCCGGCAGCACGTTCGGCGGGGCGCAGGGGCTGGCGCTGTACCTGGCGCTGTGCATCAGCGTCGCCTTCGGACACCTGATCCGCACCCCGTCGGCCGGGCTTAGGCTTCTGGCGTGCTTCACGATCCTGCTCAGCTTCGCCGGTCTGGCAGTGGCCGAATCGCGTGGCGGGATCCTCGCCGCCGTCGCCGTGGTGCTCGTCATGGCCATGCTGGAAATCGGCAAACTGGCCAAGGCGCTGCTGCTGGGCGGACTGCTTGCGGCCGGCCTCGGATTGTTTGCGCTGGCGCTGTGGCCCGGATGGGATGGTTCGATCGTCAGCCTAGTTCCGGGTGGGCGCCCCGACGCGGTGATCGACCGGCTCAGTCTGTGGCAGATGGCGCTGCAGGTGTGGCAGGACCATCCTGTCATCGGCGTCGGGCTGGGCAATTACCGCGACCATGCGATCGCCCGCGGAATCGATCTGATCGTCCCGCTCGGTTACGAGGGCTTCCACGCCCACAACACCTTCATGGAGATCCTGGCTGACACCGGCGTTCTCGGTTTGGGCGCATTTCTGTATTTCCTGGCGACCGTCCTGCACCGCCTGCTGCGCGCCTGGGGCCGGTTGCGCGGCGACCGGCGGTGCCATGCCAGCACATTCGTCCTCGCGGCGATCGGCACGCTGGCGTCGTATTGCGCATTTGCATCGGTCGACATGCTGCTGCTGGAGAACACCAACATGCAGGTGGTGCTGCTGTTCTCCTTCGGACTGATCTTCGCCGAGGCTGAACTGCGCGCACGCGCGGCCGGGGGCACGCTGCCCGGGCCGGCGGACGGGGTCCCGGCATGAGAGTGGTTCTGGTGTCCGAAGTCCTGGGCGTCGGCGGACTGCCGAATTATGTGCTGGACCTCGCGCGGGTCATGTCCGAGGCCGGCATGTCGGTGCTGGTGGCGCACGGCAATGCGCCGCTGCCCAGCCACCTGGAAGCCGCGGGCATCGGGTTGCTGCATCTGCCTGGGCTGGCGGCCGCCGCAAGCGAGGCAGACGCCGACCACGCGATCGTGGCGTTGCGGTCCTGGCATCCCGACGTGGTGCATGTCCATTTGTTGAGCACGCCGGCGATGATCGGCCGCCTGCTGACCAGCGGCCTGGTCCTGGTCCGCACATTCCATGACCTGACATCGGTGTGTCTGCGCCGCGGCCGCCGCCGCTGGCCCGGCGACCGGTGCCAGCGCGCGCTGGGCTGGGCCTGCGTCGGATGGGGCTGCCTGCTGGCGCCCGCGGAACCGGGCGGCCGCCTGCCAAGGGTGTCCAGCCTGCCCGCCAAACTGGCAGAGCGCGACGGCTATCGCGCCTTTGCCGCCAATATCGCGATCAGCAACTTCATCGCACGGACGCTACGGCTGAACGGCTTCCCGCAGCCGCAAATCCATGTGGTGCCGAACTTCAGCATCTTCGACGATGCGGCGCTCGCTGCGGCCGCGCCGGTCAGGTTGCCGGGCGTGCCGGGCCATGATCGCCCGTTCGAGCTGCTGTTCGTGGGTCAGGCGGTGGCCGGCAAAGGGCTGGAAATCCTGATCGCCGCGTTGATCTCGCTTTCCGGCAACTGGCGGCTCACGGTGCTGGCGGAAGGGCCTCGGCTGGGGCCAGCCCGAGCGATGGCCGAACAGGGCGGGGTGAGCTCGCGCATCCGCTTCCTCGGCTGGGTCGGTCAGTCCGAAACGCGGGAGCATTACCGCGCCGCCGATCTGGTGGTCGTGCCCTCGGTCTTCGATGAGCCGTCCGGCCTGGTCGGGATCGAGGCGATGTCGCTGGGCAAGCCCCTGGTCGGTTTCGCCGTGGGTGGCATTCCCGATTACCTGCTCGACCAGAAAACCGGCCTGCTGGTGCGCGAGATCACCTCCGACGCGCTGCGCGCCGCGCTGGCCGAAGCGATATCCGACCCGGCGCGCCTGGCAGGCTGGGGCGAAGCGGCGCGGGCATTCTCGGCACAAACCCACACCCGGGCCCGCCATCTGCAGGCCATCCGCCGCGTCTATGAGATCGCGCGCGGCGGCGTGACACAGAACGTCCCGATCAAACAGGTGATGGAGGCAGACCCGGCATGAGCGCCGCAGTTCAGACAATGGCAGGCCTGCACGCGACAACCGCACGCAAGCCGGAACATCGTAATGAGATCCTGTGCGTGCAGGCGCTGCGCGGCATGGCCGTGTTGGTGGTGCTGGTCGTGCATGTCGAAGACATGGCGAACCACATTCCGCAGTTCGCCCATCTGCACAGTTGGTATTCGCGATACATTGGCTATTCGGCGCCCGATCTGTTCTTCGTGATCAGCGGCTTCATCATGTCGTACATCACGCTGGGCATGCCGTTTCGCCCGAAACAGTGGCTGATCGGCCGGTTTGTGCGCATCTATCCGATGTATTTCCTGTTCAGCGCGCTGGCGCTACTGATCTACCTGTGGAACCCGTACCGTCCGGTCATGGGATCGGGTCCGCATGACGCGTGGACCATCCTGGCCTCCTTCATGGTGCTGCCGTCGAAGGCGCTGCCGCTGTTGTTCGTGGGCTGGACGCTGCAACATGAAATCGTTTTTTACGCGATCGTATTTGTCGTTGCCTCGACCATGCCGACGCGGATGCTGGTGCCGGTCATGCTTGGACTGTCGGTGGCCGGGCTGATCCGCTGGATTCTGGTCAACCATTACGCGATGCCCGACTGGCGGTGGACGTTTCCATCGCTCTATCTGTGGCAGTTCACCATGGGGACAATGGTGTATCGCTACCGCGCCTGGCTGGGCCGGCTGGGCGTCTGGCCCGCCGCCGGACTGGCAGTCCTTGCGGCAATCGGCGGGATTTTGTTCGCCCACGCCGGCGCGATGGGCAGTGAGGAACCACTGCGGGTGCTGCTGTTCGGCGCCTGCTACACCTTCATCCTCATCGCGCTGCTCAATCGCGAGGACCGGCTGAAGGCCGCGCACAGCTTCGATCCGACCCATCGCTCGTTCGCCGTTCGCCTCGGCGATGCCTCATACTCCATGTATCTCTGCCATCCGTTCGTGTTGGCAAGCTTCGGCCATGTGGGGGAGCGGCTCGATCTGTCCGGCTGGGTCGCCGATCTGTGGCTGCCTTTCGCCTATGTTTCCGTCGTTGCCTGTGGCATGGTGCTCTATCAAATCCTGGAAAAGCCGCTGCTTTCCGCCGGCCGCCGGCTGCTGATGCGCAAACCTGCGTAGGAGGCGATCACGCATGAACCTATCCCATCGTGAAGCAAGGCTCGCCGGCAGGGCACCACGCCACAGCGACGGGCAGCAAACCGAACTCGCCTACCCGATGCTGGAAATCGCCGCCCGAATCTTCCGCACGCCGGCGCAGCGGCACCTGCGCCACATCATGGTGACGGGCGCAATGCGCCGCGTGGGCACCAGCTTCATCGCCCGCAGCCTCGCCAACGCCCTCAGCCTCGGCGCCACCCGCGTCCTGATCGTGGAGGTCCAGCCGGCGCAGGAGGCACCGGACGAACTGCCACGCCTGCTGGAGGCACCGGCGATGACCTCGGCGGAGCAGCCAACCACATTGCGGCTGGGCAGCACGGAGTTCATGGGCCTGATCGCCCCCGGCTCGGCCCATTTCGCCGACGTGTCCATCCGCTTGTCCGAGAGATTCGATATCGTGATCTGGGACATGCCGCCGCCGGGCATGGCAACGCCAACATCGGTCGCAGCCGAACTGATGGATGGCGTGATGCTAGTGATAGAGAACGGCCGCACCAGCCGACGTGCCCTGGTTTATGCCGCGGAGCGGTTGCGTACCAGCGATGCGACGATGCTGGGAGTCGTGATGAACCGGGTTTCCAGCAAGCGGCCCAATTGGCTCGGTGGCGCATGACGAATTGTCGTAGTGGTCGGTAAGATATTATGCCTGTAATGCCACTCTTGAATGGTCGAAGCGGCTTCTCCTCGCCGATGGTCTGATTTCGCATGATACCGCCCGCGTCTATCGCACGCACCGGCCTCGGACGACGCCGGCTGGCCGCTTTGTCGGCCGCCGGCGCGATGACGCTGCGGGCAGCCGCCGGCACGGCGCAGCCCGCTTCTTCTGAAATCATCAGGCCGCCGCCCGGCTTCCTGGGGGCCAACGTGCTCTGGCCCCCGGGCGACGCAGTGATCCTGTTCGACCGTTTCAGCCGCGTCCGAAAACTCGGCCTGACCAACGTTCGCACCGACTGGGAGTGGCGGGTCGCCGAACGGCATCAAGGCGTTTACGACTGGTCCGCGCTGGACCGGCTGGTCCAGGTCGCCCATCAAGCCGGCATCAGCCTGCTGCCGATCGTCCACTACGCCCCGGACTGGGCGCTGGTGCGGGGCGAAAAGGCCGACGGCGTGTACGAACTGGCGCCCGCGGACACGGCGTTCGAGGCCTTCGGCCGCTTCCTGGTCGCCTGCGTGCGCCGCTACGGGCCAGGCGGCGATGCGCCGGTGCCGTTCACGCCGATCGAGCACTGGCAGATCTGGAACGAGCCGAACAACAAATCGTTCTGGGGTCCGGCAGCGGAACCGGCCAGCTTCGTCGCCATGATGCGCCGTGTGAGCACCGCGCTGGCGCCCTACCGCGACCGCATCAAGATCGTCCATGCCGGGCTGTCCAAGTCCGACCTGGCGTTCATGTGGCAGATTTGGGACGTCGACCGGCAATACGGCGATACTTTCGACATTATGGCCGTGCATCCGTACATCTTCGATTGGTGGCAAGGCGTGCGCAAACCCGACGACATGGACGACGACATTGCCGAGGATGCCAAACTCGGTTTCATCGGCGACAAGTACAAACCGAACTACCTGGGCAAG
>Ga0182012_10005118_pt1 | contig 13615 bp, 6 predicted proteins | sample 612S2SmetaG_FD_120486 | JGI IMG/M metagenome (GOLD analysis project Ga0182012, IMG submission 120486) | Permafrost microbial communities from Stordalen Mire, Sweden - 612S2S metaG | ecosystem: Environmental > Terrestrial > Soil > Wetlands > Permafrost | place: Sweden: Stordalen | collected... | reverse complement strand
ATCACCTCGACGGAAGCGCTGGAATCGTTCCGGGCGAGCCTGATCGTTTTCCTGGCCAAGGCGCGCCGTTCGCTGGACGATTCCACCGACGAAGTGCGCCGCATGCGGCAATGGCTGCAGCACGACCAGCGGGTGCACTGGGAAGGCGAACTTCGGCGCAAGGCCAAGCAGCTGGAGCAGGCGCAGCAGGAGTTGATGAGCGTGCGGCTGGCCGACCACCAGCAATCGGCGTTGATGGCGCGGCAAATGGCGGTGGCCAAGGCGCAACGCGAACTCGCCGAGATGGAGGGAAAGCTGCGGAAGTTGAAAAGTTGGAACCAAAATTACGACACCTGCGCCGATCCGATCGTGAAGCGGATGGACCGGCTGCGGCAGACGCTCAACGAGCTGCCCAAAGCCATCGCCTACCTGGTCAGCGTGCAAAATACGCTGGATGCTTATGCCGATTCCGCCAGCCCGGTGTCCGCGCCCGCCATCGAGCCGTCCGCGCTCTCTGAGCCTGGACCTGAAGGGCAACCCTGAACCGGTCTTGCCTTTGTCTGGATTGACCGCGAATTTAGCCTCCCCACCTTTTTCTCCAAGCTCATGAGCACCCAAGGAAGCGCAGCCAACCTCATCCAAGCCGCCCGAATTTTAAATTTGGAATGGGAGAAAACGAAAAGCTATTGGCGCGATGTGAAAAGCCAGGAGTTCGAGCAGAAGTACCTGGAGGAATTGCCCGCGCAGGTGGCCGCCGCAACCAACGCGATGGAAGAAGTCGAATTGCTGCTCAAAAAGGTGAGGAACGATTGTGAATAGCGGCCTCGATTTGCGCGTTCAGCGGTGCCTTCAACTCCTGGGCGACCTAAAACAGACGGCGGCGCGTTTTGCGAAGCGGGAAGACCTGCTCAACCGCGAGCTGGGCGGACGGCGTTACACCGTCAGCGTTGCCGCGCAGGAGGCGACGGCGGCAAAGGAGGCCCATTATTCCGCGCAGTTCGCCCAGGTGGAGGCTTATTGCAAAGCGGAAGCGCAGCGAATCCAGAAGATATATGACGCGAGGCAGGAGCGGATCAATCGCTACAGCTCGGCGCGCCTGCGCAACCTGCCGCGACTGGCCCAGGAATTGAAGGGCAAGTGGCAGGGCGATCTCCAGATGCGGAATTACCAGGCCCAACGGAAGATGGCGACCGACATTGCGTCAGCCGATGCGGACTACGCCGGGTTCAGCGCCAAGATCGAGGAGCATTGGAAGACCCTGCTTTCCCTCGAAAAGCGGGCCAAGTCCAGCTTTCGCGGTTACCTTTCGCTTTTGTTGTTGATGCGGCGCAGGCGGCCGTTCGCCTTCACCGCGGATTCATCGCTGGCGCAAATTCTTAAGGACGTGGGCGGGCATCTCGACACGGCCGAGAAGCAGCTCTACGAGTTTCAGAGTCTGTCGCTGCCCCGCTTTTTCCGCAACGCGCCTTTGCCCGTCTTTTTCCTGCTCGCCGCTGCGGCGGCCGGCGTCTGCTTCTGGCTCATGGGAAAAACGCCCGCCACGTTGGTTGCGGCGGTCGTAGCGGCGGCGGTTTTTGGCGCAATCTGGATCGTCCATGCCATCGGCATGAGCAAGGCCAAGCCGTTGGCCCGGGTCATCTCCCATGCGCTGGTGGAAACGCGCCAGATCATCCAGGGCGGCATCGCCGCCGGTCCCGCCATGGGGGCCAAGCGCGAGCATATTCGCCAGGAAATCGAGAGGCAGTATGAAATCACCCGCCGGAACATCGACGAGAAGTGGGCCCAGGCGGATAACGTCGAGAAGGATTTTGAGCAATCGCAGCGGCAAAAAATTGATGCGCAAATGCCGCGGCTCAATCAAAAAATCGACCGCATCCTCCAGCGCAAGCTCGGGCACCTGGAATCCCAGCGCCAGGGTTGGAACCAACATCTCCAGGGCGAGGCGGCGGCGCTCGAGCAACAGATCGCCGAGCAGCAAAACACAGGACTGGCCGGGCTGACATCGCACGAGCAAGCGAGCTGGGAGCAGATCGTGGCCGAATGGCAGCAGGAGATGCTGCCCATTTACCAGGAAATCGAAAGCGTCCAATCCGCGACCGCAGCGGCTTTTCCCGCCTGGGACGCCGCGCTGGTGGAAACCTGGATGCCGCATCGGGAATTCACCCCGGCGACGAAATTCGGCTCGTTCAGTCTCGACCTGACCAAAGCGCCGTCGACCCTGCCCAAAAGACCACGCCTGGCGCTGCCGGGACCGCCGCGGGTGGCGCTGCCGCTGGCGCTCACCTTCCCCAGCGAGGGCTCGCTGCTTTTTGAGACCAAGGATTCCGGTGGCGCCTCGGTGATGGGGACGATGAACAATATTATTTTGCGGCTGCTCACGACCACGCCGCCCGGCAAGCTGAGCTTTACCTTCATCGACCCGGTCGGGCTGGGGCAAAACTTTTCCGGGTTGATGCACCTGGCCGATTATGAGGAGAGCCTGGTCAATCGCCGCATTTGGACGCAGCGGGACCAGATCGAAGAGCGCCTCGCCGAAATGAGCGAACACATCGAGAAGGTCATCCAGATGTATTTGCGCAACGAGTACGCCACCATCACCGAGTACAATGAAAAGGCGGGAAGCGTGGCGGAAAAATATTACTTTCTCGTCGTCGCCGACTTCCCGGTCAATTTCAGTGAGATCGCTGTGAAGCGGCTGCAAAGCATCGCGCAGAGCGGCCCCCGCTGCGGTATTTTCACCCTCGTTCACTGGGACCAGCGCCAGCGCACGCCGGACGGTTCCGTGCCCGACGAACTGCGCAAGAGCAGCCTCTGTCTCCGTCGATCCGGCAATGACTGGGTGCTGAACCAGCAGCAGACCGAACTCGGAGCCAGCCTGTCGCTCGATGCGCCGGCGTCGGCGGAACTTGCCGTGGAACTGATCCACAAAATCGGCAAAAGCAACATCGACTCCAATCGCGTCCAGGTGCCTTTTTCGCAGGTCGCGCCCCCGCCGGGCGAGGAATGGACGGGCGACACCACCAACGAATTGCGCGTCGCCGTCGGGCGTACCGGCGCGACGAAGTTGCAGTACCTCGCCATCGGCAAGGGGACGCGCCAGCACGCGCTCTTCGCCGGGAAAACGGGTTCGGGCAAATCGACGCTTTTTCATGTCATCATCACCAACCTCGCCCTGACCTGCAGCCCCGACCAGGTGCAGTTCTACCTGATCGATTTCAAAAAGGGCGTCGAGTTCAAATGCTACGCCACGAAGCATCTTCCCCACGCCAAGGTGGTCGCGATCGAGAGCGACCGCGAGTTCGCGTTGAGCGTGCTGCAGCGCGTGGACGACGAGTTGAAACGGCGGGGCGACATGTTCCGCAAGCTCGGCGTGCAGGATGTCGCCGGTTACAAGCGGGCGGGCGGCGCGGAGCCGATGCCGCGCACGCTGCTGCTCATCGATGAGTTCCAGGAATTTTTTGTGGAGGACGACGCCGTCGCGCAGGGCGCATCGCTGCTCTTCGACCGCATTGTGCGGCAGGGCCGTGCGTTCGGCATCCATGTGCTGCTCGGCTCGCAAAGCCTCGGCGGCGCCTACACTCTCGCCCGCACCACGCTTGGGCAGATGGCCATTCGCGTCGCCCTCCAGTGCAACGAGGCCGACGCCTACCTCATCATGGATGAAACCAACTCCGCCCCGCGCCTGCTCTCCCGCCCCGGCGAAGGCATCTACAACGATTCCGCGGGCGCGATCGAGGGCAACAGTCCGTTTCAGGTCGTCTGGCTGCCCGACGACGAGCGCGACGTGTGGCTTGACAAGGTGCAGGCGCTGGTCCGGCAACACCCGGATCAGCATTACCCGAATCCCATTGTCTTCGAGGGCAACGCGCCGGCGGACATCGCGGAAAACGAACTGCTCTGGTCCGCGCTGGAAACGGTCCGGGCCCATCCGCCGGTCGCCGGGCGGGCGTGGCTCGGCGCGCCCAACTCGATCAAGGGGCCGACCGAAGCGGCCTTCCCGCGACAGACCGGCAGCAATCTCCTCATCGTCGGCCAGCGCGAGGAAGCATCGCTGACCATGCTGGGCGTTTCCCTGGTTGCGCTGGCGGCGCAGTATCCGGCGGGCGCCGCGAAATTCGTCCTCTTTCACCAGGCCGGCCCCGGCTCATCCGAAGCCGGGTTCATCGACCAGATCGTCGCGTTGGTCCGGCAGGAGATCGTCGTCGTTCGCGGGCAGGAGGTCGGCCCGGCGATCAACGACCTCGCCGCGGAATTGAAAGCCCGCAGCGCCAGCGAAACCGCCGCCGGCGAGGCCCCGGCCATTTTCCTTTTGATCCACGGCTTGCAGAAATTCAAGAAGCTCCGGCACGAGGATGATTTCAGCTTTTCCGCGAGCAGCAGCGAGAGCGGTCCCGACACCGGCGCGCAATTCAACCAAATCATCACCGAAGGCAGCGGATACGGGATTCATATCGTGACCACGGTGGACACGCTGAGCAGCGTGAACCGCTTCATGAACCGCAAGGCGCTGGGCGAATTTGCCATGCGCGTGATCTTCCAGATGAGCGCGAACGACTCGGCCAGCCTGATCGATTCCCCGAAGGCGAGCAACCTGGGGCTGCATCGCGCCTTGTTTTACCACGAGCAGGAGGGACACCTGGAAACGTTCCGGCCCTACGCCATGCCCGATCCCGACTGGCACCGCCGAGTGGCGGAGAGACAGGCGCAGCAAATGATATGATCGTCACTTGTCCGTGAGCGCCCTACGAATACCCCGGCACGCGATCAGAAAGAAGATGATCCCAACCACCAGCCAGACGAAAAGGGCAAAGAACAAAGCCGTCGTGGCATTGATGGGAGATGGCGACGATCCCTCGAAGAGTTCTTTTTGGAAGGCAAGGATCAGCGGGGCGACCGGGTGATGGGCCCAGAAGGTGTAGAATTGAAAAATTAGGAATCTGTCCTGGGCGGCTTTGTCGTTTTGCGGTTCAAGGCTGCTGGTCAGCCCGCCGATGATTGGCCAGACGACGAACCAGAGAAAGAAAAGGGTGCCGGTGCCGAGGTAACGGGTGATCGTTCGCTTAAAATAGCCGGATAATCCTAGGGCAACGGTTGAGGTGAGCATCCCCGCCGCAAAAATGATTCCAAGGGCGGTCAAAACTTCCCACCAGGCGATCCCGCACCAGACCATGCCCAGGAAAAGAAAGGGACAGCTCAGGGCGATGAGCCAGAGAATGAAGACCCAGGTGGCCAGTAATTTTCCGAACGCGATGCGGGCCGACGAAAGCGGCGTATTGAGCAATCCGGGGAGGGTTCGCTGCTCGCGCTCCTGGGAAATGGCGCCGGCTGACGAGAGAGGACTGATGATCAGCAAAAGGGCCAGCAAGGTAAAAATGCTGGTCGAGAAAATGGCGATCCCAATGTCCGCCGGCTGAGACGGCGCGGCATAAGGCTGGTCAATCGTGCTCAGCAGAGGCACAAAGCTCATGCCCAGCAAACAAAGCAGGTAGAGAAAGGAAACGACCCAGAGTTTTCTCTCCCGGATACGAATGCGCAGTTCCAGCCAAAGCAGGGGATTTTTCATGTCTTGGGGTCCAGGGCTTCGCGGGTCACTTCCGCCAGCGTCAGCGTCTCAGCTTCAAAATGGTAGACTTTATGTCCGGCCCTGACAATTCTTGCGACTTGTTCTGCGGCCTCCTCCCGGTTTTGGGCCAGGAGCCGAACACGATTTGAACCCGGCAAAAGCTGGATTTTATCCTCTCCCAACAGCGCGCGAACCGCCGCAGAATCCGAGCACTCCAGCTTCCATGCGCCCTTCTGGAAGGAGCCGGTGAGGTCGTTCCGGTTGAAGAAAATCTGGTCCTTGCTGACCGGAATCCACTTACCTTTTTGAATGATCCCGAACCGGTCCGCCAATTCTTCGAGTTCCGGCAGAATATGCGAGGTGACCACAACTGAGCGCCCTTCCGCCGCGAAACCCCGCACAATTTTCAAAAGGTCGCTGCGCGCGGATACGTCGAGACCGGCGGCCGGTTCGTCCAATAGGACGATGGGCGTATTGGCAAGGAGCACCCGGGTCAAGGCCAATCGTCGCTGCCATCCGGCGGAGAGGGTTTCAACTTCATGATCGAGCCATGGGGCCAGCCCAAGGCGATCAATGGCCAATTGCCGCCGGACGCGGGAAAGGTCTTGGGAAAGGCCAATGGCCATGGCGAAAAATTCCAGATATTCAGCCGCCGTGATGTCATTGTAAACGCCGAGCGGATCGGGCATGAGCGTCAGATAGGCGGCCGTCACCCGCGGGTTGTTGGTCACCTGCGCATCGCCGCACCACACCGATCCATGAGCGGGTTTTAGGAGGCCCGCCGCGCATTTGAGCAGCGAGGATTTCCCCGCGCCATTAGGTCCAACCAAACCAAAGACCTCGCCCGGAACCACCTCCAAGGTCAAATCGCTGACGGCAATGGCCTTGTTGGGATAACGAATGGTTATCCCCCGCAGGGAAAGGTTATGGGGCGTAAAGGCGCTCATGGCTTGAGGGAGGAAAGCTTGAATTGATGGACGAGCAGCGTCTGCGTGTGAACTTCCGAAACGGCGGCGTCCAGCACTTGATCCGGCGCGGCCTGCTCATCAATGGCCAGCAGGATGCCGACATCGGTGTTCTCAAGGCTTTTCATGTACTTCAGGACGCACATTTGGCTGACCGTATCAGGTAAAAAGCCCTGATTCTGGTAGGGATATTGCGAATCGGAAGGCACCCCGTCCCCGGAAACATCCGACGGATTGACGACGATGCGAGCCTGGTCGATCGCCACAGGCCGGCCGGGTCTCATCGGTCCCAAATTCCGCCAGACCCTCCCGTCCCAAATCCAGGCGCCTCGCAAAGGGCGCGTGGCGACGATGCCACGGTTCGCGGTCATTTCGCAGGGACTGTTGCCCGGCACCCAGTACTGGACGCTCATGCTCGAGAATCTCCCGTAGCGCTGATGCATGGAAAACAGCGTTTTGTCGTCTGCGGGCGCGCTTTGCACGGGGGATGTGTTGGCATCGATGGCAAACCAGCTCAATTCGGCCGGTGCGGGCGAGTTGAAGGAAGCGCGGCCATCCTCGAAGCTGAGTCTCGTCACATCCGTGCTGACGAGACTTTCGGGCCAGCCCTCCACCGAATCAACCTCCTGAATCATTTGCACCTCGGGACGGAAGTCGACCACACCATGGACGATGATCAATCCCAGCGCGGTGTAAGCAATCGCCGACAAAGGGATGAGCAGCCAGCGAAAGACGCGGCGATATCCGCGAAGCCAGAACAAGCTGCCCACGATGACGGCAATTTCAAAGAGGGTGAAAGTCACCAGAAACCAGATGGAAAAGCGCCGGAGTTCGTTGGTTCGTTTTCTTCCGAGAACAAATTGCCTTTGGAATGGATTCTCCCCCTTTTTCAAATTCAGGTCGTATTGTCCCTGCGCTCCCTTGACCAGGTCGGAGAAATCGACCACGGGATAGTCAACCGACCAAAGTCCTCCCTCGAGGATGCGTTCGTTTGGTAAGAGGTCCAGGCGTTGCGCAAGTTCCTCAACCTCGGCGGTGTGTCCAAGGACCATGGTGCCGCCGAGAAAGACCTTTCTCCAAAAACTGTCGGTATATCGGGCATCCCGAAGGGAATCGTCATCGAGCCAAAGCACTTTAACGTCGCGATAGACGCTCTCTTCCACGGGCAGGTCGTACGCCATCGTCACATCCACGAAGGACTTGATATAGTCCTCCGCGCCCGAATTGTTTCTTGCCAGGCCGGCATTGCGCGTTGTGGCGCCGGCCACCGCTTCGATCAAGCGCTTGCGGACCAAAGGAATTCCATCCTGGCCTTTTACTTCGAGCAAGACCGAATAGGCGTTGAAGGGACCGTCATCCACTTCTCGATTGTCTTGCGCGAAGACGCTCCAGACCGGCACCGCGCGCGCCTCGTCGGCAGTCTTGACCTCAATCTCACGATCCTCGATCCATTTACCCAAAGGCGCGTCATGCGCCAGGTAGCCAATGGGTGTGTCCCAGCTCGGAACTCGTTCTCTATCTCCGTTGGGGGTCGAGTTAACCGCTGACGCTTCGATGTGGGAGTAGTGAAAACCGACTTTCAAGGGAAACTCGGAAGGCGGAAAAGAAGACAGATCGAGGTACCCGAACAAGTGTCCCAGAGGAGATTCGAACACGGAAAATTGATCGCCATTATCATTGGAAATATTGGTGCCGGGAGGAAGCCAGTTCTTAAACGGAACCGATAGCTGGTTGGCAGCGGACGTTTCCCATTGCTCGTAAGTCTCGCCTCGTAATCCCGTACCCAACAAAGACAGAGCGAGTGCGGCAAAAAGGCAGCGAATCACCCCAACAGCATGAAAGCCAGGCCTTCGTTGGCAAGCCCAAAGCCTGGCGCAGGCGCGTCCGAGGCGGGAGTCGTCCCGAATCGGGGAAAATATGTCAGATGGTTGTCAGATTTTTAAGCACTAATGACGAGATGGAAGCTTGATCAGGTTTCGTCCAAGATTTTCCGCATCAACTTGAGCAGGGTCTCCGACGTGTAGGGTTTCGTCAGGAAATGTTTGACGGCGAGACCGGAGACTTTAGCTACTTCGCCGTTTGCCGTCAGACCGCTCACCGCGATGATTTTGATCGCCGGATTGATTTTCATCAGGGCGCGAATGACCGCCGCGCCGTCCATAATCGGCATCGACATATCCGTTAGGACGACCGCAATTTCGTTTTTATGTTCGGCGTAAACGGCCACGGCCTCCGCTCCGTCGGTGGCCGCGAGGACCCGGTAGCCGAATGCCTCCAAAGTCTGACTTGTGATGGTCAGGATGGAAGCTTCGTCGTCGACCACCAATACCGTCTCGCCCTTTCCTCGTGGCACGCTAATTTCCTGGGTAAGCAGTTGTTGTGCTGCGGAGGAAAGTTCCACCGCCGGCAAGTAGACGTTGAACGTCGTACCTCTGCCGGGTTCACTGTAAACATTGATGGTTCCCCCGTGACTCTTGACGATGGCCATGACCGTCGACAGGCCCAATCCCGTGCCTTCGTTGACTTCCTTGGTCGTGAAGAAGGGGTCGAAAATCTTGTCGAGGATGTCCTGCGGAATGCCCGTTCCTGAGTCGGTTACGCGGATATTCACGTAACGTCCGACTTTGGCTTGGAGATTCATCGCGACGTATTGTTCATCAAGCTCACAATTTTCAACCCCTATGGTCAGATTGCCGCCGTTCGGCATCGCATCCCGGGCATTGACGCACAGGTTGAGCAGGATCTGGTGCACTTGCGTGGGATCGCCCAAAATCATCCAGGTATGTTTGGGGATCGCGAACTTCAACCGAATGTTTTTCGGGAAAGTATTCTTGATGATGCTTTCAAGCTCCCTCACGAGATGCGCGGGCTGGATTTCAACTCGCTCGCCTTCGAGACCGCGCGCAAACGAGAGGACTTGCCGCACGATATCCGAGCCGCGTTTGGAGCTCACCTCGATGGTATCGAGGATGCTGATCGCCTGGGGATCGGTTGCTGACATCTTCAGGATGTCGATGGACATCATGATCGGGGAGAGGATGTTATTCAGGTCGTGCGCGATGCCGCCCGCCAGGGTGCCAATGCTTTCCATCCGTTGCGCTCGCATAAATTGCGCTTCGGTCTTCTTCTTTTCCGTAACATCCGTATTGATGGCCAGAATCGATTTGGGGTTTCCGTCCTTCTCTCGAATGAGCGTCCATCGCGCCTCGATGGTGATCTCGCGCTTATCCTTGGTGAAGTGCTGGAGGTCGCCGGACCATTTGCCCTCGCTGATCGTCAATGCGTTGACTTCCGCAAACTTTTTGGGCTTCGCGAAAAGAATTTCGCTCATATTCACGCCAAGGACTTCCTGCCGCGTCCAGCCGTACATCCGCTCGGCCCCCTTGTTCCAAAATATAATTTTTCCTTCGAGATCACAAACGATGATTGCGTCCTGCGCTTCGTCCAGCAACGCCGCCTGTTCCGCAATTTGTTCCGCCGCACATTTGCGCTCGGTGAGGTCCAGCACGAAGGCCACGCCCTCCTCGGGGCTGTCCTCGAAATTCGCTCCCCCGATGAGGACGGACACGCGCACGCCATCCTTACGGATGAATTCCTTCTCATAGGGGGTACCCACGCCTCCGACGGCGATTTGCGCCATGCTGTGAAGATCGAGGTGGGCATATTCCGGCGGAGTCATCTCCGTCCAGTCCAAGCGCCCCGCCTCCAAATCCTCACGGGTATAGCGCACCAAATGCAGAAAGGCATCATTGGCCCCGGTGATATCGCCCTTCGAGTTCCAAAATATCACGCCCTGTGCATTGGAATCGACCAAACGGCGGAAGCGTGCCTCGTTCCGCTTCCGCTCGGTGATGTCGCGGATCATCGCCAGCACATTTCCATCCGGCATCAGGGTCGAAAACGCATCCACTTCGAAGACCGAACCATCCTTGCGCCGGAACTTCCATTCGCGGTGGTGATCGATTTTGCCCCGGATGACGCTCAAGGCCGAATCGATGCGCGGGTGATCTGTCTCGGCCACGATGTCCTGAGCGGTCAGCCCGATCAGTTCGTCGCGGGCGTATCCGAGCATCTTGCACATGCTCACATTGGCGTCGATATAGATGTTTTCGGGACTGACGATGAGGATCCCGTCCGGCGCGTAATCGAAGAGCGTGCGATAGCGCTTCTCCGTCTCTCGCCGCACATTCTCTTCCCGCTCCCGTTCGGTAATGTCGGTGGCGATGCCGGTAAGGTGAGTCAGTTCACCCTTGGCGTCCAGGACTTGAAAGCCTCGGTCGTGAATCCAGCGGACGCTGCCGTCGGGCCGCACGATTCGATACTCGACGCTAACACTCGGCTCGTTTTGCTTGAGCTTGGCAAAAACCAGCCTGACGCGTTCGCGATCCTCGGGCAGGATGGCCTCGATCCACTCACGCGGATGCGCGTAGAGACTCTCCGCCGAACGGCCCCAAATCAAATGATAGGCGGGACTGACATAGTACATTTTTCCCAGATCAGGCGAAGCAATCCAGAAAACATCGGCGATGTTTTCCGCCAAAAGGCGGAACTTGCTTTCGCTTTCGACTAATTCGTTTTCCATCCGCCTGCGCTCGGTGATGTCGCGATAAGTCCAGATTCTTCCGTAATATTTCCCTTCCTTGTCCAGGACGGGCGCCGTGTACCGTTCGAAAAATGTTCCATTAAGGAGTTGCAGCTCATCTCGACCGATTTCGTCAGGATGGGCATAGAGATAGGCGACATTCCCGGCAAATTGCCCTGGATTCCTGACCTGGTCAGTAATCCAGTCGAGTTGTGCCTGGTCGTCAATTTGGTCGGCAATGTCCCGAGGGATATTCCATAAATCCACCATGCGTTGGTTTTGAAGTATTTTATTTCCTTCCCGATTGACGATCAGGATTCCATCGAGAGCTGAATTAACCTGGGCTTCGAAGAACGCGGCTTGCCAGCGAAGCTGCTCTTCGGTTTTCTTCTCCAGCGTTACATCGCGTTCGATGCCGACAAAATGCGTGCATTTACCCGCGGCGTCAAAGATGGGAACGATGTCGATATCGAGCCAGAATTCGGTGCCGTCCTTTCGGTAATTGATGATCTGCCTTCGGATCGGCTTCTGCTGCGCCACGGCCTGATGAATCTCGTCCAGGATGCGCCGGTCGGTCTTTGGCCCCTGGAGAAAGCGGGGACTTTGTCCGAGCGTTTCGGCAGAAGTATAACCTGTCGTTCGCTCGAACGCTTCATTGACGAAGACAATCCTCGGCCCCGGTTCTTCCGCAGAGTCGGCCTCGGTGATGAGGACGATGTCGTTCAGATTAGAGATGCAGGTGTGAAGCAGGGTTAGATTTTGTTCTGCTCTCTTCCGCTCCGTGATGTTCCGGATATTGCATTGGACGAGGAGGTTGTCGTCCATGTGATAGGCGCTGCTGATGAACTCGACCTCAATTTGCCGGCCATCCTTCGTCTCCAGGGACAGATTCTCGCTCTGAATACGACCCGATTTAACCAAATTGGAAAAGGCGATTTTGGAAGCAGCCGCTCCTTTGAAAGGACCGATTTCCCACAGTTTCCGCCCCAACATTTCTTCCTGCGAATAGCCGAGCAGGTCCTTCATAAAGGGATTCGCGTCCACGACACCCCCGGTGAGGGCGTCGAGAACGATGATGCCGTCCTGGGCCGTTTCAAACAGCCTCCTATACCTGAGTTCAGAGGCGCGTACGGCCTCTTCCCCGCGTATCTCCGCCTCTTGCGTGCGCGTATTGGCTTCCGCCGTTCGCACTTCCGCCTGTTCTGTCCTGACCATGGCTTTGAAGGTGCCCGCCTGGGCTTGATCGGTCATGGCATGGGCTTCGCCGATCCTCGCATCCGCCGTTAGCTGCAATTTTCGCAAGCGGTGCATGAGAAGGGTCAGTCCGATGATGAGGGCGATTTCCACCGCCACGAGTCCGATCATTTCATTTCTTTCGGACTTCACCTGAGAGGTGAAAACGTTTTCACGCTCGGAAAGCAACCGGTCCTCTTCCGCCGTTATCGCTTCCACCTGCGCACGAATTTCGTCGTTCAAAGACTTTCCCTGGGTGTCCCGGTACATCTCCATCGTCTCAGGGAGTTTCTCTTTTTGGGCCGATGACAACGCTTGCGCCGCTATCGACAATTTTTCAGCGATCAGGGTCTGCAAATTCGCGACGGCCGTGACCTGCCGTGGATTATCTTCGATAAGATGGGCAAGCTGGTCGCTTTGAGTCGGAATTTCTTTTAGCGCGTTTTCATAGAGGGGCAGAAGGCTTGCGTCCCCGGTCAACAAATACCCGCGCTCGCCCGCCCCGATGTCCCTGACCAGGGAATTGAGGTGTTCAACTTGATCCTTCACCTCGACGGTATGTAAGACCCACTGAGCATTGAGGTCGCGGGCATGCTGGCCCGCAAATGCCAGATAGACTACTGCCAGCGTGAAAATTAAGGGGAGCCACATCGCTGCTAATATCAGCCCACGATAACCGCCGGTCCCGGATTTCGTCCACGCTTCGAGACCGGACACATGCCCGTCTAGATTTTCATTAACTCTCTCGGCTGGCTCGCGTCCTACGGCTTGGCCCGAAACCCCATTCGGCGGTGAAAGCCCCCCGGTTAACAACGGATCCTTGTTATTCACTCATCAAAGCGTAAGCAGCAATCCCGCGAATCCTATGGGGTGTTTACCCCATTGCGGGCCTCGTGAATTCCGCCCAATTATCGGCGCAAGTCGGGGTCGCAGGATTACACTTTCGGCGTGATGTCGCCCTGGGTCCAAGCCCCGTCGATGAGGCGCCAGGTTTGTCCGGTGGGATTTTTGTCGCGCAAGAGTTCGGGCAGGCGACCGGGCCGGACGTTGTCGTAACTCTGAAGCATCGCGAAGCGGCGGAGGGACGCGGGAATGCCGACGGCCGTGAACCCGGGATGTCCTGTGGCTGGAAACGGCCCACCGTGGTTCATTGCCGCGCTGACGGCTACGCCCGTCGGCATTTTATCGTTGAGGAAGCGGCCCGCATGGTGGCGCAGAACCGGAGCGACCGCATCATAGAGGGCATCGTCGGCACCGTTCGTTTCCGAGTAAATCGAGCCGGTGAGATTGCCT
>Ga0182012_10005113_pt1 | contig 13627 bp, 16 predicted proteins | sample 612S2SmetaG_FD_120486 | JGI IMG/M metagenome (GOLD analysis project Ga0182012, IMG submission 120486) | Permafrost microbial communities from Stordalen Mire, Sweden - 612S2S metaG | ecosystem: Environmental > Terrestrial > Soil > Wetlands > Permafrost | place: Sweden: Stordalen | collected... | reverse complement strand
CTGCTTGCAGAATCTTCGACGCACCCTCCGGGCAGCTTGAGATCCGACCCGGGGTGCGCAGACACAAGGAGCAGACGCGAGCCCCTTGGTCAGTAGAAACCCCTGAGGTTGTGCGGGTCAGACGGCGACGGGACGCGAGCAGCGGTCGACGCCGACTTCGGTGATCCCGGCCGAGGTGATCTTGATGCGCGTCGGCACGGTTCCCCGCTCGAGCAGCTTGAGCAGGACCGATTCGCCCTTCGTCTCGATCCCCGAGCGGATCGGCTCGTCGAAGGACTCCGGGCGCAGCGCGCCGGCGATCTGGACGTAGACGTGCTGTTCGGCGCGTCCGTTCTGGACCTTGAAGCGGTAGATCCCGCCGTCGGGCGGAATCGGGATCAGGGTCGGCCCCCCGATGATCTCGAGACCTTCAGCCATGCGCACAGGATCGCCTCCCGGGCCCTGCCCGAAAACGGCCCCATGGCCAGCATCTTCGCGCCCGTTTTGGACAGCTGCTACAGCTGAGCGCCGGCCGGGTCAGTCGGCCGGGCTGACCGCGAACCAGTCGGTCTCGAGCTCGGGCGTGCGCTCGCATACCTGTCCGATGATCTCGAGCACGGCGCGCCGGCCGATGTCGATCCGTTCGTCGTTGGTCATCGCAACGGGGTCATCGCGCCTCAGATCGGCTCTGATCTCGGCGCCGACGCGGGCGAAGTGGACACCGTCGCGCCGGGTCCCGATGCTGCTCGTCAGCAGGTCCAGGGCATTGGCCGGCGGCGATGCGGATGCGTGCCTGGTGATCCTGAACTTCACCCGGCGAATGTAGCGCCGGGCCCGGCGGCAGGACGGGCGAGCGGCACGGACGTCCAATCTCGCGCCGCGCCGCTCAAGCCGGCGGAGGGAGCGTTCGATGCGGGCCGTGCACCATCAAAACCCAATAGCTGAAAAAGGCAAACTCGTCGTGAGGCGGGGACGCAAAGCAAGAGGTCTCGAACCCGAGACGGCTCGGCCGCCAGTGGAAGCACGGAGGCTTCTTGTGTTCCCTCATACGTCTCGTTTTGCGCCCGGGCACCACGTCCTCCGGGCATCCCTCTCACTGCTCGGTTCGCTCGCCCTGCTGGCGGGTGGCGCCGGCACCTTCGCCGGCACGGCCGCGGCGGCAACGTCGTGCCCGTCGGTCCCCCTCAGCCAGCCCTTCGCCCCCTACGGCGACAGCGGCTACTACACGCTCGTCGCGGGCGGCAGCTTCGAGGGCCCGCTCGAAGGCTGGACCCTCTCGGGCGGCGCCAGCGTCGTGCCGGGCAGCGAGCCGGCCGCGGCGACGGGCTCGCTCGGCCACTACTCGCTCGCGATCCCGCCCGGCGGCTCGGCGAGCTCGCCGTTCATGTGCGTCGGCGCCGCCGAGCAGATGTTCCGCTTCTTCACCCGCAGCGAAGGCGCGAGCGGTCTGCTGGTCCCGCAGGTCGTCTACAAGACCCCCTTCGGGAACCTGACCGTTCCCGTCGGTCTCAGCAGCTCGACCGCGGCCTGGGCGCCGTCGGCGATCTTCCACACGGGAGCCCAGATCTTCTTCGCGCTCACCGGCGAAACCGCCGAGGTGGCCCTGCGCTTCAGCTCGATCACGGGAACCAACCGGATCGACGATGTCTTCCTCGACCCGCGGCTGCACCGCTAGGGGGCCTGTCGCTCCCGCCTCTCGCCGACTCAGGCCGGCGGGGCGGCGGGGCGGCTGGGGCGGCGGCGCTTGCGGACGTACATCCGCTGGTCGGCGATCCGCAGCGCCTCGCCGAGCTCGCTCGCCTCGTCGGGCAGCAGGACGGCGCCGTGGGAGGCGTCGATGTCCTCGCCGATGACGCGCTCGCGCAACTGGGTCTTGGCGCGCCGCAGGATCGTCTCGAGCTGCTCGAGCGGACACGAGGCGACGACGCAGAACTCGTCGCCACCGAGACGGTAGGCGGCCCCGTGCGGGCCGAGGGACCCGGTGAGGACACCAGCGAGCGCCACCAGCAGCTCATCGCCGGCCCCGTGCCCGAAGGTGTCGTTGTAGAGCTTGAACCCGTCCAGGTCGATCAGCGCCAGCACCGTCCGCGAGCGCTCGGCGCCGGCCAGACGCTGGGCCACGTCGGCGGCGAGCTTGCGGCGGTTGCCCAGGCGTGTCAGCGGGTCGGTCAGCGCCTCGACGCGGAGCCGTTCGTGGGCGATGATCTCGGCCGCGGCCTGGCGGGCGCGCTCGACCAGCCCGAGCAGGACCGCCAGCTCGTCCTCGCGGAACGGCCGCTCGAGCCGCGCCACCGCGAGCGCGCCCATCGCGGTCCCGGCCTCCCCGGAGAGCGAGATCGGGACGCCCAGCGCCCAGTTGCCCTCCTGCTGGAGCTGGCGCGGCTGGTCTGAGGCCTGCGCGGCTCCCTCGGCGGAGCGAAGCAGCGACGCCAGCCCCGGGACGCGGCCGAGCTCGACCTTGACCGGCTCGATCGGGCCCCGCAGCGTCAGCCGCCCGCCGTCGGCGTCGAGCGCCTCGATCGAGCCACGCAGGACGATCCCGGTGAGCGCCTGCAGGTCGAGCTTGGCGGCGAGCGCTTCACCCAGGCATTGAACGGCGTTCTGCAGGCGCGAGCGCTCGCGGGCGACGACCTCGAGATGCCTCTGCGCACGCGCGATCCGGGCGCTCCGCTCGCGCGAGACGAGCAGCATCACCGCGATGAACGGCAGCAGCAGGACGATCGCGCTCGGCTGGCCCGCGACCGCCAGCGCGACCAGCACCCCCAGCGGCGCGATGCAGGCGTCGATCAGCCAGACGAGCAGGATCACACGGAACTGGACCTGCGGCGCGACACCCATGGCGGCCGCCTCGCGCAGCATCGAGGAGGCCAGGTCGACCAGACAGCCGGCGGCGAAGGCCCCCAGGTAGAGGACGGTGATCGCCACGGTCCCGTGCGCGGGTTCGAACAGCGCGATCACGAGCGCCGGCCCGAGCGAATGCCAGGCGTCGGCGATCGAGAAGACGACGCGCTCGGGTCTGGCCCTGACGGTCGCCACCTCGAAGATCCCCCCCACCATCAGACCCGCCGCGGCGAGCAGCGGCACGAGCGCCGGCGGCAGCAGCAGCAGCATCGGCACCAGGATCAGGTAGGAGGGCACGACATAACCGGCGCCGATCGGGAATTTGATGACCCGCGAGGTCAGCGCGTAGAGCCCGACGAGCGTGACGGCCAGCGCCGGCTGCAACGGGCGCACCGCCGGCGCCAGCGCCGCGAGCGCGACCGCGCAGCCCAGGAACGTGGCGACGGCGGCGTACTCGACGACCCGCTCGCGCAGGTCGGCCGTGCGCGAGCGGGCCTCCCAGGAGTCCTCCAGCAGGCGCTCCACCGCACCCGTCGAGCGGATGTCCTCGAGCGTCGGCCCGCCGGCCGCGGAGGGTGCAGCCGGGACCGTCTCGGCGAGCGATGTGCTGCGAGTGGCCATCGATCTGGCTGTCGGCCACTGAAAGGGGGAGCTTGAGCGGAGGGAACCGGCGGTCTCCGGCGCATTCCCCGCCGGCACGACCGCCATGTCGTCCCTTTAGGTCAAGCGTCCAGTCTCGCCGGACACATTCAACCCGTCCTCCCACGCTGCCGAAACGCCTCCCAGAAGCACAGTCGCAAGGGCAAACCCGTCGCGAGGCGGGGACGCAAAGCCAGGGATCTCCACGAGACCGCCCAGCTGCCGACCTATCAACCGTCGACAGACAAGGAGCGTTCAGATGTCCCACGCCAAGCCCTCACGCCGCATCGCCAAGGTCTTCACGTTGCTGCTCAGCATGAGCCTGCTGAGCGTCGCCGCACCGGCTGCATCGGAGGCCCACACCCACGCGTCCCACCACCAGCGCGCCGCGGCAAGCCACTCTGACCCGTACACGCGCCTGGTCGTCTCGAGCGCCGGGTTCTAAGCCGGGGAGAACATGAAAACGAACCGCCGCACAGCTTCGGCCGCCTAGTCAGCGGCCGCAGCTGCTTTCGGCCCCCGCGTTCGCCAGCCCTGCGCCGCAGGCCGAGCCCGCTGCCCCGGATGGCGGCGAACGGGTTAGGGTGCACCATGCCCTTCGCAACGATCGAGGTACAGGCCGACGGCGCCCGCGGCTCGATCACCCTCAATCGTCCCGAGAAGCTCAACCCGCTCGGCCTCGAGACGCTCGCCGAGCTGACCGAGGCCGCGCACTGGCTGGACCGACATCAGGAGGTCAAGGTCGTCCTCCTCAGCGGCCGCGGCCGGGCCTTCAGCGCAGGCGCGGACGTGAGCTCGTTCGCCGCCGCCGACGCCGCCGAGCCGCCGCCCCGCGAGGCCGCCGACGCGGGACGCGTGATGGCCGAGGCGATCGAGTCGATGCGGGCGATCACGATCGCCTCGATCCACGGCCACTGCGTCGGGGGCGGCGTCGTCCTGGCGGGCGCCTGTGACCTGCGCCTGGCCGCGCAGAGCACCCGCTTCGCGATCCCCGAGGTCGATCTCGGCATCCCGCTCGCCTGGGGCGGCATCCCCCGGCTGGTGCGCGAGATCGGCCCGGCGATGACCAAGGATCTGGTCCTCAGCTGCCGCCCCTTCTCCGCGGAGGAGGCGCGGACGCTCGGGTTCATCAACCGCGTCCTGCCCGACGAGGAGCTCGCGCCGGCGGCCGCGGAGCTCGCCGACCAGCTGGCGCGCAAGTCGGCTCTCACGCTGACGGCGACGAAGCTCGCGGTCAACGCCGCGGCCCGCGAGCTCGTATCGACAGCCGGCGCCTGGAGCGACGCGGACGTGCTGCTCGGCGCGTTCGCCGACGCCGACTCTCGCCGCGCGGGACGCGAATACCTCGAGCGGATCGGCCGCTGAGTCGCGCGGCCCCGGCCGTGAGCGCCGCGCCGGGCGCCGCGTCGCGATGCTCGGGCCGTGCTCAGCCCGCCGGGACGGGGACCGGCGCGGGCCGGGCGAGCTTGTAGACGCCGGGGCCGATCTGCGCGGTCCTGCGCCGGTAGGTGCTCCACAGCCAGGGCCACTGGTTCGCGTCGTTCCCGTTCTCGTCGAGGTACCAGCTCTCGCAGCCGGTGTGCCAGACGGTCCCCGCGAGCGCCGCCTGGAGCTCCCGGTTGAAGGACTGCTCGACCTCGCGGGAGACCTCGATCCGGCTCGCGCGGCCGATCGTCATCGCCTCGAGCGCCGCGATCACATGCGCGACCGCGGCCTCGATCACATAGATCACCGAGCCCGTCCCGCCGTTGGTGTTGGGTCCGTAGATCAGGAACATGTTGGGGAAGCCCGGGACCGACAGGCCGAGGTAGGCGTGGGCCGCCGGCGACCACTCCTCGGCGAGGGTCCGCCCGCCGCGGCCGATCACCTCCATCGGCGCGACGAAGGCGTGGCTGTCGAAGCCGGTCGCCAGGACGATCGCCTCGGTGGGTCGCTCGCCGCCGCCGGCGAGCCTGACCGAGCCGCGCGTCACCTCGGCGATCGGCTCGTCGATCAGCTCGACGTTGGGCCGCGTCAGGGTCGGGTACCACTCGTCGGTCAGCATGATCCGCTTGCAGCCGATCTCATCGTTCGGCGTCACCTTGGCCCGTAGCTGCGGGTCCTCGATGGCGCTCGAGATCTGACGCCGGCCGGCGGCGCGGAACGGGCCCAGCAGCCAGCGCTGGCTGGTCATCGCGGCGGCGCCGAGGTCCATGAAGGCGAACGTCGCGATCCGGTCGAGCCGCTGCAGCGCCGGGAACCGCTCGAACAGCCGCTTCGATCGCTCCGAGTAGGCGAAGTTGAGCTTCGGCATCGTCCAGCCCGGCGAGCGCTGGTAGACGTCGAGCTGCTCGACCATGGGCTGGATCGCGGGCACCGTCTGGATCGCGCTGCAGCCCGTGCCGATGACCGCCACGCGCTTGCCCGCGAGGTCGACGTCGTGACGCCAGCGGGCGGTGTGGAAGACCGGTCCGGCGAACTCCTCGAGACCCCGGATCGACGGCAGCTTCGGCACCGACAGCTGGCCGCAGGCGGGGATCAGGATGTCCGCCCGGGCGGGCCCGGCGCTCGTCTCGAGCAGCCACTGGTCGCGCTCGTCATCCCACTCGGCCCGCAGCACCTCGGTCCCGGTGCGGACCCGCTCGAGCACGCCGTGACGGCGGGCGACGTCCTCGATGTAGTCCTGGATCTCGGCCTGCGGGGCATAGCGGCAGGACCAGCGCGGGTTGGGCTCGAAGGAGAACTCGTACAGGTGCGACGGGACGTCGCAGGCGGCACCAGGATAGGTGTTGTGCTCCCACACGCCGCCGAGGCGATCCCGCTTCTCGAACACGGTCACGTCCTCGTAGCCGGCGCGCCGCAGCAGGACCGCCGCGCCGACCCCGCCGAAGCCGCCGCCCACGACTGCAACCGACAGCTTGCGAGTTCGCTCCCCCCCGCCGGCGCGGCCCGGATATCCCTCGGAGCTCACGGCTGAAGCGTACCCGCCGCGAGCGCCCCGGCGTCCGGCGCCGCGCCCCCCGTCCGCCGATCGATGACAGAATGGCCCGGTGGTCCCACCCCGTCAGCGAACCGGCCGATGAGGGCGATCGTCTGCCAGCGGGGGGAGCTGACCCTCACCGAGCGCCCCGAGCCCGAGCCGGGTCCTGGGCAGGTGAGGATCTCGGTGCTGCGCTGCGGGATCTGCGGCTCGGACCTCCATGCCCGTCACGGCTGCGACGCATGGGCCGAGCTGGCGGCCCGCGCCGGCTATGAGCGCTTCGCGCGCTCCGAGCAGGAGATCGTCTTCGGACATGAGTTCAGCGGCGAGGTCGCCGAGTACGGGCCCGGCTGCCGCGAGGACGCACCGACGGGCACGGCGGTCGTCGCGTTGCCGCTGCTGCGCGGAGCAGAGGGCGTCGACACGCTCGGGCTCTCGGTCCACGCCCCGGGCGCCTATGCCGAGCAGCTGATCGTGCAGGAGTCGCTGATGATGCCCGTCCCCAACGGCCTGGGCCCGGACATCGCGGCGCTGACCGAGCCGATGGCGGTCGCCCTGCACGCGGTCCGCCGCGGCGAGCTCAGCCGGCGCACCGTCGCGATCGTCGTCGGCTGCGGGCCGATCGGTCTCTCGGTGATCCTCATGCTGAAGGCCCGCGGCGTGCGAACCGTCGTCGCGAGCGACTACTCCCCGGCGCGCCGGGCGCTGGCCGTCGCCTGCGGCGCTGATGTCGTCCTCGACCCTGCCGAGGAACAGCCCTTCAAAGCGGTCGAACGCCGCGGTCAGGTCCCCGATATCCCCTCCGCGCTCGAGCTGGCCGTCGGCACACGCGAGAAGCTCGGGCGGCTGCCCTTCGGCTGGTGGCACGCCTGGCGGCTGGCCGAGACGCTTGGAGCCGCGCCCAGGCACCCGGTCATCTTCGAGTGCGTCGGGGTCCCCGGCGTGATCGAGAGCATCATCGACGGCGCGCCCCTGTTCTCGCGCGTCGTCGTCGTCGGCGTCTGCGTCGGCAGCGACCGCTTCACGCCCTCGATGGCGATCAACAAGGAGATCGACCTGCGCTTCTTGCTCGGCTACACGCCACTCGAGTTCCGCGACACGCTGCAGCTGCTCGCCGAGGGCGAGCTCGACCCGCGGCCGCTGCTCACCGGGACCGTCGGCCTGGAGGGCGTCGAGTCCGCCTTCGAGGCGCTCGCGAACCCCGAGGCGCACGCGAAGATCCTGATCGACCCCCGCAGCGGGGTCGGCACGCCGCAGCCGCTCTAGCCACGCGGGGCACCTCCGCTGCCCGCTTGGGGCAGTCTCATCGTGCCGCCGGGACGACATCCGGGTAGGCCTTCGGGACGATCGCTAGACCCTTCGTCCAGCATCGCCGCGAGGGGCCGTGCAAGTGTGCAGTCTGAGCTTCTCGACTCGCCCACACCGGCGAGCGGGAACGAGCGAATACGACAGAAGGGGACGCTGCAGATGGGACCGCTAGAGGCGAACACCGACACAGGGCGTGATGGTTCATCGACGGGACTGGCGGAGCCGCGGCGGCCGTTTCGCTTCGCACGGGCGCCCGAAGTCGAGCGCCTGGACTCGCGCCACGAACCGCAGATCCTGGCCGAGCAGATCGTGCCGCGCGACGCCTACGCCGCCTGGCTCGAGCAGCGCGAAGCCGAGCGTGAGCGCGAGCCCCGCCCCGAGGTCAGGTGGGTACAGCGCCCGCGGGGCGAGGCCGCTCCCGCGATCCTCGCCCGCCGCCTATAGCGCGCGGGCGACGGCGGCCAGCGCCGCCGGGTCGGTCCGCTCGGCGACGAGCCCGACCCGGTCGGCGACGCCGCCGACGCGCTCCTCGATCTCGCGCGCGAGCGCCTGCGGGTCCTCACCACGGACCGCGAACAGCGCGAGGACATCGTCGTCGATCAGGGACTCCATCGCCGCCCACTCGCCCCGCTGGGAGTGGCGGTGGAGGGCTTCGTGCAGCGCGCCGAGACCGTGGCGGTCGAGCACATGCCGGTAGCCGGGCGTCGAGCCGTAGAAGGCGACGCGGCGCCGGCAGGCCTCCCACTCCTGATCGGAGAGCGCCACGAACACGGCGGCCGACAGCTCCAGCTCGGCGCGTGAGCGCCCGGCCCGTTCGAGACCCCGCTCGAGTGCCGGGACCGTCACCTCACGCAGGGTCTCGGCGGTGGCGAAGGCGTGACCGAGGAAGCCGTCGGCCACCTCGCCCGCGACCTCGCTCATCAGCGGCCGTACGCCCGCCAGCAACACCGGCGGGCGCCGGATCGCGCTCGGCGGGGGACGGAAGTTGGGCGGCATCAGCGTGTGCTCGTAGAACTCGCCGCGGAAGTCGAGCTCGCCGCCGGACTCCCAGGAGTCCCAGATCGCCCGAAGCGCGCTGATCAGCTCGCGCATCCGTGGCGCCGGATGCGACCACGGAGCGCTGTAGCGGCGCTCGATGTGGGCGCGGACCTGCGAGCCGAGGCCGAGCGCGAATCTTCCGCCCGAGAGCTCCTGCAGGTCCCGGGCCGTGTAGGCCAGATCCATCGGCGAGCGGGGAAAGGCCAGCGCGATCGCCGTGAGGACCCGCACGGTGCTCGTGGCGCCGGCGGCCTGCGCGGCGGCCAGGAACGGGTTGCCGTTGGTCTCGGTCACACCGACCGCGTCAAAGCCGAGTCGCTCCACCTCGGCGGCGCGCGCGGGCAGCTCCGTGATCGGCAGCCCGCGCAGGACGAGATCGACCAGCACCCCGCCACCTTCGCAGCTCCCGGCGAGCACCGTCCTTCGGAGACCTCCAGGGTGGAACCACCGGCTCCCGCCTGTTGACAAGCACGGGGACGCCGGTTAGCCTCGCCGTTGCACGGGTCGGGGACCGACGGCTGGGGGCCGAGGGGCCCCAGAGGACGATCGTGGGTTGCTGCGCTCGTGTATGAGCCCCCTGGAGGGGATAGGTGCTCGGGAGGACGGGACATCCGGGCCGGACCAAGGAGATAGAGATGAGTGGAAGGATTCCTGCGCGGATCGTGCGTCTGTGTGCGGCCTCGCTGACGGTGCTTGCCGTCGGGGCCGTCACGGCCGGTGCGGCAAGCGCTGAAACGGTTTACAACAACATCCCCACGCCGCTGCCTGGCAACTTTGCCTCGATCGGCCTCGCTGCGACCTCGACGACCGAATTCGGTGGCGAGATCGAACTGGCGGGCACCGCTCGCAAGGAGCCGACGATCACTGTGGTGATGAGCGACTGGGCGTGCGAATCGGGCAGCTGGACCGTCCCGAACACATGCCTCACGCCGAAGAACAAGACGTTCAAGATCCCGCTGACCGTCAAGGTCTACGCGGCCGACGAACTCGGCGAAGGCCCGATCGCCGAAAAGACCAAGATGGTGAAGATGCATTATCGGCCGTCGGACAGCTCGAAATGCCCATCGGGCGAACAGTGGTATGACGAAACCACCAACGAATGCTTCCACGGCTACGCATTCCCGGTGTCGGTGAAGCTGCGCAAGCTGACGAAAATGCCGCAGAAAGCGATTGTCGAGTTCTCCTACCCGCACTCCAGCGGGCCGGCGCAGTCGCTCAACGTCTCCGTCAGCGAACCCGAAGAAAAAACCCTCTCGATCGGGGCCGACCCGGTCGAAGAATGGTTCGCCAACTCGACCAGCTCGGAAATGTACTGCCCGGGTGCCAAAGACATCGGCACGCTCGGCTCCGAGGAAGGCGTCGGCTGCCAGGGCGTCAACTACCAGCCGGTGATCTCCGTCAGCGCCAGCTAGAAGCCGCGCGGTAGCGACATAGAAGCATCGGACGAGGGCCCCGCCGACGAATCCGGCGGGGCCCTCGGCTCGAAACGGGGGCGCTTTGATGAGCCTGCACCGCGCAGGGGGCGCAGGCGGCGCCGCTTGCGGTGGCGCCGCGAGGCTGCCCGCGCCGCTCGGAGGGCACTGGCCCGGCGGCGATGCCTGCTAGGGTCCGAACATCAGGTTGGGCCGAATGGCCCGGCATCGCAGTGCCAGCGCTCGTAGCCTTTGCTTTGCAATCTCCGCGTTCGCAGCACTCACAAACGTGGAGGAATGCAAATGCCCACCGGCACAGTCAAGTGGTTCAGCGACGACAAGGGCTTCGGGTTCATCACACCCGACGACCAGTCCAAGGACCTGTTCGTACATCACAGCGCGATCGTCGGCGAGGGCTACCGCTCGCTGGCCGAAGGCGCCAAGGTCTCGTATGACGCCGAGTCCGGCGACAAAGGGCCGAAGGCCGCGAACGTGACGGTCGTCTAGCGATGGCCTCGGGCGCGAAGAAGAAGACGACGATGGCCAAGCTGATGCGCGAAAGCCGTCAGCGTGAGCGCCGCCAGGACAAACTCGCGCGCAAGGAGGCCCGCCGGCTGGGGCTGACGGAGGCCCCGCCCGAGACCGACGCGGAGGGCGAGCTGGCGCCCGCCGCTACCGGCGCAGAGACCGAGGCACCGCCCGCCGGCGAGTAGTCCGGCGGGCAGGTTGCGACGGCGCGGCACGCCGGGCCCGGCTCATTTCCCGGTCGCCCACTCGCCGATCGGAGCCTCTTCCTTTTCGGTCTTGTATTCGTAGTCTTCGGGCGGGCCTTCGGTCAGTTTCTTGTGGCCGGTCGAGTAGATCACCGATTCGGCCTTGCTGAACCAGTAGGTGACGGTCCCGCCGAGCGGGAGGAAGTCGAGGTAGTAGGTCCTGCCCGCGACGATCGGGACGTCCAGACCGCTGACCGTCGCGACCTGGTTCTCGGCGAGTTTCCCGACATAGGTTCCTTCGCCGAGCACCTTCCCGGGCTTGGTCCCGTTCTGTTCTGAGATCCCCAGCACGAGCGAGGTCTCCTCCGCTTCTTTCGGCAGGTAGCCCCCGCCTTCGAAGTGGATCTCTTCGACGGTCCCCGATTCGCGGGCCTTGAACTTCAGCGGTGTGATTTCTTCGGCCTTCGAGTCGCCGCCGTTGACGTGTTCGACGACTTCGCCGATCAGGAGGCCGCCGGAGCCTTTGGGTTCGGGGGCGGCGTTGACCATCAGCGCTTCGCCCTTCGCGTCGATTTCGGTTGCGACGGGGCTCGTGAGCTTGATTTCGAAGGCCTTCTGGACGACGTCGACGTCTTCGCGCTGGATTGCGGCGAGTGACCCCTTGAGCGACGCTTCGAGCCCTTCGCAGCTGAAGGCGGCGAGCAGGCCTTCGGGGCCGGGATGGGATTCGCTTTCGAGCGCCAGGCCGACGGTCAGCGGCGATTCCTGCTCGACGCTGAGCGTGCCCTTCAGGCCCGCGAGCCGGATTTCGCCACCACGCAACCCGGCCGAGCCGCACGCTTCGCCGGCCGGCCCTTTGCAGTGCTGGAAACTGATCGTGATCGCGCCCTCGACGCCGGGCAGCGACGGCGTGCCGCTCGATTTGCTGGCGGCGCATTCGACGGTCAGGCTCCCCGTCAGCGTTTTCGCGTCGAGCACGGCAAGCCTGCCCTTGCCCTTGAAGGACTTGCCCTTGCCGAGCCCTTCTACGAGTTCGTACTTGCCGCCGCCTTCAACTTTTTCGTCGGCGGCGCAGGTCTTGTCGGTGTAGTGGCCCGAGCCGCCGCCCGTCGCCTTCGCGCAGGCGTACCAGGTGGGCGGCGCCGCCGCGGCGGCGCAGGCGAGGACGAGTGCCAGCGAGAGCAGGGCAGCCGAGCAAAGACCCAGACTCCTCAGGCTTCTCATGTGCGCCGCGCGCCCTCGCATCCGTATCGCCTTGAACACCCGGCCCGGAGGCTCCCGCTCAGGAAGCCGGCCGTGACCGTGCCGCCGGCCATCCGGGCCGGGGCAGGGCAACGTTCGCAGAAATCAGATGCCCGGTCAAGCAGGGCGCGGGGCGGAGATGCGACGCGCGTCGGTCACAATGTGAGGATGGCCGACCACGGGATCCCGCTGCGCGAGGCCGACGTCCTCGCCCAGCCGGCGGACCAGTTCGCGGCCTGGTTCGCCGACGCGGCCGGCGCGGGGGTCCGCGAACCGGAGGCGATGGCGCTCGCGACGGCGAGCGCGGGCGGAGCCCCGTCGCTGCGGATGGTGCTCTGCAAGTCCTTCGACGAGCAGGGCTTCGTGTTCTTCACCAACTACGACAGCCGTAAGGGAGCGGAGCTCGCCGAGAACCCGCGCGCGGCGCTGCTGTTCCACTGGGATCCGCTGGGCCGCCAGGTGAGGATCGAGGGGCCCGTCGCGAGGGTCGCCCGCGAGGAGTCCGCCGCCTACGCCCGCTCGCGCGCGCGGGGCAGCCAGCTGAGCGCGCTGGCCTCGCCGCAGAGCCGGCCCGTCCGCGACCGCGCCGAGCTCGAGCGCTCGGTCGCCGAGCTCGAGCGCCGCTACCCCGCAGGCGAGCTGCCAGTGCCGGAGAACTGGGGCGGCTTTCGCCTCACACCCGAGACATTCGAGTTCTGGCAGCAGCGCCGCGACCGCCTCCATGACCGCCTGCTCTACCGGCGCGGCGCCGGCGGCTGGCTGATCGAGCGCCTGGCGCCCTAGGCGGGGACCGTGCCCGCGCTCAGCCGGCGGCGGCGTCGTGGCGCCTGGCGATACCGAGCACGAACGGCAGGCCGAGACCGCCAGGTCCCGAGCTGAAGCGCCGGAGCCGCTCGACGGTGAAGCCGCCGGCGGTGATCGCGGCGAGCGTGTCGCGGCACAGGTGGCAGCCACCGCTGAGCCGCGGCCAGATGCCGGTACGGTCGAGGCCGCCCTGCACGGCGCGCCCGAGGCTGCGCTCGGCGGCGACATGCTCGAAGAAGCGGAGCTCTCCCCCCTCGCCTAGGACGCGGTGCAGCTCGCCGAGCGCCCGCCCCTGGTGGCTGACCGAGCAGAGCACCAGCGAGCTGACGACGGAGCCGAACTCGCCGTCGGCGGCCGGCAGCAGCTCGGCTGTGCCGTCGATGACCCTGATCGGCGTCGGCACCCGCTCGGCCGCGGCGGCGGCGAGCCGGCGCAGATAGGGCTCGGGCTCGATCGCCAGCACCTCCGAGACCCCCTCGGGGTAGTGGCGGAAGTTGCGCCCGTCGCCGGCACCGACCTCGATCACCCTCCCCGAGAGCCCCGCGAGCAGTTCCGAGCGCTCGCGGTCGGACCCGACGGTCCCCGACATGCGCGACCAGACGCGGGCGAAGATCGGGTGCTCGGCCACCCGCGCAGCCTACGCGCAACCGCGTGACCCCGCCTGCCCCGTGCCTCATCGTCCGCCCCGCCCT
>Ga0182012_10005111_pt1 | contig 13633 bp, 6 predicted proteins | sample 612S2SmetaG_FD_120486 | JGI IMG/M metagenome (GOLD analysis project Ga0182012, IMG submission 120486) | Permafrost microbial communities from Stordalen Mire, Sweden - 612S2S metaG | ecosystem: Environmental > Terrestrial > Soil > Wetlands > Permafrost | place: Sweden: Stordalen | collected... | reverse complement strand
GGTCCCAGCAACTCAGCACTCCAGCAATCTGAGTCGCATACCGCTCGGTCAGAAGTTCGATGTCCACCAAAAAATGATAAACAACGCCCTGTTTGGTTCCGGCTACGCCGGGTTAGGGGTTAGTAAAAACCCGAAGCCTGCAGGTTCCGGTGAGCTTGCACACGGTCGATATGCCTGCTGGCCACAGGCGTTCCCTAACCCCTGACCCCTAATCCCTAACCCCTGCTCCTCTATAATCAATAAGGAAGTCGAACTGCAATCTCACCCGTTCTCTTCCCGCAAAAGCTTGTTACGACCGATCGAGGAGCGAACGTACGCATGAGTGAAGAGATCAAGCAGTTCGATGTGGAATCCCTGAAGGCGCTGGTGCGCACTGTGCCCGATTTTCCCAAGCCGGGCATTCTGTTCTACGACATCACGACGGTGCTCAAGGACAAGACGGGGTTTGCCAAGCTGATCGACATGCTGGCGGCGCACTACATCAAGCACAAGATCGATCTGGTGCTGGGCATTGAAGCGCGTGGATTCATCTTTGGGCCGGCGCTGGCCTACCGGCTGAATGCCGGTTTTGTGCCCGTGCGCAAGCCGCGCAAGTTGCCCGCACCGGTTGCGCGCGTTACGTATGACCTGGAGTACGGCTCCGACACTCTGGAGATACACCTGGACGCTATCGAGCCGGGGCAGCGCGTTGTGCTGGTGGACGACCTGTTGGCCACCGGCGGCACCATGGAAGCGACCGTAAAGCTGGTCAAGCAACTGGGCGGAGAGATTGCCGGCCTCGCGTTCGCCATCGAGCTTGACTTTCTCAAAGGCCGTGAACGCTTCAAGGATTACGAAGTTTTCAGCCTCTTGCACTACGACGAATAGTTCGCTCGGATCGAGACTCCATGATCCTGAGCGATTGTTTTTTTGAACCACAGAGCCGATCTGGTGATCGGCGCTGCTTAATATACGGATAAGTTCTTAATCCGAAATCAATATTTACCTTTATCAATATTTACCTTTGTAAACCCTTCGATTACGAATAAGGGCTTGACAGTGTGTAGGATGCCTGCTAAACCTCGCCATAGTAGTAGTAGAACCGACATTAAAGGAATGCGCTAGAAATACGGCAGCGGTTCATGCTTTCCGCCAGACTGGAATAGATAGCCCTATGAAGAGATCACTCGTCCTGATCTTGATGCTCACCGCCCTCTGCGCGATGAGCACCCTGGCGCAGAAGAACCCAAAACCGGACCCCTGGAAGGAGACTGGCGCGGACGACAGCCTGCGCAAGGCCTTCGAGAAGGCGATCTATTCGCTGAAGGACTCCGGCCACGGAACCGGAACCGGAATCTGGAGCGGCTCGAACGATGCGCAGCGGCTGTCGATGGAGTTCGATGCGCACGAGGCGCGTTTGACGCATCCGGATGGCAGCGTTGGCTTCCACCTGGCGGGTTACGGTTACGGGGATAATCTCAAGACGCCCGCAGCCCCGAAGCTGGCTGGCGACGGCACACGGCTCGAATACAGTCGCGGCGATCTCACCGAGTGGTATGTGAATGGACGGCAGGGTCTGGAGCAGGGCTTCACGCTGGCGCAGAAACCTACAGGTGGGAGCAAGGGGCAGCCGCTGACAATTTCTATTGGAGTGACCGGCGATCTGGCGCTGAGCCAGCAGGACGGCGCGGTGCTGCTGAAGTCGGCCGAATCGACGGTGTTGCGCTATGGGGGACTATCGGCGCATGACGCGCGTGGCCGCACCATCCCTGCGCATATGGAAGCGCGCAACAACGAGATTCGCCTTGTGGTGGACGACCAGCAGGCTCAATATCCGTTGACCGTTGATCCCACCTGGACTCAGCAGCAGGAACTGACCGCCGCGGACGGGGCCGCGAGCGATAACTTTGGGAATTCCGTCGCCATAAGCGGATCGACGGCGGTGATTGGAGCTCCCGCGCATGACGACGATGCGGGCGCGGCCTACGTCTTTGTGCATAACAATGGCGCGTGGAGCCTGCAGCAGGAACTGACCCCCTCCCACGTGAGCAATTTCGGACAGGCCGTCGCTGTGAGCGGGACAACGGCGGTGATTGGGGCTAACAACGCGGCCTACGTCTTTGTGCAAAGCAGCGGCACCTGGAGCCTGCAACAGGAGCTGACCGAATCCGACGAGGACACGAGCGATAACTTCGGGTCTTCGGTCGCTGTGAGCGGGACCACGGCGGTAATTGGAGCTTACGGTAAGGATATAGCCCATCCGGGCCAGGGCGCGGCTTACGTTTATGTGCAAAGCAATGACACCTGGAGCCTGCAGAAAGAGCTGACAGCCTCCGACGCGGCCAGTGACGGTGAATTTGGGTACGCCGTCGCTGTGAGCGGCACGACAGTGGTGATTGGAGCTCCAGATCAACCCTTTGAGGGAAATCTCTATCAGGGCGCGGCTTACGTCTTTGTGCAAAGCAATGGCATTTGGACCCAGCAGGCGGAACTGACCGCCGTCGACGGGCGCGCCTACGATATCTTCGGGAATTCCGTCGCTGTGAACGGGACAACGGCAGTGGTTGGAGCGACGTATATTGGCGCGGCTTATGTCTTCGTGCAAAACGGCAGCACGTGGAGTCTGCAAAAGGAGCTGACCGGTGGAGAGGGATTCGGGGCTTCCGTCGCTGTGAGCGGGGCGACGGCGGTGATTGGATCTGGAATCTCGGCCTACGTTTTTGTGCAAAGCAATGGTACCTGGAGCCAGCAGCAGGAACTGAACGCCAGCGATGGAGCCTCCAGCGACGACTTCGGGCTTTCCGTCGCCGTGGACGGGATGACGGCGTTGATTGGAGCTCCCTATCACACGGTGGTCCACAATAATTCCCAGGGTGCGGCGTATGTGTTCGCGGGACCCCAATCGCCGGCAATACTCAGCGCTCCGAACCCGGGGAGCGCATTGAAGTCCACCAGCGAGGTGTTTACGTGGTCGGCTGTAAAGGGAGCCTCGGCGTACGATCTGCACCTGAGCGCCGTCGCGCCTGGGGGCTACGACCTTTATTTTTCGGGTCATAGAACCGGCACTTCGGCGACCGCGAATGGGCTTCCAACCAACGGGGAAACGATTTATGCGCGGCTCTATACGATTATCGATGGAGCGACGGTCTACAACGACTACACCTTCACAGCGGGGCCGTTAGCTCGGCTCCTCCATCCGGCTCCAGGTTCAACGTTGACGAGCAGCACCGTATGGTTTGATTGGACCGCCGGCACCGGGGTCACGCAGTACGATCTTCACCTGAGCGCTGTTGCGCCTGGGGACTATGAACTTTATGTGTCGGGTCATATAACCGGCACTTATAGGACCGCTTCTCTGCTTCCGACGAACGGAGAGACGATTTATGCACGGCTCTATTCGATTATCGATGGAATCACGTATTACAACGACTACACTTTCAAGGCGAAGTGACTCATCATTCGGCTTTGGCTCCTGAGGGAATCCTCAAGCAAGAACCCCTAACTCTTCAGAGGTTCCCGACATGTGCCCGACACTTCCTAAGCAACGTCTGAAGGAACCTCGAACGTGACTAGTTCAGAGCGGAAGCCGCGCGTGCGAATTGCGCCATAGGCGATACCGGCAATCATCCATACAGCGCCTAGCACCAGCGCCGGATTGCTGAGATGCACCCAGATAAATCCGCAGATCACAAAGCCGAGAGCCGGCACAATGTAGCCGCCAAGACTGCTGCTTTTCTCATGCCGCAGGTGGTGGACAAAAGCCGCCGCATTTACGCCCATGAAGGCAACAAAAGCGCCGAAGTTCAAACATTCCGCGCCAATTTCGTATGCGCCTCCGCCCAGCCGGTCCGAGAAAAACTGCAGCAGCGCAGATCCAACCAGCGCAAAGGCTCCGACCGCAATGATATTGTTGCGTGGGATCCGCCGCTTCGGTTCGATCACTCCGAAGAACGATTTGGGAAGCGCATTGCCGCGTCCCATGCCGTAGAGCAATCGGCCGGCCGCCAGTTGCGAACCCATGCCTGAGCCCATGTTCGCAATCAGCAGCGTGAAGTTGACGATCTGGAACAAAATAGCCCCGCCGGCCTGGCGCGAGACCAGAGCAAATGCGGATACAATATCGTCGCCGCCAAACGGCTTCGATCCCCAAATCAGCTGTGCCGCATAAACCTCAAGGCCAGAGAGCACGCCGGTGATGAGGCAGACCAGGACCGTGGCCAGCATAATATTGCGGCGCGGATTCTCAACCTCTTCAGAGAAGGTGGAGACAGCGTCGAATCCAATGTAAGTGAGGACAGCCACCGAAGTCCCCGCGAAGATGCTCGAAGGATGGAAGCTGCCCGGCTCATAGAAAGGATGCGTGAAGAATCCCGGATCGTGATGCACACCCCACACAGCGCGAATCACCGCGCCAAGGAACAGCACAACCACCACCACCATGCCCGCGCATAAGGCCTCATTCATGCGCGCCGACGTCTTGATGCCGCGCAGATTTGTCCAGGTGAAAAACGCCGCGAAGAAGATAATCCAGACATAGTAAGAAAGTCCGGGAAGAATATTCATCGCAGCCTGCGCACAAAATGCCGTGCAGATGAGCGGGTTGATCAGGTAATCCATCACCATGCCCCAGCCCACCACATAGCCGAGAGCCGAGTGCATCTCCTGGCCGACGTAAGTGTAGGCCGACCCGGCACTGGGATAGATCCGCGCCATGCGCCCATAGCTGATAGCCGTAAACAGCATGGCTACCATTGCAATCAGAATTGCGGTGACCACGTGTCCATGGGCTTTGTTGCTGATCACGCCGTAGATGCCCATGGGCGCCGTCGGCTGGATGATGACCATGCCGATGATGATCAGGTTCCAAAGCCCAAGCGTGCGATTGAGGCTTGCGCCCTTTGTTTGCGTGCTCACCGCGTCTGCCATGCGTGTCCTTAATGAGCCGCCGTGGCAGCCGTTGGTGTAATAGTTTGCGAACCCGCGTTCCAGCTTGCGATTTGCACTGCCGGTGCATCCGCGCCACTCTCCGGCAGCAACGCCGTCAGCACACGTTTCTCTCCCGGCACGAGTTCGATCCAGTTATCCGACCATATCACCGGAGCGATCAATCCGCCAGCTTGCGTGCGCACAGCCGCATTGACTTGAAAGGCAAGCGCCTCACTGGGGTTTTCAAGTTCCACGCGCACCTCGCGCCCACGCGCAGTCTTCTCGATCTCCGCGTGAGCGACGACCTTAGCCGCAGGCAGATTTGCGAGCGCCGTCAGGTCTTCATGCCGCGATGCCGGCGTATGCGTATAGTCGGTCTTCCCCCAATCGAAGGTAGTCAGCGTACCAGGCACCCAGTAGAAGTTCCTGCTGACAACTTTGCCCGCGCTATCGGTGAGTGTCAGGTCAATAAAGAAGATTCTTTCCGCATCTGAATAGAGACTTTCAGGAATCGTGAAGACAATTTGCGAACTATCCACACCCGCATCAACCGCCGCTTCTTCTTTGAACAGTTCCTTCCAAGCCGCATTGTGTACATGCACACTCGCATGAAGCCCGGAAACCCGCTCATACGTACTATTCACAACAACAATCGAACGGTCATCGTAAGAATATTGAATATGCACCGGCTCGCATGCCTTCTTGGTCCCGAAGTATCCGGCGCCGGCATCGAGGTAGTAGTCATACAAATGCCAGATCATCGATGGCCAGGCGTTGTTGAGCATCCACTGAATCACGCCCGTCGACGAGTACTTATTTCTGCTGTACGCCTCATACATCGCGCGCTCGGAATCGTACTCCATCGCCCCTGCGATCCGCTCATAGTCGGCCGCAGATTGGGGCTTGGCATATACGGCTGCCATCGAATCATCGAGAACTTTCAGATTCAGAAATTCGCCACCGCCGTAGTGCATGCTCCAGTTTGCAGTTGGAGGCCATGCCTGCGCGTCGGGCAAAAACCTTTCCCGGCTCGCCAAGGACGGAATCGCAGGCCCAGGGCTGGTTTCCGTGTTGAATCCGTATGCGCCTCCGTTCTGCTTATCCACATACCAGTAACTGGGCGCGACGTAATCGTACGGCCCAGTCATCTTCACGCCGTTGGGACCTCCGCCTGCAGTCACTTGCGACGAAGCCGCGGAGATGATCGGATTCGGCCAGTGTGTTTCGGCTTCCACATTCAGATATGCGCGCTCCACGTTTGTCGGCGGCGCATTGTCGCTGCCGTTCAGCCAGACCAGCAAACTTGCATGGTGCCGCAAGCGCAGCATCTGCGACCGCAACGAGGCTGTAGCAATCGTCAGGTCCTCAGCAGTCCAGTCCTTCCAGTGCTCCCAGTGATCGCAGCAGCACCAGCCCAGCATCACCAGGATGCCGTCCTTATCCGCCAGGTGGAAAAAGTCTTCCGTCTCAAGCTTGCCTTCCAGGCGAATCGTATTCAGGTTCATATCTTCGACAAGACGGAACTGGTCGCGCAAGCGGTGCTCATCGGTGCGCAACAGCATATCCTGCGACCACCCAGCACCACGAATCAGAATCGGCTTTCCATTCACGCGAAACAGCCGGCTTCCGGTCGTGGTAAGTTCCGACGTGATCTCGCGAATGCCGAAATCTACACTCTGCTCGTCTGTTACTTCGCCTTGTTCGCGGAAGCTCATCGTCAGCCGTTCCAGGTGCGGTTCACCCATCTGGCGCGGCCACCACGGCTTGGGATTGCGAATCCGCAATTGCGCAAATTGCTCTGGCGTGAATTGAACCGTGCGGTCTTCGTGCGCGGCGAGTTCGACTGGCTGCTCAAACTTCACACCGGCAGCCGTGCCTTCAACAACCCCCTTCACCGCGCGGTCGCTGGCATTATGCACCTCCGCATAAGCAGTAAGCTCCGCAACTCCAAGGGTGCTATCGACAAAGTGCGTCGCCGCCAACGGAGAGCGCAGAGTCACCGTGCCCGTGCCGATCAAATCAACAGCGCCCCACAGCCCCATATCCTTGTCCGGCGGGCACGGATTCCAATCGACCCAGTTGATGCCCAGATCTTTTTCCGTTGGTGCAAACGTCTCCACGGCAAGCACGTTTTTCTTGCCCGGCTTCAGGGAGTCTGTAACATCGAAATCGTAAGTGCGATAAGCACCAGCGACCTTGGTCGTATCCGCAATCTTCTGCCCGTTAAGCCACACGTCGCCACGATAATTGATGCCGCCGAAGTGCAGCCACTGACGCTCGCCCTGGTGCACCGCAGCCGGTGCGGTGAACTCCGTACGATACCACCAACCGCAGCGGTAAGGGCTATCCTGCGCCATCGGCATGTTGGCGAAAATTGCGCCAATTTTATACGTCGTGCCTGGAATCTGCCGCAGGTTCATGCCGTAATAAGGATCGGGAAACACACCGGCCGCAGCCTGCGAAGCCAGCACAGTGCTGGGCACGGCGGTCTTCAACCAGCCATCGGTTTGAAATCTATCCGCGGCAATCGAGTCGCCCGTAGCCTGCAATTTGCAAGCCGACTGCAACTGCCACCCTTCGCGCAACGGCGTTACAGTTCCCGCCTGCAGCACGGGGCACAGCGCCAATGAGACCAAACAACAAAGCACCACTCGTCTACGCATTCGTCACCAGCCATCCTTGTTCCGCCACGGCAGGGTTCCGCCAAAGCAGGGTTCCGCCAAAGCATATTTGTCTTCCAGTTTTTCTACAACACTCCAACTCCGAAATGTCCGTAGTTGAAATTCAGATTCAATCGTTTGAGCAGGGGGAAAATTCTCTCCTTTGCATGCTTCTGTCAAGTAACCTCGGCAAGCCTTCGGCCAGATCGCGTCTTCTTACTCACCAGCCTTGACGAAGACATACGCACGACCAATTCTGGCGGCGCCCGATGCAAACGCAGCGTCTGTTCTCGCCGCTGCTCGCGCGCTTCAATTGCGTCGACCACCCACTCCGCCGCCAACAGACCCATCTCCCGCAACGGCTGCCGGATGGTGGTAATTCCCGGCGTCGACACCGCTGCCGGCAGCACATCGTCAAACCCCAGCACGGAGCAATCTTCCGGCACCCGCACCCCGGCACTCATCAATCCGCGCACCACGCCCAGCGCTGTCAAATCGTCGAAGGCAAGCACGGCGGTGAATTGGCGCCCCGAGGCCAGCATGCGCTTCGCGCAATCCATTCCGCCTTCAAATCCAGAAAGTGGATCGACCAGGTTTGGCAGTTGGAAGACCAGTCTCGAATCGAATTTGATTCCCGCCTCCGCCGCTGCGCTCTGCACTCCGGCCCAGCGCGGCGCGCTGTCGAACATCTCTTCCGGCCCGCGAATCACGCCGATTCTGCGATGCCCAAGCTCATGCAAATGGCGCATGGCCAGTGCGCCTCCAGCTTCGTTGTCCACCAACACCGAGCTCACTCCGCGCTCGGTCAAGTCGCGACTCACAATCACGATCGGCACGTTGTTCTTTTTGACGTCGCTCAGCAAATTGGTTTCATCGAACACCCAGCTTGCGATGACGATCGCACCCTCCGCACGGCGCTCCAGAATCATCTGCAGATAGTTATCGAAGAGTCCGCGCTGTGTTTCGGCATCCATCAGCAGCGGCAGGTAGCTGTTCGGCTGCAGGCCCGCCTGAATGCCTCGCACAATCGGAATGCAATAGGGATCGGAAAGGTCGTAGGCCAGCACGCCGATGGTCTGGCTGCGCCGCTTCCGCAGCGATCGGGCAAACGCGTCAGGATGATAGCCAAGCTGCTGCGCCATGGCACGAATCTGTTGCCGCGTCTTCTCCGCAACATTCTGCGAGAGGGGCGCCTCGCTCAGCACAATCGACACAGTTGAAACGGAAAATCCGCACGCGCGGGCTACATCCAGCAAAGTCACGTGACCGGATCTGCGTTGTGCCACTTCCCCCTCCAACCGCGCGTTGCCGCAATTCGCATCGAGCGTCGCTATTGCCCCTGTCCGGGACGGGATATATTCGGTTTCAATTGAAACTCGAGAAAAACCCCGTGCTCCCGATTTTTCCCTTGACATGGGGAAAAATTAAACCTACATTGGCTTTCTACTATTCAAACGTTTGAATGTCAACAATTTGATAGGAGATGGCCAAAATGATCACAAAAAAGACGAGTTCTTCACTCGCACGATTCCTCCTCTGTACCGGGATGCTTCTTCTGTCCGCCGGAACTGCAGCCTGGGCCCAGGCCGGCCGGGGCGGCATCAGCGGGACAATCACAGACCCGAGCGGCGCGCTGGTTCCCGGAGCAAAGGTGACTGCGCTCAACCACGCCACGGGAATCACGCAATCCACCGTATCCACCGCCGCGGGTTTGTACTCCTTTGTCTCCCTCAACCCCGGCGATTATGAAGTCAAGGCCTCCCGCACCGGCTTCGAAAGCGTCGCCCAGGACAATGTAACTGTCAGCGTGGACCAGGTCAGCGTCATCAACATTGCGCTTCGAGTGGGCAGCGTCACGGATACGGTTACCGTCTCGCAGACTGTCGATATCGTCGATACCAGCAACTCCACCGTCGGCCAACTTATCTCCGCTGAAACCATCGATCGCGTTCCGCTGTTATTCCGCAACGTGTATGACCTGGTCCAATTGAGCGCCGGAGTGACCCCGTCCAATGGCTCGCCCAACTCAGCGGATGGAGCGCAGATCAACAACATATCAAGCGGACGGCCAGGAGTGGACGTCTCGTCCTACAGCATCAATGGCGCCGTCCTCGGATCCGTCTATTACATGCTTGATGGCAGCCCGCTGGGGATCGCCGAAAACAATATCGCCGCCATCATCCCCATGTCGGAAATTCCTGAAGACGGCGTGGACGAATATCGCGTGGAGACGCAGAACACACCGGCCTCCTACCAGAGCGGCGCAGCAGGCGTTATCAGCCTGGTCAGCAAGTCCGGCGGCGACAAATTCCACGGAGACGCGTTCGGCGTGTTTCGCCCGGACGTTCTGGCGGCCAACGAATATTTCAATAAGCAAAACCAGTTGCTGCAAGGCCTGGCCAACGCGCCGCAGAGCTTCCATCGCTACCAGGAAGGCGGGGCCATCAGCGGGCCGATCCTGCACAAGAAACTGTTCTTCTTTGGCGATTACGAGGCAACGCAGCAGGCGCTGTATGACGGATCGAACTACTTCCAGGTTCCTACCACCGCAGAGCGCACGGGCGATTTTTCAGCCGACGCTTATACCATCTACGATCCGACCCAGCCCGACGTTGCCACCGGACCTCTGGCCGGAACGCGCCAGCCTCTTGCCGGGAACATCGTCACCAACCCGAACCCGATTGCGCTGAAGTTTCTATCCATGTTCCCCAAGTGCAACCTGCCCAGTCCCAGCACCTGCGAAGCAGCCACTGCCTTGTCGCCCTACCCGGTCCCCGGCGGCGGCAACTTCTTCGCTCCCGGCACCGATCCCACCACCGGACATAAGTTCGACGTTCGCGTGGACTGGTACAAGAGCGAGCGGCAGCGCATCTTCGGCCGTTTCTCTTTTTCGCGGACGACCCTGGCAAGCTTCAATGCTTTTGGCAATATGTGGGATCCCTTCTACGCTCTGAATGTAACCAACGCGCGCAATGCGATCGTCGCGGACGACCTCACCTTGAGTCCGACCACCGTATTGCAGTTGCGCTACTCGTTCACCCGCCACTATGAGAACCAGGGCGGCGATCCGGCGCAAAATGGATTCGACATGACCACGCTGGGATTTCCCTCCTCGCTGGCCGCGGAGGAAGTTTACAAAATTCTACCGCTCATGAATTTCAACGATGTGGGCGGCGGCATCGGCGGTACCTGCTGCTATAACACATTTCAATACGCGAGCGAAAACAGCGACGTCATTGCCAGCCTGACCAAGGTAAAAGGCAAACACGAAATAAGCACCGGCTTCGAATATATGAAGCGCTTTCTGAATGTCGGTCAGCCTCCTTTCCCTTCCGGCAATTATTTCTTCGACATGTCTGCGACCGACCAGACATCGGGAGCGGGCTCGCCTGTTGGAGGCAACGACTACGCCTCGTTCCTGCTTGGCATGGGAACGGCGCCGGGCGGCGAATCGACCGACTTCACCAAGGATCTTTTCGTCGCGTCCGCAAGTCCGTACTACGCAGCGTTTGTTCAGGACACTTACCACATAACACCGTCACTCACCCTTACCGCGGGGCTGCGCTGGGATATCTTTGGCGGCAAGACGGAGCGCCATAACCGCCTGGAATATTTCGATCCAACGGCGCAAGGTTCGAGCAATGGCGTATCTTTTACGGGCGGCGAGGTCTTCGCAACCTCCGGCCACCGCTCTCCGTTCACAACCAATATGAAAGACTTCAGCCCTCGACTCGGCTTTGCGTGGCAGGTTTCAAAGGATTTCGTTTTCCACGGCGGCGGAGGATTCTATTATGGCCCCAGCGCGCAGATGGTCAGCGGCGCTGGACAAAACAGCGATGGCTACTCGTCTTCCACCAACTGGAATTCCACGGACTGGAACAACGATCCCAATACTGTTGCATTCGATGGCGGCAGCGGTTCCGGGAACTCAGTGCTCTACGGCAGCAGCCTCGATCCGAATTTCACCGGCGGCCCGGCACCCAGCCCGACCGCGCCTTACTCCATCAGCAATCCGTTTCCCGCCGGAGTCATTCCCCTTATCGGCTCGTCGCAGGGATTGGCCACTTACCTTGGCTCTTTTCTCAGCACCATGCTCCACTCGCAGAGGACGCAGACAACCTATAACTTCAACTTCGGTTGGGATGCCGATCTCTCGCATGGTTTCCATCTCGCGGCCGGTTACGTGGGAAGCAGGGGCCTGTTCCTCCCGCTTGGCGGAGTGGATCTGAATCAACTTGATCTGGGAACCATTGCGAGCAATCAGACAGCACTGATCAACACCATGGTGCCCAATCAATGGGCGGCCATTCAGCCCCCGACAAACGTCAATTATGGTCAGGCCACCGTGCCGCTGTGGGTGGCTCTCCAGGAGTTTCCGCAATTCGGCGATGGCTCTGCATGCTGTGGCGAAGGAGTCACAATCCATGGCTATCCCGGAGGCGACTCCGATTACAGTTCCCTGCAAACCAAGCTCGAGAAGCGCCTCTCCAATCACTTTCAAACACTGGCCACTTTTACCTGGGCCAAGATCATGACCGACGACAGCAATCCTCCGTTGGGGTTCGTCGGCTCCCACAACGGCTCGCCGCAGGACTGGAAGAACATGAACTTTGAGCACTCGGTCAGCCCGCAGGAAGTAAAATTCCAGTTCACCTGGCAAGCATCCTACGATCTGCCCATCGGCAAAGGCCGGCTGGTTAACCTGAATGGGCCGGGCAATGCCGTTCTAGGCGGTTGGACGATCAATGGAATTGCCTATCTAAGCGACGGCATTCCGATCAACTCTCCAACGGTAGGAGCCGGCTTTTCCTACTTCAATCAGCGTACCGATATGATCTGCAATCCGAGCAAGGGCGCACCGCATACGGCTACGCAATGGTTCTTGCACGACTGCTTTGTGGCGCCCGGCACCGAAGGCGGCGGCGCACCGAATCAATTCGTGGCAGGGACGGCGCCGACCTATCTCGATAACGTCCGCACCATGGGAGCCGAGGATCTGGATCTCTCGCTGTACAAGAATTTCACGATCGGAAAAGAGAGGGACCTGCGCTTCGAAATCTCTTCCTACAACGTCACCAACAAGGCGCAGTTTGCAGGGCCGAATGTAAGTTCTCCCGGCTCGGGCTTTTCGAATTTTGGCCAGATCACCAGCACCATTAACACCCCACGCCAGTTCCAGTTCGCAAGCCGTTTCACCTTCTGATCAGTGACGATTTAGAGCGCGGGCGGATTCCTTCGGGAGTCCGCCCGCTTTTTCTCCGCTAAGTGAAACTTGAAATGGAGTGATCGAGCGCTGTGTATCATGGTGCCATGTTCGAACCCTGCCGCGCAGTTAACAGTTTGCTTCTTGCACTCTCAACTCTGATTCCGGCCACCGTCGTCCTGGCCCAGACCCAATGGCCCATCGATGCCTTCCATCCGCGTTTCAACGAGGTGCTCACCCGACACGGCGTAGTCGGCGGCGGCTTCGCTTTCGTGCATGGGACGGCGGCGCCAACACAGTTCTTCTTCGGCCAGGCGCGCCAGACTCCCGCTCAGCCTGTTGACGCGGACACATCGTATAACTGGGCCTCCATCACCAAGACCATGACTGCAATCGCAATTATGCAACTACGCGATCGCGGTCTGCTGTCCCTTGACGATCCAGCGGTGAAGTACATTCCGGAATTGCGTGAGGTGCACGACGCCTATGGTCCAATTGAAGCGATTACGATTCGTCACCTGCTCACGCATAGCGGTGGCTTCCGCAACCCCACCTGGCCGTGGGATTGCGACGACCCGACCAACTGCGACTGGCAGCCCTTCGAGCCGGCAAAATGGACCCAGGTCGCGGCCATGCTGCCGTATACGCACATTGCCTTTGTGCCCGGAAGCAGATGGAGTTACTCCAATCTGGGCTACGTTTTCCTCGGGCAGATCATTGAACGCCTCACAGGAGACGACTACGAAGTCTACATCGACAAGAACATCCTCAAGCCTTTGCTCATGCACTCCAGCTATTTCGATCGCGCACCCTATTTTCTTGAGGCAAACGTCTCAGAAAGCTATCTCCGCGCCGGCGGCAAGTT
>Ga0182012_10005108_pt1 | contig 13638 bp, 10 predicted proteins | sample 612S2SmetaG_FD_120486 | JGI IMG/M metagenome (GOLD analysis project Ga0182012, IMG submission 120486) | Permafrost microbial communities from Stordalen Mire, Sweden - 612S2S metaG | ecosystem: Environmental > Terrestrial > Soil > Wetlands > Permafrost | place: Sweden: Stordalen | collected... | reverse complement strand
TGTCGCCACGCCCCCCCGGTCCATCCCCGTCAAGCTCCGCCACCAGTACTTCGCCATCGAACTCGGCGGACCAACCTGGGAAGCAGTCCAGCGCGGCCGCAACTTCGCCGTCTACGCCCCTGCGGAGATTCTGAACCCGCAAATGGAACTCATCATCCTGCTCAAGCAGCCGGTGTGATTCGGGGACATGCAACGGCATCGCAGGCTTTGCTTTCCTGTTGTGGCATTCTTACCTCAAGCCTTGGCTGAAGTCAGCGCCCCCAGATCCGCCGCCATCTTCTCCGTCGAGAAGGCCTCCAGCACATCGCCTTCCTTCAGGTCGCTGAATCCGGCAACGCCGATGCCGCACTCCATGCCGTTGGTCACTTCGCGCGCATCGTCCTTGAAGCGCTTGAGCGATGCAATCTTGCCCTTGAACACCTGCTCTTCGCCGCGCATCACCTTGATCTCCGCATCGCGGCGGATCACGCCGTCCAGCACGCGGCATCCGGCGATGGTGCCCACCTTGGGAATGCGGAAGATGTTGAGCACCTCCGCTTTGCCAACGTAGTTTTCCTTGAACGTAGGATCGAGCAGCCCCAGCATGGCCAGGCGCATCTCGTCCTGCAACTCGTAGATGATCGAGTGCAGGCGGATTTGCACATTTTCCTGCTGCGCCAGCTCGGCCGCCTTGCGCTCCGGCCGCACGTTGAAGCCGATGATGATGGTGTTCGACGCTGTTGCGAGAAGCACATCGCTCTCGGTGATCGAACCCACGCCCGAGTGAATCACCTTGATGCGCACCTTCTCGGTCGACATGCGCACCAGCGAGTCGGCCAGCACTTCCACCGATCCAGTCACGTCGCCCTTGATGATCAGCGGCAGGTCTTTCACGCCTGCGGTGCGAATCTGCTCGGCAAGTCCTTCGAGCGACACGCGCGAGCTCTTGGCAAGCTGCGCCTCGCGCTCCTTCATCTTGCGGTACTGCGCAATGCCCTTGGCCTTGTCGCGATCGGCAACCACGAGGAACGTGTCGCCGGAATCTGGAATCGCCTCCAGACCCAGTACCTCGACAGGTGTGGAAGGACCGGCCTCTGTCAGCGCGCGCCCGCGATCGTCAAACATGGCGCGCACCTTGCCGAAGGTGTTGCCGACGATGTAGCTGTCATTGAGCCGCAGCGTTCCGTCCTGAATCAGCACCGTTGCCACAGCGCCGCGTCCGCGATCCAGCTTGGCCTCGACGACAGAACCCACAGCCTTGCGTCCCGGCGTTGCCTTGGGCGCCTTGATGTCCGAAACCAGGCAGATCATCTCCAGCAGCAGGTCGAGGTTCATGCGCTTCTTCGCGCTCACTTCGACAAATACTGTTCCATCCTGCCCCGCGCCCGCCCACTCCTCGGGAATCAGTCCGCGATCGGCCAGTTGCCTCTTCACTCGCTCGGGATTGGCCTCCGGCTTGTCGATCTTGTTCACGGCCACGATAATCGGCACGTTCGCCGCCTTGGCGTGGTCGATGGCTTCCAGCGTCTGCGGCATCACGCCGTCATCGGCGGCCACCACGATGACCACAATATCCGTCACCTTCGCTCCGCGCGCCCTCATGCGCGTAAAGGCCTCGTGGCCCGGCGTATCGAGAAAGACGATCTCGCGTCCCGAGGCAGGCGAACCCTCTTTGGAAAACTTCACCTTGTAGGCGCCGATGTGCTGCGTAATGCCGCCGGCCTCGCCGGCTGCTACGTCGGTCTCGCGTATCGCATCAAGCAGCGAGGTCTTGCCGTGATCCACGTGGCCCATGACCGTGACAACAGGCGAACGCGGAACCTCAAGCTCGCCGGTATTTTCGGCTTCGAGAACTTCTTCGATAGCCTGGTTGGCGATCTCTTCTTCGTAACTAATTACCGTAGCCGCCGCGCCGAATTTGGCCGACACTTCCTTGACCATCTCCGCATCGAGCGACTGGTTGACGGTCACAAATACGCCGCCCATCAGCAGGCTCGCGATCAAATCCTTGGCACGAATCTCCAGCTTCTCGGCCAGATCCTTTACGCTGATGCCTTCGGTGACCGTGATTTCGCGCGTAATCGGCAACGGCTCTGAGCTGAGCTGCACACCGCCATAACGCGGCGGCGGAACAAAGCCCTTCATCGGGCCTTCTTTGGTCTTGGGATATTGCTGCTGTCCTCTGCCGCGGCCGCGCGCCGGAGCGCGTGCCGGGCGCGGAGCTTCCCCGGTTGGGGGTGGCGCGCCGCCCGCTCCGGGACGAGCTCCAAAGCCGGGACGTGCGCCGGGTGCGCCAAAGCCGGGGCGTGCGCCAAATCCTGGACGCGCGCCGGGTGCTCCCGGTGCGCCGCCCGGCGTATAGCCCGTGCGCGTGGGATGCTTGGGGCGCGGTCCGCCGGGAAACTGCCCCGGCGCGGAGCTTCCGCCCTGCGGCCGCGGTGTGTAGCTACCCGGTCCGCTTCCAGGTCCGCCAGTCGGGCGGCGATCGAAGATCGGCCTGCCGCGCACAAGGCCCTGACCTGCGACCGTACCCGATGTCTGTCCGGATGCCTGACCGGACATCTGACCCGATGCCTGCATCGGCGGCGGAGAAACAAAGGTCGACTTGTAAACAGGGCGCGGCCCGGTCTGCGGCATCACGGTTCTGCGCACGGGCGGCTGCTGCGGCAACGGCTCGATGGGAGCTGCGGCAATTGGCACATCCACTGCATCCACTTCAGGAGCGATGGGCTCCGCCACCAACGGCGCGGCACTGGCAGCCACTTCGACCACCGTGGAAGATGCCGCCAGTGGAGGTGCGGCAACGCTTGATGGACGCGCAGCCGCTGCGGGTTGCTTGTCCTGTAGTTGTTCCTCGCGCACCGGCGGCCTTACCACCACAGCGCCCGGCTGCGGAGCTACCACCACGATGGGGCGAGATGGCATTGCGCCTGCCGGAGCCTTCGCTACCACCGTCTTGACAGGTGGCCGCGAGGCAATGGCCGGAGCTGCCGGCGACGCCGCAATGATAGGCGGCGCGGAGCGCGGCTGCGGCATAATCGTCCGCGGCTCGGGCCGAGCCGGTGCTGCGGGCACAGGCACTTCCACAGCCGGCGCAACGCTCACGGCAGGTGCGGAAACAGCGGGTTTGGCCGGCATGCGTCCCCGGCGCGCTTCCGCTTCCGCTTCCTGTTTCTTGGCCAGGATCGCCTTCATTACATCGCCGGGCTTGGAGATGTGCGACAGATCGATCTTCGGCGTCACAGCCTGCGCGGCGCTCCGGCTGGATGCGCTACCGCCGCCATGAGAGGACTTCGAGCCCCCCGCAATATGCGCGCGAACCTTCTCCGCCTCGTCGCCTTCGAGCGAACTGGAGTGGGTTTTGCCGGCTCCGAGGCCGAGCTCCTTCAATACGTCAAGAACCTGCTTGCTCTTGACTTCCATCTCTCTCGCGAGATCGTTGATACGAACCTTGCTCATCCGCCTCTTTTCAATTCTGTGCCGCCGCTGTGCCGTTACATGCTCATAGCGCCGCTCTCAAAAACTAATCGTTCATTTTCGTGACTTGGAAAGGTCGCGCGCATACTATGCGCCTTCCTCTTCCGCTGCCTTTGCTTCCGTTGCGCCTGCCTCGACCTCTGCTTGCAGCTCGTCTTGCGCCGCGTCCTCAACTTCTTCTTCCTTCGCCTCGTACACGCCTTCGGCTTCCTTAAGGACATCGGCCGAGTTTTCCTGCTCCGCTTGCTCGGTGTCCAACTCCGCAGCCGGAGCTTCGGACTCTGTCTTTCTCTCTGGCTCTGTCTCTGTCTCTGGCGAAGCTTCCGCGGTTTCACCCTCCGGCGCAGGCTGTTCAAAGTAGTGCCGAACGGCCGCGCTGATCTTCTCCAGCGTCTTTTCGCCGATGCCCGGAATCTCTTCCAGTTGCTCGGGCGTCATGTCCGCCAGGCCTTCCACGGTCGTAATGCCCGCGGCCACCAGCTTCTGGATAATGCCGTCGCCCAGCTCCGTCACCTGCTCGATCGGAGTGGCAGGCCCGCCGGTGAAGCCCTGCATCTGCTGCTCGACCTCCTGGCGCTTCTCTTCCTCGCTCTTGATGTCGATCTTCCAGCCCAGCAGCTTGGCCGCCAGACGCACGTTCTGGCCCTTCTTGCCGATAGCCAGCGAAAGCTGCGTGTCGTCCACGATCACTTCGAGCTGCTTGTCCTCAAGATTGGTAATCGAGACGCGGCTCACCTTTGCCGGTTGCAGAGCCTTCTCGGCAAAGGTCGTTATCTCGTCCGAGTACTCAATGATGTCGATCTTTTCGCCGCGCAATTCGCGGATAATCGACTGCACGCGCATGCCCTTCATGCCTACGCACGCGCCCACCGGGTCCACATCCTTGTCGCGGCTTTGCACGGCGATCTTCGTCCGTTCGCCGGCCTCGCGCGCAATGGCGCGGATGGTTACCGTGTTGTCGTAGATCTCCGGTACTTCACTCTGGAACAGATTCGAAACCAGCTCCGGCGCGGCCCGCGAAACAATCACCTGCGGTCCCTTGGCGGCGCGGTCTACTTTGAGCAGCACCACGCGCACCCGCTCGCCCACGCTGAACTGCTCAAGCCGCGACTGCTCGCGCTTGGGGCAGCGCGCCTCGGCCTTGCCCAGGTCGTAAATCACGTCCTGTCCTTCGATCCGCTTCACCGTCGCGTTCAGTACTTCCTTCTCGCGGTGCGCGTACTCCTGGAACACGGTATCGCGCTCGGCTTCGCGGACCTTCTGAAAGATAATCTGCTTGGCAAGCTGCGCCGCAATGCGGCCCAGCGGGCTGGTGTCGCGATACATGCGAATCTCGCTGCCCACCTCGACGCCCGGAGCAAGCTCGCTGGCCTCGCTCAGCGTGATCTGGTTCACCGGATCTTCCACCGGCTCCTCATCGGGAACAACGGTCTTGTAGATGTAGGCCGTGATCTCGCCCGTCTCCTTGTTCAGTTCTCCACGCATGTTTTCCTGCGTCTTGTAGTACTTGCGCGTGGCCAGCGCAATGGCCTCCTCGACCGCGCCGACAACGATGCCGGGGTCGATCCCTTTTTCCTGACTCAGAAGCTCGATACTTTGATACAACGCACTAGCTGCCATTTTGCTTTACTCTCTTCTTCTCTGATGTCGGCATTCAAGGTAGCTGTAGGCCTGCCTCAAACACCTGATATGTCTCTTCGACCGGTGACTTGTCCTTGACTCCTATTGCGTGTGCCGCAGACGGTTCACTGTCGGCTGTCCACTGTTCACTGCCTTACTAAATCTCCGGCACCAACTGGGCCTTCTCAACATTCCTCAGCGCCAACTCCACCAAACTCACCCCGGTCTTGCGGCTCTTGCTGTTCTGCTGCACCGCCGCCAAATCCAAAGTGATTGTTGTTTCCCCTTTGGATTCGGGTGCCCCAGGTCTCGCCTCTGAGACCTGGGAATCCACCGGTGCCCCCTCGCCTTTGGGGACCGGGGAAACTCCCACCAACCGTCCCTGCCAGTGCCGATTATTCTTGACCGGCTCGAAGGTCTGCACCTTCACCAGGCAACCCTGAAACCGTTCAAAATCCTCGGCCGAATGCAGCTTGCGATCCAATCCCGGCGAACTGGCCTCAAGCGTATACTCCGCCCCCGGCACCAGGTCTTCCACATCCAGCAAAACCCCAAAATCCCGGCTGAAGGCGGAACAATCCTCGTGTGTCAGACCGGAAAGCTGTTCCAGCTTGAGCTTGCCCTCTACCAATCGCTCCGGCAAGGGCGCCTCCGGGCTCGCGACCCCGGAAGCCAATGCAGTCTCGACTTCGGCTTTGAGCTTTGCCCGGCCCGCGGCATCCTTCTCCAGAAAAATCCGAAGAATCCGGTCCTTTGCCGAGCCGGTCAACTCCATATCCACAACGGCCAACCCATGCGAGGCCGCCACCCGCTCCGCCGCCGCCCGAATTTCGCCCAACTTCACTGCCATAGTGCCTTACGACTGCCCAATCCACTTGCCTTGTAACAGCGCACGACTTCCGTCGTGCCGAAAGAACGTCAATTCATCGTGGCGTTTAACCACTGTTGGATGCCGCCGCCACTGATTTCAGGGGCTTTGTGTCAGGGCACGACTTCCGTCGTGCCGAAAACAACCAGGTAATGACTGGCTTTCGTCCTGGAGGGAAGCCCTCCCAGCCCACATCCTAACCCGGTCCACCGCGCCAAATTTGCCGCAAATAAAAAGTGGGCTATCAGCCCACTCATCTCTCCGCCAGCCGGTGCGCACACGGGATTGTCTGGCGAACAAATTAGTCGCATACTCAGCATACAGAAATAGTGCCCGGAATTCAAGCATTACGGACGCAAAAGTAAAGGCCGCTTGCTTAGCCTTCCCCCACGCAGTCGCGAAACTTGCTCTCTTGGAAAGACCCTCTAGCTTACCAACTCCATCTCTTTCAGTGCTTCCGTATAAGGAGCGCGCAACACCCCGCGCTCGGTGAAGATGGCGGCTATATATTTTGCCGGCGTCACATCGAAGGCCGGGTTGCAGATGCCCACATGGTGCGGAGTGAGCTGCTTGCCGCCGTGATGGGTGACCTCGACAGCCGGGCGCTCCTCGATAGGAATCTCCGCGCCCGTTGCCGTCGCCAGATCGATCGTCGACCACGGCGCAGCCACATAAAACGGGATGCCGTGCTCTTTTGCAAGAATGGCAACGTTGTAGGTGCCGATCTTGTTGGCCGCGTCGCCATTGGCGGCGATGCGGTCCGCGCCCACCACAACAGCCTGGATCCGCCCCTGGCGCATGATGCTGGCCGCCATGTTGTCGCAGATCACTGTCGTGGGAATACCATCGGCCATCAACTCCCATGCCGTCAGCCGCGCCCCTTGCAGGAAAGGCCGCGTTTCATCGGCATAAACGTGAATCCGCTTGCCCCGCTCCACCGCGGCGCGAATCACGCCCAGCGCCGTTCCATATCCGCAAGTGGCCAGCGCGCCTGCGTTGCAGTGCGTCAGCACGCCGCCTTCCGCAGGCAGGAACTCGGCTCCGAACGCCCCCATCCCCTTGCAGGCGGCAATGTCTTCCTCGTACATGGCGTGAGCTTCCACAAGAAATTTTTCCTTGATTTGACCCATCGTCGCGCCTGAATTTTGTAGCTTGATAAAACAGCCCTTCATTCGGTCGATGGCCCAAAAAAGATTCACCGCCGTAGGCCGTGTGGAAGCCAGCCTGTCGCAGATCGTCTTGAACTCCACTGCAAATTCCGCTGCTGAAGTTGCGTTGGAGCCCCGCGCGCCCAGCGCCACTCCATACGCCGCCGAAACCCCAATCGCCGGCGCTCCGCGAACCACCATAGTCACAATCACTTCCGCAACTTGTTCATAAGTCGTGGCGAGAACGTAGCTCTCCTCCAGCGGCAGCTTGGTTTGGTCAATAAAACGTACGCCTTCAGGGGTCCAGCTTAGGGTAGGAATCATGCTTCTTCAGTTTAATTCAACAGCCTATAATTAACACCATGATTGCAGACCACTCGACCTCACCCACGAACTATGCGCCAGCGCCTGAATCCTCTGGCCCGACGGCTGACAAGACCGGGCTAAAGGAATATCTGCACGCAGGGCCGAAGGTTGATGAATTCGAGGTTGAGCCTGACGGTGACACGGGCCGCGAGATAGCCCTGTGACTTCTACGCTTCATTGTCGCCCTTTTAAAGTATGCGAATCCATAAAAATTGGCTGGACCGGAATTCAGCAATTCTTCTAACTTCCGTTCTTCCGAAACCCCGGCGTCAGCTTCTTCACCACAAACTCCTGAAACAGATTCTGGATTGCCCCCGACACCGTCCCCAGCGCTGCGCCCTCAAAAGTAATCTTCGCGCTCACGTCGTTGGCCGGGTAGTAGAGGTTTGAAATCGCGCCCGAGGCCAGCCCGCCCACAATTGCGGAGTAGTTCGGCTGCCACTTTCCGTTGTCGCCCTTGCAGATCACGGAATTTGCAATCGCATACCAGACCCGCGAGCTCACCGTGCCCGTTCCCTTGTAAAAGTAGCGCGGGTCCTGCTTCAGCATCACCGGCAAAATCGCGCTGCCGATCACTGTATTGATCACCGTGTCTGCATAGTTTGCCGCGAAGCGCTTGCTGTATCCCGCCGCGCCCTGCCCATAGCCGGGGAGCGAGTTGCTAGCCTGCTCGCCGCCGGCGATCCCGGCGGAGGCCAGAATCGTTACCGGGTCGACGACCGTCTTCCAGGTCATCTGCCACTTCAGTCTGCTGGTCATCGGCGCGGCATTATGGTCGTAGACAACATAAAAATTCGGCACAATGCCCAGCACGCGCTGGGTCTCTTCCACCTTGACCTGCTCCACTGCAATTTCGTCCTGCGTTGCCGTTACATGCACGTCGCTCGAAGTGACGCCCATCGCAAGCACAACGTCACCCGCATTCCAAATCTCTCCGGAGCGCAGTGTTGCGGTTATTGCTTTGGGTTGGAATCCCGTCGAAGTCAGCGTCAGGCGCAGTGATCCAGGCCTGACATTCGTAAACTTGAAAACGCCGTCCTCGCCGGTGGTCAGCGTCTGCTCAGGCCCTGCGCCCGCGCCCAACTCCGCAAGCGCAACGCGCACGCCTTCATATACCTCGCCGCTGGCGCTGACGGCCACGCCTTCCACCATACCCCCCGCTGCAACCGGCGCATCCTGCAGCGACGTACCTTGGTTCCCTGCCCCGGCAACTCCCTGCCCCCGCGCACAGACGCACTGCAGCGCCGCCATCCATACCACTCCCGCGCAGAGATCGGTCCGCCTGAAAATTCTCATAGTCTATTTAGACGCGATTCTCCATCCCCTGGCCTATACCCCTCATCGGCAAGGCTGCAATTTGCATCAAGATGGTATGCGCCCGAGACACTCGGCCAGCCCTCACCCCATGCTTCCATGCCGTAAAATGATGGTTCCAGGGGTGCAGTGCATGTTCTTGATCCGGCCCGTAAATACTGATGCTCCGTGCCCCATCCTTGCGCGTTTTTTCCGGCGCATAGGTGGGAGACCTCTACACGATTCCGGGGCCGAATTAAAAGTTCCCAACAAAACGCGAACTGATTCAGCAGCGAACTGCAACCGGAACGGGTTGGCAGCCGGATGAGAACATTCCAACAATCACTCCGCCGCAACAAGACCAAATATATTCTCATGCAACTCACGCCCCGCCTGCTCTTGCTGGCGCTTCTGGCACTCACCGCCTGCCGCACCCACGACTTTCCCCAATACGCAGCCAAATATCGCGAATACGCCTATGTAGCCAACACGGGCAGCAACACCGTCACCATCCTGGATGTCGTGAATCTTCGCGTCGACCGCGAGCTTGCAGTCGGTCCAGCTCCCGTCGCCCTCGCTGCCGGACCGATCCGCAACGAGGTCTACGTTCTGACCTCTGGCACGGCATACATCAATGGATCGGTCGCCGTGATCGATGCGGCGAAAAATTCTGTTACCGCCCAGATCCCGGTAGGCCGCGCTCCCGTCTCCATTCACCTCGACGCAGACGGCAGCAAGGCCTATGTGGCCAACACCGGTTCAAACTCGATCTCCGTCATCGACCTCAAGGCGCGGCGCGAAGTTCTGCGCTTCGGCGCTGGCGTGCAGCCGGATGCCGCGGTTCCCTCGCCAGACGGCAAAACCCTTGTCGTGGCCAATCGCGGAGCCAACTCCGTTGCCCTGCTCGATCCTGTCACGGGTAAAGTGCGGTCAGTTTTTGAAAATTGTTCCGGCGCGGCGAGTCCGGTCATTCTGGCCGATTCGTCTAAAGTCTTTGTGCCTTGCTCGGCTGGCCACCAGGTGATGGTGATCTCCCTTGCGCAAACCGCCGACCACAAGCCGGATCAGCCACCAACCGCTCAGTTGCAGGCCATCATCGACGTGGGCCGCGCCCCAGTCGACCTGGCCCTTAAGCCCGATGGCGGCGAACTGTTTGTCTCGAACTCGCTCTCCGGCACCATTTCAGAAGTTGAAACCAACTCGAACGACGTTGGCGGCGCGAACCTGATCGGCGAAGACCCCGTGCGCGGCCTTGTCTCCCGCGATAATGCGATTCTCTACGTCGCCGATCTGAACTCTCAGTACGTTACCGTCTATTCGATCGACGACGGCAAGCGCACCGGCTCTGTCCACGTAGGCGACGGCCCCTCGGCGCTGGCATTCTCCGCCGCAGGCAATCTGATCTTCGCCACCGACTCCCGCTCCGGCGACGTTGCTGTGATTCGAACGGCAACGAATTCGCTTTTCACTCTGATTCCAGCCGGCCGCAATCCAACCGCAATTGTGGATAAATCCTTCACGCTCCCTTAGAAACCTACCCCTTCTTGTCCCCCCATCGCGACACGCTGAACTGCGCCCCTGCAAAAAGAATCAGCCCCGAAACATACGCCCAGAACAACAGCCCCACCGAGACATTGAATGGCCCATACAAATCGCTCAAATGCAAATGCGGCAGCACGGCCACAAAAATCAGCTTCGCGACCAGCCAAATGATGCCCGTCCAAATCGAAGTTCGCAGCACAGGCTTCCATGGCACCTTGCGATTGGGCAGCGCCCAGTAGATCACAAAGAAAAACAGAATCGAAGCCACCCCCGTCGACAGCGCCAGCCACACTGAGCTGATGGCGTGAAACAGCCCGTGAAAGAAGCTGCCGTCCGTGTGTCCAAAAGGAAGTAGATTGATGATCCACAACAAAGCTCCGTTCACAAGCATGCTTGCCAAGGCCAGCGCCACCATGACCAGCGAAAGCACCAGGGCCAGCACCTGGTTCATGATGTAGTTGCGGCTCTTCGTCACTCCCCAGGCCTGGTTCAATGCCACCTCCAGCGGTAGAAAAATCCCCGTGCAGGCAACCAGAATCATGAAAAGTGAAAACGCCTGCACCCCGTGCCGCGACGAAACCGTCGCCGCCCACAAGATATTGACTGCCAGATAGTCCTGCTGCTTGGTCACCGCCGGCAAAAAGTAGTTCACCAGATCGTTCACTACCTCCACCATGGTTTGCGAGTGGAACACCCGCAGTGCCAGCGTATACAGCAGCACGCAAAACGGAATAAACGAAAGAATCGCATTCGCCGCCACGCTGAAGGCATAGGTATGCACCTCGCTGTCCAGCAAATAATCGATCAGCGCCTTACCGTCTTTGCGCCACGCATGCCATTTGGAATGCTTCGCGTCCGCCAGTGCATCCACCGTGGCGGGCATCAGCCCCGTCACTCCGGTGGATGCACCGGTTGGTATCTCGTCAGCCATGCCTTGCTCCTTCGCTGTGCACAAAAATATTACCGGCGGCTCGTCCCCGCAATGAGCCAATAGAAATGATTACTTTGAGGATAGCCTCTCAGGCGAATCGAGCGCACATGGATTCAGATCCCTCACGCCAGCCTCGTCATCTGTCCGCCGCTGCTCTGCCGGGATAGCCGTGGCGTCTTTACCAACAACTCTGAGGAGGTACAAATGATCTCGCCTCATTTACCTCCGCCTACGGACCGTTTGTCTGGTAGCTCACAATTGCCCACCCCAAGCGAGGGCGGTAATATGAAGGCACGGCTCGCACGATTGTCTGCGATTCTATCGAATCTATTCATGCCCACCGGACGTACATCCAATAGCGGCAATGAAACAGCCGACGCTGAGCTGGTGGAACGTGTGCGCCAGCGTGACCAGCAGGCCATGGCCGAAATTTTCGATCGCTACAGCGTCATGGTGTACTCGGTCGCTTATCGCGTGCTCAATGACTCCGCGCGCGCTGAGGATGTGATGCAAGATATCTTCCTGCAGGTTTGGCAACAGCCGGAGCGATTCGTCGAGACCCGCGGCTCGCTTGCCGGCTGGCTCATGGTGATGGCGCGCAATCGCTCCATCGACGCCATTCGCCGCCGCAAGCCGACCGATGCGCCGGAAGACGTGGTGCTCGTTTCGTCCACCAACCTGGCATCGGAGACGGAGCGAAACCTGATGATGGAGAAAGTTCGCAGCGCCATGCAGGAGCTGCCCATCGAGCAGCAGAAGTCCCTTGAGCTGGCGTACTTTGAACAACTGAGCCACACAGAGATTGCTGAACGAACCGGCGACGCCCTCGGAACCGTCAAGACAAGAATCCGATTGGCGCTCATCGGCGTAAGAAAGGCATTGGCGGTATGACGGCCAACGATCACATCTCGCAGGAAGACCTGGCGCTTGAAGCCATGCAGACTCTGTCGCTGGCGGAGTCGGCGCGGGTCCGTGCCCATCTCGACGAGTGTGGCGCCTGCCGCCAGTCGTTAACTGAGTTTGCCGAAGCCTCGGCGCTTGTGGGCTTGAGCGTTCCCCAACAGCCGCTGCCGCAAGGCGCTCGCCAGCGTTTCCTCGATCGGATAGCCGATCGCAATATCGATGGCGCAAACGGGGCAGCACCTCAACAATCTTCCGGCGCGCAGATCGTCACCATGCCCGCGCCGCCAACGCCAACCGCTTCGGCAACCAAAGCCAACGCCAAAGTCGTTCCCATCCGCCAAACCTCCTGGATGCCCTGGGCTCTGGCCGCCGCTCTGGCTCTTGTCGCGGTATCGCTCGGCTTCTCAAATCTCGCCCTTCGCAATCAACTCAACAAAGCAAGCAGCCAACTCGCTGCCTCCATCCAGCAGACCGCGCAAGCCCAGCGCGTCGTAGACCTGCTCAACTCCCGCGCCGCGCAGCATGTACTGCTCACCGCAAGCAAACCCAGCGCCGAACCAACCGGCCGCGCCGTCTACCTTGCCCAAACCGGCAGCCTGCTCTTCCAGGCCAACAACCTCAAGACCATCGCCGCCGACAAGACCTATGAGCTATGGATCATCCCCGCAGAGGGCAACCCCATCCCCGCCGGCCTCTTCCGCCCCGACGCCTCCGGCAACGCCAGCGTAGTCCTCCCCCAGTTGCCCGTAGGCGTACAAGCCAAAGCCTTCGGCGTAACCATCGAGCAAGCCACCGGCTCCACCACCCCCACCGCCCCCATCCTCCTCTCCGGCGCAGCCCCCTCGTCAGGCGGATAAGAGAAGAGCCGCAACGCGTGGCCCAGGTCTCATGGAGCCAAACTCACCACAAAGAATCGGCGCCCGTCCTGAGCGAAGTCGAAGCATCCCTGGCCTTTGCGGACCGGGAAATACACCATCTCAGCGCTGACTTGCTGACTCGCTATCGCGCATCGCGCGGCTGACTCGCTAACATCCGGAAAAAGCAAATGCCGGGTGCCCCATCCATGACGCAGCTTTATCGCGGCATGGGTGGGAGAGAACGGACCTAAATGACATATGCCGGGTGCCCCATCCTTGGCTTCTTTCTGGCCAAGTGGGAGGAAGGCTACGGACCCTCCGAAGATTGCCCCACATTCCCCACCCGATCCCTCCGCAAATGGGATATCCTCTCCTTGCGTGAGAGTCGCCACCCATCTCGACGACGCCGAATCCAACCGCGTAGCCAAGGGAACCATCACCAACTGGTCCGCCGGCTGCGACACCACGCACAACGGCTTCATCCCCACCAAGTCCTATGTCCTCGGCCCCTCCAACGAGGAGTTGACCGAAACCGACGGCAACGGCAACTGGAAACACTCCAACGTCTACGCCGCCGGAATGCTCATCGCAACTTACGACATCGCGCCCACCGGCAGTCCCGCCCTGCACTTCCAGCTTTCTGATTGGCTCGGC
>Ga0182012_10005106_pt1 | contig 13640 bp, 21 predicted proteins | sample 612S2SmetaG_FD_120486 | JGI IMG/M metagenome (GOLD analysis project Ga0182012, IMG submission 120486) | Permafrost microbial communities from Stordalen Mire, Sweden - 612S2S metaG | ecosystem: Environmental > Terrestrial > Soil > Wetlands > Permafrost | place: Sweden: Stordalen | collected... | reverse complement strand
GGACTCCAACTGAGTAATACTAGGCCCTGACAAGAGGTAGCCAGGAACCCTGTTGGGGTAATCACGTTCCCTAATGGAGGAATCGACATCGGTTACTCCTTATCGAAGGCCAGTATCGGTCTTTGGTTCCGGCTTGTTTCCTTCGTGCATATGAAGATCGATGAAGTTTGCCATTGCTTGCATCAAGCGCTCCGGCGACTTCTCATGCATAGCGCCCATCATGTCTTGAGCTGCTGCATGCCTACCATCCATGGTTCCATCTTCATTCTTCACAACTTCTGGCTTCATTGGAGTGGGGGACATAGTCCGCTCCCCCATCCCGTTTCGCTTGGCCATAATTGTCGTCACTGCTTTTTTATGGTCAAAAAACATATTTATTATTGTCCTTGCTGTGTGATTACTGAATTACTCATCCAGAAGCTCATTCCAACAACGCTGCCTGTAGTAGGAGCAGTCGCAGCACCTGAAGTATTCAGGCACTGAGCAACAAGATAAGATCCTGCTCCTTGTCCTAATACCGAAGGTCCGTGACTTACGATGGTTTGATTCCCATCTCCGATTGCTTCGACTGACATAATTCCAGAATTAGTGGATGATTCCACCACTCCAGTTCCAGTCCCTGAACCCGTTGCTGTTGCAATGAATGTAGCTCCAACATTAGGAATAATTCCTAATGGCAAGCCCATCGCATTCCAATTAGCTGTAGTGCTGGTTCCAACTGATACAATCACATATGCAGCGCCAATTGTCAGGCCAGAACCAGTCGAGATGCTGATCGGTGTTCCGCTTACTGGGGAGACAAATCCAACATTTCCACCTAGGTATGCATTGTAGTTATCCTGGAATACTACATAGATCAATCCAGCTGCTAAGCCGCCTGCTGATGGAAGCCCTGGAGCGCCAACAGCGGTATAGCTAACAGTCAGGCTGCCTACGCTAGAGGTCGTTGCAACACTGAGTGTGATTGCCGAAGATGATTGGATAGCAACAATGGTCGAACCTACGACAACTCCGCTTCCGCTAACTACCATTCCGACTTTTAGGCTGGATGTCCCACCTGAAATGCCGTCAATAATAGTCGTGGTATGGGACGCTCCTACAAAGCTTGCAGTGGAGTGCATATATACTCGATATACGCCGCCGCCCTTAAGTGACCGTACGCCAAAGCCTGAGCCATTAGCCGGGTCTATAATAAAGTTACAATTCATCTGTACCAGTTTCCGCTCAAACGAGTGGAGGAACTGGTTAGTCCATCTATTCATGATTACTCCCTAAGGTTGGGAAGGATACGAGTAAACCGCCCCCGGGTTACAAGGCAGGGAGAGGCCGAAACCCCTCCCCACAGTTTAGTCAGATTAGAATTCTAACAATTGAACTGTTACTACACCGTTGTGTCCCGGTCTTAAACAATACATGTTAACATAACTTCCAACCCGTAATTCCGCTTGATCTTGGCCTGGAATTCGCAATATTTCTATGTCATCTAAATATTTCAAAATATGAGGAGCAGAATTTTGGGACCGAAGTACCCATGAATCCGCTTCCAAAAGATAGATCAATCCATCTGGACAGTTACGATCTGGGAACAAACTAATCTCAGAGTTAGCGCCATTGATCATGATGCCGCGGAATCCGATCTCGCCAACGGTTTCATTGATGTACTGAATCTTCGAACCCAAAGAGATCGAGAATGCAGTCCAGGTTGCATAAGAGCATAGGCCCGTATCAACACGTCCACCGTTCTGAGCAATTCTTCCTGATCCTTGAAGGACAGCTTCTTCCAAGCTTAGAGCAGAACCGTCAAAAGAAACACCGGCTAAACGCTGAGTATCCAAGTTACGATTAACACCAAAGAAAGAATCTGAAACTGGAGGTCCACCAACTGGTAACCATGCAGCTAGACCAGCAAGCTTTAGCAAGCTGTTAGTGCCGCTAGATCCTGAAGGCTGGAAATTGTTGTTCACAGTTGTTGGCAAGTCACCAGCTGTTGCTAGCCAGTAAGTTGCAGGCCAATCAGAAGCAATGTTAGTAGAGCAAGTTACAGTCAATACGCCTGTATTCCTGTTTACAGCAGTTACTTGAGCAACGTCTGTTGGAGCAGTACCCGAACCATCTACAAATTGAACAGCTACGATGAATTGATTTGCATCAAACTGCACAGCATCATCTGGATTGGTTAAAAGGACAGTATAAGTAGTTCCAGTTACGTTTGCTACAGAGGTGATCTGAGCAACAGTACCAGCACCGTTGCGATACATTGCTGATGCAAGACGGTTGGTTGCAATCTGCCAAGCGGCATCAATCATCAACTCACTTCCGTCAATAAAAGCTCCAGGATCAGTCTGAGCGGTTGCAAGCAGCTGACCGTCAATCGTTGCGACAGCAAAGTCAGCAACGCGTGTGATCAAGAACTCTGCGACTAGCGGAGAAGCCTGATTGGCATATGCAGTTGAGAATGTGGCAGAACCAGTCGAAAGGGAATAGATTACCGGATTTGGAAAATACTTACCTTCGAAACGTTCTTCTTTTTTGATTTGGGCTAGCCATGGATTATCTTTATAAGTGAGCCATTGTGTTTTCTGGCCATCATAGAGCTCTTTATAAATACCGGGTACGGTACTTGCTGACATTGCATTAGACATTAGACACCTCGAATTATGAAATTAAGCAGCTACGTATGCAGCGACTTAGGTTCGTGTCTTATGCTCGAGGTCTCTAAATGAGCAAGGGGCTGTAAAGCAAGACGGTCCCTACCTATAAGGGATATGGCTTACATGCCGTTTCGAAGTTTATTGATCAGTCTTTCTCGTTTCTGACCTTTCGTCTCATTCCTGGCTTGTCTCATCGAGGCCATTGAGGAAGTTGAGGCAGAAGTAAGGGTCCGAGTGCTATTGATCGCAGGCTTTTGAACCTCTACCGGTCCAGCAGAATGGTTCGTGATAAACTCTCGGGTTCGGGTAGGGGTCTTTGTTGTAGATGGAGCAGGTGCTTTAGTCTCTACGGGTTGACGTTTTCTTATTCCACTCATAGCTTTGTCCTTCTCTTCATAATAGTCCTCAGCCATTTGAAGAGCTTCTTCAGGCTTCAGGAGTTCCTTGCCTTTAGAGTCTTTAAACACTGAGGCAGTTAGTTCATAGGCTAAGTCTTGGGCTTCTTCACCGTAGTAAGCGCAGTATTCAAACTTTTCCTTGTTTGATTGAATGGTTTTCCCTAATTCCGATTGGAAAGTCTCAATAGATTGCTTGTCCACCATAGCCTGATGTTCCTGCTCTTTCTTGAGCTGGGCATCTTCAAAGGCTTTAATACGCGCTTCTGTAGCTCCTTCGGCAGCTTTGATTGCTTTCTCTTCGGGGGTTAAATCAGGAGGAGACTGTGCTGCAAGTGCATTAAAGATCTCGGTATCTGTGAATCCGAAAAGCTTCATAGCGCCGAGGGGATCTTTGCCTCTGAGGTCCTGGAACTGTTTGTAGACCTTCATCGGTTCTTCTAGTTCCTTACGATCAGCAATCACCTGTTGCCTCAAACGGACAATCTCTGCTTCCTTCTTTGCAAACTCATTGAAACGCTGGGATTTGAGAGGTTCTGGCTGTGCTGTCGTCGGTATGTCACCGCTGGTTTCAGCTGGGGTTGGCTGGCTCTCTTGGACCGCTGGTGGGGCTTGTGTCGTCGGTTGTGTTGGAGCTCCATATAATGCCATTGCCGATTCTTTACTCATCTAATTTCTCCTTTGAGTGCTGCCCCTTATAATCTAAATTTTTGATGTCCAAGACTATATCTTTCTTGAGAATCATTGTCCCCTTATCCCTGTCGAGGTTAAAGATAGAAAGAACATCCCCTATTTCAAAATGAACTATGCTATCTGGTTTTTCTATAGTTACCGACACTCTTATTTCAAATGGCATTGTTATGAATTCTGGACCTGTCATGCAGCTGCTCCTTGTGGAGTATTCTGCAATAACGGACTTGTAGGGGTTGGTGTTGGATTAGCCTGAGGTGCAACTGGAGGCTGCATTGCCTGAGCTGCTTGAGCTTGGGTATTATTGATCTGCTCTAAGAAGTCTCGGACTAATTGAATCCGATCTTCTGGAGCTCCCATGTACTCAGCGTAGTTGATATATTGCAAAGCTAACTGCTGACCCATCTGCGCATCCATGAATCCAGGTTCATAGACCACGGACTTCTTATCGTCTAGCATCTGTTCAAAGACCTGATGCAATCGATCCTCTGCGGCGTTAGCCAAAGCATCATTTACTTCGATGTCAGGCATAGCCAGCAATCGTCTAGCGGTCCTAGGACTTACCATCCCAGCTTGTGCGAGCTCTTGCACCTCACTTAGTCTACCAGAAATATCATCAGACAGCTGAGAGGTCGGATAGGCTCTAAGGGTAAATTCTTCCTCGCTTAAATTGATATCAGCCCAATCAATGGTCTCAATGAATCTCTTATCAGGGAAGATAACTTCATACTTCCCATGTGTCTTGTAGATGTCTTTGACTATATTTATTGCTTGTCGTGCTATCTCCAGGGCAAACGCCTCCTGATCTTGCATCATGAAAGAGAATCGATCATCGGATACTTGGACTAGAGTTCTTAAAGCTTTCCCCGATTCAACTCCTAGTGGTGCTTCACCAGTCGTTGCCATGCGGCTAATCCCTTCTTGGGACATCCCATAACCCATCAATGCATCAATCCATTGCTGTAATTCAGGGTTTGTAGCAGGAGGCGTCACATATTGAGGAGGAGTGCCAGTGTAATTAATTATGGTTGCAATATTATTATCCAAATGCTGAGTGACAATCTTACTTCCTGTCTCAATTAGAATTTTAAATGATCCCTGCATCCAGAGCGATCTCTGCTTCAAGATCATACAACGATTAATTTCAGATTGAATATTCTGAAGCCGCTCTGCAATCCCTTGGCCCCAATACCCGACTTGTCGTCTGGCATAACGCAGATGAGCAAACGGGAAGTAATCCTTGTCGTATTCAAAGCACAGAGCCCCTTCTCCGATACAAATAGCGCGGACGCCATCAGTTGCATTTGGTCCTGATCTCAGATGCCAGCTCTCGGTCACGCATATGATATCAGCAGCTGTTCCAGTTCCTCCTATCTCATCGTAGGAAGCAGGAGCCACCTTGGCTATGGACTCTTCGAGTTCTGGAAACTGCTCAAACGCTACATCCCGATCAATGAACTTAACCCGATGCATCTGTCTTGGGTTATTGCTTATAGCTTCAATAAGATCAACAAATAGCTCATGAGGATAGACACGCTCTATACATGCCTTCTTATTCTCTGAGTCTTCATAAATATGGACTAACCCATCGCCCCATACAGCTGCGTCAGTAAATGAGACGACTGATTTCTTGTGAACTTTCTGATTATAGAACAAGCCGTAAGCAAACTTAGTAAGCTGCTTTGCCTTCTTCTGAGCACTCCAGTCCCCACCATTAGTAACAAAGGTTGGGACGATCTCGTTTTTGCTCATCTTAGCTTGAAGAGTATCCACGCATGACTCAATCAAGTTGTATGAGACGCGTGAAGAGTTAGGATTAGATCCGTTCATAGACGCAGAGCGTGTGAAAGCAGATCCAAGAGGACTTGTAATGCTCGAATTCCCGTAAAGTCTTGTGGAGGTGACAAGCTGTTGAGACCGTGGTCCCTGATGGTCTGCAATGAACTTGATCGTGGCATCAACCGACGCTGCCATGTCCTTTTCGTCTAAGAGATACCATTTGAAATTAATTAATCCGTTATTGTCTTCTAGCTTCGGAGCTCGAATGACTCTTCCCCTTGAATCCGTCTGCGTCATGCTTGAACGTTCTACTCGTGTTGCCATTTATTCCCCCTGTGTAGCTTTCATTTGTGCCGCCACTCTTTTTTTAGAAGCGCTTATAGCTTCTTCGAATGGAATCAATTCTTTAAGTTGCTCATACCTGGTTTCAATCATTTTATCTATGCAATATCTCATATGATCTAACATGGCGTCGGCTACGGGCATCGAAATTAGCATGATATCAGGAAGTAGTTTTTTGATTGCTTTGCTTATGCTTTTCTCAATCCCCTCTAATATTTTTTTTCTATCCAATTCCGTCAATTTGATCTCTTTGTTTATTCGTAATTTCATTTTTGTTCTTCCCTAATCTGCTTCTTATGCTCTTCCTCTTTCGCTAAGATCTCATCATAGTAAGGTGTCGCATAGTATAAGAGCTTCTCCGCACTCATCTCATCAGCAGCCGGATCCCGGAAGAGGTTCTTCATCTCTGCATCAGACAATGGAACTTTAACTGGAGCTGGAGCAACAGGCGCTACGGGTACACCATTGCTTTGCGGTATGGGGATTGTCAAAGGCACTCCATAGTACAAGAGCTTCTCCGCACTCATCTCATCAGCTACGGGTAGAGACGCTACCGACGCATGCGACGCAAACTTCACCTTCAACGATGACTCAGCATCCGTGCATTCAAACTCAGATGCCCCGAGTGACTTTGCGTGGGTTAAGATCTTTTCGAGTTCTTGTAGATTCATTTTAAATTCTCCTGTTTTTCATCATATAAGCCCGGATCATTGCTGCATGTTCTATCTTTTTTAAATGCATTGCCCGATCCATCGCTGATGTCTGCCTTTGGGTTGCCCTCTGATATTTAAATAGAGATATTGCTTGCTTGATCTTGAAGACTACAAATTTGTACAACAGAACTAAGAATGTCATAAATCCATCCCCGATAAATTCCAGATAGCATCCTCGTTATCTTGATCCTGCTGGAATTTAATTTGCTTCTCCAGATTCTCTTCCATAAGCTTCTGGGTATATGCTACATACTGGTTCCTGTCACGCAGATCTGGTTTCACTCCAGCTGCCTTCGAGAGAAACTGATAACAGAATCTCCAGCTATAGAGAAAACTGTCACATAAATGGTTTGCACAATTCGGATGCTCCTCTCGCTTTAGACTCTTATCATTCCAAATGAGATTTAGCATCTCATCCTTGAGTTCCTGACATTCATCCGATAATTTAATGCGCCCCTGAATCATTTCAGCGTTCATAATCTGGATAAAATCTACCTTCCCGGTCTTATCAGCAGTCGTGAGGCCTACATCATGGCGCTTTTGCATCTCCATAACAGCCTGCTTGTTAGCTCCGTCTATGACAACCCGGTCTATTCCATATTCTTTCTTGTACCATTTGATCTTGTTGGCAACGTCGGTGACATCCATCTCTGTCTGCTTGAAGCAGGTGATCACATAAAGACAAGGATCATGGTCGTGGAAAGCAACAACAACAAAGGCGCTAGGATCAGGATCGTATCCAAGATCCACTCCAAGAACGTATTGCCATTTGGCCTTGTGTTCCATAGGGCGATGATTGCACTCATTACGACCATAAGCGAAACGATAAACCAGCTTTTCAGTATCAATAACCCATTCATTTAAATACCATTGTTTAAATAGCGGCGTCTCCATGAAGAGGGGACGATCACGCTTGATTTCATCTAGCTCTTGTTGCCATTGCTTTGCGATATGGGGATTGTCAAAGGCACTCCACTTGAAGAGCTTCCAACCTTGCTCTCTGCCTGTTGTGATATCGAAAAAGAGACCAGTTGTAAGATTTCCAGAAGTGCCGAGTAGACATATCGTCCCTCCTTGATCCACTGTTGCTGGCTTGAGAATCCCGTACACAAGTCTTCTAAGATCCACATTAAAAGATGCTGCCTCGTCGATAATGACAAGCTTGTACTTTTTTCCCAGAAGCTTTTCCATCTCCTCTTCATCAGCATCAGCTCCCGTGACGTAGATAATTGAACCGTTTGCCGTGGTCGCCGTGAGCTCTGTGCCATTGAATGTCATCTCCAAGTTATATCGTTTGTTAATGTCCTTTAAGACGTCCTTCCAGACTATCCCCTTCGAGGACAAACGAGTAAGCCCTATGAAGAGGCAATTCACTCCAGGGTTCCTAAGCGCCTCTTCTACTAGGTATAGGCCTCCGGTGTAAGACTTAGCAGCCCGTCGGGTGCAGAATAGTGCCTTGAGCTTTGTTGGATTCTGAATGAATTCTAGCTGCTTTGGGAATGCAATGTCCTGGACCCTGAATTGGTTCGTTTGATCTTGGGCATAGAGCTTTGAGGCCTCTAATGCACATGCATCATACAACTCCTGATCCATTCTTAAACTCCTCAGCCCCTTTAGCCCCTCTTGCTTTCGCAGTTTTCAGATCCTGTTCCCCCTTAATGACTGCCTGCTTCATCATCTCAAGCTTCATCTCCGGGCTCATGTCTGAGAGAGGATTCACGCGTTCAAACTCAATGGACTTAAGCCTTGGGTAAGAGAAGTGAGCCATGTCTCGTGCTGTGTCCGAAGCCACCTTGAGATAGGTTGCAGCTGTTCCGATAATGGAAAGAGCTTCTCGCCTCTCATCACAACCCTTAGCTTCTTCCTTGAGGGCTGAATACGTAGTCATAGCTTCATTGCAGCAGAAGATAAGAGTTGCAGCCACGTCAAAGCCGTGTGCTTCTAGTTTCTCTTTGAAGTCGAGCGTCGACTTATTGAGGGAGCCTTTAGGACGTCCAGGTGGTTTTGATGGAGCTTTTTGAGCCTTCATGCCGAGTCTATCCTCTCTTTGGCAATCTTAAAATAATCCGCTTCTTTTTCAATTCCAATGAAATGAAATCCCAATCGTTTCGCAGCGACCCCTGTACTTCCACTTCCCATAAACGGGTCTAGCACCGTGCCTCCTGATGGAGTAATCAGGGTTATGAGGTACTGCATTAGCTTGGTGGATTTGGGTGTGGGATGGGTGTTGGTAGCGCCTTTGTCTCGTTTGGAAGCTTTAGAGCAATAGAAAAAGCGGGATGCGCCGCCGGAATCAAAATATAGAGAATTAGCTCTATTTGGATTATCAGAACCATCTCCAAATATCCCTCCGCGTTTGCCTTTAGTTCCGCCCCCCGATTGCAACTCCCCACTCTGGGCATCCAACTCAGCTACAGCACAGCCTGGCATACATCCGGACAGTTTTACTGTGCCATCTGGACTCACCCACCCGTCATCTAGACAGTCTGGGTTGTGTGAAAGGATCAGGTTGGAAGGGAAACGACCTTGTGGTTGATTATATTCGCCCAAATCTGAAACGTTAACCTGATTAATGCCGCCTGGATTCATTGACCTAGGTGCTCGTCCTTTAGTGTACGCCCCACCATTTAAATTATCTGTGGTCCCAATCCTACTCGCATCTATATTCAGCCCCCCCGTGCCATGCTTCAATACGTTCTTGGCTACGGTGTCCTCGCTTGTGGGTTTGCGGATTAGCCACCAAATTTCATGTGCGGGTTTTAAATTTGTCCCGAACCCTTTCGAGAATTCTTTTTTGAGTTTGCCACATTCGCTGCAATACAATCTTCTTTGTGATGTTCGATCCAATGCGTCTTGTGATCTTTGTAAAGTTTTAGATTCTCGATCCGATTGTCCTGAGTATTGTGGTTGATGTGATGCACCACTTCCTTGGCTTTCAAATGACGTCCCAAGTGTTTCTCCATTACTAAGATATGCTCCAGCACATAACCGTTGTGCCTCGCTCTCGGATGATCCTGATTGCGAATCATCACATAACCCTTGTCCGGTTCTAAATACCGTCCCCCCTTCCAGGCTGGATTTAGATTGCCCGACATCTTTTGACTGTATGTTTCGTTGGATGTTTTTGTCCAGCCCTGCCGTCCCAAATGAGCTATGGCTTTCAGTTGTTGGTTGATCTTTGGATTCATGCTTCTCCAACGTCCCATGCATACGTAGCTGCAAAATTTCGCCTTCGATAGTGCTATTCGGCTCTTGGGGGTGAATTCTATTTTGCATATCTGACAAATTGGTCTTGGCTTTTTTGGTCTCGACATATTCATTGCACATACACACTAATGCATCTTTACGCAACTGCTTATCCAAATCCATGCTTTTCGGAAATCCACTACCGAACAGGTGACAGATTTGGTCCCGTATCTCAAACCCTGCAAGCTCTAACGCGGTGGCAGTCCAGTGTGAGGTGCGTGGAATGGCCCACACTAATCCGTGAGCACCGGGTTTCATTATTCTCAGACACTCCCTGTAGATCCCCGTCATCTTTCCAATGAAGTCTTTACTAGAATCCCACTTCTTACCCATGAAGGAGATTCCAGCAGGAGGATCAGTAATTAATGAGTCCACGGAGCAATCCTCAATCTGACTCAATACATCTATGCAATCGGCCTGATATAATCTCATCTACTCTTCGTCAGCAATCCAATGCAGCTCACAAACCTTAATATTGGGCCATGGAACCAGAAGAATCCGCTTGGACTTCCTTCCCTTAATCTTCACTCCTAGCGGAGTTACTTCCATAAGTCCGTCCCGAGTCGCTGTGAACGTAGGCTTTCCTCCTGCAAGCTCTGAGGACTGATGAAGATGAATAGTCTTTGCATATGTTTTGGTTGGCTTTGGGGTCATTGGGGTCTCCTGTGGGGCGATTGCATTAATAGTCAACGCTGGAGACAATAAACCCTCCAAGGTCGCTTTGTTCCTGGATCCTTTAGTTCTGGGCATGTACTTCTCCTCTGTTGAATAATAAGAATGGGTTGTAGGTTACGTCTTTGAAAGCTTCTCGATTTAAGATCTTCTTTGCTATAGAGGTTCGATGAGTGATGGTGAATGTAGGCGTGACCTTTAGCTTAAAAAGGCTCTTGGCAATCCCTTGCTTACGAAAGACTTCTTTCACATAGCAATAATGTATAATTGGGGCTACAAAATCGGCGACAAGATAACCAAAGACCACGTCATGTTCATCCTTTTTGCAAGCGACTAGCACATGACTGTTCCCCAAGAATTCATCGATGACATATCGATACTCCTTCATGAACGTGGACTTCTTAACGTCCCATGTAGAGGCATAAGATTCCAGCCAGCTAGAGTAAATGAAGGGAATGTCTTCTCCTCGAACGTTTCTAATGTCCCAGTCGTACTGCAAGTGCCCAAAGGGTTGGAAGTAAGTATCAGTCATACTTCAAGAGCCTCTTGTACTTTGTAATCACCGTCTTGACTCTCCATTTCTTAATCTGCAAAGCCTTATAAATCCGGGTCAGAAACATTCCTTGCACATACAGAGTTAAGATCTCCCTCTCTAATGCCGGGATCTCTTCTTGGGTTAAGAAATGCTCGACTTTGGTGTAAAAGATCTCAACTGCCGACCGGTTCTCAAAAGCGTTACTACGACGATCAATGTCTCTAAGTGCTCCGCTTGGAAGCTCAATATCCTGGAAGCCTTCTTCCTTAAGTTTCTTGTACCATTCCTGCTTAAGTCTTTTGAGGTCTTCATTCTTTGGGTTCATTCATGGATACCACGTTATCCACAACTACTATTGGCTCAGCTTTGGCTGCATTCTTCTTGTCTTCCTGCTCCTTGATCGCATTCAGCATAACCGGCTGAGGTTCGGGCTTAAGCTTTGCAAGCACTGCAAACCAATGACCAATCAACTTGAGGACCTGAGCCCATTTCATCGTCGATCTCGCTACTGCTAACAAGACATGACATGCGGCCATCTCTGCTTGCATACCGGGGCGTTGTTCATGGAAGCTTACCTTACTGTCTTCCATCCGTAGCTCCTGATAACGGTTCTCGATGAACTTAACTAACGGCATGCAACTCACTTGGCTTTTCTTTTGATGCAAGCTCTGCAACTTCAATCGTCTTCATCTCATGGATCAAGCCATTGAGCTTCTTTTCAAGAGCTGCAAGATGGACTGGCATCTCATTCTTCATCCGGTGAACTAGGTCACCCAGTTCCATCGCTGCCTGGGAATAATCCCTAGATACATCAGCTCGAGTTCTTTTAATTCCTGTTGGTGTTTCTGTTACGGCGGTATTGACTTCCATTAATTCTCCTTGTCAAGTATTATCGTATAGTGGATATCATACTAAGACGCAACTACAAAAGAAAAGATGGAATATTCGGCACGTTATTAGGCCCAATGGATTTATTCCTTTGTTACACTCTAGAGCATTCCGATGAGAATTGTGAACCGATTGTTCCACGTGGAGCATTCCAATGTGTTAGGGGGATTCATTCTCTTAAGCATAGCCTCCATCCGTTTGAAACGTTTGAGGTAAAGGGAGTGCCTGGGCATTCAGGGATTCTGTTTCACGTAGGGAATTACAATCAGGATACAGCCGGGTGTATTTTAGTAGGCCAAGAGATCTTAAAGACTGGTGCTGTATGGTCGATAAGTCATTCCCGTTTGGCCTTTGAGCAATTAATGACTATACAAAAGGCTCTGAATAAGTTTGAATTGGTTGTGGAGGAAGATGGAGGGCGTCATGAAAAAGATTAGAGTGATATCGCTTTTCTCAGGATGCGGAGGGGCAGATCCCCTTTCTGCTGTCGTAAAATTTACAACAGAGGACGTTCTTGAAGTTTTAGGGTATCCACTAACAACTCTGGTTGACTTGACCCGTTCGAAACGAGGGAATGCACCTCTATTCACCCCAACATGGCAATCAACAAGTCGAGGACGAGGCAATCCTGATCTGTACTCGTTTGGCGATCTTGTTATACTGTCAGTCTTTCGTCACACGAAGCTACTTGGTGTCCCAAGAAAATGGATATCAGAGTTCGTTAGCATGGCCAAAAATTTAGGACGAGGACCCAACAAGGACAACCCTCTTCATCTTGATTTTGATCAAATGAATACACCCATTATTTTGGCGATTCAAACAACAGGCCCCCGGTTGCCTAGCCGTGAAGAGCGCAAAGCACCGCGCTTAGAAATTCGCCTTAATTTAACAGAAATTCACCACGACGTAAAAGAGCGACTGGTTTCGTTAGGGAAGGTATAGATTTTATTTATTGCAATTGTTGAACAAGTTCGAATTAATTGTGGAGGAAGCTTATGAACTGGATCATACAAAACTGGAATAACATTCTTACCGTCTCATCAGCAGTGCTTGCATTAGGAGTCGCAATCTCGCACTCGATGCACAAAGAGGACGTGGCTTCGAAGCTACTGGATCTTCAGGCTACGATGATTGATCTTCAGAAGAAATAGCACCGTTTGGGTGTGCTACCGGAATCCTCCTAGTCAGCGCTAACTTAGCTATCTGTCTGGCTTTCTTACGCTCACCATCGCATTGCTTACAGATGTTTCTGTATCCGCTAGGAGCCTCATCACGTTTTACAAACCGGATCTTTGGCAAACTCTTCTTACACTTACTACACACTTTAGTCTGGATCACATAACCCCACTTTCAATACAGCGTTGCACTCATCAGGCATGCCTTTGAGTTGAATCTCTTTATGAACAGTTATCTTCCAAATCCTGCAATCATCAATACCAATTTTCTCACATATATTATCCAGCATCGCTTTTATTCTGTTGTCCAGATCAAGGCGCTTCGGAGTCAAATCCTTGCACAGAATTCTGCTTTGCTCAAAGAAGAAGTCTATCGTAATCTCAAATGTATTGCGTTTTGGAACCTTGTTGACCGCCTGCTTAACCTCTTTAAACAGCGCCCTATTCTTAGTCCACCATAGATCCATCTGTTTTTCCCAGTCTCGCATCTCTTTGGATTTGAAACGCCGACCATACTTTCCCGTTGCATAAGCTGCATTCACAGACGGTCCGAT
>Ga0182012_10005105_pt1 | contig 13647 bp, 9 predicted proteins | sample 612S2SmetaG_FD_120486 | JGI IMG/M metagenome (GOLD analysis project Ga0182012, IMG submission 120486) | Permafrost microbial communities from Stordalen Mire, Sweden - 612S2S metaG | ecosystem: Environmental > Terrestrial > Soil > Wetlands > Permafrost | place: Sweden: Stordalen | collected... | reverse complement strand
CGATCGAGCCTTGCATGAGCGTCCCCGTCACGACGGTGCCGTGCCCGGTCAGCGCGAACGCGCGATCTATCGGGAGATATGCGGGCGCGTCGCGGTCGCGCTCGGGCAGCGCGCGCAGGGCCGCCGCGATCGCTTCGCGCAGCGCGTCGAGGCCGGCGCCGGTGACGGTCGACACCTCGACGATGGACGCCTCTGCGGCGACCGTGCCGCGTATGGCCTCGGCCACTTCCGCCCGCGCTTCGGCGAGGCGCTCGTCGTCGACGAGATCGCACTTCGTCAGCACGACGATCGCCCGGCGGACGCCGGCGTAGCCGAGGATCGCGAGGTGCTCGTGCGTCTGCCGGCGCGGCCCTTCGGTGGCGGCGACGACCAGCAGCAGCAGCTCCATCCCGGCGGCGCCGGCCAGCATGTTATGCAGGAAGCGTTCGTGACCGGGAACGTCGACGATGCCGGCCTCGAGCCCGTCGTCGAGCCGCAGGTGTGCAAAGCCGAGATCGAGCGTCATCCCGCGCAGTTTCTCTTCGGCCCAGCGATCCGGGTCCGTCCCGGTCAGCGCGCGGACGAGCGACGACTTGCCGTGATCGACGTGGCCGGCCGTCCCGATGACGTGCATGCCTACGCCCTCAGCGCGCGTTCGAAGACCGCGACGACGTCGCGGTCCCGCTCCGGCGGAATCGCGCGCAGGTCGACGACGACCACACTGCCGTCCGCGCGCGCGACCAGCGGCGGGTCCCCGCGACGCAGGCGCGCCGCCAGCGCGTTCGGGTTGCCGTCCGCCGGCAGGACCGCGACGCCGAAGGACGCGACGCCGCTCTGCGGCAGCGCACCGCCGCCGACGTAGGCCGTCGTCGCAGCCGGCTCGGCGCTCTCGGCCAGCGGACGCAGGGCGTCTGCGATCCCCCGCGCGCGCTCGCGCAGCGCATCGGGCGTCGCGCGCAGCATCGCGTACAGCGGAATGCGATCGGCGCCGCCGGGCTGCAGGTAGAGCCGCAGCGTCGCCGCGAGTGCGGCCAGCGTCGCTTTGTCGGGCCGCAGCGCGCGCAACAGCGGCGTCGCGCGCAGGCGCGCGATCGGGGCGGCGCGCCCGACGACGATGCCGGCCTGCGGGCCGCCCAGCAGTTTGTCGCCGGAGAACGCCACCAGGTCGATGCCGTCGGCGACGGCCTCTTGGACCGTGCGCTCGTGCGCCGCCCCGTATGCCGCCAGGTCGACGAGCGCGCCGCTGCCGAGATCTTCGACCACGGCGACGCCCGTGCGCCGCCCGAGCGCGACGAGATCGCGCGCCGCGACGTCCGCCGTGAAGCCTTCGATGCGGTAGTTCGACGGGTGCGTGCGCAGCACCAGCGCGGTGTCGGCGGTGAGCGCGCGCTCGAAGTCGCGCAGGTGCGTCTTGTTCGTCGTCCCCACTTCCACCAGGCGCGCGCCGCTGCGGGCCAGGACGTCGGGGACGCGGAATCCGCCGCCGATCTCGACGAGTTCGCCGCGCGAGACGACCACGTCGCGGCCGCGCGCGAACGCGTCGAGGATCAGCAAGACGGCGGCCGCGCAGTTGTTGACGACGATGCCGTCCTCGGCGCCGGTCGCGTCGCGCAGGAGCGCGGCGACGCGGTCCTGGCGCGAGTCGCGCGCGCCGCTCTGGAGGTCGACCTCGAGGTTGGTATAACCGGCTGCGGCCTCGCGCATCGCCGCGGCGGCCTCCGCCGCGAGCGGCGCGCGGCCGAGGTTCGTGTGCAGCAAAATGCCGGTGCCGTTGAGCACGGGGTGCAGCGCTGCGGCCGCCGCAGCGTCGAGGCGCCCGCTCACGTCGGCGACGAGCCGCTCGAACGACGGTTCCTCACCGCCGAGGGCGCGCGTGCGAGCACGGGCAAGGGCGTCGTCGACGGCCGCCTTGACGGCGGGCGCGCCGAGGACGCCGGCCCGGCGCGCCACCCTGGGATCGGCGAGCAAACGGTGCGCGGCGGGAATGCCGCGCAACGTTTTCGTCAACGGTTACGCGGCCGCGAGATGTTTCGCGAGCATCGAGTTGATCGTGCCCTCGGGTACGAATCCGACGATGCGATCGACGGCCTGTCCACCCTTGAACAGGATCAGGCACGGAATACCCGACACATGATACGTGCCGCCGATGGAAGGGTTCTCGTCGGTGTTCAGCTTGACGAACTTCATGCGCCCGGCGTGCGCCTTGGCGACTTTCTCGACGACCGGAGCGAGCATCCGGCACGGGCCGCACCAGGGAGCCCAGAAGTCGACGAGTACCGGCTGGTCGCTGGAGAGAACCTCCTGCTGCCAGTTGCTTTGGGAAACATCGGGGAGAGCGCTCATGTCCTTATCGGTACCTCCTGACAGTTCGACCGCCGGCGCCGGGGCGCGGTTGCGGGCGGCGTCCGCCGCCGCCCTGGCGCTTTTGGCGGCGGCGTCGGCGGGACCCGCAAGCGCGCGCCCGGCCCCCGTTCGCGTGCTGATCGGGACGAGCGTCTCCGACCAGGCCAAATCCACGATGTCCCCGGCGCTGTGGACGAAGATCGTGACCTCGTACGTGAACGCCGAGCCCCTCCCGTTCGACGGCGACCCGACGCTGGACGACTGCCACAAGGCGAAGGCGGCGTATATGGTCTACGCGCCCTTCGACCTGCGCCCGCGCCTGCCGGGGATGGTCTCCTCGAGCGGCCGCATCGCCGCGCGCACGCGCATCGTCGTGACGAACTGCGTGACCGGCGACGTCTCCTACGACCAGGCGATCCCGCTGGACAGCGATCCGCCCGGCTCGGCCAACGCCGGCGACTTCGAGGCCGTGCCCGAGACGTCGTGGTCGCGCGTCGTGCCGCAGGAGCTGGCGCGCTACCCCGTCTTCTTTCCGCGCGTCTCGCGCATCCGCAGCGTTCAGTCGCCGTTCGCCTACGTCGACACGGTCGGCGGCCTCTATGCCGTCGGGGATACGCTGCGGGCCTTCGCCGGCTCCGGCGCCACGCACCGGCCGCCGATCCTGCTCACGGTCACCTCGATCGACGGCAAGTACGTCCAGGCCGTGTTCTCGACCGTCAACGACGCAGCGACGCCGGAGGCGGGCGACTACGTCGAGCCCGTCACCAAGCCGGCGGCAACGCCGTCCCCTCAGTCGTCGTCGGGCGGCCGGTAGTCGGGCTTCTCGTTCAGGAAGTGCTGGCGCGAGAGATTGGTCGGAAACGGCGTGAACGGGCGGGGGGCCTGTAGTTTGAAGCAGTCGGCGGCGGGCGACTTCGCGTGAGCGTCGGCGTACGCCATCTGCGCGAGGCCGAAGTTGTCCTCGACGTAGCGGAGGATGCTCGATTCTTCGTACTGGACGTGCGAGACGTAGTTCTGCTTCGCGTACGGTGAGATCACGAGCAGCGGCACGCGGAAGCCGAGACCGTCGTAGTCGCGGTAGGGCGGCTTCACGTGATCGTACCAGCCGCCCCAGTCGTCCCAGACGACGAAGATGGCGGTCGAGTTCCAAAACGGGCTCTCGCCGACGGCATTGACGACCGCCGCGACCCAGTCAGGCCCTTCGGCGCTGCGGCTGAGCGCGTGGTCCGAGTCCTTGATCGTGGGCGTGATCCAGGTGACGTTCGACAGCGTGCCGGCGGCCACGTCGCTCAAGAACTGCGTCGGCGGGGTGATCACGTTCGCCCAGTCGGGCCCGTTGCGAATGTGGTTGATCGCGAGGAAGGCCGACCAGTTCCCGCCGGCATTGTTGACCGGCGCGGCATAGTATTTCCAGGTGAGGCCCGCGGCGTCCAGTTCGTCCGCCAGCGTCGTGTAGTCGAAGCAGGGCGTTGCTTTGGGCCCGACGCTGCGATTGAAGTACAGCGTATCGACCACGTCGTTAGGGCCTTGATCGCAGCCCCACAGGCCGGACGGGATGTTGGCGACCGCACCGCTCGTGCCGTTGCCGCCGGCCTGCGCCGCAATCAGGTACTGGTGGGCGGCAAAGCTGGCGTCGATGTTCGACTGGAACGTGTTGTCCGCCAGCACGTACTGGTTCGCCATGGAGAAGTACGTCGTCGTCTCGCTCTGCGGCACGTACGCGTACATCGGGTTCTGCAGCTTCGTCCGGCCGACAACGCGCTCGAGGTTGAAGCCGTTCATGTTGCCGTTCGCATACGCGCGGAGGTAGTCTTGCGACTGGTGGATGATGTCGAACCCCTCGGTCAATTCCACCGGTTGCAGCGGCACGTTCTGACCCGACGTCGTCATCCCGCTCGAGACGGTATTCGCGCCGGGATAGCCCTGGAACAGGTTATCGAACGAACGATTTTCCTGCACCACGATCACGACGTGCTTGATCACGCTCGAGAGCGGTGCGGCGGCGCGCGACCGGCTCGCCGCGCGCGCCGATGCGGCGGGCAGCAGTTGCGTGCCGCCCGGCGACGCCGCGGCGCGATCGGCACAGCCTCCGAGGCCGGTCGCGAGCGCGAGCGCGGCCGCGCCGCCGGCTAGCCTAGTCGTCATCCGGCGCGCGGCCGTCGGGCCGCTCGTCGACGAAGGTGCGGGGAGAGACGCCGGTCTTGAACGGCGTGAAGGCGCGCGGCGATCCGCTGAGATTGAGGGTATCGGCAGACGGATCGGTAGCGCGCTTGTCGCTGGCAGACAGTTGCGCCAACCCATAGGTATCCTCGACGAAGCGCAGCACGCTGCCGAATTCGTATTGGACGTGAGAGACGTAGTTCTGCTTGGCATACGGCGAAATCACCATCATAGGAACGCGGAAACCGAGGCCGTCGTAATCGAGCGTGATCGGCGGGACGTGGTCGTACCAGCCCCCCCAATCATCCCAAACGACGAAGACCACGGTCGAGTTCCAAAACGAGCTCTCTCCCACCGCGTTGACCACCGAGGCAACCCACTGGGGGCCGGTCGTGCTCCGGCTGAGCGCGTGGTCGGAATTCTTGTAGGTGGGCGTGACCCAGGTGACCGTCGAGAGCTTTCCGGCCGCGACGTCGGTCAGGAACTGCGACGGCGGGGTGATCACGTTGGCCCAGTCTTTGCCGTTGCGAATGTGGTTGATGGCCATGTAGGCGGACCAGTTGTCGCCGTCGCTGCCGACCGGCGCCGCGTAGAAGCGCCACGACAGTTTTGCGCCGTCGAGCTCGTCCCCAAGCGTCGAGTAGTCGAAGCACGGGGCCTCGCGCGGGCCGATCGTGCGATTGGCGAGCAGCGTGTCGACCGTGTCGTTCTTCTTTGTATCGCAGCCCCACGAACCGCTGGGAATGTTCGCCGCGGCACCGCTCGTGCCGTCGCCGCCCGCCTGAGCCGCGATCAGGTACTGATGGGCGACGAAACTGGCGTCGATGTTCGACTGGAACATGTTATCTGCCAGCACGTACTGGTTCGCCATCTCGAAGTAGAGCTTCGACTCCGAGGCGGGAACATAGCCGTACTGCGGATACGACAGCTTGGGTTTCCCGAGCAGCCGCTCGAGATTGAAGCCGTCCATCTTGCCGCCGTTATAGGCGTTGGTGAAGTCCGGCGACTGATGGATGATGTCGTACGCCGCCGCGAGGCTCACCGGCTGCAGGGAAACCGTCTGCCCCGTCGACACCACGCCGGTGGACGAGGTGTTGGCGCCGGGATAACCCTGGAACAGGTCGTCGAACGAGCGGTTCTCCTGGATCACGATGACGACGTGCTGGATCTTGCCGGCCGCGCGGGAAAACCGCTGCGGGAGGACGAGCGACGCCTGGGGCTGTCCGGCCGCCGGGGGCAGAGCTCCGCTACCGGTCGCCGGCGACGACGACTCCGAGGCGCACCCCGCAAGCGCCGTCGCGACGGCGATGCAAAGGAGCGTCGACCTACTCGTCATCAGGCGCCTTGCCGTCTTGGCGTTCGTCGACGAAGGTTCGCGGCGAGACGCCGGTTTTGAACGGCACGAACGAGCGCGGGCCGCCGCTGACGTTGAGAGAGTCCGCCGCCGGGTCGGTCGCCCGCGCGTCGCTGGCAGACAACTGCCCGAGCCCGAAATCGTCCTCGATGAAGCGCAGGACGCTGCCGAACTCGTACTGCACGTGCGACACGTAGTTCTGCTTGGAGTAGGCCGAGATCACCAGCATCGGCACGCGGAAGCCAAGCCCGTCGTAGTCGAGATAGATCGGCGGCACGTGGTCGTACCAGCCGCCCCAGTCGTCCCAAACGACGAAGACGACGGTGGAGTCCCAGAACGAACTCTCCCCGACCGCGTTGACGACGGAGGCCACCCAGGCCGGACCTTGCTTGCTGTGATTCGCTGCATGATCTGAATCCTTGTACGTCGGCGTGACCCACGTGACGTTCGCGAGCTTGCCGGCCGCGACGTCGGTGAGAAACTGCCCTGGCGGCGTGATCACGTTGGCCCAGTCCGGGCCGTTACGAATGTGGTTGACCGCCATATAGGCCGACCAGTTCCCCCCGGCATTGTCGGACGGCGCGGCGTAGTACCGCCACGACAGCCCCGCGCCGTCCAGTTCGTCGGCCAGCGTCGTATAGTCGAAGCAGGGCCCCTCCCGGGGGCCGACGCTGCGATCGGCGTTGAGCGTGTCCACCTTGTCTCCCTGCCCGTAGTCGCATCCCCATCTGCCGCTGGGAATGTTCGCTGCCGCTCCGCTCGTGCCGTTGCCGCCTGCCTGCGCCGCGATCAGGTATTGATGGGCGGCGAAACTCGCATCGATGTTCGACTGAAACATGTTATCTGCCAGCACGTACTGGTTGGCCATTTCGAAGTACAACTTCGTCTGGGAAGCGGGGACGTACCCATATTGCGGGTACGTCAGCTTGGGATGCCCGAGCAATCGCTCTAGATTGAAGCCGTCCATTTTGCCATTGTCGTAGGCGTTCAGGAAGTCCTGGGATTGGTGAATGATGTCATAGTCGGCCGTAAAACTGACCGGCTGAAGAGCCACGGTCTGGCCGGTACTAGCTTGCCCGGTGGACGACGTATTCGCCCCGGGGTAGCCCTGGAAGAGATCGTCGAACGAACGGTTCTCCTGGATTACGACGACGACGTGCGTGATGACGGAAGGGCGTCTTTGCGGCCCGCGGAGCACGCCTTGCGCCGCCGGCTGCCCCACCTGCTGAGCTGGGGCCGAATGCACGCCGCAACCCCAAGCGCTCGCCAGCGAAAGCAAAAGAAATAATTGTAAAGTCCAAGGAACGACTTGGGGTGATTCCGGGCGGAGGCGCGAAAAATTCATGTCGCCGTCTTTCCGGGGGGCGACGACCAGTTTCCCAAGCCCGGTAAAATCCCCTCATCTGCATGCGCGTCTCACTTACGTCGGTAGACAAGGAACTTGACGGGAAAATAGTTCTGATCGAATCCGATCACGGCGGGCATCGACTTCTCGAGCCGATAGAGGCCGGTCCAGTAGCCCGGCGGCAGCAGCGACGAGACGGTCACGACGTAGCCCGCATCGATGGGCCCGTCGTAAACGGTCGGGCCGACGAAGTAGCGTGGAAACGCAGCGGTGAGTTGCTGGAAGCTTACCGCGAGCGCCGGCTTCGCGGCCGGGCAGTCGGCGAACAAGTCGGGAAACGCCATCACCTCGATCGTCTTGCCGCGCGCGCAGAGTTCGTGCGCGGCCTCGTCAACGGCGCTCATCTCGGTGACGATTTTCTCGTCGGCCTCCTGCTTCGGCGGCACGCCGAGCGAGACGGCGACGGCAATCGCCAGCAGCAGCGATCCGTAGAACACGACCTTGCTGCGTCTGGCGATCAGCAGCGGCTCGACGAGCGTGGCCAGCAGTGCGGCCAAGTAAGGCACGACGGCCACGGCAATCAGGCACAGGCTGTTGGTGAACCCGAACGCGCGCAGGTAGCCCGCAAATGCGGTGACGACGATGGCGAGCATCGGGAGCAGGTCGTTCCAGAGCCACGTGTAGCGGCCGCGCTCGCGCGCTCGCGTCAGCGCGATCTGCAGGCCCGCCGCGATGAAGCCGAGCCCCAAGTACGGCTGCCAGCGCATGAGGAAGGCGAGGCCGTCGCGCACGTGTTCGAAACTGGCGAAGTACGGCTGCGCGAGCGGCACCTGGAAGACCCATGCGCGCGCGTCCTTCGGCATCGCCGCCCACCAGAGCCCCGCGCCGCCGAACGTGGCCGCGACGGCCGCGATCGCCATGGGAAGCGAGAGCCTGCGCAATGCGGCGAGACCGACGAGCAATACCGGAGCCACGAATAGCGTCTGCTGCTCGGTGAAGGCACTCAGCACGCCGATCGGCACCAGCAGCAACGCCACGGCGCCCGGGAGCAGCCGGGCCGCGACCGCGTAGAAGATCGCCAGCGACAGCGCCGCCAGCGCGAACAGCAGATTGTCCGGGTGCAGCGTATCGAAGGTATTCGCGCGCGAGAGCACGGCGACGCCGAGCGTGAAACCCGCGACCGCCGCAACGGCGTTCGGCAGCAACGCCCGCCGGCGGACCCCCGCCCGCCAAGCGAGGACGACGCTCGTCAGCGCGAGCGGAACGGCGGCCAAGACGCCGATGGCGATCCCAAGCGACCGCAGGGCGACCACGTCCGGCAGCTGGCCGCCGTGGAGCGCGTTCATCAAGCTCAGGTAGACCGGGCCGTAGACGTAGGATGCGACGTCGTGGGTCGGCGTGTAGGCACGCCCGCCCGAGCCCATCCGCGCCAACTGCACGAACAGCGGGGCCTCGGAGAACTGGTTGTCGGCGTAGCGGAAGGCCGCCCGGACCAGGTCGTTATGCAGCCCCGCCCACGCCTTGGCGACGTAGGCGAGCACCAGCAGGGCGACGAGCCCGATCGCCCCCAGCACCTCGGCCCGCAGGCGCGAGGCTTTGACGCGACGCTCGCGCCCGGTGCCGGCGGGTCGTACGGGCGTATTCGATCGAGCGTCCGTCATGGTCGAACGCACCGCTTGTCCCCCCTGCAAGGTGTTCCCTCCGGCGCGCTGGGGTGATCCACGATGCCCCCCGGGACGTATTTTCGGTACGCTCGCTACCCGAGGAAGGCCTCGGGACCTGCGAGAACCCCCAGGACGCGTTCCGGGCTGCCCCCCAGCCTGTCAATGAAGGAGCCTCTTGTGAACTCGACCCACCGGCGTGTTGTCGCCACCGCCGTGGCGGCTGTCGCCGTGTTGGCGGGCGTAGCCGGCAACCTGAAGGCCAGCGCCTCGCCGACGTTCCCCGGCACGGTCCCCCTCGGAGCCCGCCCCGAGTGGCGCGTCCCGCAGAGCTGGGCAGCCTCGCCGCTCCGGTCGCACAAGCACCGTTCGCCCGCGACCGGCAAGATCCAGCACGTCGTGATCATCATTCAGGAAAACCGCACGGTCGACAACCTGTTCAACGGCTATTGCAACACCCACAAGCAGTGCGCGAACACCGTCACCACGGCGACGATCGTTCCGACGCCGCCGCCCAGCCAGCCCTCGCCGCTGCCCACGCCGACGACGATCGCGCTCTCCGCCATCCCGCTGAACGAACCGTACGACATCACGCACGCGGCGGGCGAGTATACGCAGTCCACCGACTGCAACTCGTATTGGCAGAGCTGCAAGATGGATGAGTTCAATTGGGAAGGCGGCCAGAACCCCGACGGCACGTGGTGGGGCGGCGTCGGCTGCTACTCGGCGTGTAAGAAGTACAAGGCGCCGCCGTATCCCGAGATCGGCTACGTGCCGCTGAGCGAAATCAAGCCGTACACGACGATGGCCAACTCGTACGTGCTCTTCGACAATCTGTTCGCGTCCAACATCGACGAGTCGTTCGTGGCCCACCAGTACCTGATCGCCGGCCAAGCCGGCGGCTCGCCGTCGCAAGGCGGCTCCGCGGTCAACCTGCCGAACTACACCTGGGGCTGCGCCGGCCCGGAGCCGTCCGATCAAGTCGAGACGCTCAACCTGAACCGCACCCTCGGTCCGACCGAGCCGCCGTGCTTCAACTACACGACGCTCGGCGACGAGATCGACAATGCGCCCGCCTCGCAGGGTCTGTCCTGGGCGTACTACGCGCCGCCCAAGAGCGTCCTGGGCTACTTCTGGAACGCCTACCAGGCGATCGCGGGAATCTGCGACCCGGTCAACCCCAGCACCGGCACGTGCACCGGCCCGATCTTCACGAGCCACGTCGTCTCGCCCGAAACGACGATCATCAAAGACGTCGCGAACGGGAAACTAGCCTCGGTGACGTGGGTCGTGCCGCAGAGCAAGAACTCCGACCACCCGTCGTCCCGCAGCAAGACCGGTCCGGCCTGGGTAGCCTCCGTGGTGAACGCGATCGGCAACAGCCAGTTCTGGAGCACGACGGCCATCTTCGTCCTGTGGGACGACTGGGGCGGCTGGTACGACCACGTAGCACCGCCGTACGTCGACTACATGGGCCTCGGCCTGCGCGTGCCGATGCTCGCCATCTCGCCGTACGCCGTCGCCGGCTCGATCACGTCGCAGTGCGATCCGTCTGGCGGCTACTACGAGTTCGGCAGCATCCTGCGCTTCGCCGAAGACGACTTCAACCTGCCGCCGATGGCGGCCAGCGACACGCGCGCCGCCGACCCGGCCAACGACGCGTGCGTGTTCAACTTCAACCAGTCGCCGCGCCCGTTCAAGAAGGTACCGGCCGAATTCTCGGCCCAGTACTTCCTGCATCAGTCGCTCGACATGGCGCCCCCGCCGAGCGTCCATTATTCGCTCGAAGACTAAGGACGGTTATCGATGATCGACGGCACGCCGTCGGAGGCCGGAGCCTCGAACCAGGCCAGGACTCCGACGGCGGTCGTCTTGCAGCGCGCCGTCGCCTTCGCGGCGGCGCTCGGCTTCATCTTACTCGTCGGCCAGATTCAGGGCGCGCTGTCCGCCTCGCTCGCCATCATCCATTTCCCGTACGCGATCAACGCGTGGTCCGAGCCGCCCCTGTTCATCGAGCTCTACCGGCTCGCACACGGGACCGCGCCGTACACGCCCGTCTACGGCGCGGACTCGTTCACGTACGGCCCGTTCTACGTGTACCTTTTGGGCGCGCTCGGCCGCGTCGTCGAGGTCATGCCCAACGTCATCGTGCTGCGCAAGATCTCGATCGGGATCGGCCTAGCGGCGTCGATTCCGCTCCTGATCGCGCTCGGCGCCCTGCGCCGTAAGCGCGGCGGCCCCGTAAACCGCTGGGCGCCGTTCGTCGCCGGCGCGTTTTCGATCGCGGCCCTCGTCCTGGCCGAGATGCGCAGCCCGGTCTTCGAGGCGCTGCACCCCGACATGCTGACGATCTTTCTCGGGTTGAGCGCCCTGGCGTGCATGCTGTGGTACCCGTTGGCCGGCAAGCGCAAGACCGCCGTCATCGTCGCGATGACGGTCTTCTGCTTCCTGCTCGCCATGACGAAGTTCAACCTCGCGCCGATCGCTCTGGTCCTCTTGGCCGCGCTCGTCGTCGAAGGTTCGCTCACCCTCACGGGAGCGGTGACCGTCGCCGGCTCGTACCTCATGGCCCTCGCGGTGTTTTTCCTGTTCGCGCCGGGGCCGATGCGCGACTGGACGCTCATCGTTCCGGCGCATCACGCGTACAACCCGATCGGCTACGAATTCGGACAGTTCTTTGCCGACGTCACCGTCGGCCAGCCGTTCCACGGCGTGCTCATCGCCGGGGCGATCGTCTACATCGCCTTGCTCGAGCGCCTCCGCCGCGGGCGCGAGGCCGCCATGTGGGCGATCGTCATCGGCGGCACCTGGCTCTGCGGCTTCGTCGCCTATGCGAAGATCGGCGGCAACTGGAACGACTTCTGGATCCTGTACGCCGTCTGCATCGTCCCGTTGGGCGACCTGGTCGAACAGTCGCTGGCGGTCACCGCCGAGCAGGTACTCCAACGCACCGCGTTCCAGGCGTTCGCGGTCCTTTTCGTCCTGCTGCTGCCGTGGTCGTTCACACAGGGGTTGAGCGTCAAGATTCCGCCCGATGCGCGCGCCGTTGCGGAGATGGACGCGACCGCAAAGCAACTGGCGGCGCTGTGCGCGCCGGGTAAGACCATCGTCGTCTCGTGGTTCCCCGACCCGCTGCTCGACTGCCCGGGGGCGACGTTCCCGCTCTGGGACAGCATCGAGGAGATCTCGTGGGCGCGGTGGCGCGGCTATACCGGCGAGATGAAGTACGACACCCCGGTCTCGCCGGACGTCGCCGTCATCCTCGAGGTCAAGCCGATCCCGATGACGCTGAAGGGCAAGTACACCGCGACCAAAGCGATCACGTACAGCGTTGGCGACTACACGAGCTACCGGCAGAACCTGATCATCAAGCGCAAGGCGGAGTAGCCGCCTTCGCGTACCGGGGAGACTAGGACAACTCGCCCGTGATCTCGTCGATCTTCTTGGTCTGCTGACCGAGGTTCGTGATCGCGATGACCTCGTCGCCCTGCTCGAGCCGCTGCAGCCGGACGCCCTTGGTCGACCGGCCGGCCTTGCGGATGTCGGCGACGGCGACGCGGATGACCTGATTCGCCGACGTGATCATCAGGATCTCGTCTTCGGGCCGCACGAGGATCTGGTCGACGACCGACCCGATGTTTTTCTCTTTGGCGAACGCTTTGACGCCCTTGCCGCCGCGCGAGGTGTGGCGATAGTCCCCGATCGGGGTGCGCTTGCCGAACGCCTGCGACGTCACGACGAGCACTTCGCGGCGGTCGTCTTCCTCGACGTCCATCGCGACGACCGAGTCGCCGGGCGCGAGCGTGATCGCGCGGACGCCGCGGGCGTTGCGGCCCATCGAGCGCACGTCCTTCTCGTTGAAGTGCACGGCCATGCCGTCGCGGGTCGCGAGGATGATGTCGCGCGAGCCGTCCGAGAGATCGACCGCCAGCAGTTCGTCGTTCTCGGCGAGGCCGATCGCGTTGAGGCCGTTGCGCCGCACGTTGGCAAACTCGGACAGCGCGCTCTTCTTGATGACGCCGCGGCGCGTGACCATGACGAGATGATTGTCGTCGCCCTCGAACGAGCGAATCGGGAACACGGCCGAGACCTGCTCGCCCGGCGGTAGCGTCAGGAGGTTGACGATCGCCGTGCCGCGCGCCTGGCGCGTGCTGTCGGGGATCTCGTAGGCGCGCAGCCGGTATGCGCGGCCCTTGTTCGTGAAGAACAGGACGTGCTGGTGCGTCGTCGTCATGAAGAAGTTCTTGACGATGTCTTCCTTCTTCAAATTCGCGATGCCGGTCACGCCGCGGCCGCCGCGGTTCTGCGTGCGGAACGTGTCGGCGGAGACGCGCTTGATGTAGCCGCCGAGCGTCAGCGTGACGACGACCTCGGTGTCGGCGATGATGTCCTCGATCGCCAGTTCGTCGTGCATCGCCTCGATGACCGTGCGGCGCTCGTCGCCGTACTTCTTGCGCAGCTCGAGGGCGTCGGCCTTGACGAGCGCGGCGATCTTGCGCGGATTGGCGAGGATGTCTTCCAACTCGGCGATGAGTTTGATCAACTCGGCGTATTCGTCCTCGATCTTCTGGCGCTCGAGGCCGGTCAGCGCGCGCAGGCGCATGTCGAGGATCGCGTTGACTTGGATCAGCGAAAAGGCGAAGCGCCCGATCAGACGCTCGCGAGCCATCTCCGTGGAATCGCTCGCGCGGATGATGGAGATGATCTCGTCGATGTGGTCGAGCGCGATGCGGAAGCCTTCGAGGATGTGGGCCCGCTCGCGCGCTTTCTGCAGTTCGTACGTTGTGCGCCGGATGACCACGTCG
>Ga0182012_10005104_pt1 | contig 13651 bp, 11 predicted proteins | sample 612S2SmetaG_FD_120486 | JGI IMG/M metagenome (GOLD analysis project Ga0182012, IMG submission 120486) | Permafrost microbial communities from Stordalen Mire, Sweden - 612S2S metaG | ecosystem: Environmental > Terrestrial > Soil > Wetlands > Permafrost | place: Sweden: Stordalen | collected... | reverse complement strand
GTCCTGCATCGTGACGCCGTTGAGTTGCGAGCCGATGGCCAGGTCGTTTGGATCCGAGACGTCGTCCAGCGTCGTGAGCCATGGTCCGATCGGCGCGAAATTGGTGAACGACTTCCCCAAGGAGAACTGGGGCGGGGTATCTTTGCGCTGCCATCCCCGTTCGGAATAGTCCTGACCCACGCAGTACCCCGCAACGACCGAGAACGCATCCTCTTCACGAACGTTTCGAGCCGCGGCGCCGATCACGACGACGAGTTCGGCCTCGTAGTCCGTCATCGGTCCCGGGATCGGGACGTCGGCATTGGGGCCACAGACCGCCGAAGGAAACTTCGTAAAGACCATGGGCGTCGTCGGCACGTCCATTCCCGTCTCGGCGGCGTGCTGGCGATAGTTGAGACCGATCGCGAAGACTTGGCGAGGTGCGACGATGGGACCGAGTTTCGGACTGCTTTGCAGTTCTTCAGGTGTGGTCTTCGTCGTTGGCGCTGGGGCCGCGGAGCGAAACCACGCCTGAAGTGTCTCAAGCTGACTGAGACATTTGTCGATGGAAGCGGAGAATGCCCCGTTCGAGGCGGTCGCGACGTCGATCGTCCCGCGATCGGTCACGATCGTCGCTCGTCCATCCAAATTGGCTATGCGCACTCGATGTCCCCTCGCCTTTCGCTCCAGCAAGCCTAGTAAGTCCAATTGGACACTCACTGAGTGCTCAATGCTCCGCGGTCCTTCATCAGATATCGCCCAACCGTTAGAATTGCGTCGTTAAGGCCGGTCGTGATGGCTGGGGGACGCTGCGTCGAAGTCGGCGCTCGCGAAAAGGCAGTGCCGAGAGAGGGTGATTCCAGCCACTGGTTGGACACAGTATGGACAAGAAGGATCCCTTCGTTCTGCGACACCTCGCCGACGTGCAACCCGAACTGTGGTGGCTCGACTCGGACCCCATGGAACCGGCGCCCCATTCGGCCCTGATCGGCGACATTGGCGCCGATCTGTGCGTGGTCGGTGCTGGCTACACCGGACTTTGGACGGCGCTGCTCGCAAAGGAACGCGACCCGGACCGCGAAGTCGTCGTCGTCGAACAGTACGAGACGGGCGCGGGCGCGTCGGGGCGAAACGGCGGCTTCTGTTCCGCCTCGCTCACCCACGGCTACTTGAATGGCGTTCGCCGCTTCCCCGACGAGATCGAACTCATCCAACGCCTCGGACGAGAGAACCTCGACGAAATTGAGGCGACCATTGCTCGCTACAACATCGAATGCGACTTCGAGCGAACCGGCGAGCTTCAGGTGGCGGTCGCGCCATGGCAGTTCGCCGGCATGGCGGAGCAGGCGGAACGACGAAACGCGATGGGTGACACGGTGGAAGTACTCAGCCAAGAGGAGGTGCAGGCCCGCGTGCACTCCCCTTCGTACGTAGGTGCCCTCTTCGATCACGACGGCACCGCGCTCGTCGACCCCGCGCGATTGGTGTGGGGTCTCGAGAAGGTCTGCATCGCCCTCGGCGTGAAGATATTTGAGAACTCCAAGGTCGAGTGGCTCGAGGACCTCCACGACGCCGTGCGCGTGCACACGCCCTACGGCGCAGTGACCGCGGCTCGAGTGGCCCTCGGCACCAATGTCTTCACGCCACTGCTTCGAAAGACTCGAAAGTACGTGGTGCCGGTCTACGACTACGTGATGGTGACCGAGCCGCTCAGCGACGCGCAGCTCGAGAGCATCGGTTGGTCGCACCGCGAAGGCATCGCCGATTCGGGCAATCAGTTCCACTACTACCGCCTGACGAGCGACAACAGCATCCTCTGGGGCGGCTACGACACCATCTACAACTTCCGAGGCAAGGTGCGACGCGAATACGAGTTCAACTCTGAGACGTACGCGACGTTGGCCGGGCACTTCCTAAAGACATTCCCCCAACTCGCGGGCATCAAGTTCACGCACGCCTGGGGTGGCGCGATCGACACCTGCACGCGATTCTCGCCATTCTGGGGAACGTCGCACGAAGGCAAGGTCGCCTACGTCCTTGGCTACACCGGTCTGGGCGTCGCGTCGACACGATTCGGTGCGGCGACGATGTTGGACCTCCTCGACGGCGTCGAATCCGATCGAACACGCCTCACGATGGTCCGCAAGAAGCCGATGCCCTTCCCGCCCGAGCCGTTCAAATGGATCTTCATTCGGATCACGCAGTCAGCGATCAGGTACGCCGACGACCATGAGGGTCGGCGCAACCTCTGGTTGAGACTTATCGACCTCTTCGGTCTCGGCTTCGACTCCTAACAGTCCCAGCCGAGACCTACGGGCCCTAGCTGCTCAACGAGTAGATAACGGTGACTTGGACGTTCACGGGCTGACTGCCGGTCTGCAGCGGAACGGCAGCCTTCAAGGAAGCGCCGGTGGCGAAGGCCTGGGGGTAGTAGATACCCGAACTCTGATTCTCTTGGTCCGTGATCTTGACGATGCCCGTGACGTGCGTGTCGCCGGCCTTGGCCAGCTGACCGGCCGCGAGTCGGGCGTTGTCCATGGCCCGAATGCGCGCAGCCTGTAGCAGCTTCGAGTCGTTGGTGATCGTAAAGGAGACACCGTTGAGAACCACGCCGTTACCGGCGATCCGGGCCGCCGCGTCAATCGCCGCGCCAGCGCGCTTCACGTGGTGCATGGTGACGCTCAACGTGTCGCTGACGGTGAAGCCGGTCACGGTTCCTTGGTTGTTCGTGTTCTCGTAGATGTCCAGACCCGACGTCTGCATCTCCTTCGCCGTGACGCCATTGCGCATCAGTGCTTTCTCCAGGGCCGAGACCTTCAGGTTGTTGTCGGTGAGCGCGGTGGAAGCGAGTGGGTTGACCGTATTGATGCCGATTTGGAAGTTGATGGTGTCGGGTGTTCCCTGGACGGTGCCCGATCCCGTCACCGTGACCGTATTACGAGAGGGGCTGCCCGAGTGACCGAGCACGACACCGATGAAACCAACGGCGACGACCACGAGCACCGTCACCATCAAGAGCAGCCAACTCAGTAGACGTGGCCGACGTGGGACCAGTCGCGCGCCGTCGTGGTGTCCCGCGTGTGCGTGGTGTTCGTGGGCGTCGCCCGTCATCGACTCATCGCTCATGTGATCTCCTTCATTCGTAGGCGCAACATCAGATGCACTGTCGACGTTCGACGTTGTGCTCGCTAGTAAGTACCTGTCGTCTCGCGGAGAAAACTTTCATGCGGACGTCGCCCTACGTGAGAACTGTGCGACACAGATGGCCCTGGCACTCGAGGCAGACGCCGAAACATCGACCTCGTGCGACAGAACTAATCCTCGCTGTCGGCGTGGGTGTCCATGAGTCCGGCGATCTGGTTGACGACCGTGGGATCGGTCAAGGTCGTCACGTCGCCGAGGTCTCGGTTCTCCGCGACGTCGCGCAGGAGTCGTCGCATGATCTTCCCGGACCGAGTCTTTGGCAGTTCCGGCGTGAGGATGATCTGACGTGGCTTCGCGATTGGTCCAATGACCTTGGCCACGTGGTTGCGCAACTCCTCCACCATCGCGGACTGGTCCTTCGACGCGTCATCGGCCGACAGCTTCAGGGTGACGAAGGCCACGATGGCCTGACCGGTCGTGGCGTCCGACGCACCGACGACGGCGGCCTCGGCGACCGCGGGGTGTCCGACCAACGCGTGCTCCACTTCCGTCGTCGAAAGTCGGTGACCGGAGATGTTCATGACGTCGTCAATGCGACCGAGCAGCCAGATATCACCGTCGTTGTCACGCTTGGCTCCGTCTCCGGCGAAGTACTTGCCCGGGAAGCGGCTCCAGTAGGTCTCCTTGAATCGCTCCGGGTCGCCGTAGATGCCTCGCGTCATACCCGGCCACGGCTGAGTCAAGACGAGGTAGCCACCCTCACCGTTGCCCACCGAATCGCCGTCGTTGTCGACAATGTCGGCGCTGATGCCGGGGAAGGGCGTCATGGCGGCGCCGGGCTTCGTCGCCGTGATACCGGGTAGTGGCGTGATCAAGATGCCACCGGTTTCGGTCTGCCACCACGTGTCGACGATCGGCGTTTTCCCTGATCCGATGTTCTCCCGGTACCAGATCCACGCCTCGGGGTTGATCGGCTCGCCCACCGTGCCCAGCAGACGGAGGCTCGACAGATCGTGGCTCTTCGGGAACGCCTCACCCCACTTCATGAGGGTGCGAATCGTGGTGGGCGCGGTGTAGAGGATCGTCACCTTGTTCTCTTCGATGACCTTCCACCAGCGGTCCTTGCCGCCCGAGTCCGGTAGGCCTTCGTACATGACCTGGGTCACGCCGTTGATGAGCGGGCCGTAGACGATGTAACTGTGACCGGTGATCCATCCAATGTCGGCGGCCGTCCAACAGATGTCGGTCTCGGGCTTCACGTCGAAGATGTAGTTGTGGGTCGTTGCCACGTGCGTGAGGTAGCCGCCCGTCGTGTGGAAGATGCCCTTGGGCTTCGCCGTCGTGCCTGACGTGTACATGATGAACATCGTGTGTTCCGCCGGGAACGATTCGTACGCGTGCTCGTCGCTCTGACGTTCGACGATCTCGTGCCACCAGTGGTCACGTCCGTCCTTCCAGCCAACGTCGCCGCCCGTGCGTCGTACGACCAGCACGGCCTTCACGTTGGGGCAGGACTCGAGCGCCTCGTCAACGGCCGGCTTGAGCGGACTGGCAGCGCCACGACGAAAGGCTCCGTCAGCGGTCACGACGAATTGGCAGTCCGAGTCGAGGATGCGACTCGAGAGCGCCTCGGCGGAGAAACCGGCGAAGACGACCGAGTGCACCGCACCGAGGCGGACAATGGCGAGCATCGTCACGACCGCTTCGGGGATCATGGGCATGTACACGGCGACGCGGTCACCGCTCTTCACCCCGAGTTCGGTGAGGGCGTTCGCCGCCTGAGCGACGAGCTTTTGGAGTTCGGCGTAGGTGATGGTGCGCGATTCACCTTCCGCGTCAGCGATCCAGTGAAAGGCAACCTTGTCGCCCTTGCCGGCATCGACGTGTCGGTCGACGGCGTTGTACGACGCGTTGAGGGTTCCGTCGCTGAACCACTTCGCGAACGGCAGGTCCCATTCGAGCGACTTGGTTGGGGTGGTCGTCCACGTCAGTCGATCGGCCTGGGTACGCCACCACGCCACCGGGTCGGCCGCCGCGTCGTCGTAGATGGATGGCTGCGCGTTGGCCTGCTTGGCGAACTCCGCACTTGGCGCGAAGCTTCGCGCCTCGTCATACCACGCTTCAAGTTTTGCTTCGGTCATAGTGGTTCCTTGCTCTGTTGATGTGAATGTTGTGAAACGCGAACTCTCAATTCGATTGCGGATGAGTCTGAAGCCGAGAGTAGTTTTTATCGGCCCAGAATGCCAACAGCGCCCGAGCCTGTTGGCTGGGGCGCTGTTGGCGGTTGGGTCCGGTGGCATGCCACCAGTGACACCGAGATTAGCCCAAAGGACCGACCGGTAGCACCACTTTCCCATGAGTGTCGTTGATGACGCCCGCTGCCGAGGCGTACCAGGCCAGCAGTGCCGTCAAGATGCCGAGCCATCCACCAATCTTGATCATGTTGGTGTGGGCAGTCGCGCCCCAGTTTCCGATGGTCAAGAAGATGAAGGTTGCCGTTAGAGCTACGAATACTGCCAGAACTGACATGTTGGTCTTCATCGCCGCGATGGTCATGTACGCCGTGAAGATGGTCCAACCCAGTAGGAAAATCGCCACTGTGTCTTCGCCCGCCGCAATTGCCGGAATCTTCAATAACACGTAGAAGCTGATCCAGAACGCTCCGTATGAGGTGAACGCGAGAGCACCAAAGGTGTTCTTGCGCACGAATTCCCACATACCGGCGGCGAACTGGGCCGTGCCACCGTAGACGAGTGCCAGCGCTAATGCGGCTGACGCTCCCCCGGCATGCCAGAGATTGGCATTGGCGGCACTAAGGCAGAACGTGGTCATGGCGAATGCGGCGAGTCCTAGCGGACCAGGGTCCGCAACTCTTTGTTCCATGTAATTCCCCCCAGATAGGTTTCATTGCAAACCGTCGGGTTTGACGGTCCAGAACGATTTAACACCAGTAGGCCCCGCACGTGCGCGATGGAATAGACCGAAACTCGTGAACAGGTTCACAAGGAAATTCACTGGAACCGTATGAGTGACGACTCGGGGAAGACCGCCTCGGCCGGTGTGTCGGTTAGTTCTCGCCGCGGTGGTGGAGTCGCTCAGCTGTCGATCGCGGTGCGAAAGGCACCGATGAACCGTTCAACTTCTTGCAACCCTCCCCCGTCGAGGATGATCTGGACGAGCGCGGAGCCGACGATGGCGCCATCGCTCACCGCCGTCGCGCCTCGGGCCTGTTCGGGTGTGCCGATGCCGATGCCGATGAAGGCGGGAATGTCCGAGGCGTCGCGGATCGACTGAACGACTCGTCCTCCCTCGCCGTCACCTTCACTTCGACCCGTCACCGCCATCCTGGCCGACGCGTACACGAAACCCTCTGAGGCCTGCGCCAATCGGACCACCCGATCGGGTGGCGTTGAAGGTGCGACGAGCAACACCGTGGCCACGTCGACTTCGTCGCACGCGCCGCGCCACTCGAATGTCTCTTCTAGGGAAAGGTCCGGCACGATCGCACCACTGATGCCCGAGTTCGCAAGCTGTCCCGCGGCACGCTCGAGTCCGTTGTGTAAGAAGATGTTGTAGTAGGTCATTGCGATGAGGGGCACACCGACGTTCACGTGCTCGAGGTCATTGGAGATCGAGTCAAATGTCGTACCCGCTTCGAGCGCACGAAGGGCAGCCTCTTGGACCACCGGGCCGTCCATCATCGGGTCGGAGAACGGGATGCCGATCTCGACGGCGTCGGCGCCGGCTAACACCGCGGCTTCCACGTGGCGTGTCCAGTCGGGCGTGAGGCCGCCCATGAAATAAGGAACGAGTGCTTTACGGCCGCTCGCGCGCAGTCCGCGGAGTTTCGTTTCGAGGGTCTTCATGCGGAACCGTCCAGAATGGCTTGCACCTGCGCGACGTCCTTGTCGCCGCGACCGGAGAGATTGAGCAGGACCGACGAGCCCCGGGGAATTGATTTGCCGGCCTCTTGCGATATCCACGCGACGGCGTGCGCCGTTTCGAGGGCGGGAATGATGCCTTCCATCTCGCTCAGCAGTTGCAGCGCCGCGATGACGTCGTCGTCGCCAATGGCGTGGTACTCGGCCCGGCCGCTGTCGGCGAGGAACGCGTGCTCGGGTCCAATGCCGGGGTAGTCCAGTCCCGCCGAAATTGAGGTCGCTTCCTCGATTTGACCGAATTCGTCTTGCATGATGAGCGAACGCATGCCGTGCAGCACGCCCGGGGATCCTTTGCCGACGGCCGAGCCGCCGGCCGCTTCGATGCCGACCAGTCGAGTCGACGTGTTAGCGAATCCGGCGAAGACCCCGGCGGCGTTGGACCCTCCCCCGACGCACGCAACGACCATGTCGGGTGTGCCAACACCGAGGTCGCGCAACTGCTCGGCGGCCTCCACCCCGATGATCTTCTGGAACTCACGCACGATCCACGGGAACGGGTGCGGTCCCATGACCGAGCCGATGCAGTAGTGCGTATCCGACACACAGGTCACCCACTCACGCATGGCCTCATTGACCGCATCCTTGAGCGTGCGACTGCCCGAGGTCACCGGCACGACCTTCGATCCCAACAGTTCCATCCGAAAGACATTGAGCACTTGACGCTTCGTGTCGACCTCGCCCATGAACACCGTGCAGTCGAGCCCGAGGCGGGCCGCCGCCGTCGCGGTGGCGACCCCGTGTTGGCCGGCGCCGGTTTCGGCGATCACGCGACGTTTACCCATCCTCTTCGTGAGCAGCGTCTGGCCAATGACGTTGTTGATCTTGTGCGAGCCCGTGTGCGCGAGGTCCTCTCGCTTGGCGTAGAGATGGATACCCAGGCGCTCGGAGAGTCGCGTGAGGGGCGTGACCGGAGTCGGGCGACCGGCGAATTGGCGTAGGACGAGATGGTATTCCTCCACGAACGTCGGGTCGTTCCACGCGTCGATGAAGGCAGCTTCGAGTTCGAGGCACGCCGGCATCAGTGCCTCGGGTACGAATCGACCACCAAAGTCACCGAATCGTCCCGTCTCGTCCGGTGCGGCCATGAACTCCCCGGGACTGCTCACGCGTTCGCTCGCTGTTCGAACGCCGTCGTCGCGTCGTCCACGAAGCGTTTCACGAGTTCACGGTCCTTGATGCCGGGCGACGACTCGACGCCGCTCGCGGTGTCCACTCCCCAGACATCGATAAGGGTAATGAGCTGCGCGACCGAATCGGGGCGAAGACCTCCCGCCGCGATGACGGGAACGTTGAACTGTCGAGCACCCAACTCGTCCCACGAGTGAGCGCGTCCGCTGCCCGGAAGGGCACCGTCGATGAGCACCATGTCGACGGTGCGTTCATCGAAGTCGAAGAACTCGTCACTCCCGATGGACAGCGCCTTCACGATCGTCAGACCGCGTTCACGCAACGCCGCGAGCAACGAGTCGCTCAGCGGGCCATGCAGTTGCACGGCGTCGACGTCGAGCAGATCGACCGCCTCGAGGACGACGTCATCGCCGTCGTCATTGAACACGGCGGTTCGCACGATTCGGCCCTTGGTCGCCGCCGCGATCGCCAGCGCTCGATCGAGCGAGAGCTTTCGCGGCGACTTCGTCAGTATGAGACCGAGGGCACTGGCCCCGGCATCGATGACGGCATTGGCATCTCCCAGCGTCGTGACGCCGCAGATCTTGATGTACCACGGACTGCGCTCAACCACGATGCACCAACGCAACGGAGCTGAAGGCGCGAACGGTGTCGACCACCGACTCTGAGGTCACGAAGGTCTCCCCCACCAAGACGGCGTCGAATCCGGCCTCCGCGGCGCGCGCAACGTCGTCGCTCGTGCGCAGACCCGACTCACAGACCGTGACGATCGACGAGGGCACCATGTCGATCACACTCGCGGCGTGGTCACGGTCTACGTCAAAGGTGCGAAGGTTGCGCTGGTTCACGCCAATGATTCGCGCTCCGCAGTCAACGGCTCGCGTGGCCTCTTCGAGGTCGTGCACTTCAACGAGCGCGTCGATGCCCGCTTGGTGGGCGAGCATCAGGAACGATGCGAGCTCCTGGTCGTCGAGGGCCGCGACGATCAAGAGGACGGCGCTCGCGCCCATCTCGGCGGCGTCGAGAACGTCGTTCTCGCTGACCGTGAAGTCCTTGCGCAGCACTGGAAGCGACACGCTCGAGGTGACCGTCGTGAGGTCGTCGACCGCCCCAGCGAAATGTTCGGTGTCCGTGAGCACCGAGATCGCGCTGGCGCCGCCCACCGCGTAGTCGCGGGCGAGGGCCGCGACGTCGAGGTTCTCGTTGAGCCACCCCTTGCTGGGTGAACGACGCTTCACTTCGGCGATGACTTTCACGCAGTCGTTCATCTGATTCGCCAATGCTTCGAGCATGGAGGGACCCTCGTAACGAACGCCGAGGCGATCGCGCCAGGGCCTCACGTCGGCGTGGGCGCGCGCGCGATGATGCGCGAGAATCTCGTCGAGGTACGTCGCCACCATCACCGAATCGTAGTTGTGCCAGACGAATGTTCCCTCACGAGTATCTTTGCTCTATGTCACACGCAGATGGTTCACGATGACGAGTTCATTTTCCAGTGACGTCCTCAACCCACTCGTGCGCGGCACGAATCTTGAACGCGCGCAAGCTCGTGACGCGCTGGCTGCGATCCTGGAGGGCCAGATCGAGGGCGTCCTGATCGCCAGTTTCCTCACGGCGTTGACGGCCAAGGGCGAGACGGCCGACGAGATGACCGGTTTCATCGACGCCATGATCGCCTCAGCCACGACATTCGACATCGGGGTGGAGGCGATCGACATCGTCGGGACCGGTGGCGATCAGCTCCACACCGTCAACATCTCGACCATGGCGTCGCTGGCCGTCGCGGGAAGCGGCGTCCCCGTTGCCAAACACGGCAATCGCGCGGCGTCATCATCGGTCGGCTCGGCCGACGTCCTCGAAGCGCTCGGCGTGCGTTTGGACGCACCCGAAGACGTGGTTCGCGCCTGCGTGGCGGGCGCGGGCATCGGCTTCCTCTTCGCGCCGACCTTCCATCACGGTCTCGGCTATCTCACGCCGATCCGAAGGGCACTGGGCTTTCGGACCATCTTCAACGTGCTCGGACCGCTCGCCAATCCGGCGCTCGTTCGCCGCTCACTCATTGGCGTCGCGCAGGCTCCCCTGCTGGACTCCATGGCCCAGGTGCTCGTGGCCCGGGGTATCGAGTACGCCATTCTCGTCAACGCCGACGATGGACTGGATGAACTCTCCCTCGGAGCGCCGTCCACGTTGCACGTGATCACTCCGGGATCGGCCAGAGTGGAGCGACTTGACGCCGGAGAGGTCCTGGGACGGCCGCACGATGTTGGCGCGATCCGCGGCGGCGACATCGACGTCAACGTGCGTGCGGTGCGGTCGTTCTTGAACGCTGAGCCCGGACCGGTCTTTGACGTGGCCTGTGCGAACGCTGGGTTGGCCCTGATGGTCTCGGGCCGCGTTGACAACCTTCGTGACGGATTCGACGTCGCGTCCAAGAGCGTGCTCGAAGGCCGCGCCCAGCGGGCCCTCGAGCGTCTGGTCGAACTCTCCAACGCCTAGAGCAGTCGAAGTTCCTTCTTGTACCAAGCGGCGTTGGCCACGTAGGACGCGGCGTTCTCGACGATCCCCTCTTCGCCACTCACGTCGAGTTTGATGGTGGCGGGCACCCCCACGGCGAGGGCGTTCGCCGGCACGTCCATTCGATTGCGAATGACCGCTCCGGCCCCAACGGTGGCGCCCGAATGCACCGTCGCCTGATGCAGCACGATCGAGCCGCTGCCCACGAGCGCGCGGGACTCGATGACACACCCTTCGAGGTGAGCGAGGTGACCGATCACGCAGTCGTCACCAATGACCGTCGGGAAGTCCGGCACCGCGTGGATGATGGCGCCATCCTGAATTGACGTTCGTTCGCCGACGATGACCGTGCCGTAGTCGCCGCGCAGGACCGCACTCGGCCACACTGACGAGTTGGCGCCAACGCGCACGTCGCCGATGATCACGGCGTCGGGGTGGATGAAGGCGTCGTCGTGAATGGACGGCGTGCGATCGCCGAGGGCATAGATGGGCATGATTATTCTCCTAGTGACTCAGCCACGAAACTAACTGATAGATACGCCAGATGACGTAGATGACCGTGGCGACGATGAAGAAGCGCCACCGCCAGGGCACGGGCTCGCGCACTGGATCGGCGACTTCGTTGCCGCATACTTCACAGCGATCTCCCTCCACGGGCCGATCACAGTTCTCGCACCACTTGGTCACTATTCAATCCGAACGCGAACTCGAAGCGGGGAGGAGCCGAGTGCAAAGCGCTCTCGTAACGATCGCTCCACGTAGCGCAAGTACGTCGAGGGCAGTCGTCCGGCGATGAAGAGAGTGAAGGTCGGCGGCTCCGTGGCGCCCTGCACGGCGTAGCGAATCTTGCCGGTCGGTGCGGGCTGCTTGATCTGCAGATCGCGGATCGCGCGATTGAGCGCCCCCGTGGGCACCCGTTTGCCGTAGTCGGCGGCCGCGATGGAGAGAGCCGGGAGAATGCGGTGCACGCCCTTGCCCGACGTCGCCGTGGTCTTCATGACTGGCGCATCACCCAAGAAGGCGAGCTTCTCCCCCACCGTCGCCAGCACGGCGTCACGTTCGTCGACCGGTACCAGTTCCCATTTGTTGAGTACCACCAGCGAAGGACAGCCCGCGGCGGAGATTCGTTCGGCCAGACGTTGGTCTTGACCGGTCGCCCCAAGGGTGGCGTCGATGACCAGGATCGCGATGTCGGATCGGTCGAGGGCGTCGAGGCTACGCAACACCGCGTAGGTTTCGAGTCCCGCTTCGGTCTTGGCCCGGCGACGCATGCCCGCCGTGTCGATGAACCGAATCAGACCGACGTCGGTCTGGACCAGTGTGTCAATGGCGTCGCGCGTGGTGCCCGGCAGGTCGTGCACGACCGAGCGCTCCTCGCCGATGAGTTGATTGAAGAGTGTGGACTTGCCCACGTTGGGTCGACCAACGATCGCCACGCGCAGTGCGCCGTCATCATCGGCGTCGGCCACTTCCTCGATGGGTCGTTCCTCCCCGAGTCGACTGACGATCTCGTCGAGCAGGTCTCCGGTGCCGCGACCGTGCTGCGCGCTCACCGTGTGGGGGTCGCCGGCGCCCAGACCGAGGAACTCCCAACTGCTCGCCTCGTGCTGGGCGTCGTCCACCTTGTTCACGACCAAGAGCAGCGGTCGGCCACTTCGTAGGGCCCAGTTTGCGGCGTGCGTGTCTTCATCCACCATGCCCGTCGTCACGTCGACGACCAGCAGTACGAGATCGGCCGTGGCGAGCGCCGCCTCGGCCTGTTGGGAGACCTTGGCCTCGAGTGAGTCACCGGCCTCGAGCCAACCGCCCGTGTCGACGACGTCAAAGGTCAGTCCACCCCATTCGACTTCCACGGCCTTTCGGTCGCGCGTGACACCACGATGTTCTTCGACCACGGTGACGCGCTTTCCGGCGAGTCGGTTGACCAATGAGCTCTTACCGACGTTGGGGCGCCCGACGATGACGACTTGAGGTTTGCTCACGACGCCACCAAACCCTTCGTACGCACCGAAGCCAGTGTGGTGCGCAGATCCTGCCCGGTGGTGGCGACGACCATGACGTGACGCCCCAGGTCCTCAAGTCCGAGACCATCGAGGAACCGCCCTTCGGAGAGGCAGACGTCGGGTAGCAGGACGACCGTCTCGGCCGCCACGTCGGCCAGCGCATTGATGAGATCTTGACCCGTGAGGAGACCAGCGACCTTGATGTTGCCCCCGAAGAAGCGGTTCTCGACCGCGAGGATCCGCACGTCGCCAAATCCATGGTCGTCGAACATCGTCCGCAGGATCGGCGCGGCGTACTCGCCGGTCACGACCAAGACGTCGTCGCCGTGGCGTGGTTCGGTGTCGACACCCTTGGGCGCGCGATAACCCAGGGCCGGTGCACCGTCGACCGACTGGAAGAATCCGGTGCCCAGTTTCTCCATGTACGTCTGGTCGACGAAACTCTGCACGAACGCGGCGACGAGTCCGATCCCGTTCTCCGCTTGGTCGAGACTCTCGAATTTGGTCGCCGAGGGAGGCGTCTGCCCCGCGACGAGGTAGAACTCGTCGCTGGCGAAGACGCTGACTCGTCCGAGAATCTCCAGGGTCAGCGCTTGGAACCGCTCGGCGAGTGCCACGACGATTTGGGCTTCACCCTTCGTGTGCGAGCGCATGGTCTTCTCGTCGGAGAAGGCGCTCACCCCCACGGGGACCAGAGCGACCGACGTCAACTCGGGGTAGAGCGAGATGACGTCGTGGAGCGTGCGTTCGAGGTGTTGGCCATCGTTGACGCCGGGACAGACGACCACTTGGGCGTGCACTTCAATGCCGGCTCGAAGTAGCTCCTTGAGCCAACGCAGACTGGTCGCGCCGCGACGGTTGCGGAGCATCGTCGCCCGAACATCTGGATCGGTGGAGTGAATCGACACATAGAGCGGACTCAGCCGTTCGGTGACGACACGC
>Ga0182012_10005102_pt1 | contig 13655 bp, 9 predicted proteins | sample 612S2SmetaG_FD_120486 | JGI IMG/M metagenome (GOLD analysis project Ga0182012, IMG submission 120486) | Permafrost microbial communities from Stordalen Mire, Sweden - 612S2S metaG | ecosystem: Environmental > Terrestrial > Soil > Wetlands > Permafrost | place: Sweden: Stordalen | collected... | reverse complement strand
GTTCGACGGCATCGTCCGGACCACCCTCGACACCAAGTGCACCGGGGTCTTCCCGCAGCGCCCCCACCCGACCCACCCCCTGGCCTCCGGACTGGGCACCGAGGTGGTCCTGCCCCACTCGCGGCTCAACACCGTGCCCACCGAAGGGGTCCGGGCCGCCGGCTACTCGGTGGTGCTGGACTCCGAGGCCGTGGGCTGGAGCGTCGTCACCCGCACCCACGGGGGCTGCGAGGTGGTGCTGGTCCAGGGCCACCCGGAGTACGATCCCTCGAGCCTGTTGCGCGAGTACCAACGCGACGCCAGGAGGTACGTGCTCGGCGAGCGGGACGCCCCTCCGTGTCTGCCCGTCGACTGCGTGGCCCCCGGTGACCGGGCCCGGCTGGGAGAACTCCACCGGCGCATCGTCGGGGGGGAACGGGAGCCGGCCCTGGTCGATTCGTTCCCGTTCGGGGAGATGGGCGGGCGGGCCGGATGGCCCTGGCGGGAGGCGGCGGTGCAGCTCTACACCAACTGGATGGCGGGTGTGACGGACAGGACGGAGAGGAACGGCTAGGCCCATGCACGACGAGACCATCGCCATCCACGGCGGCTACACCGCCGACGGCACCCGGGCGGTCGCCGTCCCCATCTACCAGACGGTGGCCCACGATTTCACCGATGCCGAGCACGCCGGCGCGGTGCTGGACCTCGAGGTGCCCGGGTTCCACTACAACCGGATCAACAATCCCACCAACGACGTTCTCGAGAAGCGCCTGGCGGCCCTGGAGGACGGCACGGCGGCCCTGGTGCTGGCGTCGGGCATGGCCGCCGTCAGCTCGGCCATCCTCACCGTGGCCCGGGCCGGCACCAACTTTGTGGTGGCCCCCCAGCTGTACGGGGCCACCTTCACCTACTTCGCCCACGTGCTGCCCACGCTCGGCATCGAGGCCCGGTTCGCCGCCGACGACCGGGCCGAGTCCATCGCCCCCCTCATCGACGACCGGACCTTCGCCGTGTTCGCAGAGACCATCGGCAACCCGGCCGGCAACGTGGTGGATCTGGAGGCCGTGGCTGACGTGGCCCACCGGGCCGGGGTGCCGCTCATCGTGGACAACACGGTGGCCACACCACTGATGCTCAAGCCGCTCCAGCACGGCGCCGACGTGGTGGTGCACTCGCTGACCAAGTTCGTCGGGGGCCACGGGACCACCACCGGGGGTGCCATCGTCGACGGCGGGCGGTTCCCCTGGGGTGATCACCCCGACCGGTTCCCCATGTTCACCGAACCCGAGCCGGCCTTCCACGACGTGGTGTTCGCCCGGGACTTCCCCGAGCGTCCCTTCACCGTCCGGGCCCGTTCCATCCAGCTCCGCAACACCGGGGCCACCCTCTCGCCATTCAGCGCCTTCCAGCTCCTCCAGGGGCTGGAGACCCTGGCCGTCCGGCTGGACCGGCACGAGGCCAACGCCCGGGCGGTGGCCGCCTACCTGGCCGCCGATCCCCGGGTGGGGTGGGTCAGCTTCGCCGGGTTCCCCGACCACCCCCACCACGACCTCGTGCAGCGGTACCTGAAGGGCCGGGTGCCCTCCATCATCACCTTCGGTGCCGCCGGCGGCTACGAGGCCGGATTGGCCTTCTTCGATTCCCTGCAGCTGTTCAAGCGGCTGCTCAACCTGGGGGACGCCAAGTCGCTGGCCATCCACCCGGCCTCGACCACCCACCGTCAGCTGTCCCCGGCCGAGCTCAGCGCGGCCGGGATCCGCCCGGAGACCATCCGCCTGTCCATCGGGCTCGAGCACATCGACGATCTGATCGCCGACATCGACCAGGCCCTGGACGCGGCCACCGCCTGACCCGGGTCACCGCCAGCCGACCTCGGTACGACGGGCCGGACGGTCGACACGGTCAAGGGTCTGCCCGGAAGGGCCGCTGTTCCCAGGTCGTGGAGAGGTTGGTCCGACCGCCCCGAGGGCTCAGATTCTCAAAACGTGCGTTCACGGACTCTTGCTACGTCTTCGGTGTGAACCACCTGCCCCGACGGGCCCTTGTCGATTGGGACTCTGGGGCGAATGGACTCTGGTTCGACAACCGGGCATATGCCCGTGACCAGACGTTGCTCCCGGGCGGATCGATCGCCGGTCCCCCGCAAGAGGAGATCGACGCTGCCGCTCGTGAGCTCGATCGTGTCTCCGAAGCGACCCGTCGGGAATTGAAATCTTAGAATCGCCTGGGAGAGCAGCTGCTGGGAGGACGGCCACCGGCTGATGCTGCAGCACGACTTCCGGCTTCCGACAAGGAAATGGGGCGATTGGCCCAGGTTGTCGTTCATGAACCTGGCCGCGAGTGGACTGTGTTCTGGAGTGACGGTGAAGGCGTCGAGCATGCATGCTCCGCCGAGATGGACGGATAGCAGGCACTCCTGTCCGGGGGTGACCCCGGCCCGCAAGGCCGTCGTTCGATGGGTCCTACTTCCCGTCAGCCCGTTGTCAGTCGCACTCTCGGGTGGCCCTCGTCGACGATGTTCTCCACGCACTCCTGGGCGTCGAGCACGGCCCGGAGCCGGCTGCGGGGCGAGGGCAGGTAGTGGGTGAAGTAGCGGACCCCCTCGGTCAACACCCCGAGCAGGGAGAGGTTGGGCTGGAGCCGGCCTTCGGCGTCGTAGGGGTGGAAGTCCTCGCTGATGGCCACACTGCCCACCGCGGTGTCCCCGTAGCGCAGCTGCGTCAGGCGTCCCTTGGCGTAGAGCCGGCTGAGGAGGGGTGAACTCGACCGGGCCAGTGACGGGAGGTCCAGGTGGCCTCGGACCACCCCGTCCACCACCACCCGGCGGGGCCGGTCGAGGTGGGTGGAGGACAGTTCCACCCGACCGTCGGGCCGGGCGGTGACGGTGGGGTCCGGGCCCAGTTCGATGTGGACCACACCGGCATCGATCAGGGCCAGCAGCTGCTGGGACCGCAGTGGGGGAGGGCCCGCCTCGAGCCGGTTGATGCGCCCCCGGACGTTGGACTGGAAGTCGATGTAGGACTCGAGGGACAGCCCGCCGAACTCGATGACCGAGCGCAGCTGGTCGCGCAGGATCCGGAGCACCTCCTGGGCCGCCTTCACCGGACTGCCTCCCTCGGTCAGGGCCTCGTCCAGGTCGGACTCGATCATCTCGTACACCTGGGACTGGTAGTCCGCCCCGGACGTGTAGTGGTTGTCGGCCCCGGCGAAGATCTGGTCGGACGGGTCGAAGGGCCCGTAGAGCAGTTCCAGGCCGGCCACCGCCTCGGCGTAGCGGCCGTCCTCCCAGGCCGCCCGGAGCCGGTCCCGCACCTCGGCCGACTCGTCGATCCCCCCTTTGAGGTAGGCCGCGTGGGTGTGGTAGCGGGCCTGCATCTCGGCGAACAGGAGAGGAAGGAGCTCACTGCGGAAGTCCACCTTCCGGCGAACCCGTGAGCCGCCCGGGTGGGTCAGGGCGGCGAACGCCTCGGGGGTGCACACCACCGGCTGGTACTCCCCGTACGGGTCCACCCCGTGGGCGGACTTGGCGCAGTAGGGGATGCCCGAGCGCGAGTAGAGGTGGATGACCGGCTCGCGTCCACTGGGGACGTAGCGCTTCCGGGCCCCGACCGCCTCGAAGGACCCGCCCCGACCCACGGTCAGGGCGGTCAGGATGTCGAAGGCCACCAGGCCCATGCCGGCTACGGCCACCGTGGACCCCGGGGGGAGGGGCTCGTCGAAGTACTCCACCGGGTAGGGGCGGAGGTAGTGCACGGCGGCGGCGTCGCCGGGCGGCTCGTCGTTGAACGTGTGGCCCGAGGTCAGCACCACATGGTCGACCGTCAGGGTCCGCCCGTTGTCGAGCAGGACCGCCTCGCGTCCGCCCATCTCGGGGGTGATGTCCACGGCGGCCGAGTAGTGCCGGACGATCTCGAGGTTCTGCGGGGCGTCGGCCAGGAGGGTGTCGTAGAACCACACCAGGTACTCGCCCATCAGACGGCGGGGGAGGTAGTCGGTGGGCCGGATGGGATCGCCCTCGGTCCCGATCCGGCACTCGTGGCCGACCCACCGGAATCCCCGGACCACCGCCCACTCGTAGAGACCCACGGCGTAGGGGGGGTGCTCGTCACTGTTGGGGGACGCGTACAAGGAGAGCTGGCCGCAGGCGTTGTTGAGCACCAGGTAGTCGGGTTGCCCCGACGAGTACACCCCACCTCCCAGCTGGCCCGGGTCCACCAGGTGGACCCGGATGCGGGCACTGGACTGGCGGGCCCGGACCACGGTCCGTTCCAGCACGCACAGCCCCCACGATCCCAACCCCACGATGGCCAGCTCGATCACGGGCACCGTCCTGTCGTGTTCACGACTGTCGGGCTCACGACGGTCGTGCTGACGTCGGACCCCATTTCGGGCATTGCCACTCCACCCACGGTAGGTCCCTGCCGATAGGGAGGACAAGCACCCGGGCCCGGTGGCAACCGGTGACGGGTAGGCTGGGTCACCGCCCCGGTCTGCCCCTGCGAACTGCACACTGGTCCTGGCTGCACACTGGTATGTCGGCAGCCGACGGGAGGAAATGAAGGTAATGGTCCACGACTCGGGAACCCTGGAGCTGGGCTCGCTCACCGTGCACCGGCTGGGATTCGGCACCATGCAGCTCACCGGCCCCGGCGTATGGGGTCCACCCGCGGACCACGACGGGGCGGTGGCGGTGATCCGCCGTGCCGTGGAGCTGGGCGTGGACCTCATCGACACGGCGGACTCCTACGGCCCCGACGTGGCCGAGGAGCTCGTCTGTGAGGCCCTTCACCCTTACCAGGGCACGGTCAGGATCGCCACCAAGGCCGGGTTCATCCGCACCGGCCCGGGCCAGTGGGTGGAGTGCGGCCGCCCCGAGTACCTGCGCCAGCAGTGCGAGGGCAGCCTGCGGCGCCTCGGCGTGGAGCGGATCGACCTGTTCCAGCTGCACCGGGTGGATCCCGGGGTGCCGGCCGACGACCAGTTCGGGGTGTTGGCGGACCTTCGGAACGAGGGCAAGGTGGCCGAGGTGGGCCTGTCCGAGGTCAGCGTGGACCAGGTGGAGGCGGCGGTCCGCATCGTGCCGGTGGTCAGCGTGCAGAACCAGTACAACATCGCCCAGCGGGGCGCCGACGCCGTGGTCGACCACTGCGAGAGCAACGGCATCGGCTTCATCCCCTGGTTCCCGCTGGCCAGCGGCAAGCTGTCCCGTCCCGGGGGTCCTCTGGACACCGTGGCCCATCAGCTCGGGGCGACGGTGTCCCAGGTCTGCCTGGCCTGGCTCCTGCGCCGGTCGCCGGTGATGCTCCCCATCCCCGGCACGTCGTCGCCGGAGCACTTGGACGACAACTGCGCGGCCGCCGGCCTCACCCTCACCGACGACCAGTACCAGGAGCTGACCGACGCCAGGAAGTCCCTGCGCCGCTGGGCCCTGGCCGACTGACCGGACGCGGAGAGACCGTGGCTGCGGACCTGGTGATACGCAACGGCACCGTCGTGGACGGGAGCGGTGGGCCGGTCCGGCGGGCCGACGTGGCCGTGGAAGGAGGGCTGATCACCGAGGTCGGTGACGGCATCGGCCGGGGCCGGCGCGAGCTCGACGCCGAGGGCCTGCTGGTCACCCCGGGATTCGTCGACCTCCACACCCACTACGACGGCCAGGCCACCTGGGACCCGTGGTTGGCACCGTCGTCGCACCACGGGGTCACCACGGTGGCCATGGGCAACTGCGGGGTCGGCTTCGCGCCGGTGGCGCCGGACCGTCACGACTGGCTCATCGGGATGATGGAGGGTGTGGAGGACATCCCCGGCACCGCCCTGCACGAGGGTCTGCGATGGGACTGGGAGTCGTTCCCCGACTACCTCGACGCCCTCGACCGTCAGCCCCGGACCCTCGACGTCGGGGCCCACCTTCCCCATGCCGCCCTCCGGGCCTTCGTGATGGGGGAGAGGGGGGCGGACCCGGGTGCCCATCCCGACCAGGCCGAACTGGACCGGATGGCCCTCCTGCTGGCGGAGGGGCTCCAGGCCGGGGCCCTCGGGGTCACCACCTCCCGGACCGAGCGGCACCGCACCAGCGGAGGGGAGAACCTGGGGACCCTGCGGGCCCGGGAGCCCGAGCTGATCATGCTGGCCTCCGTGCTGGCGGAACAGGACCGTGGGGTCTTCCAGTTCCTGTCGGACAGTTACCGCACCACCGACGACGGGTTCGCCCGCTCGGAGTTCGAGCTGGTCACGGCGTTCGCCCGGGCCAGCCGCCGCCCGGTCAGCTACACGGTCCAACAGGACATCGAGGCGCCCGACCGGTGGCGGGACCTCATGGCCCTGGCCGGGACCCTGCAGGCCGGGGGACTCGATGTGAAGGCCCAGGTGGCCCCGCGGCCCATCGGGGTGCTGCTGGGACTGGAGGCGTCGGCCAACGTCTTCACCCCCACCCGGGCCTACCGGAAGATCGCCGGCCTGCCCCTCGACGAACGGATCGCCGCGCTGCGCCACCCGGACCTCCGGCAGCGGATCATCGAGGGGCACGCCCAGCTGACCTCGGGACCCGACGCCTTCGCCGGCTACGCCTTCTTCGGCCGCTTCGACGACATGTACGTCCTCGACGACCCGGTCGACTACGACCTGGACGCCGGCCGGTCGCTGGCCGCCGTGGCCCGGCGGAACGGAGTGGATCCCCGCCAGTACGCCTACGACGTGCAGCTGCAGCGGGACGGCCGCCAGCTCATCTACACCCCGCTGTTCAACTTCGCCCACGGGAACCTCGACGATGTGCGGGAGATGATCACCTCGCCGGTGGCCATGTTCGGCCTGTCCGACGCCGGTGCCCACTGCGGCCAGATCTGTGACGGGAGCATGACCACCACCTTCTTGTCCCTGTGGGTCCGCGACCGGCGCCACCGGGACGGACTGCCGCTGGAGTGGGTGGTGCACCAGATCACCCGGCGCACCGCCGCCCACGTGGGCTGGCTGGACCGGGGCCTGGTGGCCCCGGGATATCTGGCCGACCTCAACGTCATCGACCTGGAGGCGCTGGGGTGCGCCCCTCCGGAGATCGCCGCCGACCTGCCGGCCGGAGGGCGCCGCCTGCTCCAGGCGGCCACCGGCTACCGCTGGACGGTCAAGCGGGGCGCGGTGACCTTCGAGGACGGTGTCCACACCGGTGCCCTGCCCGGTGTTCTGGTCCGGGGCGCCCGGTCGGGCCCGGAGGGGTCCACCGGTGTCCCCGCCTGACGTCGTCTCGGTCATCCTGGGGCACGCCGGCGACGGGGGCGGGCGTCCGGCCGTCCGGGACACCGACGAGGACCTGAGCTACGGCGACCTGGCCGACCAGGTCCACCGGGCCGCGGCCGGCCTGGCCGACCTGGGGGTGGCCCCGGGGGACCGGGTGGCCCTCCACCTCCCCAACTCGGTCGATTTTGTGGTGGCGGCCCTGGCCTGCCTGTGGACCGGCGCCGTCTTCGTCCCCCTGGCCACCACCGATCCGCCGGCCCGGCTCCGCCTGGTCCTGGACGACTGCGCCCCGGCCGTGGTGGTCACGTCGGACCGGGCCGGGGGCGGAGCGGGGGCCGATCCCGGCCCGGATGGGCGCTCGTGGGTGACCGTGTCCGACCTGCGCCGGTCGAAGCCGGGTCGGGTGAGCCCACCCCGGCCTCCCGGGGGACCGGCGTACGCCATCTACACCTCGGGGACCACCGGTTCCCCCAAGGGTGTGCTGATCGGCACCCCGGCCTTCACCGCCGCCGTGGCCGCCACCGTCGACGCCCTCGGACTCGACGCCTCGACCCGGACCCTGTGCGTCTCCCCGTTCCACTTCGACGGGTCGTTCGCCACCCTCTTCCCCACCCTGTACGCCGGAGGGGCGGTGGTCATCCGCCCCCGGGAGGCCCTGCTCTTCCCCCGCACCTTCTTCCGGGCCGTGGATCAGGAGGCCATCACCTACACCGGCTTCTCCCCCAGCTACCTGAAGCTGCTGCTCTCCAGCCCGGAGAAGGAACGCCTGGCCCCGTCCACGCTGGTGGTGGCCCTGGGGGGCGAGGCCGCCTCGGTGGCCGACATCCGGGCCCTGTGGGCGGTGGCGCCCGGGGTGCGGGTGTTCAACCGCTACGGTCCCACCGAGACCACCATCGCCGTCACCCACGTGGCGGTGACCCCCGGGTCGCTGGCCGGCGGCCCGGTTCCCCTGGGCCGGCCCCATCCCGGGGTGACCTTCCACCTGGTGGACGCGGACGGCCGGTTGATCGACGCCGCCGATCAGGTCGGGGAGCTCTACATCGGCGGGTCCCAGCTGATGGAGGGGTACTGGGGCGCCCCGGAGCTCACCGCCCGGGTGCTCCGGGACGACGTCGTGCCGGGCGTGATGCTCTACCGCACCGGCGACCTGGTCTACCGCACCGGTGCCGGGGAGTACGTCTATGTGGACCGTGCCGACCGGGTCATCAAACGGCACGGCGTCCGGATCTCCCTCATCGAGCTGGGCGAGGCCCTGGGTGGCCTGGACGGGGTCTCCGCCGCGGCCTGCGTTCCCTACGCCGACGGTGACCGGACCGGCATCGTGGCCTACGTCGTCACCGACCACCCGGTGGAGCCGCTGGAGCTGCGCCGTGCCGCCGGCCGGATCCTGCCCGAGACCATGCTCCCCGACCGGATCGAACCGGTCGGGGACCTGCCGCTGACCCGGTCCGGCAAGCTCGATGAGGGTCTCCTCCTCGGACGGTCCGGTCTGTATCCGGTCCGGACGGCCGGTCCCCAAACCGTGGCGGCACCGCCGGGCTGAACGCGGATGAACCCCGGTCGGTCAGGCGTTGGCCATGACCCAGCGCGGCCGGGACCACAACTGCCAGTGCTCGACCTCCGCGTAACCCAGGCCCCGGTAGAGCGTCTGGCCGGCCAGTGAGGACTGGAGCAGCGACCCGGAGACCCCGGCTTCGGCGTGGTGGGCCAACACCGCCCGGAGGAGGCGCTGTCCGTAGCCCCGCCCCTGGCTCCGGCGCCAGGTGGCCATGGACCACACCACCATCAGCCCGTCCTCCACCACCACCGTGACGCACGACTCGAGCCGGTCGTCGTCGTAGAGCCCCCAGACCCCCATGTCACCACTCTCCGAGGCCCGGTCGGGTACGGCGGCCCGGGCGGAGGCATCGTCCAGCCCGTAGGTGTCGGCCAACAGGGCGCGGGCGCCGGCCAGTTCGGCCGGCGGGAGTTCCCGGACGACGGATCCGTCGGGGGGCACCACCGGGCCGGTCCGGGTCATCAGGGGCAGGGCCCCCACGTCCACCCAACCCACCTCGACCAGCTTCTGGGCCGTGGCCAGGCCCGGCCCGGCCAGCATGACGATGGCCGGCCGGCCCAGATCGAGCAGGGGCTGCAGACACCGCTGGGTCACGACGTCGGGGTCGGCCGACTGGGAGAAGGCCACGTTGTAGTTGACGTTGCGCTCACCGCTGCACGCCAGCCACCAGGTCTCTCCGACCTCGTGCAGAGCCGGGGAGGCCCACAGCCGGGCCGCCGATCCGAGGGTCTGTCGCAGGGCGGCGGGGCTCGGACCCATGGCGTCGGATCCTAGCCAGGGCCCGGTCCCTCCCCGTGGAGCCCCGGACCCGCGGCCCGGACACCCGCCATCGGGTGGACGCCGCCACCGGGTGCGGGCAACATGTGGGCCGTGCGCGGTCGGACCCCGGAGTAGTGCGGCGATGGTGAACGTCGCGGCGGCCGGTCCTCTGGCCACGACAGGGTCCCTGCTCGGGACCCTGACCCTGCGGGTGACCTTCCGCAGCGCCCTCTCGGTCATCGTCGCCCTGGCCTTCGTGGTGATCCTGGGGTTGATCAGCGGACGCCTGGTCGGGATCAAGGTCGGTCGGGGGCGGTCCTTCCTCACCGCCCTGGTCGGAACGCTGATCGGACTGGCCGGTGCCGACGCCGTGGTCCACGGACGCCCCTCCCAGCTCGACGTGGCCTACGCCCTCGCCGCGTTGTTCGGGGTCCTGGCCACCATGCTGTTGATGATCATCCCCGAGGCCGTCGGGCGCAGCCGGTCGGCCGGGAGAGTCCACCGCCCGGCGCGGTTCTGGCTCCACCCCCTGCGGGGGATCCGGCGCGCCCTGGCCCCGCTGTCCCGCTCGGTGGAGGTGCTCCGGGCCGCCCGCCGGCGGGGACTGGCCCGACCCCAGTACCTGTCGGCCGGCGGGGTGACCACGGCCCAATTCGGCCGGAGCCTCCGCCTCACCCTCGAGGACGTGGGTGGGATGTTCGTGAAGTTCGGACAGATCGCGTCCACCCGCAGCGACCTGCTGGCCCCTCCGGTGATCGACGAACTCTCGCTCCTGCGGTCGGCGGTGCGGCCCATCACCGGCGAGCAGGTGCGACCGCTCATCGAGGAGGAGCTGGGCCGACCGGTGGAAGAGGTGTTCGCCTCGTTCGAGTTCGAGCCGGTGGCCTCGGCCTCCATCGGCCAGGCCCACCGGGCCGTCCTCCGCTCCGGTGAGTCGGTGGTGGTCAAGATCCAGCGGCCCGACCTCGACGACCTGCTCCGCCGCGACGCCACCGTGCTGCGGCTGGTGGCCGGTATCGCCGAGCGGCGGATCCCCGGGGTCGGCCGGATGGGCATCCGGGAGCTGGCCGAGGAGCTCATCACCGGTATGACCCAGGAGCTCGACTACCTGCGGGAGGCCGCCATGGCCGACCGGCTGCGCACCGCCATCCGCCACGACGATCCGGCCGACGACGTCATCCGGATCCCGGTGGTCTTCACCGAGTGGAGCACCGACCGGCTGCTGGTGATGGAGCAGGCCGCCGGTCGGCCCATCGACGAGCCGGGGGCCGTGGCGGACAGTGGTGCGCCCCCCCACCTCCTGGCCTCCGCCCTCCTGGCCAGCTTCCTCCAGCAGGTGCTGGTGAGCGGGGCCTTCCACGCCGACCCCCATCCGGGAAACCTGATGGTGGACCGGTGGGGCCGCCTGTGGCTGTTGGACTTCGGGGCGGTGGGGCTCATCGATCCCGTGACCCGACAGGCGCTCCAGGACATGGCCATCGGCATGTCGGCCAACGACCCCACGGTGGTGGCCCGGGCGGTGCGGCATCTCGCCGGGGCCGACGCCACCACCGATCTGGCCTCCCTCGAGTCGGACATCGGCATGCTGATGGTGGAGACCTCGGGTGGTTTCGACCCGACCCTGATCCATCAGGTGCTGGCGGTGATGACCCGCCACGGGCTCCGGGTCCCGCGGGCCATGACCTCGTTGTCACGGGCCCTGCTCACCCTGGACGGCACCCTGCGGCTCATCGACCCCACCTTCGAGCTGGCCACGGAGGCCACAGCGGCGGCGGAGGCCCTGTGGCCCGCCGAACAGGAGATGGCCGGCGACCTGCTCAACCAGGAGCTGCGCCGGTCCCTCCCCATCCTGCGCACCCTGCCCGAACAGATCGACGAGGTGGCCACCCAGCTGCGGTCCGGGCGGCTCAGCGTCCGGGTGGAGCGGTTTGCGGGAGGTGACAGCCGGGTGGTCAGCGGGTGGATCGACCGGGTCCTCATCGCCCTGTTCGGCTGTATGGGCCTGATGGCCTCGGGGCTGATCCTGGTGGCGGCGGAGCTGGCCCCGTCCCATGACGTCCGGCTGTCCCTGCAGGCCATCGGGTTCATCGGCCTGGTCTTCGGATCGATCCTGTTCATGCGTTCGGTGGCCCAGGTGCTCCGGCGCGAGCGCACCGCCACCGACTGACCGGCCGGGTCGCCGGTCCGAGCCCCGGTGCACGCCGGGGCCTTCGGTATACTGCGGCGCGATGCGTCCCATCCACCGCACAGAGCACCGTGCCGACTGACAGCCTGTTCCTCAACGCCCCCATCCACCGCACCCTGGCGCCCGGTGACACCGTCTACGCCGAAGGGGACGTGGGGACCCACATGTACGGGATCGTCTCCGGTGAGGTGACGCTGTACAAGGCGTCGGTGCCGGTCGCCACCCTCGGCCCCAACGACGTGTTCGGCGAGCGGGCCCTCATCGACCACCTGCCGCGCAACCTCACAGCGGTGGCGGGCCAGACCACTGTCCTGGCGGAGATCGACCGGGGCCTGTTCCTGTTTCTGGTCCACGAGTCCTCGACCTTCGCCCTCGGGATCATGGGGGCACTGGCGGGCCGGCTGCGGGACTACGACGAACTGGTCGGGGGCGGTGCCGCCGGGCCCGCCGCCCGACTCACCCCGGGGTCGGCCGAGACGCCGCGTTGACCTGGGCGTCGAGCTCCTTCAGGTCGAAATAGTCACGCCACCGGGTCACCAGCCCCCGGCCGTCGATCTCGACGATGGTGCTGCCGTGGATCTCGATGGGGATGGTGCCCCCGAGCGTCCCCCGGCCGATCCATTCGAAGGCCCCGCCGGTGTCGTCCCCGTGGACAGTGAGGATCTCCTGCCGCCAGTCGGGAAACGATGCTTTGGTCATCTCCTCGATGGCGGCCAGGTCCGGGGTGGGGGAGTTGACCGGATCGCTGAACAGGGCCCCGGGGGCGAAGAAGGAGGGGAAGTCCCCTTCCGGTCCCAATGCCTTCTCCAGCCGCTCCGCCCATGATGCCCAGTGCATGGGCGCCACAGTACCCCGAGGGTGTCAGGCCACGCCCACGCTCACGGTGAACCAGAACGTGCTGCCGGCCCCGGGGCGGCTGGATACTCCGCACCGGCCGCCCATCAGGGTCACCAGCTGGCGGCAGATGGACAGGCCCAGTCCGGTGCCACCGAACCGTCGCGAGGTGGAGGAGTCGGCCTGGACGAAGGCATGGAAGATCATCTCCAGCTGGTCGGCGGCGATGCCGGTGCCGGTGTCGGCGATGTCGAACCGGAGGAGGGCGGTGCCGCCGGCGACCTCGGGTGCGGTGACCCGGACGGTGACCGCGCCGACGTCGGTGAATTTGACGGCGTTGCCCACCAGGTTGCCGAGGACCTGGCGGACCCGGCCCCGGTCGCCGGTGACCTCAGTCGGGACCGCATCGTCGACAGCCATGGTCAGCTCCAGCCCCCGGGTGCGGCCGGCCTCGCCCACCAGGCCCACCACGTCGGAAACCACCGAGTGGACACTGAAGGCCTCCGTGTCGATCACCAGCTTGCCGGCGTCGACCTTGGAGAAGTCGAGGATGTCGTCGATGATCGACATCAGGTCCCTCCCCGAATCCAGCACCATCCGGGTGTACCGGCGTTGGGTGGGGTCGAGGTCGGTGTCCAACAGCAGTTCGGTCATCCCGATCACACCGTTCATCGGGGTCCGGATCTCATGACTGACGTTGGCCAGAAAGTCCATCTTGAGACGGGACGCCTCGCCGGCCCGGGCGTAGGCCTCGGCCGTGGCCACCTCGGCCAGGTGCTCGGACGTCACGTCGACCACCGTCCCGACCCATCCCCCCGGCCCCCCGGCCCCTCCCGGGAGTGCGGCGGGACTGACCAGCACCACCCGCGGTGTGCCGTCGATGAGGGTCAGCTCGAAGCGGTAGGGGCGGAGCGGGACCTGACTCCGACCGTGGTCCCGGCCCCCGTCACCGGGGTCCGGGCCCGCACCGTCCTCCAGGACCGCATCGAAGGCGTGGCGGTGGTCGGAGTCGATGATGACGCTCCAGTCGCAGCCCAGGGTGTCGGCCGACGCCAGGCCGGTGATCTCGGACCAACGGGCATTGACGTAGACGTACCGCCGGTTGGC
>Ga0182012_10005101_pt1 | contig 13660 bp, 13 predicted proteins | sample 612S2SmetaG_FD_120486 | JGI IMG/M metagenome (GOLD analysis project Ga0182012, IMG submission 120486) | Permafrost microbial communities from Stordalen Mire, Sweden - 612S2S metaG | ecosystem: Environmental > Terrestrial > Soil > Wetlands > Permafrost | place: Sweden: Stordalen | collected... | reverse complement strand
GGATTCTCCTTGATGCCTCAGTACGGCTGATCAACGTCCACTCGGCCAGCGCATGGGAGAGTTTGCCGCCCAACTCCTCCGGGGTGGCTTGGCGGGCCAGCTGATTAATCAGCCCATGCTCCACAGCGGGCAACCGGCGTCGGACCCGCTCAACGCGCTCCAACAGCCTCAGCCACTCCGGGGTGGTCAACGCGTCAAACGACAGTTCGCAGGCGCGATCCAGGTCGGCATCGAGCGCGTCGAAGACCCCTTGGATCTCTTCTCGGCTACTCGAACTCATGTTCGAATTATAACGAAACGGGCAGACGCCCGGAGAAGTTATCCACGGGGTAAAGCGCTAGCCGTGCACGTGTGCAGGTACGTCACAGAATCGCGACTGCCACCACAATGCCGAGTGCGAACTGCGCCGCGGCCACCATGAGCGACTCGTAGTTGAACTCGTCGGCCTCGAACAACTCGTGCATGTCGATCCCGAGCACGACGGTCGCGACTCTCATCATCACCACCTGCGCGACGATCCCCACCAGCCCGAAGGTCGCTGACGCGAGCAGCCCCTCTGCCAACTTTCCCGACGAGGAGTAGATCGCCAGCACGACGATGAGGGCCATGCTCACCATGCCCGCAGCAGACACGATGATCGCGTTGGGTTTTCCGGCGTCGACCATCTTGCGCAGCGGTCCCGGTGTGGTGAGGTCGATGGCGTAGAACCCCACCAGTATCAGCACCAGGCCGACGATCGCGTACAAGACGATGGCCCCGGCGCCGCGACCCAGCGCAGTCACATAGCCCGCATCCCAATAGCCCGAATTCAGCGCCACGATGGTTGTGGTCATCGATGATCACTCCGTTCCTTCAAGCGAGGGTTCATTGATTCCTGGGGAAGTTCACTGCTGGGGGATTCGGTGGGGAACGAAAGCTGCGCCGTCGTCGGTCACCAGCCCGGCGGTTTCACGGATGCCGAGCCCGGCCGCCGAGTCGCCGACGATCCACGCGCCCAGCGCGGGCCGCATGTCGTCGAATTGGGGCAGCGGGTCAAGCAGCTGATAGACGAACCCCTCTTCGCCGTAGACGCCCCCGGTGGCCGTCTCCATACCGGCGCCGACGATCGTGATATTCGCCCCTTCCCGGCCAAGCTTGGGTTTGCGGACGTACTCGGTGAGCTCGTGCGGGTCGTCGATGTAGGCAGGCAACAAGTTCGGGTGACCCGGATACATCTCCCACAGCACGGCCAGGATCGCCTTGTTCGACAACAACGTCTTCCACAGCGGCTCGATCCACGCGGTCTTGGGCAGGCTCGCCGCCACGTTCCTGCCGAAGTCGTCGTCGAGCACCCACTCCCACGGGTAGAGCTTGAAGATCGCGTGGATCGGCGCCTCTTCGAGATCGACGAACCGCTCCAAGGCGGAGTCCCAACCAAGGTCCTCGATCATCAACCCGACGGTCGCAAAGCCTGCCTCGGCTGCGGTCTCCTGCATATAGGTCGTCGTGATTTGATCCTCACCGGTGGCTTCCAGACCCGACCAGCTCACGTGCAGCTCGTTGCTGGGCAGCAGATCCCGCAGCTGCTTCCAACGGCCGACCAGCTGTTCGTGCAGTGAGTTCCATTGGTCGTCGTCGGGGAACTTGTCTTTGAGCCAGTACCACTGCAGGATGGCGGCCTCGAGCAGAGTGGTGGGCGTATCGGCGTTGTATTCGAGTAACACCGCCGGCCGTCGCCCGTCGTACCGCAAGTCGAAACGCCCATACACATGCGGATCGGAGCGGCGCCACGATTCCGCGATCGGTTGCCAACTCCATTCCGGGAGGCCGAAATCCGCGTAGCGTTCCAGCAGGACCACCTGCTCGACGGCGTTCAGGCACATCGAATGCAGCAGCTCCACGTCGGCTTCCAGTGCCAGGATCTCGTCCATGTCGAATTCGTAGTACACCGACTCGTCCCAGTACGGTCGGTCCGCGCCATGGGCGTCCCGTGCAGGAGTCCCGTACACCAGTCCTTGTGATTCGACGATCGACCGCCACTGCGGTCGAGGCTGCGTCCTGCCGCGCTTCACGAGCCGCCGCCCCTGCCGCTGAACTTGCCGCCGAGCCCGCCGCGCTGAATGGTGGTGCCCGACTTCGTCTTGATGGTGGCGCCTTTGGGTGCGGTGGTCGTTCCGCCGATGGGCGGTGAACCCACCGAACCCGAGCTGCCGTAGTAGTACCGGTACTGATGGCCGCCGTAGAAGAAGAAGCCGTCGAGACCGGCGGTGTGACCGGCGCAGTAGTTGTCCGGCACGATCACCGGCTGGCCGTTCGAGTCCTCCTGGGCGCATTGGGCGGTGACGGTGGGCGCCGACAACGCCCAGTACCCCAGGCCCGCCACCACACCCACCACGCCGACGGTGGCTGCGGCGCCGATCAACGTGCGTTTCTGCTTGCGCCGCTTGGCTTCCGCCGCCAGGCGCGCCTCTTCCAGCTCCTGCTGCTTTTTGGCGAACTTCTCCCGCGCGCGCAACTCCGCGGGCGTCGGCGGGCGCGGCGTTGCCGTTGCCGCATCCTGGAACGCCATGCTGCCGCCGGAGGGGTACCGGCCGGATACTTCTTCTTCTTCAGACCAAGCCTGTGGCGGCTGTTCTGCGCGCTGGGGCTGCTCGACGGCCTCGGTCTCGTCGCCCTCGGGCCCGTCGCCGCCCGGTGGATTTTGTTCTGACACCGCTACCGGACCTCTGGTCCGCTCAGGTCGCCGCGCACGCGGGCAGTGTCCCACATCGCCGGCCCCGGCGGTTCAGCCCCACCAGCGTTCCAACACCCGCGCAACCCCGTCGTCGGTGTTGGGAGTGGTGACCTCGTCGGCCGCGGCCAGCACCTCGGGATGCGCGTTCCCCATCGCCACGCCGTGACCGGCCCACAACAGCATCGGGACGTCGTTGGGCATGTCCCCGAAAGCCGCCACCTCGTCGCTGGAGATCCCCAGCGGCCAGGCGACTTCTTCGACACCGGTGGCCTTGCTGATTCCCAGCGGCACGATCTCCACCAGCCCGTTATTGGTTGAGTACGTGATATCGCCCTCGAGACCGACGTGCTTGGCCAGTTCGGCGGCCATGTCGGCGCTGCTGGCTCCGGTCTTGCGGATCAGCAGTTTGATCGCCGGCGCGCTGAGCAGGTCTTCCTTCGACACCTCGGTGTTGTCCGGGTTGAGCCATGCATGCTCGTAGCCCGGCGAGCTGATGAACTGCGGAGTAGCCGTGTCATGGGCGCGAGCGCCGATCCGCTCGACGGCCAGGCCCGCGCCCGGGATGGCGCGCGTGGCGATTTCTGCCAACTCGGCCAGCGTGTCTACGGGCAGCGTGCGCGCCGACACCACCCGGTCGGTCGCGGGGTCGTAGACGACGGCGCCGTTGGCGCAGACCGCCATCGGCGCAAATCCGAGCGCGTCGACGACAGGCCGCACCCAGCGCGGGGGCCGGCCTGTCGCCACGACGAAGTGCGCCCCTGCAGCGACAGCGGCCCGCACCGCGTCGCGGGTACGAGGGGTGACGGTTTCGTCTTCGTCGAACAGGGTGCCGTCGACGTCGCAGGCAATCAGCGCCGGCCTTTTGGTCGGCTTCACAGTCGAACCCGCCGGCCATTCGCTCTCGTCAATGCAATCCGCTCTGGTCACGCCCCGGTGGCGTCACCCCGTCACTACCGTACTTCTGCATCCGCTGCTGCAATTCAGCCAACCGGATCGCTCTGGAGTCGTCCTGGCTCGGCGCGCTGCCGCCCAGCCGTTCCGGCACCCAATACTGTCCCTCGGGGTGCGGATATTCCTCCTGCACACGGTAGAGCAACGCATTCATCGCATCGCGAAGCGCGGCGTTGAGTTGCTCGTTGTCACCGCGCGGCGGCAGCGGTCGGCCGACGGCCACGGTGATCGGGACTTTGTTACGGAACACCTTCTTCGGATGATCTTTGGGCCATATCCGATGCGCGCCCCAGACGATCACGGGAATTATCGGCACCTGCGCCTCCAGCGCCATCCGCGCTGCCCCGGTCTTGAATTGCCTGAGTTCGAAACTGCGGCTGATGGTGGCCTCGGGGTGCATCCCGATAAGTTCGCCCGCGCGCAGGCGCTGCACAGCCACCGCGACAGCCTCATGTCCCGTTCGACGGTCCACCGGAATGAGCCTGGCGTGCTTGATCACGTAGTTGGCCGCCTTCACATCGGCCAATTCGGCCTTGATCATGAAGTACATGCGCCGGCCCCGTTCGCGCGCGGCGAACAATGATGGAAGCCAGTCCAAATAGCTGGTGTGATTCTGGGCAACTAAAGCACCGCCCCGCAGAGGAATGTTCTCAAGACCGTGGAACGTGAATTTGGTCCCGTTCATGGCGACGAGCGGCGGCACGATCAACTCCCCAAACCGGTAAAACGGCTCTGCCATTTCTTCTCCTTTCCTTGAGGCGACTGGCGCAGGGTACGACTCGCGACCCTCGCCGCGGCCTCGTCGGCCTCTATCTGGGCCGCCTCGGCCAAGGTCGGTGCCCCACCGCCCAGCCGGTGCGGTGCCCAATACACCCCGGGCGGGTGCGGGTAGCGCTGCTGCACCTGATCCAGCAGCGCGGTCATCGACGCGCGCAGCGCGGCATCGGTCCCCGAGATGTCTTCGGCGGCCTGCAACGGCGGTCCCACCTGCACCGTGATCGGCACCTTGTCGCGGCCCAAATCCCGCGGATGGTCCTTGGTCCAGAGCCTTTGTGCACCCCAGACAATCATCGGAACGATCGGGACGTCTGCTTCGCCGGCCATCCGGGCCGCCCCCGTCTTGAACTCCTTGAGCTCGAAGCTGCGGCTGATGGTGGCCTCCGGGTACACCCCGACCAGCTCCCCTTCGCGTAGCCGCTGCACGGCCACCGCATAGGCACCCGCCCCAGCGTCCCGGTCCACCGGAATCGTCCCGCAGTGCTTGATCAGGAAGTTGACCAGCTTCACCTGCTGCATCTCGGACTTGATCATGAATCTCAGCCGACGGCGCCGACGGCGCGCAGCCAATGCGGCGGGCAGAAAGTCGACGTAGCTGGTGTGGTTGATCGCGACTACGGCGCCGCCATGTTCGGGGATGTTCTCCTCGCCGCTGTAGCTGATCCGGGTTCCGGTGGCCAAGACAGCCAACTGAGTCAGGATCTCAAGCGTGCGGAAGGTCGGCTCAACCATCAGCGACTACTCCGGCGCCTCGGCGTCTTTAGCACGGAGTGCCGCTCGCACCGCTGCCTCGTCCGCGTCCGAGCGGGCCGCCTCGGCCAGCGACGGCGCGCCGCCCCCGAGCCGGTGCGGCACCCAGAACTCACCGGCCGGGTGCGGCCCATATTGCTCCTGCGCCCGTTCCAACAGATGCTGCATGCGTGAGCGCAGCAGGCCCTTCAATTCCGCTGTGGCCAGGGTCGGTTCAATCGGTTCGCCCACGAGCACCGTGATCGGTACCTTCGGCCGCCACAACTTCTTGGGGTGGCCTTTGGTCCAGATCCGCTGCGCACCCCAGACGATGTGCGGGATGATCGGCACCCCCGCCTCGACCGCCATGCGGGCCGCTCCCCCCTTGAATTCCTTGATCTCGAAACTGCGGCTGATGGTCGCTTCGGGGTAGACGCCGACCAGCTCGCCGTCTTTGAGGTTCCTGACGGCGGCTTCGTAGGACGCGGCGCCGTCCTGCCGATCGACTGGGATGTGCCGCAGGCTGCGCATGATCGGGCCGGTGACCTTGCTGTCGAACACCTCCTGCTTGGCCATGAACCGCACTTTGCGCCCGAGGCCCTGTTCGTAGGCGGGCAAACCCGCGAACGTGAAGTCGAGGTAGCCGGTGTGGTTGATCGCGATGACCGCGCCGCCGCTGGTCGGCAAGTTCTCGATACCGGAGACAGTGATCTTCAGCCCTTGTACCCGCCAGATCAACCGGGCAAGTTGAATGCAAGTCCCGTATACCGGTTCCACAGCCCCCCAGTCTAGTGCTGCCAGCGATGAGCCGCCCTCAGTGGGGAAAATACCCTGTCATCCCTTGGGCGGCGCGCTGCGCGGCCGCGCCGCGGGGAGTGGGCGTCGGCGATGCACCCGAGCGCTTGCCCGTGCAGTCCTGGCAAAGGCCCCAGACAACCAGTCAAGCTAAGCTTGGGCAGGCGTTCTGCGCCGCAGACGTACCACCCGGACAGGCCCCTGAAAGGTATTTGTGCAGGTCACGAGCTTAGGCCACGCCGGCTTCCTGATCCAGACCGCAGCAGGCAGCATCCTGTGCGACCCCTGGGTGAATCCGGCCTACTTCGCGTCCTGGTTCCCGTTCCCGGACAACAGCAGGCTGAACTGGGACGCCCTGGGCGACTGTGACTACCTTTACATCTCGCACCTGCACAAGGACCACTTCGACGCGAGGCACCTAGCTGCGCACGTCAACAAGGACGCGGTGGTCTTACTACCCGACTACCCGGTGCCGGACCTTCGAAATGCGCTGCAGAACCTAGGGTTCCACCGGTTCTTCGAGACCGGTGATTCCGTGAGGCACCGGCTGTCCGGACCCAAGGGCGTCCTCGACGTCATGGTGATTGCCCTGCGGGCTCCCGCCGACGGCCCGATCGGTGACTCGGCGCTGGTGGTTTCCGACGGCGCAACAACGGTTTTCAACATGAACGATGCCCGGCCGGTCGACTTGGAGGTGCTGGCATCCGAATTCGGACACGTCGACGTGCATCTGCTGCAGTACTCCGGAGCGATCTGGTACCCGATGGTCTACGACATGCCGGCCCGCGCCAAGGAGTCGTTCGGTATCCAGAAACGGCAGCGCCAGATGGACCGCGCTCGGCAATACATCGCCCAGGTGGGGGCGACTTGGGTGGTGCCGTCGGCGGGACCGCCATGTTTTTTGGACCCCGAGTTGCGCCACCTCAACGACGACTGCGGCGATCCGGCCAACATCTTCCCCGACCAAATGGTGTTCCTGGACGAGATGCGCAGCCACGGGCACGACCGCGGCCTGCTGATGATCCCCGGGTCGACCGCGGACTTCACCGGCACGGCACTGAATTCGCTGCACCACCCGCTACCCGGCGATGAGGTCGCCGCCATCTTCACCACCGGCAAGTCGTCGTACATCGCAGACTACGCAGACCGGATGGCACCGGTCTTGGCAGCGGAGCGGGCGGCCTGGGCCCCGGCCGTCGGTGAGCCGCTGCTGGAGCAGCTGCGTACCCTGTTCGAGCCGATCATGCTGCAAAGCGACGAGATCTGCGACGGCATCGGCTATCCCGTCGAACTGGTAATCGGTCCTGAGACAGTAATTCTGGACTTTCCGAAGCGAGCGGTGCGCGAAAGGATTCCCGACGAAAAGGTCCGCTACAGCTTCGCGATAGCGCCGGAACTGGTACGCACCGTGCTGCGCGATGGCGAGCCGGACTGGGTCAACACCATCTTCTTGTCCACCCGTTTCCAGGCGTGGCGGGTGGGCGGCTACAACGAATACCTCTACACCTTCTTCAAATGCCTTACCGACGAGCGGATCGCTTACGCCGACGGCTGGTTCGCCGAGACCCACGATGACTCCGCGTCCATCACACTGGACGGCTGGGAGATTCAGCGCCGGTGCCCGCACCTCAAAGCCGACCTATCGAAATTCGGTGTGGTAGAGGGCGACACGCTGACATGCAACTTGCACGGCTGGCAGTGGCGACTCCACGATGGCCGCTGCCTCACCTCACAGGGCCACCCGCTGCGGAGTTCCCGGGCATGAGCGCGGACTCGTACGACCAGACTTACGATGACGGGCTGGTCCAGCTGGATCGCGCGGCGATCACGTTGCGCCGCTATCACTTTCCTTCCGGCACATCGAAGGTCATCTCCCTGGCCAGCATTCGTGGATACAAGGCGGAGTCGCTGGGCTTGTTCACCCAACGGTTCCGCATCTGGGGCAGCTCGGACCTCGACCTCCGCCGCTGGCTGCCGCTGGACGTGCGCCGGCCGTTCAAGTCGACACTGATCACTTTGGAGATGCCGGGGACCCGGCCGAGCCCGGCGTTCACGCCGGCGCGCCCGGACGAGTTCACGGCACTCCTGGACGTGCTGCTGAGTCAGCGCGGTTAGCCGCGCGCTCAGCGGCCGAGGTCAGCGAGCGCCGCACGCCCGGCGTTGTAGCCCGGGATGAACGTGATCCCCGGACCGCCGTGGCACCCCGCACTGCCCAGATACAGCCCCTCGATCGGGATCGGCTGGCCGAGATAACCTTTCGGGCCAGGCCGGTTAGGCCCGATCTGGTTCGGGTTCAACAGCCCGTGACAGTAGTCGCCGCCCGGGGCGCCGAACATCACACCCATGTGCTTGGGGGTGAAGGTGGTGTGCCGGGTGATGCTGCGTTCGAAATTCGGCGCGAGCCGGGTGATCTTGTCGATCACCCGCTGACCCATCTCGACCTTCGCCGCGCCGTAGTCGGCACCGCCTTCGATCGGGAACCACAACGCGAACGCCGAAGCGGCGTGCTTACCCTCGGGCGCCAGGTCCGGATCGTTCTGCGAAGGGATCTGCAAAACCAGCGTCGGGTCGGCCGGAACGATCCCGCGCCGAGCTTCCTCCCACTGCTGTTGGACTTCCTCCGGCGTGCAGAACAGGCCGATCGATGCCTGCATGGCCGGGTCGTTGAGCGCCTCGTACGGTGCGGCGAAGGCGGGGGCTTCATCGAGCGCGAAGTGCATCTGCAGGTAACTGCCGCGGTGGTCGATCCGCGCATAGCGTTCCCGGATGTCGGCGGGCAGCGCAGCGGGATCGATCAGCTCGTTGAGCGTGACGTCAGGCGCGATGCCGGAGACGACGATCGGGGCGGAGATTATGTCCCCGGCCTCGGTGCGCACTCCACTCACCCGGCCGTCAGCGACCAGGATCTCGGTCACCTTGGTACGCAGCTGAACTTCGCCGCCGTGGCTCTTGAGCAATTCGCACAGATGAGCGGTGAGCGTGCCGATGCCACCCCGTAGCTTCTTCATCTGCATGGTGTCCCCGTCGGGAACGCCCAGCCCGAAGGCGAGCGCCGCCGCGCTGCCCGGGGTGGCCGGTCCGCGGTAGAGGGTATTGACGGCCAGAACGGTCATCGAGCCGCGCAGAGCGGCGTGCTTCTCGCGGTCCGGCAGATAGCGGTTCAACACATCGGTGACGGAACCAAACAGCATGTCGTCGATAGCTGAGCGTTCGAATTCATTGGTGGCACAGGCATACATCTCATCGAGAGTCTTGGGCGGCGCACCAGCCTCGAATCGGCCCAGTGCCCTTGTCGGCGCTTGGCTCCACGCCATCAACCCGACCATTCCGTTGACCGCGTCCGCCCCGTGCACCTCATTGAGGTGGGTGAACAGTTTGATCGGGTCGCTGTACTGGACCAGGGGATCATCACCGACACCGCGCAGCGCTACCGACATGATGTCCAAGTCGATCGTCGGCAGGGTATCCAGACCCAGCTCTCGGACAACCACGGACGCCGTCGGGAACTGCACCGATCCGGCGATCTCGAACTGGTACCCGTCAAAAAGCTCCACCGTGGAGGCCATTCCGCCGGCATAGAGTTTGGGATCCAGACATAGGGTTCGCAAACCCGCCTTCTGCAGCAGCACCGCGGCGCTCAGCCCGTTGTGCCCTGCGCCAATGACTATCGCGTCATATCCAGCTTCATATCCAGCTTCATATTCAGCCATCTCTGCCCTCCGAGATGCAGGCTGGCACGGAGCCAAAGTTTTGTCAATTATGACGAAACTGGATCAGCCCAGGCATCTGTTATGCCGGCTCGCAGCGACTCCAGGGCCACGTGGCACACTCGCGCCAGCTCACCGAGTGATCGATCGCCACTCAGCATCCAGACTTCCATCGCGCCGAAAACCGCGGCCGCGATGCAGCGAGCTGTCACCGCGACGCGCAACCGGTCATCCGGTGTCGGGTCCACGACGCAGCTGCGGCGTTCCAGCTGGGCCGCAATGGCATCGGCGAAGTCTGCTTGGACTTCCCGGATGTGACGGACGATGCGGCCAGGGTCGAGCTCGCCGTCCCTCAGCGTGGCGATTTTCGCGACGGCGTCAACGTCATAGGGGAACGCGAAGATGGCCGACTGGACAGAATCGATGATCGATTCGGTGGCCGGCCTGCCGTCCAGCGCCGCGCGAAACCAGTGCAGTCCGGTGTAGTCGGCGAACAGCAAATCGTGCTTGGACGTGAAGTGACGATAGAAGGTCCGAAGCGACACCCCGGCGTCCGCCGCGATCTGATCGGCCGAAGTCTCCTCGACACCTTGGGCCAGGAACCGCACCAGCGCGGCCTGGCGCAGCGCCTCCCGGGTGCGCTCACTGCGCGCCGTCTGTGCGGGCCGGACCATGGCAGTAAGGTACCGCAGCAGTGTTCGGCATTGTTATGTCAATATTGACAAAACTTCAGGTCAGGGCGAAACTGCGGCCATGGTCTCGCTTCTCGTGCACGCCGTTCTGGGGCTTTCCGTCATCGGCTGGATAGTCGCGTCGAACTCACAGGTTTTCGCCCGGCCGCCGGGCGGGGCGGTGCTCTCGCCGCTGGAGTTGGTCTACTACGTCGTCGGTATCGCATCGGTCGCGCTGGGCTGGTACTTCAATATCACCTACGTGCACCAGTACGCGCACGGATCGACCAACCCACTCTGGGGCGAACACGGGAGCTGGGCCGAATACATCAAGCTGATGTTCACCAACCCGGCCGCAGACTCCGCCAGCCAGGACTACACGATCGCGAATGTGCTTCTGCTGCCGCTGTTCACCATCGTGGACGGCTACCGCCGTGGGCTGCGGCACCCCTGGCTGTTCTTCGCGTCCAGCCTGTTCACCAGCTTCACCTTCGGGTTTGCGTTCTACTTCGCCACCGTCGAGCGGCAGCGCCGGCACGCACAATCCCGCGAGACGGTGGACGCCTGACTCAGGACGTCGGTTCCAACAGCTCGGTGCCCACGAACGGAACCAGAGCGTCCGGCACCCGCACGCTGCCGTCGGGCTGCTGGTGGTTCTCCAGGATCGACACCAGCCACCGCGTGGTGCCCAGTGTGCCGTTGAGCGTGGCCGCGATCTGCGGCTTGCCTCCTGCGTCCCGGTATCGTGTGGCCAGCCGGCGCGCCTGAAACGTGGTGCAGTTCGACGTCGACGTGAGCTCGCGGTAGGTCCCTTGCGTCGGAACCCATGCCTCGCAGTCGAACTTGCGGGCGGCCGACGAGCCGAGATCGCCTGCAGCCACGTCGATCACCCGATACGGCACCTCGATGAGCGCCAGCATCTCGCGCTGCCAGCCCAGCAGGCTCTGGTGTTCGGCTTCGGCCTCGTCGGGCGTGCAGTAGACGAAGCCCTCCACCTTGTCGAACTGGTGCACCCGAATGATGCCGCGGGTGTCCTTGCCGTAGCTACCTGCCTCGCGACGGAAACACGACGACCAGCCCGCGTACCGCAGCGGGCCGCCGGACAGATCCAGTATCTCGTCTGAGTGATAACCGGCCAGCGGCACTTCCGAGGTGCCCACCAGGTAGAGGTCGTCGGCCTCCAACCGGTACACCTCGTCGGCGTGGGCGCCCAGAAATCCGGTGCCGGCCATCACCTCTGGGCGCACCAGCACCGGCGGGATCATCGGGACGAAGCCATTGTCCACGGCCAGCCGCAGCGCCAGCTGCAGCAGGCCCAGCTGCAACAGCGCGCCCCGACCGGTCAGGAAGTAAAACCGCGAGCCGGAAACCTTGGCGCCGCGGTTCATATCGATGAGGCCCAGTGATTCGCCGAGTTCGAGGTGGTCCTTCGGGTTTACCAGCGCCGTTGGCTCGCCGACCACGTCGAGAACCGCATAGGCGTCCTCCCCGCCGGCGGGCACCCCATCCAAAACAACGTTCGAGATCGCCATGTGCGCCGCGGTGAACGCCACCTCGGCTTCGGTCTGGGCAGTTTCGGCGGCCTTCACCTGCTCAGCGAGTTCCTTGGCGCGCGCCAACTTGGCGGGGCGCTCCTCGGCTGATGCGGCGCCCACGGCCTTGCTGGCGGCTTTCTGTTCGGCGCGCAATCCATCGGCGGCTGAGATCGCGGCGCGACGCGCAGCATCGGCCGTCAACAAGGCATCCACCAGCGCGGGGTCTTCACCCCGGCTGAGTTGGGAGCGGCGTACGGTGTCGGGGTCTTCTCGGAGCAGCTTCGGGTCGATCACGGCCCTGAGACTACGTTCGTGGCCTTTCGAAGCCGTTCGACGCCCCCATCCAGATCGTGTCAGCACCCGCCCGCGTAATCCCCTCACAACACATACGCAACATTTGTCACGCAGCTACGCCAGTCCTGACAGAATGGAGCCTGTCGGAATATGGAGCCTGTCGGAATGCAGCCCTGACGGATGGAGAAGAAGTCGGACGCGCTCGAAAAGGAACTTCCCCCCGCCAGCCCTTCCGTCGACGAACCCGCCGGCGCGGATGAGCATGCGCCGGAGCGGTTCGCGTGGCCGCGCGGTTTACAAGCGACGGCGACCAGGCGCGCGCTGCTCCTCACCGCTCTTGGCGGCCTGCTGATCGCCGGGCTGGTCACCGCGATTCCAGCTATTGGTAACCGGCCGGGGCAACTTGCGGGCTATATCGACAGCGATCCGGTGCCTAGCACCGGCGCCAAGAGCGACGCCGCCTTCAACCGCGCCGCCAGCGGCGATTGTCTGATGTGGCCGAATACCACACCGGAGGCCGCGAGCATCGTCAGCTGCGCCGACGATCACCGGTTTGAAGTTGCCGAGTCCATTGACATGCGGACATTCCCAGGCTCGGAGTACGGGCCCAGCGCTGCTCCCCCGTCGCCGGCTCGCATTCAACAGATCACTCAAGAGCAGTGCGAGGCTGCCGTGCGCCAATACCTCGGCGCCAAATACGATCCCAATAGCAAATTCACCGTCAGCATGCTGTGGTCTGGTGACCGGGCGTGGCGCCAGGGCGGCGACCGCCGCGTGCTGTGCGGCCTGCAGCTACCCGGCCTGAACAACCAACAGGTCGCTTTCAAGGGCAAGGTCGCCGACATTGACCAATCCAAAGTCTGGCCGGCGGGTACCTGCTTGGGCATCGACTCGGCGACCAACCAGCCAATCGACGTACCGGTGGAGTGCGAAGCCCCACACGCAATGGAGGTCACCGGCACGGTCAATCTGGCCGAGAAGTTCCCCAACGCCCTACCTGCCGATGCCGAGCAGGACGGGTTCATCAAGGACTCGTGCAACAAGATGACCGACGCTTACCTCGCGCCCGTCAAGTTGCGCAGCACCACCCTGACCCTGATCTACCCCACGCTGTCGCTGCCCAGTTGGTCAGCCGGCAGCCGTGAGGTCGCGTGCAGCATCGGTGCGACACTCGGCACCGGGGGCTGGGCGACTCTGGTCAACAGCGCCAAGGGCCAGCTGCTGATCAACGGTCAGTCCCCGGTACCGCCGCCCGACATTCCCGAGGAGCGGCTCACGCTGCCGCAGCTTCCCCTCCCGATTCCGGGCCAGATTCCCCCAAACCAGCCCAGCGCCCCTCCCGCCACTGTGCCGCCGGGCAATCAGCACCTCCCGCAACAACCGGCTGTGACAGCGCCGCGGGCGCCGGCAGCGCCGCCTGCGGCGGCCCAAGCGCCCCCGCCACAGGCGCCGCTCCCCGCCGATGGTCCACCAGTGCTGCCGCCGTAT
>Ga0182012_10005100_pt1 | contig 13660 bp, 10 predicted proteins | sample 612S2SmetaG_FD_120486 | JGI IMG/M metagenome (GOLD analysis project Ga0182012, IMG submission 120486) | Permafrost microbial communities from Stordalen Mire, Sweden - 612S2S metaG | ecosystem: Environmental > Terrestrial > Soil > Wetlands > Permafrost | place: Sweden: Stordalen | collected... | reverse complement strand
TGTTTCCTGATGCTCAGCTGGACTTGGTCGGTAAAGGTCCGACGCAGGCGCAGATCATGCAACTGATCGCCGACTTGGGTGTCTCTGGCGTGAATATTTGCGGAGTTGCGTCGCGCGAAGAGATTGGCCGATTCTATGATCGAGCAGACATCTTTATTAATGCCTCCAAACTGGACAACATGCCAGTTTCCGTTCTTGAAGCTTTTGCCGCAGGAACGCCTGTCGTCACGACGGCGCCGGAGGGGATGAAATACATCGTGGAGCACGAACGCACGGGGCTGCTGTGTAAAGTTGGCGATGCGCATGCGCTTGCTGAAAATGTAATTCGGTTGCTCAACGACTCGCAGCTAGCTTCTCGCCTTGCAGTCAACGCGCAGCAGGAGTCCCGGCGCTATCGCTGGGACGCGGTTCGCGGCCAGTGGCTGGACGAATATCACCGCCTGGTCCCACAAACAGCCGACCAGAGCGGGATTTAATCGGTGCGTAACGGGACTGCAATATGGTTATCCGAGTCAAGATGAGAACGACGGCTTCTTTAATTCGCAATATCCACCGCGGCAGCGAAATCTTCCGCTGCGCGCGGGAAACGGACCAGTGGCGTGCCGTCACTCTCGCTTATCTTGGAGTGAGGAATCTAAATTACCCGTATTCTCTCAAGCTAAAAGGCCTGGAGCCGCTCACGTTAAAGGAAGTTAGCGATATTTGGACCTTTTGGCAGATTTTCGCACGCCAAGTTTATCCTCTTACCGGCTTGGAATCGGTGATTGTCGATGCCGGAGCGAACGTCGGTTTCTTCACGCTCTTGGCTGCGAGGCAAGCGCGCAACTGCAAAGTTTTCGCCATCGAACCGGCGCCGGAGAGCTATCGCAGGCTGGTGGAGAACGTCGAGAAGAATGGATTGGCGGATCGTGTTTTATGCCTGAATTACGGACTAGCGGGGCAGGAAGAGTCGCGGGTGATGCGAGTCGGTCAGTCGCGAAGCCAAGTCCAGCGCCTGCTTCCCCGCGACGCAACGGAGGCGACCGGTTCGACGGTTCAAACCGTCACTTTAAATTCCGTGCTGCGCGATATCACATTCGTCGACATGCTGAAAATGGATATTGAAGGTGGCGAGTATGAGACCTTGTACGGTTCGTCGGCGGAAACGCTCCGCAAGATTCGCAGAGTAGTGCTCGAATATCACCCGGATGAAGGCTCCTCTGCCGAATTATTGTCTTTTCTGGGAAAAAACGGACTCACGCTCAAACACGACGTGCACAACTCCAAGGGATACGGCTTGGCTATCATGGAGCGCAAGAACTAATGACAACGGGGCAGCCCAAAAGCCGCAAGGAGCAGCCGATATTCGTCGTTGGATGCCACCGCTCTGGAACGAATCTGCTTTACGACACGCTTCTATCCGCCGGTGGTTTCGCGATTTATCGCGGCTATCTGCCGATTTATAAAATGATGGAGCCAAAATTCGGTTCCATTGCGAATGCGGCGAACCGGCGAAAGATCGTCGACACGTGGCTGAAGAGCAAAGGATATCGTCGATCCGGTCTGGAGGCGGAAGAGCTGCGCCAAAAGCTCATGGACGAAGTGCGCAATCCTGGCGACTTCATGAGAATCGTGATGGAACAGATTGCGGATCAACAGAAAGTAGAGCGCTGGGCGCTCTATGATGCGGACAATCTCTTATTCATCAAGCGTATCAAGGCCGATATACCCGACGCGATTTTTGTCCACATCGTTCGCGATGGTAGGGACATAGCGCTCTCGCTTAGAAAAATGGGCGGATTCACTCCATTCTTTTGGAACCGCAAGCCAGCTAGCCTGGAAGAGACGGCCATCTACTGGGAGTGGATGGTTCGCCAAGGCCGCGATCAAGGGTGCGAAGTCCCCGAGGATTACTTAGAAGTGCGGTATGAAGATTTGATTTCCGATCCACGTCGTACACTTCAAAGTCTTGGGGAATTTATCGACCATGATCTGGATTACGATCGGATTCGAACCACCGCGCTGGGACGGCTGACGTCCTCGAACTCGTCATTCCTGGGCGAGGAAACTCAACATAACCCAATGAATCGCTGGAAAGAATCATTGACCACGGCGCAAGTCTCCGCCATCGAAGCTTTGATCGGACCTTGCTTAACCGATCTCGGCTACTCTCTCGCTCTGGAGCGACAAAAGCCTGCGGCCAAGGTTGAGATGCAGCGCCGCGCCTGCATGAATTTCCTTGCGACGAAGTTCTGGGCGAAAGTGAACACTCCACTGGGCCGGCTCATCAGCATTTCTCCCCTCGAACTTGAAGGCGATGTTCAGACAAAGATGGCTTAGAAATTAAATTTCATTTGCGCTTTTCATAAGCGCGGGACTGCGACTTGGGAATCATCGGCGGCGAACTCGGTTATAGAATTCTTCGCACAATTTCGCCCGGGCCACCGCGTGGAATGGCCGGAGGTTCCTACACCGGACGAAGCAAGTTGGAGGTTCTTCTCGGTGCCCATATTTGGAACGCGATCCAGGGCAAAGTTGTGATTGATTTTGGTTGCGGCGCCGGCGCCCAGGCGATTGAACTTGCGCAACGAGGCAGCCTTCACGTTTACGGAGTCGATATCTCTGAGCGGTTACTGGAGGTTGCCAGACAGCAGGCGGAACAGCAATCCTGCCGCAACGTAACTTTTTGCACGGCTGCCCCTGAGCTTGCCGACGTAATCGTGACTCTCGACGCTTTCGAGCACTTCGCCGATCCCGCGGCAATTCTACAGACCATGGCAAGCATGTTAAAGCCGACTGGCTATATCATCGCCTCGTTCGGCCCTACGTGGTACCACCCTCTGGGCGGACACTTGTTCTCGGTATTTCCTTGGGCTCATTTGATATTTACGGAAAGCGCTCTGTGCCGTTGGCGCTCTCACATCCGCAGCGACGGAGCAACTAAGTTTTCAGAGGTTGAAGGCGGCCTCAATCAAATGACGATCGGGAGATTTGAACGGCTGATCGTGAACAGCGCCTTGAAAATCGAGTCATTGGAAGCGATTCCCATTCGGCCGCTTCGGAAGTTTCACAACCGTGCAACCCGAGAGTTTCTGACCGCAATCGTGCGTTGCAAACTGCGGCCGGCCACGGTGTAAACGGATCAGAAAATTCTACGCAACTGTGCCTTGATCGAATCCGGCACCTTGATTCCGGCGCGATCCAGTAATTTCTTGCTCTCTTTGAAGAGTCGCCACCTGCGATCGGATTCTTCGTGCGTCCGTGCGAATGAAGTGAGCAACTCGGCGGGCAAAAGTCCGGAAGCGGGAAGTTCCAGATCTCCTTTTTGTCCGATATATCGTCCTTCGGCTAGAGCCTGGAGAATCTGAGCGGGATCATTCAAGCCGCAATCGACTTCTACGAACAATCCCCGAAACTGATTCCTCCAGTGCAAGTCTTGTCCATAGAAAGCGTGCAAGTCCGGCTTGCGCTCTACCAAACGTCGCGCCAGCGCGAAAGTCGCGGGTCGCGGCGCATATCGTCCGTCATATTTTGAATTCCAAGTCTCGATGCCGCGTGGCAGCGTGTCGAAACTCTCAATCCAGGAAAAAAACTCGTCTTTTGGGTGCGCGATCACCGACACTGCCCCTTGCGCATCGATATGGCGGATGACCGTCTGCGGATCTTTCGTTCTGGTCAACACACTCGCGCCGTAACCAAGAATGTGCATGCGCTTTTCGCATTCATACTCGAAGCCGGGAATGAAACGTAGCTTGTCGTCCGAAAGAGACCCGCACTCCTCGGCGTACTGCTTCAAACGCGCTTCGTCGAAGTATTCTGCATGGTCGTTCATACACAGGAACGAGCATTCTTCCGCAAGAAATACTGCCCTCAGTTGGGCAAGGGTGAATTCGCCGTCGGAATAGTTACTGTGTATATGTAGAGCGCCTTTGAGCATGATGATTTTACGTGGCCTTGCGAGAAAGTATGCGCCGGCCAAAGTCTAACCAATCGCCCAGCTCCGGCAGCGGATCGTTCCATGAAAATAGGTCGTGAACCGTAGCTGGAACGGGCGTGAGCACCGAGGCCAAAGTGCTCAACTTTCCCGGATATTCATCCGGATATCCTTGAGGAGCGCCGCGCCAGACCTCAAGCAAGTGGCGAAAATCGCCTAGAAACCAGCGGCAGCGCACACCTTCGCGATACTTTGTAACCTGCGCAACATCTCCCGTCTCGGCCATGGTTGCCAGCAGGGCAGGAAACTCGACGCCTGCGTAACAAGCCAGCGGCAGCGAATGCCAAAATCTGCCGTTCACTTCCAAAAACACGGGGGGCTTACCCTCTTGCCAGCGATATTCGACCATGGCAACGCCATGCCAGTTTAAGGCTTTCAAAATGGTTAGAGAAGCTTCGCGAATTTCCGGTTGCGGAGCCACACTGACGCGGACTGCACTGCCAGATCCAGTCGGATACACATCCCGAATCCTGCGGTGTGCAAACTCCGCGCGCAGTTGGCCGTGACGCATGAGCGCGAAGTAGCCCGTGCCCTGCCCCGGAACGTACTGTTGCACGATCACGGCTGCCGCTCTGCGTTTTATGTCTTGAAACGCGGCGATGAATTCCTCCGCGTTACTGGCGTAGCGCGGCCTTCCCGTAGTGCGAACTCTTCCTTCCGCAGAAAGTTCCTCAGAAGCGCGCGGTTTCAGCACCACTGGGTATTTTGTCGTGCCGGCAAGCTCTCCCGCATGACGCGCTTCGGACACCAAGACGCTCTGAGGGACAGCGATTCCCAATGACGCGGCCATTCGGGTGGTTTCGTTCTTGTCAAAAGCGCGAAGCAAGTCCGAATGTTGCGGCAGAACCAGAAGCGCACCGGCGGCTAATAGAACGTCCCGATTCGCGCTTATCGGCAACGTAGTCGCTTCTGTCATCGGAAGGACAAGAGTGCCAGGTTCCTGTCGTGCGATCTCCGCGATGCTTCCAACGAACGCTTCACTCTGCTGTGGCGCGGGATAGCGAAACGTCGCATGGCAAGATTTCGACCACCCTGCTTTCGACCATGAAGTCGATTCGCCGACAAGAACTTGGTGTCCTGCTTTCGACAGCGATCGCACGGACGCGACTGCCTGATTCTGGTTTCCATCTAATACGAGAACCCTCATGGATTGGCCGCGACAGACGGTTGCATGAAATCAGACCGAGACGCATGAGTATCGATGGCGCACTGTAGAACCGCACTAAATTGCAATACGATCTTCGACCAATCATGCTGCGAAGCCAATTGCAGGGCGGATTGCTCGTACTTGCGCCGAACCGCATCTTCGCGAAGCAACAAGAGGATCGACTGGGTAAAGATGGCGGCATCGTCTGCCAGTATCAGGTCGCGTCCATTCTGAACTTCCAGCCCTTCAGCCCCGATCGATGTCGAAACCAATGCCTTGCCCATGGCCATCGCCTCGAATATCTTGAGCCGCGTCCCGCCACCGACGCGTAAGGGAACCACAACCACGGATGCGTCGCGCAGATACTCTTCGACCGAAGGAACCGTGCCAGTCACACGTACGGAGTCCGAGGCCAGGCGCAGAACGTTCGCGTGAGGATTGCGTCCCACGATTTGAAAAATAGCGTCGGGAAAGCTCGCTAGCACTCCAGGCCATATCTGCCGACAAAAGTACTCCGCCGCGTCGATATTCGGCTCCCAATCCATCGAGCCGGTGAATACGACGCGCGGTGGATGCGTCGTCGATGGCGGAGCAACCCTGAATTTGTGCGTGTCAACTCCAGTAGGCACGACCGTGATCTCGCAAGAAGAATCCATCTTGATCATTTGCTGACGATCATGCTCGGACACTGCGATGACATGCTGAAATCGCCCGAGCGTAATGCATTCGTAGTTGTTCATCTTCGCCGATTCAATGCGGAAGGCCAGCTTCTTGATGGGGTTGGTTTCGGTAGCTGCCATTCGCTGCCAGAGGGAACTCTCGACATTGTGCTGAAACAATACGCTTGGGGTTTCCAGTTGCCGGGGAAAATTCAAGGATGCTGACAAGAAATCGCATACCGCGACATCGTGGTCTCTCGCTTTTAGATGAGTCCTGACCGCTGCGGCGACCCTGGGGTGCGTAAACTTGCTGACCGCATACGGTGCGGATTGCGCGAGACGCCAAAGATAATCGAAGCCGCGATCCAATGAGGAAGAATCGGGGGCCGCGGTATGGATGGTCTCCGCTCCGGGCAATTCTTTTCGTATCGTAGCCTCGTAGCCTAGATCGCGCGGTCCGCCGTAATAAGATAGCAGCGTCACGCCGTGGTCGTGAGCGAGGAAGCGCAGGAGATTGTAAGAGCGAATTTTCCCACCAGTATCGACAGGCAGAAGCTTGCCCGCCTTGACCCAAAGAATCTTCACTGGGAGCGCTCCGAGATCATGGTTCTCAATTCAGGAGCATGATCTTCCGCCAGCACGGTTGCATCTATTTCCTCAGCGGTCAACTGTGGGCGCAAGGCCCGCATCAGGGCGTTTTGCTTGAACCAAAGTTTGGCTTCGAAGTAGCTGCGATACATGGCTCGAGTGGCAAGGCTTTCGAGACTCATGCCTTCGCTCTGCTGTGCAAGAGTCGGAGCATATCCCAATTCGCGCAACATGCTTCCGATAATTCGTTCAAGGCGTGATAGCTGCTCCGAGGACAGTCCGTTTTTCCATCGTCCGACGGGATTAAAGTTCACGCTTCCTGCCTGCGCAGTGAACGACGTATTGGGTTTGCTAATTGAGCCATAAGCGACTTGCTGAATCGTCCGATAGTCCAATTTCTGATCGATGAATTCAGCGATTCGATGGAGCGTGTCCTGCGGCGCGCCGACCAAGTGTTCGAAGTGGACTTCCATGTAATCGGCGCCAAGAGCTTTCCCGTACTTGCGTCCATACTCGACGATCCACTCCCAGTAGATCCCGGCTCCGATCACGCTTTGACGTTCCTCCCACGGAAACGGCCGGACGTACCTGAGTTTACCCAGAGACATTGCGACGTCGCGGCCGTCACGAATGATGTGCATCACCAAAGCGTTTGGGATTAGTTTCTTGATCAAGGGCAAATGCAAAAGAGCCTCTGGAGAGTTCTCAGCCCATCGCTGCATCCCCTGTTCACGAGTGATTTCGTCCATTACGATTCGCAGAAAATCGCCGCTGCCGCGGCATTCCTCGAGTATCTTGTCTTCAATGTCGCGAGCCTTGAGTCCCGTAGCTCGAAACAGCTTGCTACGCAGCCAGACCTGCAGTAGTTTCCGTCTCTCGTCTCTGTGTGATAGATCGCCGAAACGGAGAGAGAGCACGTTGAAGACGTTCGACTCCGCCAAATAAACGGCAAAGCCGCCGGCCGACAACAACATGTCATAGAGCAAAGTAGTCCCCGAGCGCGGACTGCCCAGCACAAAAACGGGCGCCAATCTTCTTTGGGTTGCTTTGCTCCCGGTCAAGTCGAACTCCATAAAAGTGACAATTGGCCTGCAAACACTATGCAATCGACGACATGAGTTTAGCCTCGCTGGGTTCCGCCAGCGAGATACCGCCCTTATCGCCCTCAAGACAAACCCGGTGCCACAACTCCAGGTTCAGCACCCTCCAGATGCGATCATAGTGGTCGCGATGCTTGGCCCGGTGTTCCGCAAAAAGCTTCTTGATTGCGGCCGGCTTGAAAAAGCCGCGTCGTATGCTTTGCGGTTCAAGCAGTATGCTTTCGATCAAATCCAATCTCGATCCCGACATCCAACCACTCCAGGGTGTGGGAAAGCCGAGCTTGGGGCGGTAAATAATCGAATGGGGAAGCAAATCCTTCATCGCCTTCTTGAGCACTTGCTTGGCAGAGTTTCCGCGCATTTGAACGCTTGCCGGAATCTTCGTCGCAAATTCAACCAGCTCGTGATCGAGAAAGGGAACGCGACTCTCTATCGAAGCCGCCATGCTCATGTTGTCCTGCTTCATCAAGAGTTCGACCAGATAGGTCTTGATGTCGGTATACAGTAACTTCTGCAACAGGTCTCCCGAAGAGCGATTCCAATATCCGAGAACGTTGCCATAGGCGTCGGATTGCGCGGATTCGTTGAGGAAATCGCCGGTCAGCAATTCTCGCTGATCCCGCGCGCTAAATGCTGAGAAGAAGTTGTCGAAGTAGAACGACTGCCACGAATCGCTGTCCAAGGCCAGAAAGGTATGAGAAAGTTTTCGCCGCACAACCGCGTTCAACCATGGTGAATCGGCAATTCCGTTCCGCAATGCACCGCGAAACGCGCTCGGTGTGAGCCTGCGATAAATCCGATCCATCGCGAGGTTCTTCAACGTAAACGAGTAGCGCGAGTATCCGCCCAGCGTCTCGTCGCTGCCTTCGCCGGTCAGCACAACTTTTACATGCTGCTGTGCCAGCCGCGCCACAAAATAAAGTGAAACGCTGGATGGCCATGGGATCGGCTCATCTTCGTGCCAAATCAGTTTCGGGAGTGTGTCGAAAAATTCGTCTCCAGTGAGCGTAACCTCGTGGTGGACCGAGTTCAAATGCTTCGCCACGATGCGCGCATAAGGCAGTTCACTGTAACGTTGCTCTGGATAGCCGACGGAAAAAGTATCGACAGGAGCGCCCCGATGCTTAGTCATGAGAGCGGCGACAGCGCTTGAATCCAGACCGCCGCTGAGAAACACGCCAAGCGGCACGTCGCTCATCATGTGGCTGCCGACGGCCCCTTCCAGAAGGCTGCGATATTCGTCCACATAATCGCGAAACGAGCGGACTGACGTTTCGCTTTCATGAGTCAGATCCCAATACTCCTTGATCTGAAGTTCGCCGTTCTCGCGCAATTCCAGCGTGTGGCCGGGCATCAGTTTGCGGATGCCCTTATAGAAAGTGTCCTCTCCGCTCAAATATCCGAAGGCAAGATATTCCCGCAAGCCATTGCGATCGAATTCGCCCCGCACGTCGGGATGCGCGAGGATGACTTTGATCTCCGACCCGAACAGAAAAGAATCTTCCGTGAGGCGATAATAGAGCGGCTTGATGCCGAGTCGATCGCGCGCTGCGAACAGCCCGCGGCTTTTCGTATCCCAGATGGCAAAGGCAAACATCCCCTGCAAATGTTTGACACAATCGCGACCGTATTCCTCGTACGCGTGAACAATCGTTTCCGTATCGGAATGGGTCGTATAACGATGTCCCAGCGTCTGGAGGCGCTGCCGCAATGCGAGGTGGTTGTAGATTTCTCCGTTGAAAACGATCCAGAGGGTTCCGTCCTCGTTGCTGATCGGCTGGTGTCCGGTCGAGAGGGCGATGATGCTCAAGCGCCGCATCGCAATGCCGACGCGTCCACGAACGAAGATGCCCTCGTCGTCGGGGCCGCGGTGAATCATGGCGGCACACATCCGCCGCAGAACGTCGCCGTCAACCTCGGCGTCCCCGGCGAACTTTATTTCCCCCGCGATTCCGCACATGGCTTGTTACAACCTGAATGAAATACCTAAACCACTAAGGATAGCGAATTGAGAGAGTCGATCGCATTACCAGACCATGAATTTGCCGCTCTATCGTCTGATGAGAATATCGCCGCAATCCCGTCCCGAATCAGCCATTCGAACCGTTCGATAGTGCTGTCATGGCTCAGAATCGGAGCGCCCTCGATTTGGGCGCACTTTCCTTCGCAGAGAATGAAATGAGTTATCCGTTCATTGTTAACTTGGAAGTAAACGAGTCGAGCGTCGCTGGAGATTCCGCAGGACGTCCAGGTGCCCACCGCGGAGTCGGCGAAAATTATGACATGGGTTGTCGCCGAGTCTTCATAGCGATAAGCAGTCACGCCAGAGTTCGTGTGTCCCGCTGTTCGGAGAGTACCCAATTCGTTTGCGACGCCCGTGATTGCGGGAAGTAGTGTCGCGTGTTCCGTAGGCAGCGTCATCTTCGTACTGCATCGCAGGATTTGTGCCGGCTCCTTCTTACCGTAAACGGGCGATACGTACCCAGAAATGATCTGCGACGACCATCGCGTATCTTCGAGAGGAATTAAGCCAAGCCGTGCTTGGGATTCTTCCGGTGCAATCGCTGAAGAGGCTGCCACAAATCCATTTTCATTCTTGAGGAGGTTCACACCTGGCGCAAAATGCCAGTAGGTTTCCACCTTGTGAGACGCATTGCCCTCTGCGACATCACGCACCAGCCAAAAGCTACCATGCAAATGAAAGACAAATCGTCGATGTATGACGGGATCGGAGAGCCGCGCATAACCGTTGTGGCTGCCAGCGAAGAGACTGAACGTCTCACCTGCGATCCATTTCTCCGCCTTGACCGCGGGAATCGCGCTCCACGCAAACGGCCCTTCCGGAACGGCTTGGTCTAAGCCATCGACTCGCATTGTGTTGTGAGCAGCGGTACCGCGAAACATATCGCGCTCCTCGGACATATAGCTGAAGGTTCCGGAATCGACCAGTAAAGGTTGCCTATCCAACGAAACTTGGATCGCCAAAGCATCTGTATGGCCGTGGCCGCTGTTGGCCGTCCCCTGCGGCCCGGCGTCGATCATCATTTGCATCGGTCCGAGGATCTCAGACGCACTTGCCAAAAGGAAAATGCCGCTAGACTCAAACGCGGCCGAGGATAGTTTTTCCCGCTCGGCCACCCCTTGCCGCAGACTTGTGACGGCGGTTTCGCCGAAGAGCCAGATCGCTTCCTCGGTTAAGGTCGCCACGCGCTTCAGGTCGTTTCGTCTGAACAAGAGCGCGCCGGTCGCAAGCGGATCTGTTAATTGCTCAGAATGATTTCTGCGGGAGTTGAACAGACGCCCGCCGTCATCGTCGCCGAATCCCATCGGCGGTCCTGCCCGAGAAACGGCAGCTACAAAGTTGAGCATTTTGTTGAGCGTAATATCGAACTCACTGGGTACGTCGATATGATTGCGGTCGGCCAAGACACGCGAATGTAGAAAGAAATCCAGCGCGTAAACGTGGTAGTAAAGCGACTGCTCAAAGTAGACCCCATCCGGGTGAACCTGTCGTTCTGCTTCTTCGATCAGAATCTTCCAGCCACGCTTGCGCCAGCGCTCTGCCGATTCAAACTGCGGGCACAGTGTCCCGATGAAAAACAAAGCTACTGCTTCGCCCAAAAGGTGCGTATTCGGAGAAAAATACGTCGATAAAGTTCGTTCTACATATCGTGCGTGAATTGCCAATGCTAGCGATATGTCGGTATAAAAACCGGACGGAAGCACATCACAATCCGCGAGCAAGCGCTGGACCCATATCCACGACACGCTTCGGAAAGCCGCTTCCAGGCTGCTGCTCCAGTTGATTCCCATCGGGTAGGGATTGGCCGCTTGCCATCCATGCCACTGCTTTATCAGTTCTTCCACGTACGCAGCATTACTCGTGAAGCGCCAAGCTTTTGCCAGAGTCACAAGGTGCTGGTGCCGATTGAGTTCCCAAGTTACTTTGTGGTCGCCGACTTCTTCAAAATCCAGATAACGAACCTTGAACGATGGCTTGAGCGGTGGTCGCTTTCCATGAACTGCGTCGAGGTGCCAATCGATCTCCGGACCATACCGAACATCGTCATAACCCAGAAGTCGGAAGCGGTGCTCGAGAATTGCATCGGCTTCGGCGATAATGGCGGCGACTTCCGATGGCAGATGTGTTTTCAGTAAGTCTGTGCGACATTGCAATTCCTCAGTCGAGAAAAAAAACTGGCCTTGGTTCGACTTATTCGGGTCGTGGACTTCATTCCATCTGTTTCCAAGTCCGAGGCGGTAGATTGCAAGATCCAGCCTCTTGCCGGACTCCTGAGCGACCCTGGTTTGAACCTCATCCCAGTTCATCTGTGCGAGCCGCGACCACCGTGTTTGCAATTTGAAAATCAAGGTCAATTGTCGTTTCGAATTGCTCTAAAGCAATGAATACGCTAGCGTGTGTGGTTCCGCTCGGTCGTCCGAAACTGGCCTCCAGTGCTGGAAATGGCCACTCCCGCAAGTATGACATAGGCTGCGGAAAGAGCCGTTCCCGCAAGAATTTTTAATCCTTTATTCATAACGCCCTGCTAGACTTATTTTTCTGGTGAAGGACTTACGTCGACGGGAACTCGGGCTCCTATCACAGTTGGTTTCCACATTTTGAGTTGAACCGAAACCCCGGTGTTCGCCCGCGGAAGCGTTTTCGTACGTTTCTTTCGCACCACCATTAAGGTCGAATCATTGGGAGTTTTCGCTTGAGTTTGTCCATCAGTGTTTTCGGGTTGGGTTATGTAGGGTCGGTCACGGCGGCGTGCTTCGCGCAAATGGGGCATCGCGTAGTCGGCGTCGATGTCAACCGTGACAAAGTGGAAATGCTCGATTCCGGCCGCAGTCCGATCGTCGAGGCTCGGATGAGCGAACTGGTCGCGGACAACAACAAGGCCTGCCGGCTGCATGCAACCGTGGACGCGACCGCTGCGGTGCTAGGATCCGACATCTCTTTTCTATGCGTGGGCACACCCAGTCTGCCCAGCGGCAAGCTCGATCTCAGTCACGTAGAGCATGTGGCCCGCGAGATTGGCGCAGCGCTAAAGACAAAGAAATCGCACCATCTGGTTGTTCTTCGCAGCACCGTGCTGCCTGGCACGACCGAATCTGTTTTGATTCCTGCGATCGAGAGCGCAAGTGGCCTGCGCCCGGGTGTTGATTTCACCGTCTGCTACAACCCCGAGTTCATGCGCGAGGGCAGCGCCGTGGCCGACTTCATGCAACCTCCCTACACGGTTCTCGGAGCACAATCTGTCGAGCATCTCGCCCCTTTGCGTGAAGTGTACGCGGGCATTCAAGGGCTGGTTTTCCAGACTACAATCCCGGCGGCGGAAATGACGAAGTACGTTTCCAATTTGTTCCATGCCGTGAAGGTCAGCTTCGCCAACGAGGTCGGAACTCTGTGCAAGCATCTCGACGTAGATACGCAGGTCGTAACTGAGATTTTTACATCCGACACGAAATTGAATATCTCGCCAGCATATCTAAATCCCGGCTTCGCCTTTGGTGGATCGTGCCTGCCTAAGGATCTGCGAGCCATCACTCACCGCGCCAAGCAACTGGATTTGCATTTACCTTTGCTCGAATCCATCATGCCCAGCAACGCAGGGCACGTGAATCGTGCCGTGGACGCGGTTTTGCGGACCAAGAAGAAGAAAATTGCAATGCTCGGTCTAAGCTTCAAGGCCGGTACGGATGATCTCCGCGAAAGCCCGCAAGTGCAGCTCATTAAACGTCTACTCGGCGAAGGACTTCAGGTGCAAGTGTGGGATCGAGACGTTTCGCTGGGCCAGATCGCTGGATCCAACCGGCAATACATCGAGGATGTCATTCCTCACATCGGGTCTCTGCTGTCGACCGATTTTGAGCAGGTGGTCCGGAGCGGGGATGTGGTGATTATTGGAACCAAAGCCGCCGATATGGCCCAACTATCGGCTTACCTTGTACCCAGCCAGATCGTAATCGATTTGGTCAATCTGGCACCCGCGCGCAGACCCATGGGCGTCGCCGCTTACGAAGGAATCTGCTGGTAATAAAAACGTCGCTATTCCGCGCCGGAAACCGCCTTGTCCACGGCCTCGATGTCAGCCCCGATATCTTTTCCATCAATCCCAGCTTTGATGCCGATTGATCGAGCCTTACACTCACCTTTGACTTCTGGGCAAAGCCTATAGTCCCCGCCGTT
>Ga0182012_10005099_pt1 | contig 13662 bp, 12 predicted proteins | sample 612S2SmetaG_FD_120486 | JGI IMG/M metagenome (GOLD analysis project Ga0182012, IMG submission 120486) | Permafrost microbial communities from Stordalen Mire, Sweden - 612S2S metaG | ecosystem: Environmental > Terrestrial > Soil > Wetlands > Permafrost | place: Sweden: Stordalen | collected... | reverse complement strand
CTGAGCAGATCCTGGACCTCTTCGAAAAGACGATTACCGAGGCGATTGACATTGTGCAGCATCTCCCGCCGGACCGTCTGGCCGAACGCACCAACCCGCAAAACCGCGATGTAGCCATGCTGGAAGCGATCTACCAGGTGGTCGGCCACTTGCAATTGCACGTGGGCCAAATTATCTTTGCTACCAAGCAAATCACCGGAAAAGACCTGGGATTTTTTAGCCGTGCTACACATACGGCGCGCTGAGACGCAGCAAGATCTCGCGGAGGTGCGCAATCTCTGGACTGAGTATTGGGAGACTCTCGAACTGCCACTTACTTTTCAGGGCTTCGGCGAGCAGTTACTGGGTTTGCCTGGAGAATTCGCCCCGCCCGCCGGCTTGCTGCTGCTGGCCATGAACGGCAAAGACGCCGCCGGCACGATTGCCTTCCGCCCGTTGAACCGGGAGTCGTGCGAGGCCAAGCGCTTGTATGTGCGCGCGCGTTTCCGTGGCGCAGGATTGGGCCGGAAGCTCCTCGCGGCGGCTATTGAAAACGCCCGCGGTGCAGGCTACAAAACAATGTACGGAGACACCCTGATTACTATGCACCAAGCGGCACAGCTCTATGAGTCAATCGGCTTCGTGAGAGTGGACGCGTATTCACCCGACCCCACTCCCGGCGCGATCTATTTGAAGCTGGCCCTTTGATATGGCAAGACGTAGATTCTTCGTTCCTCAAGTCCGCCGTGGCGTTGCCGAACTGACCGGCGAGGAAGCCGAACATCTGGTTCGCGTTCTGCGCGCGGAGGTAGGGGAGGTGTATGAGATTTCCGATAACCAAGGTCTCTACTTGGCGGAGGTAGAGGTTGCTCGTAAGTCACTCGTGTCATTCCGAATCTTGGAGGATCTGCCGTTGCCGCCGCCCGCGGCGGAGATCATCCTACTCCCGGCCCTGATCAAGTTTGATCGCTTCGAGTGGATGGTGGAAAAGGTCACTGAGCTTGGGGTAAGTGAGATTCGTCCGTTTGAAGCAACACGTTCCGAGCGCGGCTTAATGCAAGCCGCCGCCAAACGCAGGCATCGCTGGGAGAAGATCGCTCACGAAGCCAGCCAGCAAGCGCGACGGGCCCGTCTGCCCGAAATCGCTGAGCCGCTGTCTTTTTCGGAGTCGCTGGCACTAAGCGCCGATGTCAAGTTAATGCTCGATGAGGACAGTTCCGCAGCCATTGGGAGGTTTTTCCCTCAGATCAGGAATGTAACTGACCGGATAGCGCTGCTCCTAGGTCCTGAGGGCGGATTTACCGCGGAAGAGAGGGAAGCAGCCAATGCGAGCGGTTGGAGTAGCTGTTCGTTGGGAGGAACGATTCTCCGTGCGGAGACGGCCGCGGCAGCCGGCGTCTCAATCGTTCGCGCGGCGTGGCTGTGACCAAGGTGCTGTTATATTTGCCTCAGTGATCAAATTTTCAGCTTTCATCCTATTCGCGTTTTTCCTGTCTCTCCCATCCTCTGCCCAACTCGATCAAGTGCTGAAAGGTCTGGGCCAAGCGAAAAGTCCCGACACTCCCAAAATCGCCTCCGGCCTCAAACAGGCGCTCGAAGTCGGCACCAGGAATACTGTTTCGAAAGTCGGCGTAACGGATGGTTATTTCGCCAACCCGTCCATAAAAATCATCATGCCCGTAACGCTGCGCCCGCTTGAAATGAGCTTGCGCATGCTGGGCGAAGGGCCGCAAATTGACTCACTCATTCTAGCCATGAATCGAGCCGCGGAGAAGGCCGCTCCCGGCGCACGCAGTATTTTTATCGACGCCATCACTTCTATGTCCTTCGAAGACGCGCGGGGCATTCTCACCGGGGGCGACACGGCCGCTACATCTTATTTCAAAACCAAAACCTCCGATAAATTGCGCGCCGCCTTTCAACCGGTGGTCGAGTCGAGCTTGAAGGAGGTGGGCGTGGTGGAAAAATTCGACGCGTTCAACAAGAAAGTACAAGCTATTCCCTTCAGAAGCAAAATAGAACCTTTCGATATTAACGCCTACGTCGTCACTAAGAGCCTGGATGGTTTATTCTTCGTGCTTGGCGAGGAAGAGAAGAAAATCCGCACCGATCCCGCCGCGCAAGTTACGCCTTTGCTAAAGGACGTCTTTGGCAAGGGCTAACCGCTCACCACGGCCGCATGCACCGGCTGCGCCCCCACATCCACTAACGCAAAAAGCGCCACGCCGCTCTTTTCCCGATTCGTCCGAATGGTCGGAATATGAATCACTGCCATCGCGCCCGAAGTCTTATTCAAAACCAAGGCGAACCGGTTATCCGGCGTAATGGTAATAAAATCCGACTGGCCGCCCACATCTACTACGCCAATCAAGCGGCGTGTGTCGACGTTCAAAATGCTCACGTCGGATCCGCTGGCGCTGGCCACGAAGAGATACGCTGGTTCGCCGGACGCCGCCATGATCCCGGGATCTCGTCCGGCGAGCACTGTCTGCTCCACTTCCATCGTGTTGTACGGAAATACAATCGCTACGCCATCCATGCCTCTGCCGGTGACAAACAGTTGCCCCTGATCGGCATTGAAGCAAAGATTGTCGGGTTGCATAGCCAAAGGCAGTTCGGCTATCACGGTGCCGCTGGCCACATCGATTCCTACAATCGTGCGTTCCTCCGGCCGCGCTGCTAAGACCATCTGCCCGTCGCCGCGAAATCTCACGTTTCCCACCGTCCCGCCGAGCGCCACGCGAGTACGCTTCCCGCCGGCCAGCTGGATCAGTTCCACCGTGCCGTACTGGCCGGTTGAAACCGCGGCGCAGCCGCTTGGCGATATATCCAACGAAACCGGCTCTGCTTCCAACTTCACGCGGCGGACGACATGGAGCGTGCGCAGGTCGGCCTGAATTAACTCGCGTGATCGCCGGGCCATCGCGATGAGGGCCGAGCCGCCTAGGAAAAGTCTGATCTCAGCTATTCCTTCGCCCAACCGATGGGAAGAAGTAAGTAAGAGATTTCGGTCAATTACATGCACACTATCGGTAGACGGGGTCAAAACATAGCTCTCACGCGTGCTGTCCGTTGGGAGAATCGCCGTGGGCGCCGCACCCAGCGCAATGTTCTTGAGCAGACGGAAATTGGTCAAATCCACCACGGCCAGCGAACTCTCGCCGGAGGTGGCAATTAGCGCATATCCTGAATAGCCAGTCCGTTTAGCGCGGGTGCAGGCACCGGAAAAGAGTGCCAGGCCTAGGGTGAGCGCGTCTCGCCTTGTCATGGAAAAGAAATCGCAAGCATCTGAAAATAAAACTCTTGTGGAACACTGCGAAAGGGTATATTCCTATGTTACCCTCGGAATGAATCCGCAGAGTCACACTCCGGTCATACATGAATTATAGGTCCTTATTCAGCCTCATTTCGTCAGATCTGGCCATTGATCTTGGAACGGCCAACACCTTGGTGTTTGCCAAAGGCAAAGGTATCGTCGTCAACGAGCCTTCCATCGTCGCCATTAACAAGAATAATGGCGAAATCGAGGCGGTGGGCAAGGAAGCCAAAGACATGGTGGGGCGCACGCCGGGTAACATTGTCGCCATTCGTCCGATGAAAGACGGTGTTATTGCGGATTTTAAGGTTACCGAGCGCATGCTGAATTACTTTATTCAGAAAGCGCACGGCCGGAAAATGCTAGTGCATCCCCGCATCGTGATTGGCGTCCCCAGTGAAATCACCCAGGTTGAAAAACGCGCCGTCAGCGAATCGGCTTACCGCGCGAAGGCCAGCGAAGTGCACCTGGTGGAGCAGGCCATGGTGGCGGCGATCGGCGCCGGCCTGCCGATTACCGAGCCTTCCGGCAACATGGTGGTCGATATCGGCGGCGGCACAACCGACGTAGCGGTGATATCGCTTTCGGGTATTGTCTATTCGCGCTCCGTGCGCGTGGCGGGCAATGAAATGGATGACGCCATCATGAATTACCTGAAGCGCAAATACAATCTGCTGATCGGCGAACGCACTGCCGAGCAAATCAAGATTCAGATTGGCTCTGCCTATCCGCTGGATCGGCCGCTCACCATGGAAATCAAAGGGCGCAATTTGATCGAGGGCGTGCCCAAAACCGTTACAATTGAGGATAGCGAGATCCGGGAAGCGCTATCCGAATGTATTGCCACGATTCTGAACGCTATTCGCGTTGCTTTGGAACGGACCCCGCCGGAATTGAGTGCCGATATTAGCGATCGAGGTATTGTGTTAACGGGCGGAGGAGCATTAATCAAGAATTTGGATCGTCGTATCCGCGAGGAAACGGGTTTGCCCGTATCGATTGCCGAAGATCCATTGGCTTCAGTGGTTCTAGGTACCGGCAAGATGCTGACCGATTTCAAGCTTCTGCGCCGGATCGCGATCGAATAGCCAGGCCTGCCGAACCGTAGCCGTAAAGGCGCGGTGGTGCAGCTGATCAACAGCCATGGATGCGATATTTAACCGCTATCGAAGCTATCGAAGTCTCGTCGTGCTGGTCGTCGTTGTTATGGCACAGGTTCTGTACTTGGCGTATCAGGTCAGAACGCATAACGACGAACGCCTCATTCGAGTTTGGGCCGTGAGCGCGGTCACCCCCATGGCTGGCATCGTCGAGGCGGTGCGCCACAACACCATCGGTTTTCTCAAAGATTATTTCTATCTGCTTGACGTGCGCGATCAAAACCGCCGCTTGAAGAGCGATAACGACAAGTTGCGGATGGAGAACGTTTTCTATCGCAACCAGCTCAACACCGCCGAGCACGCGCGCGCACTCACCTTGTTCCAGGCTAAAACGCCGTCGCGCACCGTCGCCGCGCGAGTCATCGGCGATAGCACGGTTTCCACCGCGAAAGCCGTATTCATCGATCGCGGTTCCACCAGCAACATTGAGAAAGGCATGGCCGTGGTTACGCCCGATGGCATCGTGGGCAAAGTAGCCGCCGTGTATCCGCTAGTGGCGCAAGTTCTGCTGGTCACGGATTCCACCTTCAAAGTGGGGGTGGAATCGCAGAAAGGCCACATCCATGGCGCGCTCAACTGCGGCAGTGGCAAATGCGTGGTGGAGCAGATTCAGAACGAGGAAGATGTGGCGGTGGGCGAGTGGTTTTACACCTCGGGCGAGGATCGTATCTTTCCGAAAGGCTTCCCGGTCGGGACAGTCATCAGCGTGCAACCGGGTCAGGGCATGAAGGATGTGCGCTTAAACCTGAGTGGCGCCCCCGGGGGAGCGGAAGAGGTGCTAGTGGTTTTAGATGGCGTTCATCAAACCATCCCCACAGCTGTTCCACCCGAAGAGAAGATGGCGCCGCCTTTGCCTCCGCCACCAGACGACCGGCAAATGACCAGCGCGCAACCGGGAACCGTGCAGACGGAAGCCGACAAATTAGTCCAAAAATATCAGCAATTAGGCAAAGAAGAAGACCATGTTTACGGCGCCATGAATTCGAACATGCCCAACTTTAACCTCAAGCCTGCGCCCAAGCAGCCGACACCACCGCCTGGCGCGGGAGGACCCGCGGCAGCTAATCCGGCCGGCAAACCGCTTGCTTCGGCACCCATATTGGGTGCGCCTTTGCAGACAGCCCGCCCATCGGCCAACCCAACAAAAGCTGCCAAACCCCCTGTCCCAACAACACTGCCCCCTAAAGCAGCTTTGCCCTTAGGATCGCCGCGCCCCAAACCCCCAACGGACAGCGCGCCGGCTACTCCGCCCACGACCCAGCCGCAATGAACGAAAGCAGCGATCACCTTCTCCGCTCACGCCGCAGTTCCGAAAGCTTGTTTAGCCGCTTTCAAGTCGCGGGCCTTGTCGTACTCACGCTCATTGCCGTCATCAGCAAGTTTTATCTTCCGCGGCTGATTCCGAGCGCGGTCTGGCTCGAAGTGCCGCTGCTTCTCACCATTTATTTCGGCCTGATGCGGCCCGATCCCGTCCCCGCGCTGCTGTTTGGCGCCTTCGTCGGTATCTCGGAAGATTCCCTTTCGCCCGCCAACATTCCCATCGGCATGTACGGCATCACCAAAACGCTCGTCGGTTATTTTGCCGCCTCCGTCAGCCAGCGTTTTAACGTCGGCACTGGGGTGATCCGCCTGATCCTCTGTTTCTTCTTCTTCGTTTTTCACGCATTTTTTTACTGGGCGATGCGCCGCGCCCTGCTCGATCAACCCGTGCCCTTTGATACCCAGCAAACGTTGCTACACGGCGCGTTCAACGTGGCGGTGGCGCTGCCGCTTTATTTGATCCTCGATAGAATGAAATTAGCCGATGAATCCTAGGGCAAGATAACGTGGCACAAAATAGTTCCCCGCAAGTTGGTTATCGGGACGATCCGCGCGATTTCGCGGGTAAGATCGCCATCTTTCAATACCTTACGGTATTGGTTTTTGTTTTCCTCGTCTCCGGCTTCTGGCAGTTGCAAGTGCAGGATCCCGAACGCTACAGCGAAGCTGCCGAAAGAAATCGCATCAAAAGCACGCCTCTGCTCGCGCCGCGCGGCAAAATTCTCGACCGCGATAATCGCGTCATCGTCGATAACCGCACGTCCTACTCATTGCTGTTGAACCGCGATCAGATCAACGCCGGCCATTTGCCCGCCATCGCTTCCGCGTTGCAGCTCGATTATGACGATCTGAAGTCGCATATACGGCATAACAACCGGCCGCAAATCATCATTAAAGACCAGCTAACGCGCGATGAAATCGCCTGGATTGAATCGCATCAGGACGAGAGCGCTTATCCTGAAATGCAGCTCATCAAATCGTGGCGCCGCCAATACCCGCAAAATGGTTTCGCCGCGCACGTCACCGGTTACGTGGGCGAAATCAGTGAGGCCGAATTAGCCGCGCCGCAGTTTAGCGATTACCGCCAGGGCGACATCATCGGCAAAGACGGCCTCGAAAAGCAATACGATAAAACGCTACGCGGCGTCGACGGCCAACAGCGCGTGCAGGTCGATAATCTCGGCCACGAACGGCATACGGAGACTACCCAGGATGCGGTTTCGGGCGAGGATCTGCGCACCACGCTCGATCTTGATCTACAGTCTGTCGCCGAGCTAGCCATGGAGGGAAAGCACGGCGCCGTGGTGGCGCTCGATCCGCGTAACGGTGAAGTGCTGGCCATGATGAGTTCGCCCACGTTCGACCCCAATAAGTTCACCGGGCGCATTAGCCGGAAAGATTGGAACGAGCTCATGAACGATCCGTTCAAGCCGCTGCTCAATCGCGCCACGCAAGCCGGACTCGCGCCCGGCTCAACCTTCAAGCCGATTGTGGCGCTAGCTGGCCTTGAGACAGGTGTTATCGACGAAGATACCGAATTCCACTGCGCGGGCGGCGCATCCTTTTACGGCAATTATTACTCCTGCTGGCGGCATGCCCCGCAATTTCCTGGAGGACATGGCAATATTTCGTTGCACCGCGCTATTCGGGAGAGCTGCGACGTCTTTTTCTATAACGTCGCCAATAAGCTCGGTATCGACCGCCTCGCTGAATACGCCGACATTGCGGGCTTTGGCCACAAGACCGGTATCGACCTGCCGAATGAGCGGGAAAGCATCATGCCTTCCACTAAATGGAAGCTTCACCTGACGCGCGAGAAGTGGTACGTGGGTGAGACGATTTCCGTCGGCATTGGCCAAGGCGCCGTCACCGTTTCACCCCTCGAGCTGGCTGCCGCCCTCGGTGGCATCGCCGATCGCGGCAAATGGTATCAGCCGCATCTAGTCGCCGGCGTCACGCCCACGTTGACGCGCAGCGGCCATTTCAATCCCGAAAATATTGAAAAAGTAGTTTCCGGCATGTACGCCGTGGTGAATGAAGAACACGGTACCGGCCACGTCGCGGCCATACCCGGCATTAAAGTTTGCGGTAAAACCGGCACCGCGCAGCTCGCTTCGAAAAAGTTTGTCAAGGGTAGCGGCGCCGGGCGCAACATGAAGGAAAATGCCTGGTTCGTCGGCTATGCGCCGGAAGAAGCGCCTGAAATTATCGTAGTCGCCCTTTTTGAGAATGGCGAACACGGCGATCACGCCGCCTGGATTGTGCGCGACGTTTTGAAAGCATACTTCGACAAGAAAGAAAGAAAAGGCAAGAGTCTCGAACTTCAGACTGAGATTCAAGACCGGCTCAACGCTACTAATCTATTGGCCACCCACTTCGTGGAGGCCAAAGCGCAACACTAATGGGTTACCGCACTTTCAAAGAACTCGATTGGCCGCTCATCATCGTCACGCTCATTTTGTCCACCTTGGGAATTTTGCAGGTTTATAGCGCCACCACCAACACCAAGTGGGATGGCGCCTGGGAAAAACAAATTCTTTGGGTTATCAGCGGTTTAATCATGATGTGGGCGACCGCTGTCATCGGCTATCAAGCCCTCATGACGCAAGTTCTCTACCTTTACGGCGCAGTGATCGGCTTGCTTTTCGCCACCACCATGATTGGCAATAAGGTTTTCGGTTCCACCCGCTGGATCAAACTAGGCGGCTTCACGTTGCAGCCTTCCGAATTCGTAAAGATTGTGCTGATTTTGGCTATCGCGCGCTACCTCGTGGAATTCGTCAAGCCATCCAGCAAGCTTACCTGGGGCGATTTGGCTAAGTTAGCAATCATAGTTGGATTTCCCATGGCTTTAGTCATGAAACAGCCCGATTTAGGCACGTCTTTAACCTATATCCCCATCCTTGTCTCGGGTGTTTTGATGGCCGGTCTGCGCTGGAAACAAATGCTGATCATTGGCGCGGTGCTGGCTGTCACTTTGCCGATCGGCTATCATTTTCTTAAGCCTTACCAGAAGGACCGGTTAGTGAGTTTTAAGTATCCCGACCGTGATCCTAAAGGAACGGGCTTTCAGGTGATCCAGTCTCGCATCGCCGTCGGTAATGGCGGTATGTGGGGCCGTGGCGCTAAAGATAGTTCCCAAACCCATCTGGGCTTTCTGCCGGTGCCGCATACGGATTTCATCTTTTCTTCCTTCGCGGAAGAGCATGGTTTTGTTGGCATTGTGATCGCGTTGGTATTGTATTTTCTGCTGATTATGCAGGTTGTCCAGAACGCCCAAACGGCGAACGATAGAGCCGGCTTGTATGTATGTATGGGCGTTGCTGCTTTGCTTTTGTTCCACGTGTTGGTAAACGTGGGAATGGTGGTGGGGAAGATGCCCATCACCGGGATTCCGCTCCCGCTGATGAGTTCGGGCGGATCGAATACATGGTCGATTTTCTTGATGCTGGGGTTAGTTAACGGCGTCAGGTTGCGTAGGTTTGTAAATTAAAGCGGCTTCGTTTGAACGGAGCCGGTTCGACAAAGGGGTCGAACTGGGAGACACAGATTTCGGATTAGGCAACAGGATTCGTAATTGAAATGGCGTGGATGTCACCGAGCAAGCCTCCATGCGCGCCAGCAGTTCAGTTTTTTTTCGCTCTTATTGCCCGCGTAGGAAATAAGGAGCGCCAACCATATCCGGAGTTCTAGCGTTCTCTCATCGGCCCCGGAAGGCGGTGATGAGATGAGTAAGGAATTGGTGATTGGGTCCAATCGCCACGAGACGAAAGTAGCGATCCTCGAAGAGGATCAGCTAGTTGAGGTTTATTTTCAGCGCGCCAACGAGTATTCGCTCGCCGGCAGCATTCATAAAGGACGCGTGACGCGCGTACTGCCCGGTATGCAGTCCGCTTTCGTAGACCTCGGTCTCGAACGCGATACCTTCCTCTACGTTTCCGATTTTTTCGAAGAACACGGCGAAGATATCGATACGGTGGACGAAAAGCCGCAGCGGGCCGATCGCGGTGGACGCCGCGACCGCCCACCGCAAGAGCCCCCGCCCGCTTTTGAGCTGCACGCCGAGGGTCCGGCTGACGTCCAGGACGAGATTGCCGAACTGGCCGCCGCCGTTGACAAGGACGGCGACGAGGAGGGCGGGGAAGAAGAAGCCGCACCCGTCGCTTTAGCGCCGCCGCCCGCCGCGAGCGAAGCGCGTCCCGCCGAACAAGCTCGTTCCGCCGACCGTGAGCGGAACGACGATCGTAATCGCGGTAACGACCGCGGGCGACGTTCCCGCCGCCGCCGCCGTGGTCGCGATTTCCCGGAAAATAAGTATGCGCGCCCCGGCCAAAGCGCCGCCGCGCCAGCCGTTTCTGAAGCCGCGCTTCCACCGTTGGAAGAGCCTGTGCGGGAAGATCAACCGCGCGTGGAATTTACCGCCGCCGTCGTATCATCGCCAGTCCCGCCCGACGACGTGATCGTCCTTCCCGGCGAGTCGCTTGCGAAATACCGCACGCGTCCTCCGGTGCTAGAGCCTGCGCCCGTAGCGGCCGCCCCGGCCCCGCTGCCGGAACCCGTAAATGAAGTAGCCGCCGTCTCCCCGGCAATAGCCACAACCCAGGCGGAAGCCATCGAGGAAGCCGCCATCGCCGAAGAAGCGGCGGAAATCAAAATTAGCGATCAGGTCTTCAGTCACCAGGTCCTGCTGCCCGAAACCGAGCGTACGCCGGAGGTAGCCGACGACGCGCTCGGCCGTGCCGCTTCTTACCTCGGAGTCGACCGCGCCGCCCAAGCCGACGCCCAAGACGAAGAAAGTTTACGCGTTCAGAAATTCCTCACCGATCCATCTCCTATCCATTTGGCCCCCGCCCGTTTAAGCGACGCCACCGAAGACGAGCTCCTTTCGGCCGAAGAAAACCAGCCCAGCCTGGAAGATCTCGCGCCCGAAATTGAAGAAGCTCTCGAAAACGGCGTGGATGAACCTTATATTTCTGTCGTGAGCGACAGCGAAGCGCCGCCGCAAACCGCCGTGATGCGCGACCAGGGCAACCGTTCCCTCCATCGCGCGCCGCGCCGCATGCGCCGCCGCCGGGGTGGTAGTGGCCGTTTCAATCAAGGTGGGCCTGGGGGGCCAGCCGGCGCCGCGCCGCAAACCGAACCTCGCCCGGAAAACCGGCGCGAACCAACGCCCGTCCGCGAGGCTGTCGAAGAGCGCTCCAGCGAGCGTCCCGACCGCGCCGCCATGCCTTCCATCTCCGAACTGCTCAAGCCCGGCCAGGAGATCATCGTCCAAATCGCCAAAGAGCCCCTCGGCCAAAAAGGTGCCCGCATCACTTCGCATATCGCCCTCCCGGGCCGCTATGTCGTCTTTATGCCCAGCGTCGCTCATTTAGGCGTGTCTCGCAAAGTATCGAGCGAAGAAGAACGCCTGCGGCTGAAGCGCATTCTGCAAACCCACCGCGTCGGTACTTCCGGCGGCTTCATCGTGCGCACCGCCGGCGAAGGCGTACCGGAAGAAGAAATCGCCGCCGACATGAGCTATCTCTACAGCCTCTGGCTCGATATTCGCCAGAAGGCCGAAAAGAAACCTGCTCCCGTGTTGCTGCATTATGATCTCGACATCGTTCAGCGCATTTTGCGCGATCAGGTTACCGAAGAGTTCAAAGCTATCTGGGTGGATAACGAAGAACTCTTCGAAAGCGTGGTGAACTTCATGCAGCGCCACCAGCCCGCCTTGGTCAACCGCGTGAAGATGTACACCCGCAACGCGCCCGTTTTCGACGCCTTCAACATCACCCAGGAGCTCGAAAAAGCGCTGCGGCCCAAAGTCTGGCTCAAGTCCGGCGGCTATATCGTCATCAATCAAACCGAAGCGCTGGTCGCCATCGATATCAACACCGGCAAGTTCGTCGGCAAATCGAATCGCCTGGAAGACACCATCGTCAAGACCAACGTCGAAGCCGTCAAGGAAATCGTCCGGCAAATCCGCCTGCGCGATCTCGGCGGCATCATCGTCGTCGACTTCATCGATATGGACGAGCGCAAAAACCGCCAGCGCGTCATGCAGGCTCTCGAAGAAGCCATGCGCGCCGATAAAGCGCCTTATAAAATTCTGCAGTTCAACGATTTCGGCCTGGTTGCGATTACCCGCAAGCGCGTCAAGCAGAGCCTGGAGCGCACGCTCTGCGCCCCGTGCCCGCACTGCGAAGGCGCGGGCTATGTCAAAAGCGTGCAGACCGTCATCGGCGAAATCCTCGTCGAAGCGCAAAAGATCTCTAAAGCTCTCGAAGGCAAAGACGTCATGCTGCGCGTGAACCCCGACGTGGCGAAGGTCCTCAAAGCCAAGGACAATCAATATCTGGAAGAGCTGGAAGAAATCCTCGCGCGCCCCGTTCTCGTCAAGGGCGACCCCGCTCTGCACAACGAAAAGTTCGATTTGGGCTAACTGCCCCGAATGTTAAACTGAAGTCGGCTTGCCGCTCCACAGGCCGCAAGCTTCCCAGGAGAGATGGCCGAGTGGTTGAAGGCGCACGCTTGGAAAGCGTGTTTAGGGGAAACTCTAACGTGGGTTCGAATCCCACTCTCTCCGCCATAATCCCACGTTGGGGAGCGCCACATACCCGCGACCTCGGTGTTCAGTAGAGATGTCACGCCGGAGGAACGCGAACAGATCAAGAAGTGCGCTCAAAGGATTTTCACGCCCTCGGCAAGAGCAGCCCGCGTCAAATCGCCGTCGAGCGTTGCCAGCGGAAGAGATCGACGTTTAGCCAGATCCAAATACGCGACATCGTATGCAGTCAATTGATGGTTACTGGCGAGAGAATGCAATCTTGGGAAATCGGCAATCGGCGGAGGTTCATCAACAAAGATGTTGAACGTAGCAAGCTGTACAAGAAATTCCTTGCCGCGATCCGCCGTAATGCGCTTCCGCTTGATCAACACCGCGACCGTGTTCAAGATTTCCCATGTCCATAAGGATGGAACATGCAAAGCGCTTCCGTCCATCGCCCATTCAAGCATTTGTTCGGAAGCTTCAGTGGTCTCATCCTCGCAGCACCAAGGCATGCAAGCCGACACATCAAGGACGAAGGCGTCCATTAATACTTATGCCCGACATGCGCCAACTCGCGGATTGACTCGCCCTTTAGATCAAGCCGGACACCTTTGCGAAGTTCGCGGATACGCTGACCGGCAAGCCGAGCTTTCGCTTTATCAAATCCGCCGTTGCGGTAGGACAAAGCGCCCATGGCCGAATGAATGAATTCATCGACGGACCGGACCAAGCCGGATTGAATGGCTTGTTCGATAACGTTTTGTTGCTCTCGTGTCAGATTGATGCTCACGGAACGCCTCACCTCTATTATCGCGCGGCCCTTACCCTACCCTGCCCCCTGCCCGCTGTCACGCGAGCATCGCCGTGGATCTTACCTCTTATCTCTCTACAATTCCACAACCCACATGTCCACTTGCTCACAATTTCAGATGTCTGAAGGTTGGTTTATAAATTCTTAAGCTTTTCCGTTTTAATTCAACGACCAAGCGGGTGCTTGTCACTAGTTGACGGTGTGTCACAAGCAAGCTAATCCACCAGTCGGAAAGTCCACATGTCGGAAAGTATGATTGTAATCGGTATCGTGGGGCAAAAAGGCGGTCGTGTGTCCGAACCGAAACCGCCCACCTGCCAGAATCATCACTCCCCCCCTCCGACTCACCGAAAGCACCGCTGGCCTTCGATCATTTTCATCCCCTCAAGTCGCGGCTGCGTAGCCCCGAAATCGCCGTTCCTACGAAAAATAGTGATTTAAAAGCCCTGTAGAATCAACAATATAAAAATCCGGTACGTCCCAAAAAATTTCCCAGGCCCCTCGAATTAAAACGGCCATTTTTCATCCGTCCTGGTGACGG
>Ga0182012_10005098_pt1 | contig 13663 bp, 13 predicted proteins | sample 612S2SmetaG_FD_120486 | JGI IMG/M metagenome (GOLD analysis project Ga0182012, IMG submission 120486) | Permafrost microbial communities from Stordalen Mire, Sweden - 612S2S metaG | ecosystem: Environmental > Terrestrial > Soil > Wetlands > Permafrost | place: Sweden: Stordalen | collected... | reverse complement strand
ATGAAGGCGTGACCCATAGCGGCGTCGCTTACGCGGTTCTTAATCTGCAGGGCCGTGTATTTATGTCCGGCACCAACGACCCGTTCAACGCCGCGAACGAACTGCTTGCCGGCATCAAGGCCAAGGTGATCCTGGTCGATTTCCACGCTGAGGCTACGAGCGAGAAGGTCGCAATGGGCTGGCATCTGAATGGCCGCGCTACTGCCGTGCTGGGCACGCATACTCACATACCCACCGCGGACGAGCGCATTCTAGGGGGCGGAACGGCCTACCAGACCGACGTGGGCATGAGCGGCCCTTACGACAGCGTGATCGGCGTCGACAAGGATCTGGTGCTGCACAGGTTTTTGACTGGGATGCCGGGAAAATTCGAAGCCGCCAAGGGTAACCCGAAGATGTGCGCGGCGCTCATCACTTGCGATCCGGAGACTGGCCGCGCCAGCCTGATTCAGCGCATCATGCTGGGGGAATAATTATTTGGGACCTGCGCTGCGGAGCCTGCGAGGCCCGTTCTCAACTTACGTCAGTTTGCCGCGACCGTTTGCGGAACCGGTGTTTCCTGCGGTGGCGGGCCGGTGGGAATCGGTCTCATCTTGATTAGGTCATCACCCGTGCGTTTCACCTTCAGCAGCCGACCTTTCTTGTTGAAGGTCATCGTCCACACCACTGGCCTGGGTTTGGCGGACGCATCGGCAAGACGAATGACCTCGTCCTCTTCCGATAGATGGATGATCCCGCTATCTTGAAGCGGCACTTCAAGGATGGGCGCAGAGGCCCTGGGTAAACCGTTCGGAGGCGATGCGTCCGCATCCGGCACAGCCACCGGATTGGCGCCGGCCAGAGCCGCATAGCACAGTGCCGTATCCACCCACGAAGGCGTGGTTTCTGCCTTCTCCTCGTTGCGGATGCGATTGAACGACTCAATGGTGATCTGATTGATGGGCGCGGGCGAGAACAGCGAATAGCTGCGCCTCAGGATTGGAATAATGCGGACGTGGCCTTGTCCATTGCGCGGAATTGAAACTGAGAACACGCTCTGGTCGCCCACGCCGTTATCGCGCGTAAAGCGCAGGAACAGGTGGTTGGGAAAGCCTGGGCAAACCAGTTGCCGGTAGCTCCATTTGCCGGCGTTGAACTCAAGGTCGGCAAACCCGGCGCGCTCGGCGATCGACGATTCAGCGTCCGCCTCAAGCAGCCGATCCTTCTCCGTCATCTGGTCCGGAGTGCGGACCTCGATGGTGAAGCTGCCGGCAAGCGGCGAGTTATCAACGGGAAAGGGAGCCGGCTCTTTTAATGGAGGAACCGGTTTTGCATTGGGAGGCAATGCGCCGCCCTGGTTCTGCTGCGCGGGACAAAGCGGCAGGGCTATCGCCATCAACGCCAAAAAGGGGAGGAAGCTTGATCGCGCCATTCTGGGTTTAGACTACCACTTCCCCGGCCGGAAGACGGACGCCTGGAGATTACTGCGACGTATAGAATTTCTCCTTTTGCTGTGAAGGGATCCCACCTTAGCCGCAAAAACGAAGACGCGGCGAGGGTGGGGCCACCCGGGTTGTTGTTGGGTGTATCCCTCCCATGTCCCCAAGTGCGAGGGACATGGGGCACCCCGACCTCACACCGTTAGGAGAGATGTTTTAGACATAGGTTCTGAAATCAGCGAATACGCCGGGGCGAACGGTTGATCGGCCCACTCGGCGAAAAAGAAGGGCGGCTCATCGGCCGCCCTTCGTCTATCCCAGGAGTTACGCGTTTGTTACAGGCCGGGGTGCGCCGCGGCGTGGTGCGCCGGGCTGGGCTTGTGTGGAGCAGCCTTCTTTTCCAGCTGCAGGAAGCCGTCGCTCAACACAATCTGAGCGGAAGCGTCTCTGCCGTTGGCTGCGGGAACCTTGGTGAAGTTGCTGTAGGTGGCATCAAGCTCGGTGGCCGGCTGCAGCCCGAGAGTCGATCCTGCAGCGGGAACATCTTTGCACGATGCCGGTTCCTTCAAGTTCACGATGAAGTCGGCCGTCTTGTTGTCCTTGGCGTCTTGCGTCACGGCAACATCGATGGCTGCCACGGCCGGCACCACTTCGATCTTGTGGATCTTGGCAGGCGAGTCGGTCAGCGCATCAATCGCGTCCGTATCGGTCTTTGCGCCGTTGGCCAGAATATAAGCCTGCGCCTCTTTCACGTGCAGTTCGCTCGGCGCTTCGGGTACCTTGTCGCAATCGGCCGGGGTTGTCAGCTTCACCAGGTAATCCTTGGGCTTGGCTGCAGCGGTCGTGGTCACTGTCACTTTGAGCACGGTCGCTTGTGCTGTGATGACGGCGCCCGGCACCGGAGACTGCTGGCCCTTGAGCAGAGCCCACAAGCCATTGGCGTCAGCGTCTGAGCCGTTGGCCAGGATGTACTCCTTATCTTCGAGGCTCAGCAATTTCGGGTCGCCGCTGACGTAAGCATGATGGGCAAGATCAGCCGGCGTCGGCGCGGGGGCGATGGTAAAGCCGGCGGGCGGAAACAGTGAAGACTGGGCCTGGGTCTTGATGGCATTGATTTGCTGCGTGATAGCGGGGTCGCCGTCGAGCGTGCCGTGAAAACGCTTGTACCAGTAATCGAGCTTGGGCTCGATCTGGGGCTTGAATTGGGCCGGGGCAAAGTCCCAGGCGCGCGCGTAGAACCAGATGGCCTTCACCACGTCCTTCTGCGGTCCCGGCTTGGCCAGCGCCTCTGCCAGGTTCAACGTGTCCACCAGGCAGGGGCCGGGCTTTGCGCACGCATCGGGAGGATACAACATCAGTTCCTTGGTGTATTCGTCTACGGCGGCAGCATAGTCCTTTTTTACAAGAACGTCGTCGAGCGCGATTGCGGAATGGAAGACCGGGAAAGCTGCGCCGGTAATGTTCTTCCATGTCGCATCGTCGGTATCGGACGGCTTGGTTGCGGCCAGGCCTTTCTGCGCCAGAATGGAGGCATTGTCGCAGGGCTGGGGGTCTTTCAGGTCGCCTGTCTGGGGATCGACGGCGCTCTTGCATTGCGAAGTTTCGATATAGACCGAGATGAAGATCGCCTTCAGATTGTTCGGATCAACTTTCAGCATCTGGCTGGCGGCGTCCAGAGCCTCGGGAACCATCCTCGCTTGCTGGTAAGCATCGATCAGCTGGTCCAGGATGGTCTTCTTGATCGGAGTTTGGGGATAAGTCTGCAGGAAGCTTGCGAGCGCCGCAGCTTTTGCCTTGGGGTCGGTTTGTGTCGTGGCATTTTGATAGGCATTATATTGATCCGCGGGAAGGCTGACCTGGCCGGCGTCCTGTGCAGGTGCCTGCGCTGGCAATTGGGGCGCGCGAGCAAGGCAAATAACTGCCAATGCCATCGCAGATGCAAAGACTAACTTCTTCATTCTGTGCTCCTGGGAATTGCTGAAATGGCGATCAAGAATACTGGTTCTCTCTTGGAAATTAGACCCGCTCTGAGCGGCGGTTAGGCGCCGCGGCGACGGTTACTACCATACCACGGCATCCGAGGCAGTATTGGAAGGATTATAAAAACCCCAGCTTCACCTGACAAGCAAACACTTCGATAAAGCATATTACAGCCGCCGCTGCGACTGGTCTCCTCGATTTTGGGGCTGTCCCCCCGACTCCGTTCCGCAGCCTGGTACTTCCCTATTGAAGAGATGCCAATCCGGCGCCTGGGGCTTTCCACTACTGTAGCAACCGCACCAGCTCTGTCTGCTCGGCCAGAAACGCATCGTGGCCGTGCGCGCTCTCCATCTCGCGGTAATCGGCGTTTGCGCCTGCGGCCCGCACCGAGGCGGCGAACTGCCGCACATCTTCAGCCGGGAACAGCCAATCTGTGCTGATGCCTACAAAGCTCAGCTTGGCCTTGATCTGCCCGAATGACTCCTCGGCTGACGCAAAGCCGCGCAGCGGATCCCACGTGTCCATCATCCTCATAATCGCAAGATAGGAGTTGGCCTCGAACCGATCCACGAACCGCCTTCCCTGTTCGTCGAGATAGCCGGCAACGTCGAACCGGCCGCCGATGAGGCCGCCGCAGCGATCCTCAAGCCACGGGTCTTCGCCATTGCGGTTGGGGTTGCGCCCGTAGCGCTCTTCGAGCAACGGCGCGGACTTGTAACTGATCATGCCAATCTGGCGAGCCAGCGAGAGTCCCCGCCGCGGAGGCTTTTGCGGCAGGTAGCGGCCGCCTTCCCACTCGGGGTCCTGCTCGATGGCCGCGCGCTGCAGGTGGTTGAGCGCCAGTCCCATTGCGCCCAGCGGCGCCACGCCGATAACGAGCGCACGCTCGACGCGTTCGGGGAAAAGCACTGACCACTCCAGCGCCTGCATGCCGCCGATGGAGCCGCCCAGCGTGAGCCGCAGCTTGCGAATGCCGAGCGAATCGAGCAGCTGCGCCTGCGCGCGCACGTTGTCGCGGATGGATACGAGGGGAAAGTCAGGGCCATACGGCTCGCCCGTCTCAGGATTCACCGAGCCGGGCCCGGTGGACCCGTAACAGGAGCCCAGCATATTAATGCAGATAACAAAATCGTGCTCCAAAGAGAGCACTGCGCCCGGGGCAAAGATCTCAGGCCACCAGCTGCCGACCAGCGCCGAACCCGACAGCGCGTGGCAAACCAGTACGGCGTTATCGCGCGCTGCATTCAGCCGGCCGTAAACGGCATAATGCAGCGTAGGACAGTCCAGCGAGCGCCCGCATTCAAGCGCCAACGACTGCTTGAGCACAAAGTCGCCTTCGTAGGTGGGCGCGATTGTCTTGAGTGGCGGCGAAGCGCCGCTGCGATTAAATGAGTCTGACGTCATATCTTTCCTAAGTTAACAGTTTACTAGCGGAGTTAGCGGGGCTGGCGGGGTTAGCGGAGTTAGCAAAAACTCTCCCGGGGAAGGTTTTCCCAGTCCCTAGTCTGTTAGCCCCTAGTCCCTGTTCCCTGTTCTTTAGCCCTTCAGTCCCTGGTCGAGGTCGGCAATGATGTCGCGAATATCTTCAATGCCCACCGAGAGGCGCACCAGGCCCGGAGTCACGCCTGTCGATGCCTGCTCTTCTACCGTCAACTGCTGATGCGTGGTCGAAGCTGGATGAATCACCAGCGACTTGGCGTCGCCGATGTTGGCCAGCAGCGAAAACAGCTTGAGCGTGTTGATGAGCTTCTTGCCCGCGTCAAATCCGCCCTTGATGCCAAAAGTGACCAACGCGCCCGCGCCGTTGGGGAGATACTTCTTCGCGCGCTCGTGGTATGCGCTGGATTCAAGGCCCGGATAGTTGACCCACTCCACGCCCGGATGCCCGGCCAGATGTTTGGCCACGGCAAGGGCGTTCTGCGAGTGCCGCTCCATGCGCAGGTGCAGCGTTTCTATCCCCTGCAGAATAAGGAACGCGTTGAATGGCGAGAGCGCCGCGCCAGTATCGCGTAGCCCCTGAATGCGCGCCTTGAGGATGAATGAAAGCGGCCCGAACGCCTGCGTGTACGAGAGCCCGTGATACGAGGGATCAGGCTCGGTAAACTCCGCGAACCGCCCCGACGCAGCCCAGTCGAACTTGCCCGCATCCACAATCACGCCGCCGATGGCCGTGCCGTGGCCGCCCAGAAACTTGGTGGCCGAATTCACCACAATGTCCGCGCCCCACTCAATAGGCCGCACCAGCGCGGGCGAGGCCGATGTGTTGTCGATAACCAGCGGCAGCTTGTGCTCGTGGGCAATCGCGGCCAGACGCTCAATATCCACTACGTCGAGTTTGGGATTGCCGAGCGACTCGGTATAAATAGCGCGGGTTTTGTCGTTGATGAGTGCGCGCAGGCCGTCGAAATCGTCGGCGTCAACAAACTTGACCACGATGCCCAGCCGCGGCAGCGTGTAGTGGAACAGGTTGTAAGTTCCACCGTAGAGCGATGTCGTCGAAATGATCTCGTCGCCGGCCTTGGCCAGCGTGGTGATGGTCAGCGTTTCGGCCGCCTGGCCCGACGCGGTCGCCAGCGCCGCTACGCCGCCCTCGAGGGCCGCCACGCGTTTTTCAAACACGTCGGTGGTGGGGTTCATGATGCGCGTGTAGATGTTGCCGAATTCCTGCAGGCCAAACAGCCGCGCCGCATGGTCGGCATCGTGGAAGACATAAGACGTGGTCTGGTAGATGGGCACGGCGCGCGCGCCCGTGGTGGGGTCAACTGCCTGGCCCGCGTGCACGGCTAGAGTGGCAAGTTGCTGCTTGGTTTCTTCAGACATCGTGATCTCCTTCAGAATCTCTAGTAGCGCCGGGCTCCAGCCCGGTTGTCGTACGGATCTCCAGACCCGTACTCGATTTCAAATGACCGCCGGCCAGCGCTGACGGAGCACCCAACGAAAACGGCCCGCATCCTTATCCGGGACCGGGCCGCCTGACTTCAAGAATCGGTTGCGCCTATCGCATCTTCCGTTCACGAGCCGCACGGACGGGTCCCCACGACCTACACCTACACATGGCCATGACCCCGGTTCCGTATTCCCGTGAATTCAGCATGGTTGAAAGTATCAAGGCGAGGCAGCGTGACTGTCAACTGATCACCCCGTCACGCTGTCGCTCCCACCCTCGCTCCCTTGTTCCCCGCTCATTCCGGCTTCCACACATACGCACCCTTCTGCGGCAGCCCGAAATGCGCCAGCACGCGATACGCAAACTGCCGCGCCATCTCATCGGAATCAGTGGGCCGGTTGTAGAACGCCGGGATGCAGGGGAAGATGGTTGCGCCGGCCTCGGCGGCCAGCGTCATATTGCGCAGATGAATGCGGTTGAAGGGAGTCTCGCGCACGCACAAAATCAGCGGCCGGCGCTCCTTGAGAGTCACATCGGCGGCGCGGGTGATGAGCGAATCGGCCAGCCCCAGCGCAATCTTCGCCAATGTGCCCATCGAGCAAGGCAGCACAATCATTCCGTCTGATGGATGGCTGCCGCTGGCAATCGCCGCGCCTATATCGGCATCGGAGTGCTGGATTGTTTTTTGGGGTTTTGCGCCCAGCAGCTTTTCTACAAGATTAGTCCGGCCCGAAACGCCCAACTCCTCGGCAAGAACACGCAGTGAATTTTCCGATGCCACAAAATGCACCCGCTCCACGCGGTTGTCGGCCTCGAGCGCACGCAACGCCTCGCGCGCGAGGATCGCGCCGGAAGCGCCGGTCATGGCCAGCGTCAACCTCACCCCGTCCTTCGGCTCAGCACCCTTGATGGCGCTCTTATTGGATTGTCTGGCTTGCGGCATCGTCCTTTATCGCCTCGTTCCACTCCTGCATCAACCGCGCGTACTCCTCGGAGTGCCCGTACTTTTCCAGCCGCTTCATCTCTTCAAACGCCAGCGCATGCTCGCCCGCGCCCCACAGCGCCCTGAACAGCATTACCGACGAAAGCTCCGACTCCGGCTGCAGTTTGACGGCCACGCGCCCGTGCTCAATTGCCTCGCGATGCTTGCCTGAGCGCGACAGAATCCAGCACAGGTATGCGTGCACCAGCGAGGCCTGGGGAAACTCGTTGAGCAGCGGCCGGAAAAACGCCTCAGCCTCGGCATGCTGGCCGTCGGCGTCCATCTCAATCACCTCGCGAATAGCGCCCAGCACCCGCTCCGCCGCCTCGTCAGGAATCTGGCTCATGGGCAACTACTCCCCCAGCACCCGCTTAAAGATCGCATTCACATTGCCCAACTGCCGCGTGTAGTCGAAGGTTTTTTCCAGCTTTTCGGATGAAAGAAGCGCTGTAATCGCTGGCACCCACCCAACCTCTTCGCGGAAATTCAAATCCTCTTTCCACGCCCGCATCGCATGCGATTGCACCAGGCGGTACGCATCCTCGCGCATCATGCCGGCCTCGGCCAAATCAAGCAGTAGCTGGCCTGAAAAGATCAGCCCTCCGGTCGATTCGAGGTTTTTCTTCATTCGCTCGGGATAGACCAGCAGGCGGTCGATAAGGTCGGTCATCTTGGCCAGCAGATAATCCACCAGAATCGTTGAATCAGGAAAAATCACCCGCTCGACCGATGAATGAGAAATATCCCGCTCGTGCCATAGCGCAATGTCTTCAAGCGCCGCCTGCGCGTTGCCGCGCAGGACGCGGGCAAGGCCCGAAATCTGCTCGCTCGTAATGGGATTCTTTTTGTGCGGCATGGCCGAAGAACCTTTTTGCTTCTCTGAAAAATACTCCTGCGCTTCGCGCACCTCGGTGCGCTGCAGGTGCCGAAGCTCAACCGCAATCTTGTCGAGCGTGCTGCCGATAATCGCCAGCGTTGCAATATACGCCGCGTGCCGGTCGCGCTGGATCACCTGCGTGGCCACGGGCGCCGGCTTCAATCCCAGGTGTTTGCACACTTTTTCTTCCTGGATCGGGTTCAGGTGACCAAAGGTGCCCACTGCGCCCGACAGCTTGCCCACGCGCATGTCTTCGGCGGCCGCGTCAAAGCGCTTGATGTTTCGCTCCATCTCCGCGAACCAGTTCAGCAGCTTGAGGCCAAACGTCGTCGGCTCCGCGTGAATGCCGTGCGTGCGCCCGATGGTCGGCGTGTGCTTGAACTCGATCGCGCGGCGCTTCAACACCGCCAGCAGCGCTTCAAGCCCGGCGCGAATCAGCCCTGACGCCTCGGCCACCTGCAGCGCCTGCGCCGTATCCACAATGTCGTTAGAAGTAAGCCCGTAGTGCAGCCAGCGCGACTCGGCATCGAGTCCCTGCGCCTTGAGCGACTCCGCAACCGCCGTGGTGAAGGCGATCACGTCGTGCTTCACCTCGGCTTCAATCTCGGCCACGCGCGCCGCGCTCACCGTCGCCTTTTCGGCGATGGCAGCCGCCGCAGCAGCGGGAATCACGCCGTCTTCGGCCAGCACCGCGCTCGCCGCCGACTCAACCTTGAGCCAGCAGCGGTATTTGTTCTCGTCAGTCCAGATGCGGCCCATGGCCAGCCGCGTATAACGATCGATCAAAAGTCAGCTCCTAGCTTCTAGCCTCCAGCTCATCGCTACTGGCGATTGGCTACTGGCTATCGTTCAATTCCCAACCGCTTCTGCAACTCGTCGATCAGCAGGCCGCGCCCCGGTTTGTATGGCTGGAACCACTCCCCGTCGATCACCATCTGCGGAATAGCCCGCTTGCCCACGTGCCGCAGCACCTCATCCGAAGCCCCGGGATCAAGGTCGACGTTGATCTCGGTGTAAACAATTCCATGGGAATCAAGAAACTGCTTGGCGGCCCGGCAGTCGCGGCACCACGCCGCTGTATAAACCTGCACTGTCATACCTTTATTCTATCTGTTAGTTAATGCTTTGGCTGTGACCATGACCCACGCGACCATGACTGGCGACCAGATCCGTCAACTGCTCCGCCTTGAGCCCCACCCTATTGAGGGCGGCTGGTACCGCCGCACCTACAGCTCCGACGTGAGCGTGGCGCTGCTGGGAGGCGTGCGGCCCTACGGCACAGCCATCTACTACCTGCTTGAAGAGGGCGCGTTTTCAGAGATGCACGTCCTGGCGTCAGACGAGATCTTTCACTTCTACTATGGCGATCCCGTCGAAATGCTCCAGCTATTGCCTGATGGCGGCTCGGCCGTTTATACGCTTGGACCGGATTTGCAGGCCGGTCATCATGTCCAGCTTGTTGTCCCGGCGGGAGTGTGGCAGGGCACACGCCTTATCGATGGCGGCAAAGTGGCGCTGCTCGGCTGCACCGTGACTCCGGGGTTTGATTTTGCGGATTATCGCAATGCGCCGGCCCAGGAACTCATCTCCCAATGGCCGCTGGAAGCTGAGAGAATCCTAAAGTTGACTCGTATCTGAACAAATCGAATCGCATCAGGGCTATTTTTCAAGAATTCGCAGCGCAAGGTTTCTCAATCACATCGTTCCAAGAGAGACCGCAATGAGAAAAACGACCATATTTCTATTGTTTCCCCTGTTTCCGTTTGTATCGCCGTCCCAAGACGAGGCGGCATCCGTAGCGCACCGCCTTGCAAGCGTCAAGGTATTTGCCTTTGGCGGGATCGGATTCGCAGGAGAGACCTCTGATGGCGAAAAGGACTTTCGCATCATCTATTCGCAGCCGCACGACGTGGCACTCAAGTTGTTTGAGGAATTGTTTAAGAATGGCAATCCTGAGGCCAAAAGCTACGCGCTTGCAGGCATCCGTCAAGTTGCGCCCGCTCGCTTTGCAACGTTAAAGCAATCTCTCGCAGGCTCTTCAACAAAGGTCGTAACGATGAGTGGATGCATCGTAGAAGAGAAACTCCTCACGTCCGTCGCTGACGATATCGGCAAGGGAAACTATGACTATTGGATCAAGCGACGCTAAGTGACTCACCGCCGCTGCCTGAAGAAACCGCGCAGCAACTCCGCCGCTTCCTCCGCCGCGATTCCCTGCTCCACTTGCATCTGATGATTGAGTTGCGGATGGTTCAAAACGCTCAGCACCGATCCGCAGGCGCCGGCCTTGGGATCGGCCGCCGCAAATACCAGCCGGTCAATGCGCGCGTGAATCATGGCTCCGGCGCACATGGCGCATGGCTCGAGCGTCACATAGAGCGTGCAGCCGTTCAGCCGGTAGTTGACGAGAGCTGTTGCCGCCGCGCGCATGGCCACAATCTCAGCGTGGGCCGTGGGGTCAACGTCGCGCAGCACTCGGTTCTGCCCGCGCGCAATCATCGCGCCATCGCGCACCACGACCGCGCCGATGGGCACCTCGCCGGCATCAGCCGCCGCGCGCGCCTCGGCCAATGCCGCCTGCATGAAGTCGAGATCAGTTGAACCTAATTCAGTTTCTTGATCCATACGTTGCGCACTGAAACCTTCGACGGCGAGCTCTCAATCTCAATTCCGATAAAGCCCGTCTGATTGTTCGACGAGGCCGGATCGTCGTCAATGTAGACGGCCATCAACTGCCCGTTCAGAATGTGGATAAACGTGCCGCCGCGCGCCATCACCGTGTATTGGTTCCAGTCATTCACGCGCACATATCCGCCCAGCGGAGTGCGATCGGCAATGTTGCCCATCAATCGCGGACCTTGCTGCGGGCCCGACTCCACCACCTGCCCGCGCCAGGCCAGAATCCCCAGCGGGGTATTTTCACTGTAGAACTGCCCCGTCCAATCGGCCGCCCACGGCCCCACAGGATACCAGTAATCGGCCTGCGGCCCGGTCATCATCCAGTTCAAATTAGGCGGAGTCTTGGTCGGCCGGTTCCACGGCAATCCCGTCTGGCTGCGATATTGAATGCCGCTGCCGCCGCCTTTCTCCACCTTGATTTCGAGCTTCAAATCAAAGTCCTTCGCCTTGAAGCCGCGAAATACGATGTAGCTATTCTGCACCGGCTTCTCGTCAGTCGAAACGCCAACGATGGCGCCGTCTTCAACGTGCCAGATTGCCGGATCGCCGTCCCAATTCTTCAGGCTGGTTCCATCGAAGATCTGCACATATCCGTCGTGGTCGTTAAAGTCGATTGGATCGGGCTGGTGGAATCCCGCGGGCGCCGGCTTTTTGGCTGCTGGAGCAGGGGCATTCGCTGCCGGCTGCGCAGTTGCGGGCGTTTGTCCCTGCCCCGTCGCTGCCTGTCCATGCACAAAGCTGCTCACTGCGAAACAGCTCACAACCAACCCGGTCCGCAGCGGCATGCGAAGCCACACATAGCTATTCCCTGAAACTCCCATTTGCGAATCCATCCTGGCGCAAGTATGCGTACCCAGCGATTCTACTGCTCTCAGGTTCGCGCCAGTCGGCGCAAGAAAGTAGCGCCGGGCTCCAGCCCGGTTGTCGTACGGGCGTCCTCACCCGTACTGCTTTAGCCGCTACTTGAGCGCATATTCAACGGGATGAAGGCCGCTGCTCCCTCCGGTCTGGAAATCGGGTGGGACTCAACCGGCTTTCGGCTGCTGCTGCGTCATGCAATGCAGCGCGCCCAGGCCCCAGATCAGGTCAACGCTGTGTACGCCGATCACGTCCCGCTCCGGGAACGCTTCGGCAAGAATGTTCAGCGCCACGCGGTCGTTGACGTCATGGAAGGTGGGCATCAGCACCGCGCCGTTGGCAATATAGAAATTCGCGTAGCTCGCCGGCAGACGCTGTCCGCGGAAGACAACCGGCCGAGGCATGGGCAGCTCAATAATCGTGAACTGCTTGCCCTCGGGAGTGCGCGCAGCCTTCAGCCGCGCTAGATTTTCGGCCAGGAGCTCATGGTTTGGGTCATTCGTGTTGGGCTCAACGGCGGTGATGATCGTGTCCACACTGGCGAAGCGCGTGATGTCGTCCACGTGGCCGTGCGTGTCGTCGCCGGTAATGCCGCGATTCATCCAGATGACTTGGTCAATGCCAAGATAATCGCTAAAAACCTGCTCCAACTGCTCGCGGCTCACTCCCGGGTTGCGCTGCTGTACCGTGCTCAGCAGGCACTCTTCGGTGGTCAACATCAGGCCCGCGCCGTTCACGTCAATCGATCCGCCTTCAAGCACTATCCGTCGCTCGGTTCCATCATGTTGCGCAACTACCGGCTGCCACGAGGGCAGCCCCAGCAGTTCCGTCACGCGCCCAGGAAGCTGATCGTCGAGCCGCCAGTTGTCGTAGTTGGCCCAGCCATTGAATTGCCAGTTGGTAACGCCGAGCTTGCCCGCGCCATCGCGGATAAAAATCGGCCCCGAGTCGCGTGTCCATCCGCGATCGGTGGGCCACCGATGAAAATCGACCTTGTTGAGATCGGCATCGGCACGCTTGAGCATCGAGCGCACACGCTTTTCGGCCGCGGCATTCTCCACGATCAGCTGCACGCGCTCGCGGGCGGCCAGCAGGCGCACAATTTCAGCATAGAGCCAGGGAATGGGAGCAAACTTGCCCGGCCAGTCTTCTGGATTGTGCGGCCACGCCAGCCAGGTGGCCTCGTGCGGCTCCCACTCGGCGGGCATGCGGAATCCCAGTGCGCGCGGCGAACTTTCAGATTCGGGCATCGCTATTTGGGTTCTCCGCTGTGCGCGCGAACATGCGCAGTGTCAATGAAGCGCCGTGAAATTGGCGCGTAGGCATCGATGCGCCGGTCGCGCAGGAACGGCCAGTTGCGCCGCGTCTCCTCGATGAGGCCAAGGTCAATTTCGCCGATCAGAATCTCTTCGTGCTCGTGCGAGGCCTTGGCAATAATGCGGCCAAACGGATCGGCCAGAAAGCTGCCGCCCCAGAACTCGAGCCCCGGTCCTTCGACGCGATTGCCCAGAATGTCGCCATTCTCATGCCCCACGCGGTTCACTCCTGCCACGTACACGCCGTTGGCAATGGCGTGCGCGCGCTGGATGGTCTGCCACGCGTCGTACTGCGCCGCGCCGAACTCGTCCTTCTCAGCCGGGTGCCAGCCGATGGCGGTGGGATAGAACAACACCTCCGCCCCTTGCAGCGCCGTTAGCCGCGCGCCCTCGGGATACCACTGGTCCCAGCAAACCAGCGTGCCCACGCGGCCAACATGCAGGTCCACAGCCTGAAAGCCGAGATCGCCGGGCGCAAAATAATATTTCTCGTAATAAAGCGGATCGTCGGGAATGTGCATCTTGCGGTAGACGCTGGCGATGTCGCCATCCGTGTTAAGCGTAACCGCAGTGTTGTGGTAGAGCCCCGGCGCGCGGCGCTCAAACAGAGACGCCACGATAGCCACGCCGGCCTCGCGCGCCACCGCGCCCAGCTTCTCTGTCGAT
>Ga0182012_10005097_pt1 | contig 13664 bp, 13 predicted proteins | sample 612S2SmetaG_FD_120486 | JGI IMG/M metagenome (GOLD analysis project Ga0182012, IMG submission 120486) | Permafrost microbial communities from Stordalen Mire, Sweden - 612S2S metaG | ecosystem: Environmental > Terrestrial > Soil > Wetlands > Permafrost | place: Sweden: Stordalen | collected... | reverse complement strand
GCGGAGCTGATCGCCAAAACCCGCGAGGCCGGGGCCCGCATCATGCTGATCAGCGACGGCGACGTGGCCGGCGTGATCGCCACCTCGATGCCGGATTCGATGGTCGATATCTACATGGGAACCGGCGGCGCGCCGGAGGGCGTACTGGCCGCGGCGGCACTGCGCTGCGTCGGCGGCCAGATGCAGGGCCGGCTGATGTACGAAAACGACGAGCAGATCGAGCGGGTCCGCACCATGGGCCACAACGATCCGCGCCGGGTCTTCACCTGCGAGGATATGGCCAAGGGCGACGTGATGTTCGCCGCGACCGGCGTCACCTCGGGGGCCATGCTGCGCGGCGTGAAGCGCTTCGGCAGCGGCGCGGTCACCCATTCGGTGGTGATGCGCAGCCTGTCCGGCACCGTCCGCTATATCGAGGCGCGGCACAACTTCTCACAGAAGACCTGGGCGGTGACCTAGGGGCGCGTCTTGACCGAACCGGTCCTTGGCGTCACCCGCAGCCTGAGTGGCCGGCGCTGGATCTGGCGCCAGGGCGAGGACCGCGTCGCCTTTGGCATCGCCCAGCGGCTGGGTGTGCCGGAGATCGTCGGCCGGCTGCTGGCGGCGCGCGGGATCGGGATCGAGGCGGCCTGCGACTTCCTGGAACCGACCTTGCGGGTGCTGCTGCCCGACCCCTCGATTTTGGCGGATATGGACACCGCCGCGGCCCGCCTGGCGGATGCGGCGACCGGCGGCGAGACGATCGGCGTGTTCGGCGACTACGACGTGGACGGCGCGTGCAGTTCGGCGCTGATGGTCAGCCTGATGCGGTCGCTGGGCTGCACCGTCTATCATCACGTGCCCGACCGCATGCTGGAGGGCTACGGCCCGAACACCCCCGCTCTGGCCGGGCTTGTCGCGCGTGGCGCCAGCCTGATCGTCTGCGTCGATTGCGGCACCGCGGCCGCCTCGGCTTTGGAGGCGCTGTCCGGCGGTGTCGATTTCATCGTGCTGGACCATCACAAAGCCGAGGGACCACCGCCCGCGATCCTCGCCACCGTCAATCCGAACCGGCTGGACGACCGGTCGGGGCTGAACACGCTGTGCGCCGCCGGGGTGGCGTTCCTGACCGCGGTGGCGACCATCCGGGTGCTGCGCCGGCAGGGGTTCTTCCAGGGGCGGGCGGAGCCGGACCTGATGGGGCTGCTGGACCTGGTGGCGCTGGCGACGGTGTGCGACGTGATGCCGCTGGTCGGCGTGAACCGGGCCTTGGTGTGCCAGGGGCTGAAAGTGATGGCGCGCCGCGCCCGGCCGGGTGTGGCGGCGCTGCTGCAGGTCACCCAGGCGCGCGAGAAGCTGACCGCCTTCACCTGTGGTTTCGCGCTGGGGCCGCGGATCAACGCCGCCGGGCGGATCAGCGAGGCCGACCTGGGCCTGCGCCTGTTGTTGAGCGAGGACCCGATCGAGGCGCTGGTGCTCGCCGAACGGCTGGACAGTGTGAACCGCCAGCGGCAGGAGGTTGAGGCCTCGATGCTGGATGACGCGTTGCAGCAGGCGGAACGGCAAGCCGACGCCGGACGAGCAGCCCTGGTGGTGGCGGGCGCCGACTGGCACCCCGGCGTGGTCGGGATCGTCGCCGGGCGCATCAAGGAGCGTTTCAACCGTCCCGCGTGCGTTGCCGGTATCGCCGAGGGCCTCGCAAAGGGCTCGGGGCGTTCGGTGGCCGGGATCGATCTGGGCGGGGCGGTGATCGCGGCGCGCCAGGCGGGCATCCTGGCAACCGGCGGCGGTCATACGATGGCCGCGGGCTTCTCCCTGCCGGCGGACCGGCTGGACGATTTCAGAGCCTTCCTGAATGAACGCCTGGCCGCCGCCGCGTCCCTGCCCAGCGCCGCCGACCTGACGATCGAGGCCAGCCTGATGGTGCCCGCCGCCACCACGGAGCTGGCTCGGCATCTGGAGCGGCTGGCGCCCTTCGGCGCCGGCAATGAGGAGCCAGTCCTGGTGCTGCAACGCGCCCGCGTGGTGCGATCGGACCGGGTTGGGAAGGACTCCAACACGATCCGAACCTTTGTGGAGGGCGAAGGCGGCGGCCCGCGGTTGAAGGCGATGCTGTTCCGGGCCCGTGATGGCGCACTCGCGGCGGCGCTGCTGGAACGGTCGGGCGTGCCGTTGCACCTGGCCGGGCACCTGCGGGCGGAGGAGTGGAACGGGTCGGTCAATCCAGGTTTCTTCATCTCGGACGCCGCGCCGGCTTGACCCTTCCGGGGCGCTCGGCTACCCACCCGTCCGCCCCTTTGGGGTTCGGCCTGTCCCGTTCGTCTAGAGGCCCAGGACACCGCCCTTTCACGGCGGTAACACGAGTTCGAATCTCGTACGGGATACCAGCACGCCCAACCGCTCAGATGGCAAGTCCGCCTCTGCGCGAGGACCGCCTTCCAGGCGGCATTCCCGAACGGAATGGGGTCATCGCAATGAGTCCACCAAGTTCCATTCGATCTGACGACTGCGCCAGTGTTCCCCAATTGTCTGCGCAAACTCGGGGCGCACCAACTTTGCGCGCTGGTCGAGGAAACCCGGCCCGTCGCGCCGAATGACCACACCTTCCAATCGCGGCGCGCCGAATCGGCTGGCGGTGGTCCGCACCAGTTGGGTCAATTCCTCCAGCGTCATGCGCCCGTGCATGAGACGCGGGACCGAAGCAAGGCCGAGCGTTTGAACCAGATCGTCACGGCGGCTGGTGCTCCAGAACCGGCGGGCCTCCCGGTCGTAGATATCGAATGCCAGGAACCAGTCCGGGAGATGCTCATAGGCAACCGAGTGACGGGCCGCGCACCATTCGCCGAATAGGATCAGGTCTTGCCCTAGAGAACACTGTAGCGCTTGTCCGTACTGATCCAGCCAGGCGGACGTTCGGGAGAATTGCCCCCTCAAAGGTGGAACCAGGTATCCACCGCGGTTCTGCAAACGCAGACCGCCGGCTGGATCAGCGGAAACGCCGAGATTTGCGCCGTCGAGTTTCTCCTCAACCACCACCTCATCTGAGAGCAGCGCACGCGCGTCAGCCGGCGACAGCACCTTATCGCCACGCGGCTTGCCCGCGCCCAGCCAGGCCAGGTGCTGGATGTGCGGAAAGCGGAAGAAGTCATCGCTCAGCGTCTTCCTTTCAAATTCCATTTCGTCCGCAGCCAATCCTCGATGATGTGTTCGGTCTCTATCCCAAGCTCGGCAAGAGTGTTGGCGCAATCGAGCCAGTCTGTATCGCAGGCGTTCGTCAGCTTGCAGGTATGCCCGGCGCCGAGAGCCGCAAGAACCGCGGTGACCATTTTGCGATCAGCCAGATCCGTGATGGCTGGTGCCACCCTGTCCGGTACAACGCCGTGGCCGTCAACGTCCACGTCAATCGCTATCCACACAACCTCATTCCGATCGTTCTTGGCCATGATGGCCATCCATCCGTAGTCCTGATCGGTCAGCTTGTTGCGATACTCGCCACAAATGCGCCAATCATAGTCCAGGACGACATGACAGCCCGCATCGGCTTCAAAGTTTATCAGCCAATCCAGTACCCTTTGGCGCAACTGCGCTTCCTCGACGGGTGTTGCCTCCGGCCGGAAGGGAGATCCATCGTCGGCGGCGCTGGCGACAATCAGGACGTTGGTATCGACCACGCGAGAGTCAATCACCGGCGGCCTCCTTCTGCCGCCGTGCACGCGCCTGCGCCTGGGCACGTGCCTCACCCACGCTGTCGCCAAAAAAGTGTTCGGGCCAGTTTCTCACCGTGCCAAACTCATCAACCTCCAGTCGCCGCAAATGAGCGCCCTTAGTACCCGGTTCCACAAAAAACATCGAACAATCGCAAGGTGAAGCTTTCCCCTGTGCAATCAGAGTCTGCATACGGCGGAACAAATGTTCCGAGTGAGTTTCAATAATAAATTGAACCCGCCGTTCCTTGCTGATTTCCACAAACATCTCGGCAAGGACACCTTGTGCCAGAGGGTGTAAATGGATTTCAGGCTCCTCCAGGATTACGGTGCTGCCCATTGACGCAAAATAGGCGACCGTAAGGACGGGCAGGACCTGCGAGACACCAATACCGACGTCCCGGAGATTTGCAATAATTCCGTCACGATGTATCATGACCTCATAGCGCGTCCGGCTGATTTGCCGCACTTCCAGTTTCTGGGCCACGCCCATGCGGGTGAGCCACTTCGAGACGCCCTCGACGATCCCGCTATACTCATTGCTTCGCGTTTGCGAACTTGCCAGCAGCACATCGATCGCGCGGTGACCGTCGCTACCGACCTCACCGGGCGCGGATTTGTTCCAGACGTAATCGCGCTCCGGCTTGCGCCGGAGAGGCCCCAGATAGACGATATTTCCCAATTCATTCCGAAGTGCCAGGCTGAGATCTTCGGCGCGCGGGCCGTCTCTTTCAAACAGAGCGATCGCCTCCGCGGGAAAGGCAATCGACCGTTCAGGAGCCAGATAGCGCCCTTTGCCGCGCGGTTGAGCCTCATCGTCAATGAACAGGGAATAGGCGCCTTTCTCCCGGCGGAAGGCACGAAATTTTTTTTGGTCCCCCATCGAAAGAAGCAGCTCGCGGATTACGATCCCGCCGGTCGAAGATTGCCCATAACTTGCCTCAAATCGGCCGTTCGGGACCCGGGATGGTCCCGCGGACTCGAAGCTCAGGGAAATTTTGAACTCCCTCGCTGACGCATGATCCTGGGTCAGGACGTCTATAAAGTCACCGAAATTAAAGTAGTCATGCACGTCGTCACCCCCCAGATTGAGGTGAATCGTACGGTCTGGCGACATCACGGTCTGCTTCAACAGCAGCAGGCTCTGAATGAGTGATGACTTTCCGGATGAATTCGTGCCCAGCAGCATTGTGACCGGTCCGAGACTGATGTCCCCCGTGTCACGCCATGCCTTAAAGTTGGTCAGGTGCAACCTGGTGAACATTGCGACGTGCCTCCAGTTGTCAGTTGGTCCCGGGATTCCGAGGCCACGCGCTGCGTCCCCTCATTGACCAAGATGCCGGCACTGCGGTCGCAGCCGCGCCCACCTGACGCTTATGTTGACGGCAATTTCCACCAACCGCGGCCATGGCACGGTATCTGGCCAGGCCGGACATTGCAAGGAACTGGTGCCACTCACTCCGCCAACGCTCGCCGCACTGCCTTCGGTTCCCTGGCAATCACTGCCAACAGAATGCGCGCGGTGCGATCTGGTGGGCGGCGGCACTGTTCCCAAGCTTGCACCGCGTCCACGTCCAGCCCGAACGCCGCCACGCCAACAGTTTCGGGGACCGTCACCTCGTATTCCGTCAGGACGATCTCCCCCCGCTGATTAGCTGCGGCCTCACGGGTTGCTTTCACCAGTCGCTTCACCAGTGCGGTCCGCGTCGGCTGCCGCGATGATGTCCCCGATGGCTGCTTTAAGGTCGCGCTTGTCGGCATGACTTATGTCCTCTTGGACGGTCTTGGCATACACGTCGAACAACTCGATCAGCGCACCGGGCACATGATGGAAGTCGATCACCCGCGCCCCATCACGCTTGCCGCGACCCGGCAGCGCGATACACGCCTTGCGGGCGCCCCCGGTACCGGCGATCACGCGCCAGACGTCCGGTCGCGCTGCAATGGCCGTCTCGGCCGTCGCTCGGAGCAGATGATGGGCGCTCCGCTCATAGACCCTGGCCGAGACGATCCGCCTGCCGAGCGACGACTGCGCCACATTGTCGGATAGACGCAAGGATTTCCCTGCGCGGTGCGGGCAATCCGGCGGCCGGGCGATCGTTCCGCTCTGCGATGCAACTAGCGGGGAATCAAGCTGCGTTCGGGTCATTCCGGCCAGGCTGGCCATGCAGCCGGGCGCTTTTCAGATCCGGCGAGATTGGGGCCGATACGAGGAACAATGAAATACCGCCAGGCCGACCCGCGCGGCGTCACCCCGCGTCCTCCCCCGAGCTGGCCAGATGCATCAGCGCCCGCACACCCTGCGGATCCAGGCTGTCGATCGCATCGCAGCGCGCGATGCAGGACGCGACAGCCTCTGGCGACAGGTACGTCGCCAGGCAGTCGCGCGCCTTGGTGTGATGCTCCGTCTCGGTGATCGGCGCCGCGCCCCAGGACCCGCGCGGCCGCTCGCAGCGCCGGCGCACGACCGTTCCATCCGCCAGCCTCACCGCCAGATCCAGATACCGTCCAGCCGTATAAATGCTCGGAATATCGCGTGACAGTCCGACTTCGATCTTTCCAAGCAACGTCTTCATGTCAGCGCGCGCCAGCCGCTCGTCGGTAAAGCTCGACAGCCCGACATGACCATCGAGCAGCGCGGCGGCGGCGGTGTATTGCAGGCTGAATTTGCCGTCGAGACCGCTGCGCGGATGCGGCCGGTCGCTCGACGGCACATCCGCCGCGGTGATCTGCACGGCACGGATCGCGTCCGCCGATGGGATGTCCGGCCGCGCCATCAGGGCGGCGGTGATCGCGTAATGGGTGGAGAACTTCGCCGGAAAGATCTTGATCGCATAACCGGGATCGACGATCCGGAAGGTCTGTCCGAATTCGAGCAATGTTTCGCCCAAAAAACCGCGCGGAAAGAAGGCCTCGGCGTAGCTCTGCGGCGCCGGGTCGAACAAGGTCGGGCAACCGGTGAAGCCGCGCCGGGTCAGCAACGCCGCTTCCAGCCCGAGCGCCGCCGCGTACGCGCAATGCGTCGCCTTGGTCATGGTGCCGAGATTGACGAACAGCCCGCCGCAGCGGGAACCGGCGATGCCGATCGCGTTGGCGAACTGGTCCGCATCGAAGTCCAGCAGATGACCCGCCGCGACCGCCGCGCCGATCGGGCCGACGAAGCCGGGCGGATGGAAGTGCAGCTCATGCGATTCCAGCGCGCCGGCCGCCTGGCGCAGGCGTCCCTGCATCTCGATCCCCAGCACCATCGCGGTCAGGATTTTGGCGCCGTCGCTGCCCAGCGCCTCACCTAGAGCCAGGACCGGCGCGAGGGCAGGGGACAAGGCGTGCGTCGCCGGCAGCCACATCGGCTCGAAGTCCATCACGTGCATGGACGCGCCGTTGACCAGCGCCGCCTGCACGGGGCCAAGCCGCGCGTTCAGTCCCAGCAGCGACGCGGCAGAGCCGCCGGTGCCCGTCAACGGGTCCGCGAAGTGTTCGGCGAGGATGCGCGGCGCTGCCTCCAGCCGAGCGCCGGCGACCGCGACGGCCACGCCGTCGAGTAACAGTTGGCGCGCGGCGGGCAACAGACTTGTGGCGAGGGGTTCGTGTCCGCAGGCGACGATCCGCTCGCACACACGGGCGGTCAGGCTGGCTTGTGGGTTCGTCATGGCGCGATCGGGACAAAACGAACGGCGTTGTCGTCCTGCATGTTCGCCTCATAGATCAGGCTGGCCTTGGCGTCCCGGGCGTGCTTCTGCCAGTGGAGCGGGATCATGGCGGCATCATCGTGAATAGCAAGCCGGGATGCAACTCTACCTTGTGGGGAGCAAGCTGGCGATTCGGCAATCAAGCGACTTCGACCAATGGCGACGGAGAAACTCAGCGACGAAGCGATTCTGGCGTTTTTGCAATCCCATCCGGGTTTTCGCGAAGGAGTGGCGTCGATCGTGGGCGCGCTGGGGAACCTGGGCGTAGACCTCGGGGAGGCGGACGCGGCCGAAGCGCGGCTCGTCGAGGAAATCCGGAAATTTATTACGGCGGTGAAAGCGCGCACCGTGCCGCGTACGGCGTAGCCACCTGCCTGTGCCCCGGCTGTGCGCATACGCGTCGCGAATGTCTGGCAAGCGACCGCTTGCCGGATCAGGTCCGGCCCGACGGAACGTCGCGGCACGCGGTTTGCGTATCGCACGGAATTCAAGAGATTCGGACTCTTTTCGGGCCCCAGTATTTTCAAAGGGTCAGACGATCCAAAAGATAGGCCCGAAATGTGCGGTCCCTGAAAAAGCCGAATGACACACAGACTGATTGGCGTGATCAGCCATTTTTGTCGGCCCTTGGCAGGCAGAGGACATCGCACCTCTGCTGTCCCCGGCACGACGGGATTGAGGAGAATCGCGCCACCCGACTGGGAATGCACCACCTGCGCGAACACGCTTACCGATCATCAATGCATCCCGACATTTAAGTTGCATTGCAAGGGTCCCATAACCATGGCCCCCCACCCTGACCACCAGCGAGGCAGGCTATGTCCTGGAACGCCCGGCGCTGGCCATCAACAAGGCCGTCGATACCGGTCTGATCCGCGCCCACAGGCGCCGCGGCCCCGCGGGCCAGGGAACGTGCGCATCCTGGGCAGACCCGAACCGCGCTTCCTCAAACTGGCCGACGTGCTGAACAAGGACCTCACCCCCATCGGCCAGCGCAAACGCTATGCGGCGATCCGCCGCCTCCCCGACCCGCGGCTTCAAACGGACGATCGCCGATCCGGGCCTGGACGAGATCGAGACCGAACGGACCCGGGAAGCACCGCGGCTGATCCCCGCGTGACGCTCTGGTTGCTGGATACGAAGGCCACCGCAAGGCGACACGCAACAATAAGCGAGTTGGCATGGCACCGACGTTGACGCGTCATGGCGGGCACTGGCCGCATATGCGTTCAATGACGGCGTTTTGGCGCCTGCACGGCCCGCCATGACGGTTTGGTCGTGCCGCCCAAGAGGCCGGTCTTGCGGGCCGCCGGTATCCAATCAGCGCCCGGACGCACTGACACAAGCGACCTCTGCCCCGGGTGCGCGGCGGAGCAAGGCTCCAGAAAGTAATCCTTGACACGACCGAGAAATTCTGTTCAATATTCGTTCATGTCCGCCGCGTCAGCCACCGCCGCGCCTCCCAACCGTCCCGATCCGACCCCGGATCCGGCCGCCGCCCACGCGCCGACACCATCCCGCACCACCCGCCTGCTCGGCCTGCTGCGCAAACTCATCGAGTATGGCTTGGAACTCGCCAACTCACTGCAACAGAGCCCCGCCGTCACAACCCTTCTCACCGTCGCGGTTCATTTCGGCACCAGGGATATCGCACTGATCCTGTCGCGCATCACCCGCGGCCTGCAACTGGCCAACGCGCTGGAAGCCAAGCTGATCCGCCACCCCCTGCGGGAGACCGTAACTCAGGATTTCTTTCGCGCGCCGGTTCACCGCAAGCCGCGGTCTGGCCGGCCGGCTGCGCCACGTCCCAAGCTGCCCGATGTCCCCACGCCCGAGGAAATCGCCGCCGCACTCCGTGACCGTTCGGCGGGCGATGTCATCGCCGACATTTGCCGCGACCTCGGCATCGTGCCGGCGCACCCCTTATGGCGCGAGATCATGAGGGCCGTCACCGAGTTTGGTGGCAACTTCGTGCGGTTGTTCAAGGGCACCATGGCCCGGCTGTTCGCCTGGTCAACCGATCCGTCCCGGCGCAAAGACGATGGGTGGGCGGAACGGTGGGTGCAAGCCGCCGCGACCGGCCCGCCCTGAACCCCCTGTCAGTTTATCAAGGAGTAACGCACGGGGCCGGCAGCGGCTGGCCCCGCCGTCGTGATTCGCACTGACCGCCAGCGCGACCGGTGGGTGAGCAACGAAACCCCGCTGAAAGCCGGGGCGCCACCGGCCGCCTCGTTTATGATTGGGCGCCGAATTAGCGCGCAGCGGCCGGAACGCGCGACCCCGCATCCCCCAGGACAGACTTGCAGGCCGCCGGTGGCGGAGGCGGTTTGTGCGGCACTGACGGCTTCGCCGGGACATCGAGCTGATCGAGCCACCATTGCAAAGTCGCATCGCAACCGTCGCCGGCGGTCGGCGGGGCGATCGGCGTGCAATCCGCCTGGTCGGAAGGGCAGCGGAAGCTGAGATGCATATGCGCGGCATGGCCATACCAGGGTCGGATCAGTCGCAGCCAGCTCCGGTCGCCGGTCACGTCCGAACAAAGCTGGCGCTTGATCGCCGGGTTGACCAGCACGCGGTCGATCCCCGGCAAGCCCGCCGCCAGCCGCAGCAAGGTGACGACAGCAGGCGACCACCGCGATGGCTCGACTCCACGCTGATCCGCGCGCACCAGGCTCGGCAGCTCGACCGTCTCCTGGTCCGCGGCGGACAAAGGCGGGCGCGGGCGCATGTCCAGGCCGATATCGGCGTCCAGCCCGATCTGATGGGCGACGTGACCGCCCGGCATCGGGCCGCCGCGCGGCAGGGAGATATCCTCGACGTACAGGGTCCGCAATCCCGCAGCCGAGGCCTCGCGTGCCAGCGTTTCGATCCCGGCGATGGTCTGCGGCGCGCCCCAGAAGCTGCTGTGGCTCAGATGGATGGTCTGGAAGCCCGGTCCCTCCGCCGGCAGGCGCACCGCCCCGGCGATGCAGCCGCCAATGGCCGGCCCACCGATGATATGCAGCGGTTCAGGCGCGGCCCCGGTTAGCAGAAGGATGCCAGCCGCGAGCAGACCAAGGCGTTGGATCAGGATCCTGCCGCGACCGGTCATCCGGACACCCCCCCTCTCTCGTTGCCGAGCCCGGACCATGCCATATTGACGCGCCAACAAACCACATCCGGGGAAGCTTCATGATCCCACGTCTGCTTTGCGCTCTCGCCCTGGCCGCGTCGCTGTCCGCGCCGGCACCGGCCCAGGTCCTGGAGATCGCCACCGATCAATCACCCGTGGGCCTCGATCCGCATGTCGCCACGGCGTTTTCGACCCAGGTCGTGCTCAGCACGATCTATGAGGGGTTGACGGCGATCGACCCCGACCTGCGCACCATCCCGGCGCTGGCGGAGAGCTGGACGGTCTCGCCCGACGGCCTGACCTACCGGTTCCGGCTGCGGCACGGTGCGACCTTTCACGATGGGGCCGCGGTGACGCCGGCGGATGTGGCCGCGTCCGTGTCTCGGGTGCGGGACCCGAAGACCGGTTCGCCCTTCGCCTCGCGCTTCGCCATGCTGGACCAGGTGGAACCCGACGGCGCCGACGGGGTGCGTATCACGCTGAAGACTCCCTCGGCCTCGTTGCTGTCCCAGCTCGCCGCGCTGGCCATCGTGCCGGCCGGCGCCACCGACCTCACGCACCAGCCGGACGGCACCGGGCCGTTCCGGTTCCGGGAATGGCAGCCCAACACCTTCGTGGCACTCGACCGGAATGCAGCCTACTGGCAGGCCGACCGGCCCCGGCTGGCCGGCCTGCGCTTTGCTATCGTGCCCGAGGCGACGACCCGGCGCTTCGGCCTGACCGGCGGCACTTACCAGCTTCTGCCCGGCCTGGACGCCGCCACCGCTGTGGCGTTGCGGGGCGCGCCGGACGTGATGGTCGAGGCTACCCGGGACCTGGCCTACAGCCTGATCGGGCTGAACACCACGAAGCCACCGTTCGACCGGCCCGAGGTGCGCAGGGCGTTCAACCTGGCGATGGACCGAATTCAGATCGTGGCGGCGGCGTATTTCGGCCAGGGCACGCCGGCCGGCCCGCTGTCCCCCGCCTTGCGGGACTGGGCGCTGCCGGTGGCGGACTTCCCCTGCTATCGCCCCGACCCCGCCGGCTCCCGCCAGTTGCTGCAACAGGCCGGGCTGAGCCTGCCGGTGAAGGTGACGATCAACGTCCTGGGCAGCCTGCAGCAGGTGGTGGATGTCGCACAGGTGGTGCAGGCGCAGGCCAACAAAGCCGGGTTCGAGGTCAGCCTGAACGTGCAGGAGGCCGGTCAGTTCATCCAGGACTGGCGCGCCGGCGCCTTCACCGCGTTTGCCTCACTGAACAGCGGCGGCCCCGACCCGGACGACTATTTCGGCCGCTCGTTCCAGACCGGGGGCGCCACCAACGTTTACAAATACAGCAATCCCGCCCTGGACGCGGCCCTGACCGAGGCGCGTGCGGTCACCGACCCCGCGCGCCGCAAGTCACTATACGACCAGGCCCAGCGAATGCTCGCCTGCGAGGGGCCGGTCGTACACTTGGTTTACGGCACCCTGTTCACCGGGTTGCGCAACACGGTCCAGGGCTTCAGAGCGAACCCTACCCGCTCGCTGCTGGGCTTGCGCGACGTCGTGCTGGCGCCCTGATGCGTCGTTTCGGCGACCTGCTGTTCGTCGCGTTCGGCGCATCGGTCCTGACCTTCCTGATCCTGCGGCTGATCCCCGGTGACGCAGTGCAACTGATGCTGGGCGCCAATGCCGAGGCGACACAAGAACAGATCGCCGCGATGCGCCACGCGATCGGGTTGGATCAGCCCTTCGCGGTGCAGTACCTGACCTGGCTGGGCCATGCGCTCCTCGGCAATTTCGGCACCAGCCTCACCACAGGGCGGCCCGTGCTCGGCCAGATCGGCGTCGCCGCCGCTGTCACTGCGGAGGTGACAGGACTCGCATTGGGGCTGGCCGTCGTGCTGGCGGTGCCGTTGGGGTGCGCGATGGCGGCGGTGCGTTCCCCGGCGGGCAGCCTCGCGGTGCGGCTGCTCAGCATCACCGGCATCACCGTGCCGTCGTTCTGGCTGGCGATCATGCTGCTGTATGCCGTGTCCGTCCTGATGCCGGGTCTGGCCGTCGTCGGCTGGGTGGGTCTGGACGCGCACCCGCTGGAGAACCTGCATCGTCTGGTCCTGCCGGTGACCGCCGTGGCGCTGCCCGCCGTTGCCTCGCTGGCCCGCATCCTGCGCACGAGCCTGGCCGAAGCGCTGGCGCAGGACTACATACGCACCGCGCGGGCCAAGGGATTGAGTGAAACGGTCGTGCTGGTCCGTCATGCCTTGGCCAATGCGCTGCTGCCCTTCGTCACCCAACTCGGGGTCCTGGCCGGCTACCTGTTCAGCGGCTCCGTCGTCGTCGAGCAGGTGTTCGCCCTGCCGGGTCTCGGCCGGCTGATCGTGGGTTCGGTTGCGGAGCGCGACTATCCGATGGTGCAGGCAACGATCCTGCTGGCGACCCTGGTGTTCGTGGCGGTCAACAGCCTGGTTGACCTGCTGTACACGGCGATCGACCCGCGGGTGCGCGCGTGACTCAGCGGCTGGGCGGGATCATCGTGCTGGGCCTCGCACTGGCGGCGCTGCTGGCACCCTGGACCGCGCCGTTCGGCCCCGACGAGCAGGACATCCTGGCGCGTTTGCAGGCGCCGTCGGCGATGCATCTGCTGGGGACGGATAATTTCGGCCGCGACGTGCTGACGCGGCTGATGTTCGGGCTGCGCACCTTGTTCGCGGTCTCCTGCCTGTCCGTGCTGGGTGCTCTGCTGACCGGCGGGACGCTTGGGTTGGTGGCGGCCTGGCAGGGCGGGGTCGTGGACCGGGTGGTCATGCGGCTGGCCGACGTGCTGTTCGCCTTCCCTGTCATCCTGCTGGCGATCGGCATCATCGCCCTGCTGCGGCCGGGCGCACTCAGCGCGGCGTTGGCGATCGGCATCGCCTACACCCCGATCTTCGCCCGCACCCTGCGCGCCCCCGCGCTGTTGCTGCGCGAATCGGACTTCATCCAGGCCGCCCGAGCGGTGGGGGTGCGGGGACGGCGGATCGTGCTGCGGCATGTGCTGCCGAATCTGGCCTCGATCGTGCTGGTGCAGACCACGTTGTCGCTGTCCACCGCCATGCTGGTGGAGGCGTCCTTGTCATTCCTCGGACTTGGCACGCAGCCGCCGACGCCATCTTTGGGGCGGATGCTCGCGGAAAGCCGCAATTTCATGACGCTGTCGCCCTGGCCGGCGGTATTC
>Ga0182012_10005096_pt1 | contig 13666 bp, 14 predicted proteins | sample 612S2SmetaG_FD_120486 | JGI IMG/M metagenome (GOLD analysis project Ga0182012, IMG submission 120486) | Permafrost microbial communities from Stordalen Mire, Sweden - 612S2S metaG | ecosystem: Environmental > Terrestrial > Soil > Wetlands > Permafrost | place: Sweden: Stordalen | collected... | reverse complement strand
TTTAGTCCCAAGGTTGCGAGATCGAGACTCGCACGGCCTACCAGCTCAGCCCACGAGGCCCATCACATGCGGCCAACCGATTCCGGGGAAGGGAGTCGATCGAATCGCTCAGCGTCCGTAGACCTCCCTCCGGTGGGCCATCCGGAGGACGAGGACGAGTAGTTCGCCGTCGTGAATCTCGTAGATCACAGGGTAGTCACCGGTGCGAACCCGCCACTCTCGTGCACCTCCGACGAGGCGGGTTGCCGCTGGCGGCCGGGGATTCTCGCCCAGCAGTTCGATCGCGGCTTGGAGCCGGCGCCTGACCTCCGGGTCGAACTTGCGAAGCTGTCGTGCGGCTGCTGGTGCCAGCGAGACCGAATAGCTCATACCAGGCCGAGGTCCGCCTTGACCTCGGCCCACGGAATGGGCTGCTCCCCAGTCGCCTTCATCTCGGCTCGCGCCGCTTCTGCCGCTCTGATGTCAGCCATGTCCTCAGCGAGTTCGAGAATGGCTTCGAGGTCGTCGGCGTCGATGACAGCAGCAACCCGACGTCCGTGCCGCGTCAGGTAGACGGGCTCGTGTTCGGTATGCGCCTGATCGATGATCGCGGCCAGCCGCTTCCGCGCCTCGGTGATGTTGAGTGGCTCGGTCGTACTCGTGTACATAGTGTACATAAAGCTCTCGAAATGTACATAAGCAACCAGCCAGGAGCCGGCGGAGGATTCGTGACCCATGAATGAAGGATGGCTTGGTGCACCCTCGTTCGTAGCCCCAACTTCCCCAAATCCAGGGAGACGGCAGGACGTTTCCAAAACTGCTCAGAGCGGTGTCGCGGTGCTGATCTCTCTGTCCGGAGTGATGGCCGCTACCGAGCTGTGGAGAAACCGACGATCTCCGCCATCGTGGATACCGTGAACTCGAACAGGATGTCGAGGTCCTCGACGATGTCCGTCAGTCGACCGAAGACCTCGAAGCTGATCTGGCCGAACAACAACGCCCAGGCCTGGGTGGCACGAGCCACGGTCCACAGGGGCGCCCCCGGCAGGGCTACCTGGCCCACCGCCTTGACCTGAGACGCCAATGAGCTGGGCAAAGGAGGGGGCTCGGTCACTGACACCTCGCCACGAGCGATCCCATCGACGATCAGGCCACCCAAGGCGAGCACGACGCGGCTCGCGGGCCCGACCGTGAATGAAGGGGCCGAGTAGTCGGGGACCGGCGACCCATAGAGAAGTGCGTACTCCTGCGGGTGGTCGAGGGACCACATGCGCACGGCTCGGCACACCTCTTTGAACCGTCCCACCGCCGAGCCCGGGGTTACTGCAGCGCGCTCAGCGACCTCGCCGAGAGCGTCGTAGGAGTTGACGATGAGAGCCGTGATCAGCTCGTCGCGTGACTTGAAGTAGCGGTACATGGCAGAAGACGCCATGTCGAGCTCCCGGGCGACCGCTCTCAAGGACAGGGCGCCCGCACCCTCGACGGCGAGCTGACGGCGAGCCACCTCCACGATGTCTTCGCGCACCGCTTGGTGTACCCGCTGCCGGGCGCTGGCCACGGTCTTGGAATCCCCCATGGATCTCAGTATCGCACAGAATGAGAGCATTGCAGGCTTTTTGTGAGCGGTGCTCTTGACAATCGAGATCTGAGTTCGTACAGTGCTCTTATATACAGAGCAGTGCTCTCATTCCCCACCGGAGGAGCCATGACCACCAGCAACTTGACCACGGAGCGCACCACGAACGGAGTGGGCGGGGGCCCAGGCGCCACCTCGGGATCGCCGGGGCGCCCCGCCGGGCTCACCGAGCGGTTGGCGGCCAAGTCCACCCGTCGACCTGGACGGACCCTCGGCGTGTGGGTCCTGGCAGTGCTCGTCTCGGTGATGCTGGCCTCGGCCATGCACGGTCTGACCTCCGACGCTCACGTTGTCGGGTCGACCGAGTCCTCCCGGGCGGAGGCTCTCTACGCCCGGATCGGCGGCGGATCCGCCGCGCCCATCCCTACCGACGCCATCGTGATCAGCTCGGACCGGACGACAGCAGCCGACGCCTCATTCGATGTGGCGGCCAGTGGACTCGCGTCCCGTGTACGGGGCATGCCCGGCATTACCGCCGTACAGACCGATCTGACCCGAGGGAGCCCACTGGTGTCCTCGACCGGACACGCTGCGATCATCGAGTTGCGGGCGGCCACGGACGCCGACATCGTCCCCGTGGAGCGTGCCGTCAAGGCGGTCAATGGTGTTGGCGGTCTGTCGGTGGCGATCACTGGTCAGCACGCCGTCAACAACGACGTCTCAACGTTGGCATCCAGCGATCTCCGAAATGGAGAGATCGACTTCGGTCTACCGATCGCCCTGGTGGTGCTCCTCCTGGTTTTCGGAGCTGTCGTCGCCGGTCTGCTCCCGCTGCTGATGGCCATCCTGTCGATCGCCGTCGGGATGGGCCTCGCCTCACTGGTATCCCAGGAGTTCCAACTCTCGACATTCATCGTGAACATGATGACGGCGATGGGACTGGCGCTCGGGATCGACTACTCACTCTTCATCGTCTCCCGATTCCGCGAGGAGCGCCGACGCGGCTATGCCAAGGACGAGGCCATCCGCCGGACAGGGGCAACCGCGGGTCGCGCCGTTCTGTTCAGCGGCAGCACATTCACCGTGGCGCTGCTGGCCCTGTTCGTGGTGCCGACGAACGTGATGAGGAGCCTGGCTGCCGGGGCCATCATCGTCGGGGTCGTGTCCGTTGCTGCCGCCCTCACCCTCCTGCCGGCCATGCTGGCGCTGCTCGGTGACCGGGTGGACGCCCTTCGGCTTCCCTTCGTCTCCACGGACCGTGGAGCAGTTGTCGACGGCCAGGCCGGACGGTGGCGGCGGATCGTGGGCCGGGTGGTCCGTCGGCCGGTCATCAGCCTGGCGGTGGCCGGTGGTGCCATGGTGATCATGGCGGTACCGGTGCTCGGCCTCCACGTCGGGCAGAGCGGGGTGTCCACCCTTCCCAACTCGGTGGCCTCGAAAGCCGGGTATGTGGCCCTCGAGCGCGCCTTCCCCCATCAGAGCCCGAGCCCCGTGGAGATCATTGCCCAGGGCCCGCCGAAGGCCATCCAGAGGGACGTCGGGCGCCTTGAGTCGATCCTGGCCGAGGACCCCATGTTCGGGCCAGGCTCGGTGCGGAGTTCGTCTAACGGAGACGTACGGGCCCTGACCGTCCCGATCCAAGGGGACCCGGTGTCCTCCCGTGACGTCGCCGGCGTGCGCCATCTCCGTGCCACAGTAATCCCGACAACCTTCGCCGGCTCGGGCGCATCCGTGCTGGTCGGTGGCCAGACCGCCGACACCGCCGACTACTTCCACGCCGTAGCGGCACCAACTCCCTGGGTGCTGCTCTTCGTGCTCGGGATCAGCTTCATCCTGTTACTGCTGGCGTTTCGGTCGCTCGTCGTCGCAGCGATCTCAATCGTCCTCAACCTCCTGGGGGTGGGCGCGGCCTATGGGCTGTTGACCCTGGTGTTCATCCACGGCATCGGTACACGGTTGTTCGGATTCGTTCACGTGACCGCCATCGATGCCTGGGTCCCGCTCTTCCTCTTCTCGGTGCTGTTCGCACTGTCGATGGACTATCAGGTCTTTCTGATGAGCAGGATCAAGGAGCGGTACGACCTGACCGGCTCGACCCATGAGGCGGTCGTGGGCGGCGTTGCCTCGACCGCCCGGATCATCACCGGAGCCGCCCTGATCATCATCGTGGTGTTCGCTGGATTCGCCCGTGGCGAGCTGGCGATGTTCCAGCAGATGGGATTCGGCGTGGCTGTCGCACTGTTTCTCGACGCAACGCTCGTCCGGCTGGTGATCCTGCCCAGCGTGCTGACGCTGCTCGGTGACCGCAGCTGGCATCTGCCGGCATGGCTCGAGTGGTTGCCCCACCTGGAGATCGAGCCACCGGCCGGCTGGCGCACCGCCGGCCCAGAGACGGGTGAGCCTTCGACGCTGGCGGCCTAGCATCCGCTGGACGTACCCAGCACGCTCAGCGGGCGCGGCCTTGGTGCCGACCCGGTCATCAGGTAACTCATCATCGTCGCGGTGGGACTCCCGCCGGACACCTGCGATGGCAGTGCTCAGCCCCACGACACATCCCTAACGGGGCACCACAGTGATCGCGCAGCGGGAGCCGGGTGCCCGACTCAGTCGAGCATCCGCCGTCAGCAGGTTGCAGTCCAGAAGTTCTGCCAGCGCCACGTACGATGCGTCATGGGCCGACAGGTTCTCTCGAAGCTCCCAGACGCGATCCAGGAGTGAGAAGACCGGGTACCGGGTCATCCCCAATCGACGCCAGGTGTCCAAGGCCCTCCATCCGGAATCGGCATCCAGCCGGTGAGCGGCGACCCCCTTGCGAAGACCGCTTGCCACCTCGGAGTCGATCAGGTGAGGCACATGAATCTGTTCGTTGCCCAATGCGCGACGTGCCGGACCGTCATTGAGAAGTGCGGACAGCGCCGCCGAGGCATCCACCACGATCACCTTTCAGCTCGTTCAGCATCCGTGTCGCTGACGATGGTCGCAACATCCACATCAAGATCAGGGAGGGATCCGAGCAGTGCCGGATGGTCTGCTCGGCGCGACACTTCGGCTAACTCCCTCACCGCCACTGCTCCGACAGAGGTCGCGTCCCGAGCAGCGAGCCGCTCCAGCCTCTCGACGACGACATCCGGCACATTCCGCAGGTAGAGAGTCCTCATGTCGCATCATGCTAGCATATCGATCGCATATTGCGTACTTCGAGTTCGGGCGCGACGCAGGCAACCTGCTGGCCGCCAGCCTCTTGGTCACCGAGGCCGGGGGCATTGTGACCGACGCGGACGGAGAGCCCTGGCTGGCCAGTTCCGAAAGCTTCGTCGCCGCCTCAGTTGGACTCCACCCTCAGATCATCACCCTGCTTCAAAGCACTCCCTCCTGCTGAATGTCAACTCCACAAGGGATCGAGAGGTAGCAGAGAGGTCGGCTCGCCGGACATGTCTCCGATGTAAGACCACGGAACCCGGTGGTCAGGAGAGCGGCCGGCGTGACCACAACGTGACTACAATTTCCGCCCAAAGCACGCCCGAAGAAGTTCCGTCCAGAATCTAGCTCCGAGCACCGTTCCTTTATTCAGTTCATTACGGAAGGAATAGCTGATAATCTTCCGTAATGGAACCCTTTTCGGAAGGTGTCGAACGGGGTCACGAAGTGACCGTGGCGTGGAACGGCGCCCCGGCACGCGCCTGGGTCCCAGATCTTCTCGCCGGCCAGGACTTCGAAGTCAGTGTCCGCACGGCCCGACGCACCGAACAAGCCATCGCAGCCGTGCGAGCAAGTGGCGGCGCTTCTGCTCGCTTCGAGCCGCTCGCCTTGTTGCTGCTCCGGGCAGAGGGCGTGGCGTCCTCGTACATCGAGGGACTGCGCATCCCTCTAGCCGACGTCGCTGCGGCCGAGGTGGGCGAAACCTCTAACGCCACCGCCGTCTGGGTGGCGGACAACTTGACAGCCGTGCGCTACGCCCTCGACGGGTCGGGGCGCAACCTCACTATCGAAGCCATCCATGAGTGGCACCGACTCTTGATGGGACCGTCGGGTCGCCTGCCCGAGGAGATGGTTGGCGCCTTTCGCACTGCCCAGTCGTGGATCGGTGGCACCTCACCGCGGACCGCCTCCTTTGTCCCTCCTCCGCCCGACCGGGTCGCGGATCTCATGGTCGATCTCGTTGGCTTCGTAAACACAGAGCGAGTCGACCCGGTCACCCAGGCTGCGGTCGCACATGCCCAGTTCGAGACCATCCACCCCTACGGGGACGGAAACGGCCGGATCGGCCGGATCCTGATCGGCTGGATTCTCGCCCATCGCACCGGCATCACCGTCCCGCCGCCAGTCAGCGTCTTCATCGCGCGGGACCCCGGCGGATACTTGGCGGGTCTAACCAGGTTCCGCTTCGGCGAACTCGACCCCTGGGTGGAGTGGCTCGCAGCCGAGCTTCGATATTCGAGTGAGGCGGCCGAAAGGTTGATCGTGCGCTCCGAACAGCTGCTGGAGCAGTGGCAGTTGCGCACCGATGACCTGCGGGCAGATGCAACGGCCAGACAGGTACTCCCCGTCCTCATCGAACACCCCGTTATTTCCTCGGATTTGGTCGCGGAGCGCTGCTCGGTGTCCGAACGCGCCGCTCGAGCAGCCCTCGCCACACTCGCTGAGCGAGCCATTCTTCAGCCCTTCGACACCCCGCCGGCCGGACCAGGGCGCCCCCGTCTCTACTGGGTGGCATCCGAGCTCATCGACATCGTCACCAACTGGGGGCCGCTTTGACCAGGCAGTCGAAGACCGCTGGACCTGGTGCGTGCTTTGGATCGGGTCATCGTGACTACAACGTGACTACAACTCCGGGCCAGAATACGCGATGCCTGATGAGCAGTGGGAACAAAGTTGCAGTTCAAAGCACATTTCGGTCAACGGGAACGAGCCCTGAAATGCACCAGCGCTAACTTTTAATCCCAAGGTGGCGAGATCGAGACTCACACGACCCAACGCGGCCAGATTGTTCAGATGGCAGGTCAGGTGTGGCCCTCGGAGATGCAGCGCGCCACGGATGATCCGTTGCTCGGCCGGATGTCGGTCACCCGGGCACGTAGTACGTCCCGTTGCATCGGTAGCCGTATGTCGGAGCCGAGGTGGGTGGATCGTCCAGCCGCCGGAACTGCCCGTTGACGATGCGCGCGAGGACGTAGCAGACCACGGGCGTCCGGTTCACGGGACTGACCTCTGCGGTCAGGTGGTCGGTGGAGAAGGTGGTGATTTTCCTCAGGGCCACCAGCTCGGAGCCGCGGGTGGGTTTCGCTCCGGCGTTCTTCAGTGCATCGGCGAACAGCTCCGTCGACGCCCACCCGGCCAGCGTGTAGTAGTCCGGATTGAATCCGGGCGAAATCTTCTGCACCCAGGTCAGGAACGAGTGGACGGCCGGGATGGCCGCAGCGTCCTCGCCGAGGAAGAGCGAGGCGGGCTGTTCGAGGTAGGCGCCGTCGATGGCGGCCGGTCCTCCCGAGTCGGGCACCAGGGCGTGGCTGTAGGCCGAGACGCCGATCACCAGCGTGGGGTGGAAGTTCTGCTGGTTGAGTGCCTTGATTACCCCCGCGGTGTAGTTCTGGGGCAGCTGGTCCATGTACAGGAGCTTGACGCCGGCGTTCTTCATGGCCACGACGTTCTGCGTGAAGTCGGTTTGGGTGACCGGGACCGAGGGCTGATACACGATCCTGTAGCCCAGGTGCTCCATGGTCGACCGCTCGATGGCCCAGGTGGCGAGTGCGGAAGGTAGCGCCGAGGTCAGAGAGCCGGTATGGGCGATCTCGTCGGGGAACCGGCTCTTGAAGTAGAGCAGCGGGCCGGTGGGCCAGCCGTCGCCGATCGGATCGGGGCTGTAGGTGTTCACCAGGGACGACGTGTACGCAGACAGTGAGAGCTGGACGTTGGGCACACCGGGATTCGCAGCCAGCACCGTACCGCCGAAACTGTCCTCGAGCGAGAACCCTCCGACGGTGGCGAAGTCGTTGTCCACGGCCTCCTGGGTGCCGTCCTTGTTGCCGGCGCCAGTGAAGTTGTCGTCGTACGTGGCGACGATGAGCTTCCGGCCGTTGATGCCACCCTCGGAGTTCACGTAGGCCGCATAGGCCTCGGTCCCTACCACTGCACCGGTGAAAAGCCCGCCCGTCTCCGTGGAGATGTTGCCGATCGTCACCGACGACGAGGTGACGCCGGTGGAATTCTGAAAGGCCGCAGACGGGATGGGCGCACGGCGTTGCGTGAACGCTGACGTGGTCGTTCCCGCACGCACCGACGCCGTCGACGAGCAGGCGGTCACCGTGACCATGATCATCAGGACCGAAACGGCGACGAGCAGCCCCGAAGAATGGTGCCGCCGTGCGCCGTGGTGGGTGTCGGTGTCGGTGTCGGTGTCGGTGTCGGTGTCGGACACTATGTGATTCCCTTTCATCCACGCCCCCCTTACTCACGCCGCAGTGCGTCGCGTCCCGCCGGGGTATTCCGCGTCACCATCCGGTCTCCCGGATGGCCCTGCGCATCGGTCACCCCTGACCGCCACTCTCGCTTGCGGCCGGTCCTGCTGTGACCACGAAGGCGTCGTCTGCGCAGCGGAACCGAGTTGCACCCGAGAATCATGTAGTCCACAATGTTATAAGACGTTCAATACTTTTGGAAGGGCCTGATGAGATCAGTCGTCGCCATCGCTGCATCCGTCACGGGGACGAGCGGCGGCGTGGGGGTCGGCACTACGAGCTGCTTCTCGGCGACGTGCCTGTTATGAGGTATTCGTGGCGCGATCTGCCGGGGTCACGTGTGAGGGAGCCGTGCGATGACGGTCCATGATGTCCTCCCGACCCGTCGGGCCACTCCCACCCGACGAGCCGTCAAAGGCCAGGTCCGGGGCGACCACACCCGTCAGCTCATCATCGACGAGACGATTCGATGTGTCCGCCAGGAAGGGTTCGCGGCCATCTCCGCGAGCCGCATCGCCGAGCGGGCCGGCGTGACCTGGGGTGTCATCCAGTACCACTTCGGCGATCGGAACGGCGTCCTCATGGCCGTCGTCGACCACGGTTACGACCTCCTGCGGGCGGCAATCAACGACGTGGAGGTGCCCGTCGGTTCGACGCGCGAACGTGTGCAGGCCATCGTCGACGCCGGCTGGGACGCCTTCAGTAATCCGGCCTCGCTCGCCGCGTTCGAGATCCTCGTCGCCACACGGGCCCGACGGGATGCGGGAGTCGAGGAGCACCTGACCGATCTGGGGAACCAGTTGGCCCGTCTCGGGCGTGCGCTCGATCCGGCCGGGCGGGGAAGGCGGCAACAAGCCCTCGCCAACCTGTTCTGGGCCACTCTGCGGGGACTCGCACTGGCCCAGATGGTCGTAAGGGAGCCCCTCGACTTCACGCACGAGCGCAGTGCGCTCGTGGATCTACTGACTCTCCGACTCGAGAGCCGTGGACACGACGACGTGTCCCGACGCCGCTAACTCGTCGTGGCGCGATCACCGGATTGGACTACACAGCGAAGGAGCCTCTGATGATCCAGAACCCGATCGACACCCCTGGCCAGAGGTACAAGGTCGTCGTCTGGGCGACCGGGCGAGTCGGCAAGCTGGCCATCAAGGCCATCGCCGACAGACCGAACTTCGACCTCGTGGGCGTCTGGGTGCATTCCGAATCGAAGGATGGACTGGACGCCGGCACTCTCGCCGAGATCGATCCCCTCGGGGTGCCGGCGACACGCGACAAGCAGGCGATACTCGATGGTGACACTGACTGTGTCGTCTACACCGGACCTGCGACAAACCGTCCGCGGGAGGCGATCGAGGATTTCATCCGCATCCTCGATGCCGGAAAGAACATCGTGACCACATCGCTTCCTGGTCTGGTGTACCCGCGCGGATCGATGCGGACGTCCACGGTGGCCCGCATCAACGAGGCCGCCAAGCGTGGCAACAGCTCGATCTACTCCACGGGCATCGAACCCGGATTCGGATGCGACCTCCTCGCCGTGGCGCTGACCTCCATGTCGAGCCGTGTGTACTCGGTCCGGGGGATCGAGATCACCGACTACTCCCGCGACACGTTGGACTACGAGATGCGTGAGCTCTTCGGCTTCGGCCAGCCACTCGGGTACCAGGGTGGCGTCAAAATGCCCGGAGTCATCACATTCGGTTGGGGCGCCGCGGTCACGATGGTGGCGGAGGGGCTCGGCGTGCAACTGGACGAGATCCGTGAGTCCTGTGAGTTCGCTCCCGCTCCGCGTCGACTCGAGACCGGCACCGGTGTCATCGATCAGGGGTCGGTGGGGGCGATCTGGTTCCGGTGCATCGGCGTGGTCGACGGCGAGGAGGTGATCGCCATCGAACACGTCGACCGCATGTGCAGTGACGCTGCGCCGGACTGGCCGAAGAGCCGTGCGGGTGGAATCGACGGTGTCTGGCGGGTCATCATCGAAGGTGAGCCGAGTTTCGACGCCGAATTCGAGGTCGGCTTCAATGCCGACGAGGACTCGACGCCCCACGGCCTCCTGGCGACCGGGATGCGGGCGATCAACGCCATCCCCTGGGTGTGCGCCGCCGAGCCGGGAGTCGTCGATGCGCTTCACCTCCCGAACACGCCGGCGATCGGCGCGCTACGACCCAAGCGCGAAGGAATACCGACCTTGTGAGGCCAGAGCGTCGGGATCGGCTTTGGCGACCGAGGAGGCCACGATGAACACCGTCAGGACACACCGCGTCGTCCAGTGGACGACCGGCAACGTCGGCCGTAGGTCCGTCGTCGCCATCAGCGAGAACCCCGGGTTGGAACTGGTCGGCTGCTTCGCATGGTCCCCCGACAAGGTCGGACGTGATGTCGGTCAGCTCTGTGGGCTCGAGCGACCGCTGGGAATCCAGGCGACGAACGACCGGGCGGCGCTGCTCGCCCTCCATCCCGACTGCATCGTGTACAACCCGAAGTGGCCCGACGTCGAGGAACTCGTCACCATCCTGGAGTCCGGGATCAATGTCGTGACCACTGCGGCCTTCATCACCGGCCATGCCCTTGGGGCCGATCGACAGAGAATTCTCGACGCGTGCGACCGCGGGAACAGTTCGATCTTCGGTTCGGGCATGAATCCCGGAATGGCCAATCTTCTCGGAATCGTGTCGGCGGGCATCTGCGACCGTGTCGATTCCGTGACGATCACCGAATCAGTCGATTCCACGGGTTACGACTCGCCGGAGACCGAGCTTCCGGTCGGATTCGCGCGACCGCTCGACGACCCGGGGCTCCCCGCGATGACAGAGTCCGGCACGGCGGTCTTCGGTGACGCCGTGCGCCTCGTGGCCGATGCACTGGGTTTCGCGCTGGACGACATCACGTTCGAGGCTGAGTACGCCCGGACCACCCAGGACCTCGATCTCGGCTCATGGTCGATCCCGGCGGACCACGTCGCGGGTGTCTCCATCAGCTGGCAGGGACGACGCGAGGGGCGCACCGTGATCGCTCTGAACGCTCGGTGGCGGAAAGGCGAGCACCTGGACCCGGACTGGTCGATCGAGCACGGCTACATCATCGACATCCAGGGGCGGCCTTGTGTGCGGACCAAGCTCGAGGTGTACCCACCTCCCGACTTCCAGGCAACCTCGTTCAGCGATTACATGGTCCTCGGCATGATCATGACGGCGCTACCTGCCGTCAATGCCATCCCGCACACATGTGCTGCGCCATCCGGCATCGTGACCTATCTGGATCTCCGGCCGATCACCGGACGCGGGTGATGATGGCGGGCCCGAGAACCTCGCCCAAGGCCTCGGGAACTCCGGTGTTGATCGCCTCGACGCGGATGACGGCCGTCCACAGCCTGGTTCCGCCTCACTAAACTAAAACGCCCGGTCTTCGGACTACACCGTGACTACAACTCCCGGCCAAAGGACGCGAAATGTGATCGACGTCGGGCATAGGAGTGCAGTCGACAACCAATTGCGGTCAGAGCCGATGGACCCTGGCATAGACCAGCCGTAACTTTTCATCCCAAGGTGGCGAGGTCGAGACTCGCGCGGCCCACCAGTTCAGACGGTGTTTCTGGTCCGGCGGCATTCCCGTTTTGCCCCTAGTGACTACTCCGTGGCCACAATTTCGGGCTTGAGGGCTTCATGACCGAGGTTCGTCCCGACGTGTGGGTCTCCGGGCCGATTCCCCGTGTCGACGGTGGCTCTCCGTCACCGGTCGACATCCTGTGGGTCCGCCCAGCGCACGGCCCAGCGCTCGTACGCTGACCGAACGGCTGCGGGAGCTGGAGTCGGCAGGACTGATCGCCCGTGTACCCAACGAGGGTGGCGCCCGATCGCGCTACGTCCTCGCTGCCAAGGGCGACGACCTCCGTCCAGTGCTCATGGCACTCAACTGACCAGCTCAGAGGGTGCTGTTGGGTTCTCCGTACCACCTGAGTTGCCCTTCGCAGCTGTGCCGGCCCCCCCACCTGCGATCGCCACGATCAAAGCGTCTTGAGTGCCGCGATCACGTCCGCCGGCTCCACCCGCACCCGCCAGTCGGCATCCACCTCGGCGAACCTCACGATGCCGTTTCGGTCGATGACGAACGTGGAGGGAATGGGCAGCGAGCGACGACCGTCGGCGTTCTGCACAGCAGGGTCGTTCTGGAACACGTTGACCTGCAGGTCTTCCAATTCCCCCGTCACGTCGAAGCGGACCTTGTACGACTCGCTCACAGACTGGTCAAGGTCACTGAGCACCGGAAAAGCGAGTTCGTGCTTCTCGGTCATGGTCATCGCCTGGTCGGGAGCCTGCGGGCTGATGGCCACCATCGTCGCGCCGGCGGCGGTGATGTCCGGAAGCGCCTGCTGCAGCGCCCGGAGTTGGAGATTGCAGTAGGGGCACCACTCGCCCCGGTAGAACGTGACCACGACCGGGCCCTCGGCCAGCAGGTCGGCGAGTGCAACCTGATTGCCGACGGCGTCGCCCAACGTGAAGGTGGGCGCTGTTTCCCCGACAGCAAGGCCCGGGGCGACGCCCGAAGCAGTGACCTCGTCCACCCCGGTCTTGATCCGACCGGCAATCTCAGCGGGGATCGAGTTGGTGATGTCGTTCAACTGGCCGGCAAGCGCATCCATGGCATCTCCTCAAAGTGGACTATGTGGTCCATACTCACAGCGGTAGAGTGGACCGTCAAGTCCACTACTGGAGCAGAGATGTCCGGAGCCGACACCATCACCGACCGTCCGTTGACGGCCAAGGGCCGCGAGACGCGCCGGCGCATCGTCGAGGCCGCGTCCGACCTGATGGTCGAGCGGGGGGTAGCCGCGGTGAGCCTGGACGAGGTGGGCCGGATCACCTCGACGAGCAAGTCTCAGATGTACCACTACTTCACGGGCAAGGACGAACTCGTCGCTGCCGTCGTCATCTGTGTGAGGGACCGGATACTCGCCTTCCAGGGTGATCTGCTCGTGACCGTGCAGTCGGTGGACGACCTGCAGGGCTGGGCGGACTCCATAGTGGCCTTCCAACGCCGGGCGCCGCGGTGGTCCGGCTGCCCGCTCGGCACGTTGGCCAGCGAACTCAATGGCGACTCCGGAACCGGTCACTTCGATATCCACGAGGCGTTCGACTCATGGCAGCTCCTCCTCGAAACTTCGTTGGTGAGGCTGCAGGCATCCGGGGGATTGCGCGCCGATGCCGATCCGGAGCGCCTGGCGACGGCCACGCTGGCTTCACTGCAAGGTGGCCTCCTCATGTCGAAGGCGCTGCAAGACGAGACTCCGCTCGTAGTCGCGCTCGGAGCGGCGGTCGATTACCTGCGCACCTTCGCCAGCACCTGACGTCTGTGGGTGTCGTTCTCGGCTTGATCGTGGCCCTGTCGTTTGGTTCGGCTGACTTTCTCGGCGGGCGAGCGTCACGACAGGCTTCCACAGTGGCTGTACTGCTGGTCGGTCAGATCGTGGCCGTAGGTGGGGCCCTTGTCGTCGCGCTCCTCGTGGGAGCCAGGGTTGGCCTGTCCGATCTGGCGCTCGGTGCCGCCGCCGGGGTGGCGAACATGGTTGGGCTCGGTTTCCTCTATCAGGGCCTGGCACGGGCGCGAATCGGAGTCGTCGCGCCGATCACGGCGGTCATGGGAGCGATCGTTC